>MCHG01000084.1_pt1 | contig 63948 bp, 68 predicted proteins | sample 787351 | NCBI WGS metagenome assembly MCHG01 (sample SAMN05430296, study PRJNA330682) | permafrost metagenome | biome: Cold desert; feature: permafrost; material: soil; isolation source: enrichment culture inoculated with soil incubated with H2/CO2 at 20 degrees... ... | reverse complement strand
TACTTATGTCAATATAACCGTCAATCTTGGGACAGGCAAATCCATCAACTTTGGGACCTTTTAGATTAGCTCAAACAGTATAGGTGTAACGTTGGCTCTATTTTTTATATTGTTTTCATTATTTATAACGAAAAAATATGTTCGTAATGATAGGAAATCCGTAACCAGTAATCGGTGATTGGTAATTGATGACCAAAAGATTCATTAAATGGTAATTATAACTTAAACTATTCTGTTTGTAAGGTACTCATTCAATAGTTTTCGTAAATTCCCTAAAAGAAATACCCTAGCAATTTACACTAGGGTATAGGGATTAATCAAATGTACTGAATATATAATTTTATTCCTGTACACTGTTATTGGTAGCTATTGATATTTTTCCTATCTCAACGCCACTTTCTTTATTTACTATGTTTTGGATTTGTGCTGCTTGCGATGTGGTCAATTGTTTTGCATCTACGACTACATTTACATACCCATCGTGGACAAATACGATTGCATCATTAAAACCTTTTGCTCTAATTAAATTTTCTATGACCATTTCCTGTTCGCTTAACTTTACAAGGTTAATCACTTCTTGTTGTGCCATTGTTTTTGTATCTTTATCACTGTCTTTTTCTTTTGTAATATTTTCTAACATTGCAACATGTTGGCTTCGACTCTGATCTCGCTCTATCTTGTAGTCAACAAAGAATTCATCTGTTAAAGGAGCAGCTCCTGTCATCACTTCTTTTTCTGTTTCTGAGTTTACTAATTCAGCATTTATTGGTGCTTTCTCATTTTGTGCTGAAGCTGTTTCATCTTTAAATAGCATGTTGAAATTCAAATATCCCACAAATACCAAAACACCCACTAAACTTAAAACCACAATATTTTTTCTTCCAAATGACTTGAATAATTTCAACCTTAAAACCCCCTTGAATTTGTTATTACTTTTTTGCATAGATCATTACTTTATGTGAAGGTAGATCTAATGCATTTTCTACAGCTTTCATTAACTTGTATTTTACTTTAGAATTTGAAGCACCCTCAGCTACCACGATAACACCTTTTATTTCTGGATAATTCTCTGTAATAATAAGAGGTTCATTGTTCCCCTCTTTATTTACCATAATTGCATTCTGATCCTTATTTTCTTGTTCTGTAACCCGCTCACCTCCCTGGCTATCATTTTCATTGGTTACGCTATTAGATTCTTTAGTGTTGTACGCTATCTTTTTTTCTTCTACGCTTTGAAATGAAATCATTACATCAATCTTTCCAACACCATCAATTTGTCCCAAAATATTTACTAAATCATCCTTTAACGTAGTTTGATAATCTTTGTATGCATTAGCCTGCGTGGAAGCTGGTTGTTCTTGTTGTTGTTCTTGTTCATTTACAGATGTTGTATTAGACTTTGCGAAAAAGTTTGATGCAAATACCATTGCTATACCAATGATCCCTATAAATGCAATATTGATGATTTTTTCCTTATCGTTCATCTTCTTTATTTTGTTGACTATTTCTCTTAAGTTCTTTTTTAAATTCAAGCTTATCCCCCCATAACGTTTATTCATTTTTACTAATAGTTATATTCTTAGCTTCTAAATTATAGAAGCTTAAAAAGAAATTATTTATCTTCTCCTTGGATTTTTTACTTACTGGATCCTCCACGGTAGAATCTTTATTACCCAGGTCAATTTTCTTAATGTTGATGTTCAACCCATTTTCAACCTCTTCTTCAAGGATATTTATATGCGCTTTTTTTAACGTTCCAAAATTTTCTTCACTCATATTCTCGTTAACTTCTAGGGCAAGTTTTACTTTCATTTTAAGGGTTTCTTCTATTGATTTTTCTATATTTTTTGTAAGCTTTTCCTGATAAACTTTCACCGTCAGACTTTCTTGATTTGTGGACAATTCCTCAGTTTTGCTAGTAGAAACTGTATCATTCTCTATTAGCGACGTATGTTTTAAATATAAATTATCAAAATAAACATCAGCATTTAACACATGAGTAATTGGCTGTACAATGACCAGCATAACGATAAAACCAGTGATAATTTTTACGTATTTCCCCATAGTGTCTGGCAGCATAAGATTTAGCAATGTAACTGTGACACTGATGAAAACAATATTCGTTAACCAAGAAGAAAAAAAATCCACACTCTTCACCTACCTATACATTACCGTCATATCACCTAGGAGTATAATAATACTAAGTGTCAAGAAAAACATTAACGCAATGACCATGACACAGGCCATAATTAAAAGGATATATGATCCCATGTCAGAAAGACATTTTACAATCCGTTCATCGGATATGGGTTGAATAATTGCTGCAGACAGACGAAATAGTATCACTAGAACAAACATTTTCATAATTGGAAAAGCAATCATTCCTATGATTATTAGTAGCCCTACTACGCCTACTCCATTTTTAATTACATTAGAGGCACTAATAATTGTATCCATAGAATCTGCCAAAAACCCACCTACGAAAGGCACAAAATTATCGATAGCGTATTTGGCTGTTTTGGCTGTTACTCCATCTAATGTAGTTAGTGCAATTCCCTGGATAGATACCAAACCTAAAAATAGTATAAATAAAAATCCTAATATATATAAAGCTGCATCCTTCAATAATTTTGCAAGATTTGATAGTTTAATCTCATAAGACATATGATTGATCAGCGTAACTATTGCAGAGGCAATGATTAAAGGATATACCACATTATTTACAACTGTGCCAATAAAACTAACTATGTAAAGGACCAAAGGACTCAGCACACTACTACTTGCTATAGCACCTACAGATGCGAGGAGTAGAAACATGGTTGGTAAAATTGCTTGAAGAAAAGTAACCATTGTATCTATAGTAGATGAAGCCAGCGTAATTGAGCCGTAAAAACTGTTTGCAATTATACCAATTAGTACAAAATAAATGACGTAAAAGGCGATATTACTCACTTGACTCTTACCAAAGGAAGAGGAAATATTATTTAGTATCGCCGCCATAATAGAAAGAAATATAATCTGGGCTAATAAGTTCAAGGACAACGAAATTTCTTTAAAAAGCAATGATTTTACCCCTTGCAGTAGCGCTCCAATATCCCATTTTATTTCTCCCTTTACCAACCCAAATACTAGTTCCTTAATACTTGAATAATCAAGCACCTCATTTATACCACTACTTTGGTAATAACTTTCTAAGTCTTCAATATGATACTGTTCATAGAATTCACCTGTAAGATCTTCTATAACATTCGGCTCTTCCTGGGCATAGGCTACTTTTGATGCGAGCAACATAAAGATGAAAAATAATATACTAATTTTTTTTATCATAAGTTTCTCCTATGGGATCAGTTTGATAATAAAATCTATTAATGATAATACAATGGGCACAGATATGTATACAATAATTACCTTACCAGCTAACTCTATTTTCATTCCAATAGACTTTTCCCCAGCGTCATTACATATTTGTGATCCAAATTCTGTTATGTAGGCAATTGCAATTACTTTTATAATAATCTCAAAATACTTACTATCAATATCTGTCCTACCCCAAAGTTGTCTGAAACTACCTAAAATGGGGTCTAAATAGGAGTAGATAAAAAATAAGATGATGACCCCAGTAACTAAAGAAATTAACACTTGAAATTCAGGGTTGTACTTTTTTATTAACACGATAAGTACTGTCGCTACAATTCCAATAATGGCAATTTGAAATATATCCATATCTACCACCTACTAATACAGCTGAAATATAGTTTTTACAGCTTCAAACAAATCAGCAACCATTGTGATAACCATCATTAATACAACGATTACACCAGTTAAAGAAACCATAGTAGCCATTTCTTCTCTTTGGGCGTTTTTTAACAACTGATTTAATACTGCTACTACAATTCCTATTGCTGCAATCTTAAATATCATTTGTACATCCATATTAACCTCACCTTCTAAATTATTAAGATAATAATGAATAAACCAGCAATTATACCTAATTCGTTAAATAATTTTGTATACTTTTTTCTATTTCCTTGAGATTCATTTAATTGAGTACTAAGTCTAGATTTTATCACTGTGAAATATTTTTTCTGATTTTCCTTGTCCGTTGTTCCAAGAGTATTTCCAAAGTAAACGAGTAAATCTAAATCTTCTTGATTAAGAGCCAAATTCTTTTTGTTTTCATATAGATTCTCTTTCCATATGTCGCATAAAGGACGATAACCATAGCTAGTTAGTTGGTCTAAAACCGCCATAATGATTTCTTTGAATGGTTCATTAATTTTAGGTATTAGGGAACTAAATATTTCTATTACTGGAGTGCAGGTATAACATATTTCTGTTTCAAAAAACTCGACAAAATTTAGAAATATAGTTAATTGAGCGTAACGCTTCGTATACCTATCTGCCAAAAGCTTTCCCATATATGTACAACTAATAAATACTACTACCATACCCAGTATTTTAAGAGACATTTTCCATACCAATTTTAAAAAGATCCTCCACATCAATCACATCAGATATGGTTCCTACTCCTTTAGAATTATCTAGAAAAATTATTTTCTCAAACAACTTATCTCGAATCATTTGTGAAATATATGGGCGGTTTAGTAGCTCTTCAATACTTCCTCCATGTACAGTAGTAATAATTTTTATTCCTGCATTTAAGGCTTCATGGATAGAAACTAAATCTTCCTTAGATCCCACTTCATCAGTTACAATCACTTCTGGAGACATGGAGCGAATGAGATTAATAATTCCTTGAGCCTTTGGACAACAGTCCAATACATCAGTTCGAATGCCAATGTCATTTTGAGGTATCCCTTTATGGCAGCCTGCTATCTCACTTCTTTCATCCACCACGCCTATTTTAAGTCCAGGATAACCTGCGCTTCCAGAACTAAAAGTCCTTACTAAATCTCGTAATATAGTCGTTTTTCCACTCTTCGGTGGTCCAGCAATAAGTGTGTGGTAAATATCCCTTGAATTCTTGCGAATGATATTTGCTACCTTTTGGGAGCAACCTTTTACTTCTCTCATAATTCTATAGTTTAGTCCATTTACATAAGTAATCGTTTTAATATTGCCGTGATCAACAACAGCCTTGCCAGTGATCCCTACTCTATGACCTCCTTTTAAAGTAATAAAACCTTTGGATAACTCTTCTTCAATAGAGTATAAGGAATATTGGCTAAGTAACTGTAGACAGTTGTTTATTTCACTTTCTTTTACAATATAAGCTTTCTCAATGCTACTAACTAAGATTCCGTTCTCTCCAATTAAGAAGTCCTCATTATTTTTACATAACATAAGGGGTTTATTTACCCTAAGCCTAATCTCATCGATGTCTAAAAGGAATCTAATTTCTAATCTTGCTAGTATATTTTTAATATGCAAATCCATTCCTTTAAAAATAATTTCATGAATATCTTGAAGTAATCTTTGGTTTGACATTTGATCTATCCCCCTTGTCCCTATTTATATTTATTAGACAGGCACAATAAATATGCGTAATAAAGTGAGAAATTTTTAGTTTTCTGATCTAAGTAACGGCTAGATACAACACAAGTCCATGTAAAATCAAGTTCTCCGTTGTTTTTGACCGAAATAAAAAAGACAGGTCAATCTTTTTCAAGATTAACCTGTCTTCTTTATTTATCTACTAATCACCAATTAGTTATTCCTGGCAATCACAATCGTCTTCGTTGCATTCACATCCACATGTATCTACATTTACAACATAGCCACAATGTGGGCACTCAATTTCAAATTCTTCGTCTTCCATATCTTCGAAATTGGTTATGAAATCTTCTCCGCAATTTGGACACGCTATTTCATAATCATCGTCATCGTCATCGTCATCTAACTCAAGGTCGTATAGTTCATCTTCTACTTCCATAAGATCTTCGTCGATTAATTCTACATAATCCTCTAACTCATCATAAGCATCGCCTAGACCTGCTAAAGCATCAGTCATATCATCGAGAACGTCAACGATTTTGATAAGTACTTTTCCTTCTTTAGAAGATTCATCGACACCTAAACCATCACATAAACCTTTTAAATAAGCTACTTTTTCATTAATATATTCCATTCCAATTCCTCCTTTACCTTTTCATTATACCCAAGGGTACCTACATATCATACATTAATTTCTACAAAAAATCCACCCTTAATTTGGCAAGGTTAATTAAGCTACTAGAGATTAGTCACTGGTCATTAGCGTTTGTGCATTCCTCTAGGGTCATTACGGGCTAGATACTAGCCTTTAGTCATAACGGCTAGTATAAATAGCCATTGCTAAGGACTAGCGACTAGCAACTAGTAGCTGTGCTAAATTGCACCTAGACGCGTTCCATGTAATCCCCAGTTCTTGTATCTATTCTAATAACATCACCTTGTTCTACGAATAAGGGCACTGTAACCATTGCTCCTGTTTCTAATGTAGCTGGTTTGTTTCCTCCTGATGACGTGTCTCCTTTAAAACCTGGTTCTGTTTCAGTAATTTGGAGTTCAACGAAAATTGGAGGTACAACGGAAAATGCTTTACCTTTGATAAATTTAATTGTTGCGTTCATATTATCTTTTAAATATTTTATTGCATCTTCTACTTGTTCATAATTTAATGGTATTTGTTCATAAGTTTCAATGTCCATGAAATAATATAGATCTCCATCATTGTATAAAAACTGCATTTCTTTTGTATCAATAATGGCCTTTGGAAACTTTTCAGAAGTATTAAACGTTCTTTCTGTTGTAGATCCACTGATGGCATTTTTTATTTTTGTTCTTACAAAGGCAGCACCTTTACCTGGTTTAACATGTTGAAAATCCATTATAGTATAAACATTTCCATCCATTTCAAATGTAACACCTTTTTTAAAATCACTTGCAGATATCATATTATCCCTCCAAATTTATCATAGCTATTCTAAGATAAGTTACTTCTTAATCATTAGAATCTTTAATCGTAAGGAAACAAGTTAGACTTGTCCCTGTGTAACTGTTCTAATATAGATCACACTAAACTCCAGATAGTCAGGAATTTAGTAGCCTTCAAGAGATAATTTACTCATTAATTTTAACATAAACAACCTCTATAATCCATTGTTTTAATACAATTGTACAAGCAATTATTTTTAGCTTGTTGGCTTTTAGCTTTTAACTTTTAGCTTTTAGCTTTCCAACTAACCAACTAACCAACTATCTACTTATACGGATTTACCTTCCCATATGTTTCCCCTTCAATGAACTCAAATTGTTCTGACTGGTCTGCTCCTTCTTTCACTTGTGCAAATGCATTGGCCAGTAGACTGACTTCTAGTCGATCTTCCACAGTTTTATAGCTAATTTTAGTAATCACTAGTTTCCTTTGACTTCCATACAATGATTTTAAATAACTATCGATTTCTTCATAAGTACCATTTAAAACTATATTGATGTCAACCTTAGCTATAGAATTATTCTCTTCAACTACCTGATCAGTTGATTGATCAGCTGTGGCGAATTCTAGAGATTGGTACTTCACATTAGATGCATCTCTCATCTTTAGTAGTTCACTATATAGTGTGGGCATCTTCATGTTGGATGGTATGGCTTCGTCTGCTTTTATCCACTTTGCTTTTGTCTCTTGTTCTTTCTTTTCTAATTGTCCACTGGTTTCCAATTCTTGTAAAACTTCTAAAACCTGTTTGTTTTGTTGAAGTTTTTGTCGGTTACCTATATACCCGTGGTATTTGGGAAGAAATAAATAAAATACATAGACACCTATAATAGCAACGCCAACTAAAATGCTTACGAGAACTGTTTCTCTTTTACTGAGGTTCATTTGTATTACCTCCGTTTTCAGCATATACGAATGATACTTGAAATTGAATTTGATCCATATACTTTGTTGACTCTATCCACACATTTTTCGCACCCTTTAGGTTATGAAGTCTCGCAGTAAATTCGGATACTTCTTGATCATTTTGTGCAATACCACTAATCGTCATTTTACCTTCTTCACTTACTTGTTCTGTAAATTGGATACCCTGTGGCACTAACTTTTCAATATCTTTCATCAGCAAATAATAATTTGTATTTGCATTAGTAATTTTTAACGCTTCTTTTTCTTTAGAAGTTATTTCTTTTTTCATCTTCTCAATGTTTTCTTGAGTTGCTCTCGTATGCTCGAGGTCTTTGATCTCACTAGTTACAGCTACATTTTCTCGCTTATTTATATAATCTAGAATAGTTATACTTAAATAAGAAACAATCATGATGCATAAACAAATGATGACTATAGAAAAAAGCTGATTTGCAATCTTTGATTTATTATGTTTAAGCATTTCCTCAGGAAGTAAATTAATATCTCTCATGGTTTTACCCCCTCCTTATAAAAGCACCTAAGGCGTTAGCAATTATGCTCACATCTTGTGGCGAATTAACTTGACTGAATTTAATATTATGTAGTCCATCAATAATTTCCGTATTCCTATTTACGTACTGCCCAATATACTTATCGATACCTGGGATACGTGAACCACCACCTAGTACAATGATGTGGTCTAGTTTTTTTTGTTTTGACATAGATATGAAAAATTCAATCACTTGATAAATTTCTAAATTCATAACATTAAATATATTGGTAATTCCATTATAGAGCATGGTTTCTACTTCATCCATTGAACTTTTTGTGAGAAAGGCAAAATCATTTTCATGTTTCCACTCTTCTGCTTTAACTGGATCCAAATCTAGAATTTTTTCAATTACTTCTGTAATATCTTTTCCCCCTTGATTTAAAATTCTATGAAGAAATATTTTTCTATTTTCCACAAATGTTACAGCCGTTTTTTCATGACCTATATCAATTATTGCAAGATTGTCATCGGCAATTGGCATTTCTGTTTTTGACATAACGTAATTATGGTCACTACATATGAGTTTTATGACACAATTAGATTGAATATCTATAATATTGATTTTATAGCCTGCTTTGGAAAAACAATCTAAGTAATCGTCCACGATCTTCCGTTCAATTGCTACACCTTGTACTTTAAACATGGAAATTTCCGCATTTTCTGCATTTTCTATGAGATACTCCTCTATAACACTTGCATCCACTATATAGCTTTCTATTCTTTCAGGTAATAAAACCGACATTTCAAATTTTACGGCTTCCTTTACTTCATGAATCTCCATTTTAGGTAAATCAAACGTTCTCAGAACCATCTCATTTGAAGAAATAACAATCCTGATGTCCTTAGATTTCACCTTTACGGTTGATAACACCTTTATAGTCAGCTCTTTGTTTATAATTATGCCATCAGAAATAGTATGTTCAGGAGTAGCTATAATTTCATAGTCATCTATAGTAATTATCTTATCCTTAACATAACCAGTGAGGACTTTAATATTCTTTGAACCAATATCAAAGACAGTAATTTTATTTTCCTTGCCAAACAAGATAGCTCACCCCAATAATATTTAATTTTCATTCTACTTCATTCCATTTTATCATAGTTAAATCATAAGTCGTACTATTATTAACCTCATTGTAAGATAAAAATGACATAATATTCCCTAATATTTCCTGATCGTAAACTAATCGTCCCGAAAAATTCGCAACACAGCTCATGCTTAAAATGGAAACATTGCCAACTATGTTGCCATGAATATTTACACAATCTGTTTTTGCCCCAAATACCATGGTCATTCCTTCAATTGTGGCACTATCTTCAATCTGAATTTTCTTCATGTTTTCGGCAATGAACAAACCATCAAAATGTAGATCTTTGACGTGGAGACTCTCCCCACCCTTAACTATACAAATGTCCCATACTCCTTCTTCAGTAGGATTGGTTGTTTCATCAAGAATAAACTCCTTATTACTTTCAATTTCAATATAGTGTATTTTATCTGGATATTTATCTGCCAACCAAGTAATATACGAACTACCATCAGCAATCTCACAAAGAGGTAAGTTTGAATCTATTAGAGGATACATCTCAAAGTAATTATTTTTGCTTGTTTGATTAAGGGAAATATTGCCCACTACATCCATAGGAGAACTTCCACGAGTAATTGAATTGACCAATAAATTTCCAGTAACTCCAATTATACCTGGAGTTTTACTATCCTTTTGCGCTATTTCCCCTAAATTCTGAATCTTAAGATCACCGTTACAGTATAGTGAATAATTCGTAAAATAATGTAAATCTGTTATTGCTAAAGGTATCTGAACAATACATTCAAATTTTCTACTGATTGTTGTCGCTCTACCTTGTGAAATTATTTTTTTTCTAGTTGGAGATAATACAGTTATTTTGTACTGATATTCACCCGTCCCTAAAGGTATCCAAGAAGTATCTGTGGTAGTATTCCAATTAGAGGATAATTTAGCTTTAGCTTCCTCTTGAGCTCCTAAAGCTAAGTAGTAGGCTTGTTCATAATGGGAGTAATTGCTAATAGAGCGGTACTCATAAACACACAAAAATAGAAAAGAAAAAACTACAATACTCACCAAAAACATCACTATGATAGTAAATAATATCGTGGTAAAACCTTTATTCTTATGTAAATATTTTTTCATTATCCAACAACTCCCGTTATTAATTAACAATTAATAATTAAATGTAAAATCGACCGGTTGTCGGGCACTCATGATCTCTTAGGGCTGGTGACGAAATTTTTAATTATCAATTACAATTACTTTACCCATAACCTTCACCTCTTTATCTACTACAATTGTTTTTCCTTCATATGTGGTAGATATTGCGATATTAATATTCCCTTCGTCTGTAAGGGTAAGGAAAAAGCCATCTATATTCCACGCGATTTGAGAGGTGCTTCCAAGTCCGATGGAGTCTAGATTCTTATCTGCTTTGATCTTGTATACCATATGGTTATTCAAGGTATAGGTATCAAAATACGCTGAAGATTCTACATCTTTTAAGTAGATGCTGTTATTTAGAATATATATAATAGGCGTAGTCCTAATCTGCGTTTCTATAATAGTGGACAGAAACCGTAGATTGTCCGAACTACTGATAGAATCATACGTTTTATAATAGGTATCATATTGAAACTTAAAGGAAAATAATAGCGCAGATAAAATCATAGTAATCAAAGCCATACTAATAATCAATTCAATAAGGGTAAATCCCTTTTTCATGGTAAATGGATCTGTGTACATAATCTTTCATACCGACTTTCTCTAAAGATAATTTCTCCAATATATAAATTATCATGGGTGGTTTGTTTAATACTTACATAATAATCTCCATGGTCATCTGAATACCTATGGGCTATGCTTGAAATCATTGGAGGTGTGATCTCACTAGCATCATAATTTTTCATGTCATCGATTACATCCTCTAACGCACTCTCCCCTTGAAGAACTAACTTATAGCGTTTTACTGAAACAGTATGAGCATCTATAGAAAATTTTAAGCACAATAGAAAGCTAATACTTAGCAAAGAAAATATGAATATGGCTACGATCACTTCTATAAGCGTAAATCCCTGACTTTTCTTCATTATCCACCTTCCTTTAGATAAATTCTCCCACTTGCAACTTGTACAACTATAGTCATCTTATCACCTTCCACACTTTCAAATGTGAAATGTCCACCAAGGTTAACCGTACCAATCGGTTTAAGTTCTAGTCGTTTTCCAGTATAAGTATTTGAGGTGATTTGGATAGAGTCTCTAAATTCAATTTTTTCAATCTCAACAACTTCTTTTATGGTTTGGATATACAACTTATTTTTACTAATCAATATTTCCCTAGCGTGACCATCCATTATTGCATTGTTTTTGTTCACAAGTATTGCTTGCTGAACTTCTCTACATTGGGTCTTAAGATTTTGTCTGTGAGCAAAACTTGTAAGCGCTCCAGTATTCATAAAGGCAATACCTAGTAGTAATGAAAGAATAGCCAGAGCAACCAATAACTCCACCAAGGTAAACCCCTTATCTTTTTTCATATACTACCCCCTCTGTTTAGTTCTTGGTTTATTAAGTTGGAAAGTAGAAAGTTGGAAAGGTGGAACTTTTATTCAGTCCCTCATAATTATTTAGTACTGTTTTACTTTCAAACTAGTCTTGGTTTTTGGTAGATACGGAGATCTTTCCCCGATAAACGGGGCACAGCGACACTGCGCTTAAGATGACCTAATTTGGTGGTGTTATCCAGAGCTAGTAGCTGTACCGTATTAGTTCTTTAGCTTTTGGCTTTCAACTTTCAACTTTCAACTTTCAACTTTCAACTTTCAACTTTCAACTTTCAACTTCTTAATTGTCAATTGTAAATTGTAAATTAATCAAATTGTACCCAAGTACAATTTGATGATCTCTCCCCCCCAATGCATTGCAATAAATGCTGCCATAGCGATCCATGGACCGAAGGGGATGGGATCTTTTCTGGTTTTTAATTTTGTAGCTAATAATACCACTCCAAAAAAACCTCCAAGAATAAACGACAAGAGCAAAGTCAATAGGGTTAATTTCCACCCTAAAAACAATCCTAACATTGCCATAAGCTTTACATCGCCTAGACCCATTCCATTTCCGCCAGTAAGAAGTACTAGGAGCAACAGAGGTGTCATTCCCACTACTACACCTAGCATAGCGTCTTTCCAAGGAATAAATGAAAACAATAGATTTAAGAGTACAAATGCAAGTGCCCCAAATATATGTAAGCCATCAGGAAGAATCAAATGATCAAAGTCGATAAAGGTATCTGCAATCAATATGCTAGTCAATACTAAATAGACGATTAAAATACTGTCAATTCCAACTTGAATATATGTAAAAACAAATAATAAGCCAGTAAGTAATTCCACAAGAGGATACCGACAAGATACAGGTGTAGCGCAGTATCTACACTTGCCTCTTAAGCCTAACCAACTTAGTATGGGTACCAAGTCCCAGGGTTTTAGCAACTTATCACACTTTGGGCAATGTGACGGTGGAGCTACTATAGACTCCCCTACAGGAATTCTGTAAATAACCACATTTAAGAAACTGCCTATGACAGCCCCAAATACAAATAACAATATATAATCCAACATCGTCCTCCTTATTACCAGACATTACCACTTATTATCTGGCTATTTTATTGATCAAACATTCGACAACTTATAATGAAAAAGTACTTACTTCGATAATATTATTATAAATCAATTGTTCTCACAAGAAAAGTATCTTTGACGCTTTATTTTAGCTAAATGTTATCTTAAGCGTAGTGTAGATAAACTAGTCAAACTTTCTTATGATAAAATAAAAGATGGTTATTTCTGTTTATGCAACAAAAATAACCATCTTTTTAAAAATCATTCATCAACTTAGTTTCTCGTCACTTAAGTGTATTCGTATCTGTCACACTCATCTCCTTATAACTTGTCTATAATTTCTTTTACTGAAGAAAAGATATGATTTGCACAAATTGGAGATTTTTCGTAATCCTCTAGTGAAGTCTCTCCAGATAAAACCAATATGGATTGAAATCCTAAATCTACTCCCATTTTAATATCTGTGTATAATCGATCTCCTACCATAGCTAACTCTTCTTTAGGAAAACCACAAGTATCCATGATTGCATCTAGCATATGACTTTTAGGTTTACCGATAATGATGGGTTCTTTTTCTGTAGCTGCTTTGATAAAGGCGATCATAGCACCTACATCAGGCATAACCTTATTATCCTCAAGAGGACAATTTAAATCAGGGTGAGTAGCTAGATAAGGTACTTTGCGTACATAATCACAAGCTGCCCATAATTTATCATAAGTTAAAGTAGTATCAAAGCCTAATACAACACAGTCCACATCTCTATCTTTTTCCACAACTACTTCGAAGCCTTCTTTTTCGAAGGAACGAATGAGAGCCTCTGTACCAAGCAGAAAAATTCGCTTATGATTGGTATGTTTTTTTAGATAATGAATAGTCGCATCTCCCGAGGAGAATACGTCATTTTCTTGTGCACTAATGCCTAAGCCCTTTAGCTTATTGATATATGCTAATTTATCTTTCGATGAGTTATTTGTTAAGAATACATATCGTATGTTTTTTTCTTGCAAAGCTTCTAAAAATTCTTTAGCACCATCTATTAATTTGTCTCCTAAATATATGGTACCATCCATATCAAGTAAAAAGCATTTTATGTCTTTCACATTGTTCATTCTTGGTCTCCTTATTCTATCAATATATTTTTACCCACGATAATATCGGGGTTGTTCTCGCCTTTTAAATGTATCGTACCAGGGAGTTGTGGGGTATCTGCCCCATCAAATTTTAAGCAACAATGCCCCATGCTTTTTAACGTATGATTTGCTTCATCTCCTACTGCCGTAACGGTATACTCTTTATCACAAATTGACATCTGATCACCAACGATTACAACCTCTTCCAATTCTTTACTTTCATGTAATACAGATATTTCAGCTAATTCTGAGGGCGCATTATTATTAAAAATAATGAGCATGTCCTGTAATAAGAAATCTAAGGCCATGTCACCAATAGATGTGATTTTCACATTGTATTTCATAAATACCTCCATGTTATATCTGAATTATTGTAACACGATAACTATCGCGCTACATTTATTTGTTAATACATTCCAATACTAAATAAGTAAGCAATTACTACTGAAATCGGACCTGTAATCAATCTAGAAAATAGTACTGCTGGAACTCCAATTTCTACTGTTTCTGGTTCAGCCTCACCTAAACTTAGACCTACTGGTATGAAATCACAACCAACTTGTGGATCTATTGCAAACAAAGCTGGTAGTGCGTATTGTGGTGGAATATTTCCTTTTCCTATTTCAACACCCACAAAAACGCCAACTACTTGAGCAATTACTGCTCCTGGTCCTAAAATCGGTGATAAAATTGGTAAAGAGCAAATAATACTTATGATGAGCAGCCCAGGTAAACTTCCTGATGCAGGTGTAATAGCCTTTGCAATAAGGTCTCCTAACCCTGACTGAGATATAATACCTATGAGCATTGCTACAAAAGCCATGAAAGGCAATATGTTGTTTATCACCATTGAAATAGTCATTTTACCAGCCGCATAAAACTTTCCAACAACTTCACCAATAGCTTTACCAAAATTAGCGATGAAACTTTCTTTTTTCTTGTTTGTATGTAAAGTATTATCTATTTTCTTTTCTTCAGTTTTAATCACGTCTGTAAGTCGAGCATCATCTTCAGCTAATGTTACATTTTCTGGTTTTACCCCCGATACATAAATATCTTCTTTTATATATTGCGCTAACGGTCCAGATTGACCCACTGGCGTTAGATTGACAGTATAAATTCCTTTTTTAGAATAAACACCACACCTAGCTGTTCCACCACAATCAACCACCGCTACGAAAACCTGATCATCTGGTACTGATGTTGCAAATCCGTCTACTGTAGTACATCCAGTCATATCCGCAATCAATTGGGCGATTGGATCAATACCACCTCCAGTCACAGATAAAACTTTGTTTTTCTTTTCATCTGGCATGATTACCAAAGGTCCACCCCAGCCAGCTTTTCCTTTTACTATTCGAATCGCTTTATAAGTCATTTATATTGGCCCTCCTTTTTGCCATCATCATTACAGTAATTCTTTCAGTCACTATACCTCTAATCAGTATTACAATAACACCTACTATGAAGTACCTAACTGCCAATAATGATATAGGTAGGCCAAGTTTGGTTATTCCATCTGCGATTCCTAAGTATACGAATAATTCTCCAGCATTTGCATGGGGAAAAAGTCCTGTTACAGGATGAACAAACGAAACTGCAGCATCGTAAAAAGCTGGTTTATGTTTTTCTTGAAGAAATTTTCCAAATGAGTAGCACATAGGGTTAGTCAAGAAGAATACAGCTAATATAGGGAAAATTGTATAACGAGTAATGAAATTGCCTGTCATCTTTATTGCAAATCTCTCTACTTTATCTTCTCCTACCAACATAGTGATAGAATTAACAAATGTAATTAGTACGATTAGCGTTGGCAATATACCTGTGACTAATCCCATAAAGGTTGCTCCACCGGCATTAAATAAACCGATAAACTCTTCAGCTAATTTAGCTAAAAAATCCATAAAAAATCCCTCCCTTAACTTTTATATTTAACATGAAATTCATTAATTTCCGTTAATATCCTCATCATTCTTCAGGTTATTATGCATAGCTTCTGTACCCTTTTTTATGGCTTTAGCCATTTGCTTATTTTTCATTTGTCCAAGCCAATCTTCACTTTGATAAATATTTTTACCTTGTATTTCTTCTATGGATTTAAATCGATGGAACACTGTAATTCCTGTCATGGATCTAGCATCAAGGATAATCCCATCAGGATCAATAGCCATTAAAACAATACTTCCTGCTTTTATTCGTCCTTTTGTTTGACCAACAAACAGACTCCCTTTTTTATGTATTTCAGATACATTTTTTCTATAATTTTTTACTTGAAAAAAAGTCAGAATTCCTTGTAACAGAAGCATAAAAAATATGATCAGCCCTATCTTTAACATTTACTTCACCTCATAAGTTAGCATTTTTTGTGCAGTTCTCTTATCAGTAATTAACACATCTACCAATTTAGCATTGACAATTTCCCATATTGCATGGGCTTTCTCACAGTAGCCTGCAATAGCAATTGTTATATGTTTATTCTAATAAACCATATAATATTTAGGATAAAAATGGATCATAAGATTTTTTTCTTTCTTATGATCCATTTTATGATAACCATGATTTAGACTTCTACCTTGCTTGATGATTTACTATCTAAATTTTTATTTGCAACAGCAAGCATAAGTTTGATCCTGTTTAACTGATTTACTTCACTAGCTCCTGGATCGTAATCTATTGCTGCAATATTTGCCATAGGATACTTGTTACGTATTGGTTTAATCATACCTTTCCCCATTACGTGATTAGGTAAACAAGCAAAAGGTTGGACACAGATAATATTCTCTACTCCATCTTCGATTAATTCCATCATCTCTGCAGTTAAAAACCATCCCTCTCCACCTTGATTTCCTAGAGAAATAAATTCTTGTGCTTTTTGTGCCTTTTTTTCTATGACGGAAGGCGACCTAAATCTTGAACTGTTTTCTAGAGATTTTTTCATAGATTTTCTATACCACTCAATAATCCGAATAAACCTTAAACTATTATCCTTTGCCTTTTTACTACCCGCTAATTTTTCGTATTTAAATATATTGTTATATGAACAATACAAGAAGAAATCCATGATATCTGGAACAACTACTTCTACTCCCTCTTCTTCAAGCACTTGGACAAGATTATTATTTGCCGTAGGGTGATATTTTACTAATATTTCACCTACAATGGCAACTTTAGGCTTACGTTGCTCTACAATAGGTATATTGTCAAAATCATCTACTATTTTTTTCATATTGTGTTTAAATGTAAATAAATTCCCAGTGCTAATATTTTCCTTAGCTTTTGCCCGCCAATAATCATAGCGTTTTTGGACAGAACCTTTTATTTTCTCATAAGGCCTCGTAGCGTAGGTAACTCTTTGAAATAAATCACCGTAGATCATCGCCATAATTCCCCTATTAATGAATGGTAAAGTTATCTTAAATCCAGGATTGCTTTCTAAACCTGCTAAATTGGCAGAAATTACGGGTATATGTTCCAATCCACAATCTTTTAGCGCCTTTCTAATAAACGCAACATAGTTTGAAGCTCTACAAGGACCACCTGTCTGAGACATAATCAGGCTAACGTTATTCACATCGTATTTCCCAGATTTTATTGCAGCCATAAATTGCCCCACGGTAAGAATAGATGGATAGCAAGCATCATTATTTACGTACTTCAATCCTTCATCGATGGCTTTACTATCTATGCTAGGTAGTACTTCTACATGATATCCAGATTTCATCATAGCTCCCTCGATGAAATCAAAATGAATAGGAGACATTTGTGGAATTAGAATTGTATGCGTTTTTTTCATCTTTTTCGTAAAGCTCACTTTTTTACTTTCACTATTATTTAGCACGGCATGAGGATCAAATTCTCTTTCTTCTAAAGCAGCTTTCAAAGATCTAAGACGAATTTTGATCGCACCTAGATTACTTACCTCGTCAATTTTGATTAGTGTATATATTTTACCAGCATCGGTCACTATTTCTTGGACTTGTTCACAAGTGACTGCATCAAGACCACATCCAAAAGAAGTGAGTTGAACCATTTCCAAATTTTTATTTTGAGTTACGTAAGTAGCTGCAGTATATAACCTGGATTGATATTTCCATTGATCTAATACCCGTAGAGGTCTATTCACTTTCCCTAGGTGGGATATGCCATCTTCTGATAGTACCGCCATACCCAGTTCATTGATAATATTAGGCAAGCCGTGATGGATTTCTGGATCAATATGATAGGGTCTACCACTTAAAACAACACCTGTTAAATCATTGTCTTTAATATAGTCTAAAATCTCTTGTGATTTTTTTATTACGTCTTCTTTATAAGTGTCTTTTTCTTCCCAAGCAAGCTGGCAAGCAAGGCGAATTTCTTCACTATCTATATTGTGGGGTGAAAATTCTTCCACGAGCCTTTCTACTAACCTATCGAAATTGTTAAAAGGGATAAACGGGTTCATATAATTAATGCTTTTTTCTTTAATTGCGTCAACATTGTGTTTTATGGCCTCTGGATAGGACATAATTATGGGACAATTGTAGCTATTATCTGTACCAGAAATATCATTTTCTTCATAGGCAATACATGGGTAAAAGATAAATTTAATTCCCTGATCAATTAAACTCATAATATGTCCATGGACTATCTTTGCAGGGTAACACACTGACTCTGACGGAATAGATTCTATTCCTCTTTCGTAAATCATTTTGCTTGAATGAGGTGATAAAACTACTCTATATTTTAATTCAGTAAAAAACCTATACCAGAAAGGATAATTTTCGTATATGTTTAACACCCTTGGAATTCCCACTTCTCCCCGTATAGCTGCAGTTTTTTCTAGTGGTTTATAGCTAAATAACCTCTTGTATTTATAATCGTACATATTTGGAAGCTTCGTCTTATGATCAAAATCGTCAGTACCACTTCCTTTTTCACAACGATTCCCTGAGACGAATTTTCTGCCATCATAAAATTTATTAATGGTAAGTAAGCAATTGTTTCCACATTTTACACATCGCTCTAATGATGTATCTGTAGTAAACTGCTGGAGCTGCTCCCTATTTAATAGCGTACTCGTATATCCTTCTTGCCATTTATCTTTTGCAATCAAAGCAGCACCAAACGCACCCATAATTCCTGAAATATCAGGTCTTATTACCTCTTTACCCAAAACTTTTTCAAATGTTCGCAAAACTGCATTTGAATAAAAAGTGCCACCTTGGACGACAATATTTTCTCCTAATTCTTCTACATTTCTAACTTTAATTACCTTTTGTAGCGCATTTTTTATTACTGAATAGCATAAACCTGCGGAAATATCTCCTACACTTGCTCCTTCTTTTTGCGCTTGTTTTACTCTTGAATTCATAAATACGGTACAACGAGTACCTAAATCTACAGGTGCATCAGACAAAAGTGCGGCATTTGCAAAATCTTGTATAGACATATTTAATGAATGGGCAAAAGTTTCTAAGAAAGATCCGCATCCTGATGAACAAGCCTCATTCAATATAATATCATCTATTACACCATCCTTAATTTTCATACATTTCATATCTTGACCCCCAATGTCAAGAATGAAGTTCACATTAGGTAAGAAATGCTGAGCGCCTTTAAAATGAGCCATAGTTTCTATTTCACCTAAGTCCATTCGCAGAGCTGATTTAATCAGTCCTTCACCATACCCTGTTACAGTACTATTCGTTATCTTTAAACCTTTGGGAATTACACGATATACGTCTTTTAATATTTCAACGGCTTGATGCAAAGGACTGCCTAAATTACTGTTATAGTATGTATATAATAGTTCTCCTTGTTCACCTATTATTGCTGCTTTAGAGGTAGTAGAACCAGCATCAATTCCTAAAAACAGTTTTCCATTGTATTTACTTAACTCGCCTCTTATTACTTTATATTTACTGTTTTTATCATGAAATTTTTGGATTTCTTCTTTATCACTAAACAAAGGCTCTAGCCTTTGGATTTCTTCATGTTGAAACTCATCAATATGCTCTAATTTTTCGTTAATTTCAGAGAAATCAACGACTTTATCTGAATCTATAGAAACTAAAGCCGCCCCCATGGCAACGTAGAACTGTGCGTTTTCAGGATATATAATTTCATTATCTTTTAATTTTAGCGTTACTACAAATCTTTGTCTTAGTTCAGATAAAAAATGTAACGGTCCACCGAGAAATGCAATATTACCTCGTATTGGCTTTCCACATGCGAGTCCACTTATTGTTTGATTAACAACGGCTTGAAATACTGAAGCAGCGATGTCTTCTTTTCCAGCACCTTCATTTAACAAAGGTTGTACATCCGTTTTAGCAAAAACGCCACACCTTGAGGCTATGGGATAAATCACTGTATGTGATTTTGCCAACTCATTTAAACCAGTTGCATCTGTTTGTAATAAGGTAGCCATTTGATCAATAAATGCACCTGTACCCCCAGCACAAGTCCCATTCATCCTTTGTTCTAAAGATTGACCAAAATACGTAATCTTTGCATCTTCTCCACCTAACTCAATAGCAACATCTGTTTGTGGAATCAATGTCTCCACTGTTTTGGTAGACGCAATTACCTCTTGTACAAAATCTAAATTCAGCCATTTGGAGATGGACAATCCCGCAGAACCAGTAACTGCCGCTGTGATATTTATATTTCCTATTTCTTTAAAGGCTTCATTAATTATGGTTTTAAATGTTGTTTGTATATTAGATAAATGTCTCTTATACTTACTGTATACGATATCTAAACTTTGATCTAAAATAACTAATTTTATTGTAGTAGACCCAACATCCAAACCTAGATGAAAACTTCCACTTTTCTTATCCAATGCTATTCTCCTCTCAGTAGACATCATATTCACTTATTGGTATTATCATAACAATAATATATATCTTAATCTTATTGTATGGCAATGTCAATCAATGGATTTTTGAAATCCTTATCCCCAATATTTAATAAATAGATCTAGTCGTTCTACCCATGAAACACAAAAATTGTATGAACTCATCGGTAAAAATGTTATAATAAATAAGTATATCTAAGGAGGATTTGCATGAACGAACAAAACTCAAATGACATCTCTTTTATCGAATTATTTAAAAAAAGCCTTATGATTTTTAAAAAGAGTTTATACGAAATACTTTTTTTAACTGCTATACCTTTTTTAGCTCTTACCTTATTATATATTTACTCTGGGGACGGTACCATGGAATCAATACTAAATATCCCTACAGAAATTATATCGATAATGTATACTCTTTTTTTTATCACCTTATTCATCATATTTCCAATGCTAATGAGTATTGTACAATCGCATACTAAAGGCGAATCCATTACAATAAAGGAATCATTTAAATGTATAAGGCGTACATTAGTAAAACTGTTTTTTGCATTATTTCTAATCTTTGCACTTATGATTCTACTCACAATGATCATCGTATTCGTGATTAAGCTTACTGCCAGTTCAAACATATTTTCAAGTATTATTGCAATAGGATTTTCATGTCTATTCATTAAATTATTCATAGATTTTCTTTTTTTCGAACAATCTATCGTACTACGTAAGCTAGGACCGATCAAGGCACTAAAGTATAGTTTAACAACAACAAAAAAAAGATGGTGGAAGGTCTTTAACTTTTACTTCCTATTTAGTCTAAGTATTTTTCTTATTTTAAATAGCATTTCGTTGCTACTAACTTCACTTTTCCCATTACCGATTATATCAAATATTGCCATTGCCTTTATACAAAGCTTAACGATTATATTAACGCAAATATTTTTAACACTTTTATTTTTAGCGCTAGATGAACTATAGTTCATCTAGCTTTTCTAGAATTTATTTGTCTTAACTATAATTTATCATAAATAAAGACTAAAGTTGATAACTTTAGTCTTTATTTAGCATGAATATTGCTAGTCTCTAAGTTTTGCTCCTAATTGTTTTTGCATATCTTCAATAATCTTATCGAAAACCTCATTTATTTCACCATCTGTTAGCGTTTTTTCTTTTGATCTAAATTGTAGTGAATACGCCATACTTTTATATCCCTCTGCAATTTGTGCACCCTTGTAGACATCGAATAGTGTTAGCTCTTCTAAAAGCCCTTTTCCATTTACTCTAATAATATCTTCGATTTCCTTGGCTGTTATTTTTTCTTCTACGATTAAAGCCATATCCCTGCTTATTTCTGGATATTTAGGTAATTCCGTAAATGTGATGTCTTTATTTCCTAATTTAAACAGTGCTTCTAATGTAAGCTCACAAATATACGTTCTACGGGGCAAGTCGTAACCTTCTACTACTGAAGGATGTGCTTCTCCTAGTATTCCCACGTCTTTACCACCTATAACTAATTTTGCCGCTCTTCCTGGATGAAAAATGGGATGATTCGTTTTGATAAATTCCACATCTTGTTCAATTTTCAACTTAGCAAGCAATAACTCTATATAACCTTTTAATGAAAAGAAGTCCTTATTTCCATACAGACCAAGACATAGTTTCTTTTCTTCAATGGGTAATTCCTTACCTAAGTCAACTGTATTTTTATAAGTAACCGCAACCTCGTAAAACATTCCTTCTCCTAGATTACGATTGAAGTTATGAGAGATTACTTCAAGTAATCCAGGCATTAAAGTTGGTCTCATAATGCTATTTTCTTCACCTAATGGATTCATCACTTTTACACAGTCAAATACCTTATCTTCTTCCTTAATGTTTAGAGCCAAGAGTCTACTTTCTCCGATAAAAGAAGTTGTAAGTATTTCATAATATCCTTTTGAACTCAAAAATGTCTTTACGTCTTTCACAAGAGCTTGCTCTTTTGTTCGGCCTCCCATGGTTGCAACACCGCTCATGATTGTATTAGGAATATTGTTATACCCATATAGTCTTACAATTTCTTCTGCTATATCTTCTTTAATTGAAAGATCTTGTCTGTAAGTTGGTATCCCTACCAATAAATTTGTTCCATCAATTTTAACAGTTAAAAACAATCTCTCGAGATAATCTTTCATTTCCTCTATTGAGATTTCTATCCCTACAAATTTATTGACCCAATCGGCGTCTACTTCTACGGTTCTTCTAAGTGTTACTTTTGGATAAACATCTATTTTACCTTTTAGCACTTCTCCTGCTCCAAGCTCTTTCAATAATTGTACTGCCCTATCTGCTGCCAAATCAGCTAAATCTGGATCTACACCCTTTTCAAATCGGTTAGCCGCTTCACTTCTAAGTCCTAGCTTCCTACCAGTATGTCTTACGCTCTTTTTATTAAAATTAGCTGATTCAATGACTACCATCTTTGTATCACAATCAATTTCTGAATTTGCTCCACCCATGGCTCCTGCAATTGCCATAGGCTCTTTGCCGTTGGTAATCACAATCATGTTTTCATCCAATTTTCTTTCTACGCCATCTAACGTGACTAATAACTCACCTTTATTTGCTTTTCTAACAAGTATTTCCTTGGAATTTAATTTATCGTAATCAAATGCATGGAGTGGTTGACCCATCTCTAACATGACATAGTTTGTAACATCAACGATATTATTTATTGGTCTTACTCCACTATTTAATAATTTTCTTTGCATCCAATCCGGGGAGGCTTCAATTTTATTGATCCTAATTATTCTAGCTACATAACGGGGACATAACTGTTCATCTTCAATTGCTATAGTTAAATGATCTTTTATATCTTCTTTTGTTTCTTTTACACTAATGACGGGTAGAATTAGATGGGTATCATATGTAGCAGATACTTCCCTAGCGATACCTATAACAGATAAACAATCCGAACGATTCCCTGTAAGCTCAAAATCTACAATAATATCATCTAAACCCAGAATAGGTTTAATATCACTACCTAGTTTATCATCTCCTGTTAAGATATAAATACCATCTACCTGACTGCTTGGTAACAATGATGTGTTCATACCAAGTTCTCCCGCAGAGCACATCATCCCTAGGGACTCAATTCCCCTTAGTTTAGATTTCTTGATCTTTAACTCGTTTATAGTTGCACCAACTAACGCTGTGGGTATTCTATCGCCTACATGGATATTGTTCGCTCCAGTAACAATTTGAATAACTTCACTTCCAACATCGACTTTCGTAACCACTAATTTATCCGCATCAGGATGCTTTTCTATAGACAGAATTTTTCCTACCACTACTTTAGAAACCATAGAACCAAGCACATCTACACTCTCAACTTTAGTCCCTGACATGGTCATTTTCTCAGTGAACTCGTGGAGATCTATATTTTCTATACCTACAAAATCTTTTAACCAATTTAATGAAATTATCATTGTCTTCCTCCTTATCTAAACTGCTTTAAAAACCTGACATCATTTTCAAATAGCAACCTTAAGTCAGTGATTCCATACTTAATCATAGTAATTCGATCTAAACCCATACCAAATGCAAATCCACTGTATTTATCAGGATCAATATTACAATCACGAAGTACATTAGGGTGAACCATACCACAACCTAAAATTTCAATCCATCCAGTATGTTGGCACACGCGACATCCCTTACCTTCGCATATAAAACAAGTAACATCCATCTCTGCACTAGGTTCTGTAAAATAAAATTGATGAGGTCTAAATTTTGTCTTTGTATGAGAACCAAATAAATTCTTTGCAAACATATCTAGAGTTCCCTTTAAATCGCTCATAGTAATTCCTTCATCTATAACTAACCCTTCTACTTGATGAAACACTGGAGAATGGGTTGCATCTACTTCATCACTACGATATACTCTTCCAGGAGCCAACATTTTAATAGGAAGTTCCTGAGATAACATAGTTCTCACTTGAATAGGTGATGTTTGCGTCCTCAAAACGATATCTTCATGGACATAAAAAGTATCCTGCATATCTCTAGCTGAATGGTCTTTAGGCACATTAAGCATATCAAAATTGTACTTAGCCCACTCAATTTCTGGTCCTTCTTCTATTGTGAAACCCATTCCAATGAAAACATCAGATAATTCTTCTAACACCATATTTAAAGGATGAAGACCACCAAATCCCTCTTTCACCCCTGGAAGAGTAATGTCAATGGCTTCTGCTTGAAATTCTTTACCCTGTTCTATTTCCTTTATAATACCCTTTTGTTTGTCCATTTGGTCTTCAATAGCTTCTCTAACCTCATTAGCAATTTTACCCATAACAGGTCTTTCTTCTTTACTTAAGCTTCCCATTTCCTTTAAAATACTGGTGAGTTCACCCTTTTTACCTAAAAGCTTAATACGTATTTCCTCTAATTGCTTAGAACTACTTACATTACTTATTTCAGCCAAGGCCAAAGCCTTAATATTTTCTAATTTTTCTTTCACTTTTCTTTTCTCCTTCCATTAGCTTTGTAGCTGCTAGTAACTAGTATCTAGTCACTAGCTCTGGGGATTCCTTACGGTCCATAAAATAGCAATTTTGCTAGGGACTAGCTACTAGTAGCAAAAAATTCGTCCCTTGCTAAACGCAAGGGACGAATTTTTCCGCGGTACCACCCTAATTGATAATAAAATCCTCTTTAAATATATCGGTTAACCCGTTGAAGTATACTCACATTTCCACTTCAAAGCTCAGGAGCGAACTTCAGTGACCTTTTAAAATAAATGCTCTCAGCATATACACCTATTCTCTGATATAAAAGATTTCACTTACTTTTCCCCATCATAGCCATTATGATATTTTATTTTATAATATGTTATTTTAATAATCCTAAATATGGTATCTCATTTTAAATTAAAAGTCAAATTATTTGGTTATTAGCTGTTAGCTGTTAGCTGTTAGCTGTTAGGAAAATACTTTTCAGGTATTCCTTTTGGGAACTTCAAATCATTTATTCCAGAAAGAACTTCAAATCGAAACAATGAGGGCATCAATCCCTACTATTTTAATCCTTTCATTTTTAACTTTGCACTTTTAACTTTCCACTTTACACTTTCAACTTTACACTTTACACTTTTAACTTTAAATTTGCAATATGATACATCAAAATGCCTGCGGCTACTGATGCATTCAGCGACTCTGCTTGACCGTATATGGGAATCTTAATTCTTTTATCACATACGTTGAGGATATCCTCACTAATTCCATTGGCTTCATTTCCAATAACTATAGCGTATTTATTCTGTTGGTCTAAACTCGTATAATAATGGTCTGTATTTAGTTCTGAACCAACTACTATATATCCTTCTTCCTTTAATATTTCAATTTCATAAAGAAGGTCTACATCTTTTTTTACATTTACGTGGAATAAAGAACCCATGGTTGCGCGGATGGTTTTTTCATTATATATATCTACAGAGCCATTGCTACATATAATATTATGAAAACCCGCGGCATCACCAGTTCGAATCATGGTACCTAAATTCCCTGGATCTTGTACACGGTCAAGGAGTAATACATTAGAATCAACTAATGCTTTATTTTCATTAAATGTGTTTATAGCCATAATTCCCTGGGCGTTTTCCATAAAACTTAGCTTTCTAAATAGACTATCTTCAACTTCAAAAATAGGAATCTGTAAATCTTCATAGAATTGAATTTTTTCTTTACCTTGGCTAACTATATGCGATGAAATGAATATTTGTCGAATATTTTCTTTTGACTTAATCGCCTCATCAACTAACTTAAACCCTTCCAGAATATATTCTTTATTTAACTCTCTATATTTTCTCATTTTGAGCTTTAATAGATATTTTATGTTATTATTACTACTACTAACTATAGCATTCATTGATTTCTCTTATCACTATCAATAGATGATAAGGCACAATTATCTCCAATAACGACCAAAATATCATTTTTCCAGATCTTATCCGTAGGTTTAGGAGAAACATTTAACTCTTCTCCTCTTTTCACTGCAATAACATTTATTCCATGTTTCGCTCGTAAGTTAAGCTCCGCTAAATCTTTATCCTCCCAGTTTTCAAGAGCATGAATCTCTATTACGCTATGGTTAGGATCTAATTCTATCAAATCCAGTATATTGTTAGACACAATATTATGTGCCACTCTTCTTCCCATATCTCTTTCTGGTAAAAAGACTTTATCTGCTCCGATCTTATACAGTACCCTTGCTTGTTGTTCATTTAAAGCCTTGGCAAACACTTCTTTAATCTCTAATTCTTTCGCATTTAATGTAGCCATTATACAAGCATTGATATCAGATCCAATAGCAACTGTTACAGAATCTACATTTTTAAGTCCGATTGCCTTTAATGTATTGATATCGGAGGCATCAGCACGAACTGAATACGTCACATCATCTGCAATGTTTTGTATTTTTTCTTCATCTTTATCAATAGCAATTACATCATGACCTAACTTATACAAATTCGTAGCCAAACTATAACCGAATCTTCCAATACCTATTACTGCAAATTGTTTTTTCATTTTTTACAACTCTCCTTTTACCCTACTAAAATATTTCCTTCTGGATATTTATATCGATCATTACCATGAGTTTTTTGCATCTCATTGATTGCCAAGGCAATGGTAAGTGGCCCTAATCTTCCAATAAACATAATAGATATAATCGTTAATCTTCCTACAAGTGATAGGTCAGGAGTTAATCCTAGTGTCAAACCCACTGTTCCAAAAGCAGATACAACTTCAAACAATATTTCTATAAACGTTGCATTCTCTGTAATTGATAAAATCATTATTCCTACGCTAACGATTAGAGTGGCTATTGCAACTATTGATAATGCCTTTTTAATGGTATTAAAACTTATAGTCCTTCCAAAAACCTCTGTCTGGTCCTTTCCTTTTAATACGGATAGTACGGTTAAAAATATTGTACCAATAGTCGTAGTTTTAATCCCACCTGCAGTTGAGCCTGGAGATCCCCCTATAAACATTAGAACTATAGTCAAAAATACTGAAGCAGTCGTTAGTGAACTCAAATTAACGGAATTGAATCCTGCCGTTCTTGGTGATACGGCTTGAAACCATGAAGCAAGTAATTTTCCATACCATGGCAAATCCCTTAATGTATTTGGATTGTTATATTCAAAGATTAATATGGATATCATTCCAAAAACGATTAAAAGTCCTGAGATCGTTAACACCATTTTTGAATACATGGATAGTTTATTGAAACGTTTATTTTTAAATACATCATCTACCACTGAATATCCTAATCCTCCAATGATAATTAAACATCCTATTGTTAAGTTAATCGTTGCATCATTTACATAAGGTGTTATACTCTTAAATCCTCCCATTAAATCAAATCCTGCATTGCAAAAAGCAGAAATTCCATGAAAGATACTCATTCCCAAACCTTTCTTAATTCCGAACTCAGGTATAAATTTTGTGCATAATAGTAAGATCCCTATTGTTTCTACAGATAAGGTAAAGAAGATTACATTTCTAGTATACTTTACAATACCTCCTATATTTTGCATATTAAAAGCTTCACTTAATACCATTCTTTCTTTAAACGATATTTTTTTACGTGAAATGAAAAATATTAACGTAGCAATAGTCATAAATCCTAATCCACCGATTTGTATCAAGAGTATTATTATTGTTTGTCCAAAGGTTGACCAATATGTGCCAGTATCAACCACAACAAGCCCAGTTACACATACTGCAGACGTTGCAGTGAATAACGAGCTTATAAAATCAGTGCTCTGACCTGAAATAGATGATATTGGTAATGTGAGAAGCATAGCACCTACTAAAATAACTACGGCAAATCCGATTACTAGTACCTGGGTTGGTTTAACACTATCCCTTTTAAAGACCAAGTGACTTAAAAAAAAATTCCAAAATTTTGACATAATTAGCCTACCCCGTTTTCATCATATAATTTAACCTTATATTTTCTTAAATTTAAGTAGTTGTTACCGCTATTAATCTAAAAAATAGACCTCTTCTGAGGTCTATAGTTTTTATGCTAAATTACTTTTTGCAACGTCAACTAATTGCTTAAACGCATTAGGATCACTTATTGCTATTTGAGCTAAAATTTTTCTATCAATTTGAACGTCTGCTCTTTTAAGACCATTCATAAATCTGCTATAGTTAATATCATTTAATCTAGCAGCTGCATTTATTCTTGAAATCCATAAGCTTCTGTAATCTCTTTTCTTTTGTTTTCTTCCTTCATATGCGGATCTTAATGCTCTCATTACCGCTTCATTAGCTGGTCTAAATTGTTTACTTTTGGAACCAAAGTAACCTTTAGCTAATTTTAATATTTTTTTATGTTTTCTCTTTGAGTTCATTCCCTTTTTTACTCTTGCCATGTGTGTAACCTCCTACCGATCTTTATATTAATAAGGTAATATTTTTTTAATATTTTCTGCATCTCTACCAACTAAAAAGCCAGTTTGTCTTAAGTTTCTTTTTCTTTTAGAACTTTTCTTTGTAAGAATATGGCTTTTAAAAGCCTTTGCTCTTTTTACTCTACCTGATTTTGTTACTTTAAATCTTTTTGCGGCTCCTCTATGGGATTTCATTTTTGGCATTATAGTTCCTCCTTACTAGATAGTAACATTCTTCTCATCTATATAATCAAACAAAGTTTGATACAAGCGTTAATTAACTTTCTTTTTTTGGTACAAGATGTAAAACCATACTTCTGCCTTCAAGTCTTGGTGGTTTTTCAATTTTTCCTACTTCAGCGACCTTATCAGCAAATCTTAGTAGTAATGTTTTACCACCATCTGTATAAGCCATCTCTCGACCTCTAAAACGCACTGATGCCTTAACTCGATCACCATTATCTAAAAACTTATGTGCATTCTTTGCTTTTACATCTAGATCATGTTCTTGAACATTTGCAGACATTCTAATTTCTTTAATATTGATAACCTTTTGATTCTTCTTTGCTTCTTTTTCTTTTCTGCTTTGTTCATATTTAAACTTACCATAATCCAAAATTCTACAAACTGGTGGATTTGCATTAGGTGAAATCTTTACTAGATCCATTTGCTTCTCTTCAGCTAATTTCAAAGCATCTCTAGAACTCATAACGCCTAGTTGATTACCATCTGCATCCACTACTCTTAATTCTCTGTCTCTGATTTGTTCGTTAATCTGAAATTCTTTACTAATATTAACACACCTCCATATAAAATAAAAAGCAGATAGAAATTCCACCTGCTCATAAATATACATGTAATATAAAATCACGTAATATTTACCTGTGCTCATAGGAACCCAAGGTGAGAAGCGAACTTCTACTTTCTTTACTTATAAATCTTAACATTAAATCTTAAAATAGTCAATGAAAATACAAATATTTATTAAAAAAAGTAATTAGCTATTGGTTTTTAGCTGTTGGCTGTTGAGAAAAAATTTCATCGATCCCTACATTATATATTAATTTTACATTCTTCATTATTAATTTTTGATTATATTTAATGCTGATTAAAAATTACCACTATTTAGCTTTCATTATATTTGTATAACAGTAAATGCTAGTATTAACAATTATTTATGGAGAGTGAGAGAAAATGATAAAAAATAAAGAGAATGTAATAATGGCGGTTATCCTTACATTACTAGGATTATCAATGCTTGAATTAAAATCACTACAGTTCATTAACACACCAATAATTCGATTGGCTCTATTGTTTGTATTCATCTCGTTATATGCTTATAAAAAGAAACCATCTTATATCCCCCAGTTTATTACACAAACTTCTTCTCTAAAAGAAGAAAAAAAAGATATTACTGAAAATATCAACATTACCTTTAATGACGTTGCAGGCTTAGATGAGATAAAAGATGAAATGACTGAGTTATGCGATTTTCTTATTAACCCAAGTAAGTACCTCAAAGTTGGCGCCAAAATACCAAAAGGCGTAATATTTCACGGACCTCCTGGTACTGGTAAAACTTTGCTTGCAAAGGCTTTAGCTGGCGAGACAAAAGCAACATTTATTTATGCTAGTGGATCGGAATTTGTAGAAAAATTTGTTGGGATCGGTGCCAGCCGTATTCGTTCATTATTCGATAAAGCGAAAAAGAGCTCACCAAGTATCATCTTTATCGATGAACTAGATGCTATCGGGATCTCTAGAAGTGTTGATAATAATAGCGAACGAGATCAAACTTTAAATCAACTTCTAGTAGAATTAGATGGTTTCAACAGCTATGACAATGTAATTGTTGTAGCGGCTACAAACAGAATGGATATCTTGGATAAAGCCTTACTACGACCCGGCAGATTTGACAGACATATATATGTAGGTAATCCAAGTGTGAAAGCTAGAGAAGATATTTTAAAAGTACATTTTAAAAACAAACCAATGAACAATGATGTAAATCTTAATTTACTCGCCAGAAAAACTCATGGAATGTCTGGCGCCCATTTAGCAAATGTCATAAATGAAGCAGCCCTTTTAACCGTGAGAAAAAACCTTCCTCAAATAGGCAATGAAGAAATTAATCAGGCATTAGTAAAAACAGTTGCAGGACTTAAAAACAAAACTACAGTATTAACGGATAAAGAAAAAGACCTTATCGCATTTCATGAAAGTGGTCATGCACTAGTAGGTAGCATGCTAAATAATGATTTAATAGAAAAAATTTCAATCGTACCACATGGAAAGGCCTTAGGTTTTGTATTAAATTCATCTAGTGAAGACAAATTCATATTAACAAAAGATGACCTAGCAAATAAGATTAGTGTATTATTAGCTGGCCGAGCGGCAGAAGAAATTGTCTTTAAAGAAATTTCTACTGGAGCCCAAAATGATTTAGTAAAGGCTAACGAAATCGCTTCCATGATGGTGTGCGAGTACGGGATGAGTCAATATAAAAATAAAACGTTTAACAGAAGAGAGGATTTTTCAAGTTCTTCACTTATAGATGATGAAATCAACAGCATATTAAACGCATGTTATAGCAAAGCAAATGATATCATCTACAAAAACATGGATAAATTAAATAAACTAGCAGCTATTTTAATACAAAAAGAGACCATTAATGGAATTGAATTAGATGAAATCCTTAAATCAGCATAATTGCATAAAAAAAAGCCCTTATGGGCTTTTTTTAGTTAATATTTTTTTAAATAAAACTATTAAAGTGATTTATCTTGTATTTCTTTTATTATCACTGCAAGAAACTCTTCATAATCTTTAGATCCTTGATCCCCTTCTTTTCTTGACCTTACAGATACTGAATGATTCTCTACCTCTTTATCTCCTACTACCAACATATAAGGAATCTTTTGTAATTGAGCTTCTCTGATTTTATAACCTATTTTTTCATCTCTATAATCCACTTCTACCCTAATGCCTTTTTCTTCGTAAATTTTCTTTATTTTATCGCAAGCCTCATGATGGGCTGGTGCGATTGGTAATATGATCACTTGTTGTGGGGATAACCATAAAGGGAATGCTCCTGCAAAATGTTCAATTAAAATTCCAATAAATCTTTCAATACTACCAAAAACTGTTCTATGGATCATAACTGGTCTATGTTTTTCACCATCAGGCCCAACATATGTTAAATCAAATCTTTCTGGCATTTGGAAATCTAATTGGATTGTACCACATTGCCAAGTTCTACCTATTGTATCCTCTAAATGGAAATCTATTTTAGGTCCGTAAAAAGCACCATCGCCTTCATTGAGTTTATAATCTTTTTCTAAAAATTCTAAAGCTTCTCTTAATACATCTGTAGCACTATCCCATTGTTCATCTGTACCAATGGCTTTCTCTGGTTTTGTAGACAATTCCATATGATACTTAAAGCCAAATATGCTGTAAATCGTATCTGTTAGCTCTATAACCTTTACAATTTCCTCTTTCATTTGATCTGGTGTCAAATAAATATGTGCATCATCTTGGGTAAAATTACGAACTCTCATTAGACCGTGTAATGCTCCAGAAAGTTCATGTCTATGAACTAAGCCCAATTCACCCATTCGCAGCGGTAAATCTCTATAGGAATGCATATTCCCTTTATAGATAATCATGCCACCAGGGCAATTCATAGGTTTAATTGCAAATTCTCTCTCATCAATTTCTGTAAAATACATATTATCTTTGTAATTATCCCAATGTCCCGATCTTTTCCATAATTCAACATCTAGCATAATTGGTGTTTTTATTTCTTTGTACCCTCTTTTTTGATGTTCTTCTCTCCAAAAATTTTCTAAGGTATTTCTTAGAATCATTCCCTTAGGGTGAAAAAATGGAAACCCTGGACCTTCTTCATGTATTGAGAATAGATCCAATTCTTTTCCTAATTTTCTGTGATCTCTTTTCTTTGCTTCCTCTATTTTCGCTACATATTCTTCTACCAAACTATTCTTTGGAAAAGAAATTCCATATATTCTTTGTAACATTTTGTTTTTTTCATCCCCACGCCAATAAGCTCCAGCAATACTCAAAAGTTTAAATGCTTTTAATGTACCAGTATTCATTAAATGAGGACCTGCACATAAATCTGTAAACTCCCCTTGTGTGTAGAAGCTCAGTACAGCATCTTCGGGTAAATTTTCTATTAGTTCAACTTTGTAGTCTTCAGATATTTCCTTCATTTTAGAAATTGCTTCTTCTCGACTAAGTGTGAATCTTTCAACACTATTTTTCTCTTTAACAATCTTTTTCATTTCTGCTTCTATTTTTGTTAGATCATCCGGTGTAAAAGTTCTATCTATGTCAAAATCGTAATAAAATCCATTATCAATAGCAGGACCAATAGCTAATTTTGCTGTTGGAAATAACCTTTTTACCGCTTGTGCCATTATATGAGTAGTTGTATGCCAATAGGCATGTTTTCCACCCTCGCTATCGAAGGTAAGTATAGCAAGCTCACTATCCTGTGTTATCACTTCTCTCAAATCTACCAATTTCCCATTGAGTTCTCCTGCACAAGCTACACGAGCCAGACCCTCACTTAAGTCCTTAGCCACTTCGTATACTGTGATATTATCTTTGTATTCTTTTATACTACCATCTTTTAATGTTACGTTTACCATTGTTGTTCCTCCTAATTTTATAGATAATTATTTGAGTATAGTCTATTAAATGAATAAATTGATTTTATGATTCCATGAGTTGTCAGCTATTCTTAACGATTCGATGTCCACTCATTTTTCCTCAGCCCAGCAAATTGCTTCGCAATTCGCTGGGCTCGCGGACGTCGCCATATGAAAAAAATATAATCAGCACGGTTTCGCGACTGTCCAAATTGATAAATCAATTTGGCGATTCAATGAGTTGTCTGCTCTTGAAAATAAATTTTCATCGCTGACTACTCGTTGAATCGTGTCAAATCCCAGGGGATTTGACAGTTGCTAGAGGTTTGATTTTTCGCATGGCTCCTTGTCTTCGCGCAAAGAAAAATCCTTTGCAATTGCAAAGGACGAAAATTTCCGCGGTTCCACCTTAGTTGATCTAAAAAAGATCCACTTATATACGATAACGGTATTACCCGATAGTAGCCTACTCGATTCAGCCAATAACTCCGAGATGGTTTTCAGATACCCAAATTAAGAAATACTCCCAGCAAATGTATTTCCTCTCTAATAACTGGCTTACCCTACTCGTTCTCTTCATAGTTTTTAAATAATATTATTTATTTTGATTATAAATATAATACTAATTAGTATAAAAGTCAATATACTTTTATCCCAATTAGTTAACTGCACTTAAACTAAAGCACTTCCACATCTATTGGTATATTATAAATCACATCTTTACGCTCTACAATAATTTTTGATTTTTTTCGCAAAACTGGATCTGCCTGAATATTTTCTACTAATTTTTTAATGGGATTGATGAGTATAGCATGACCTGCCATTTTGAGCATATCCAGATCTCCATTGGTATCTCCATATGCGTAACTAGTATTTAAATCGATATCTAAATCTCTTACGAATTCGTTGATGGCTATAATTTTATTTTCGGACTCCCACATAGGTTTTAATTTACCTGTAAAACAGTTATTTTCGTCTATTAGGTATTCTGTCGCCTTGAAGTATTTCACACCATATACTTCCGCCATTTTTTTCACTAAAAAGGAGGGGCTCCCTGAAATAAAGATTACTAGATGATTTTCCTTTTGATGCCATTTAATTCTATCTCTTGTATAGCGGTATACCCTTTCCCCTTTTAATTTAATAACTTGATCCGTAATAAAATTAATATAATTATAATCTAAACCCTTCATGCTATTTACATATATTTCTGCTATTTCTAGTAAGTATTCTTCGTAATCTCCATGTCTTTTTTTCCAATTTTCAAACTTCTCTTTGGCGCTCCCATGCCATATAGAAGCATCTAACACTTCATACTTAATTAATTTTTTAAAATGTTCTACCATAAGGGAATCCCTATATAGTGTACCATCCACATCAAAAAAAGCTGCAACACTCATTTCATTACCCCCCTAAACAAAAGCTATTTTTATATTATATCAGTATTTACACAGAATAAAACTAATGTTTTTATGTAGCTGTTAGCTATTAGCCATTAGCTGTTGGGAAAAGATTTAATTAATACAGCTCACCAACTCGATCTTGAGTCTTAATTGTGATTAATGAGCTCCTACGTTTTACTTCCAACTGTCCAACTTTCCAACCTTCCAACTGTTTTCATTGTTTTTTAAATTATTTTGCTTATTAATAGAATGATTTATCGTAAAAGACAGATAATAATCATTATAATCATTTTAAGAAGGTGTTATGGTAATATGCTTATTGTTTTCTTTAGAGCAGTTATTTTATATATGACTGTTTTTATAATTATTCGTTTAATGGGAAAAAGGCAAGTGGGTGCAATGCAACCAAGTGAACTTATTGTTGCAATTATGACAGCTGATATAGCAACAGCTCCATTAGAAAGTATTAATACTCCTTTGTTAAATGGAATAGTCCCTCTTTTTGCTATGTTTTTTATTGAAGCAATGATGACGTTTCTCATTCTTAAAAGTCATAAGGGTAGAAAACTCATATGTGGGAAACCTTCTCTAATTATGAAAGACGGTGTCATTCAAGAAGAAGAGATGAAAAGGCTCAGGATTAGCATTAGTGATTTATTTGAATCCGTACGTTCTCAAGGATATCCTAGGTTACATGATTTGAAATATATTGTGTTTGAAACTAACGGGGACATGAGTCTTATACCCAAGAAAGATATTTCCTATCCAATCACAGTCATTGCCGATGGTAGAAGACTTTCCAAAAACATAAAAGACTGGAATATATCCGAGGATTGGTTAAATGAAGAACTCATTAAAAATGAAATTTCTTCAGACAAAGAACTGTTTATTGCTTATGTAGATGATGGACAGCTTTATTTTCATAGGAAGGGGTATTAATAATGAAAAATCTCATCCTGGCAAGCATACTTGTTGTAATCGTTCTGTTGGGTAGCTTTTTTTTGTATAAATATATTGAAAATACCTCTGGTGAATTTAGCAAAACTATTGAAGAGGTGGAATTGTTAGTTAACGAAAATCGTTGGGAAGACGCTGCAAAAAAATTTGAACAATTTAATCAAGAATGGGAACCCAGCGCAAAAATATGGATGATTATTATTGGACACGAAGAGATCGATCATATAGAACAATCTTTACTTGAGTCTAGGATTTATATTCGAAAAAAGAATAATGAATCATTAGTAGAGTTGTCACTATTAAAATATTATCTTGAACATATTTATCAAAAGGAAAAACTAAAACTTCACAATATTTTTTAAGATGTGAAGAAAATACTCCCAATGTCTATTAACTTACCTTGACTTAGTGAGATATACTCCATCCCCCGTGTTCGAAGAAAGTCCACAATTTTATTATAGTCTGGGTGAAGGGTGATGTCTCCGTTAAAAACCACAACGCCCTTCTCTTTTAGGACGCCACTAGCTCCACCTATAAATCCGTAGTTTAGTCCGGGAAGTTCAATACTACCTGGACTTATTAAAAGTGTATCTATGTCCCATTCTAAAGCTTTCTTTGCTATACCTTGGTCAGAGGTAATCAAGCTTCTACAATCTACTGCTAATACTGAACATTTAGCGTACCCCTGCTTTATTTGTATAAGCTTGTACTCTCTACGAGAAAACTCATTTTTTAACTTATGGTCTGAAAAGGAAAAGTTATGAAGTATCATATCTCCCACCTTTGCAGCGTTATAAGCAACATTATCTGGATACTCCTTGCCTAATCTCTTTTCTCCAAATACGATATCAATATGATACTTTCTAAACAATTTTATGGTTTCCTCGTGGATCTGTGGATGTACCACAATACAATTATCCTCTAGAGGAAAGCACTGTATATCAGCATGACTCCTTATGGCTGTATATAGTGGATTAAATTTTTTAATGAGTATGATCTCCTCTGCCAATTTAGATATCTTAGCATAAGCTTCTCTACTAATATCCTCTGAAACAATACACTTCATTAGTTAACCTCAAAATTTTCTATATACTCTTTCATTATTGCTTCATACTCTTCTTTTAATAGGGAAACAATTTTATTATTCTCTTGAAACTTTATATCATTCACTTTTCTAATTGGTACAACATCTACAGTGGTTCCTGTTAAAAAAGCGCCATCCATATGATAAACATCTTCCTCAGATAGGTTATAATAGTCTACTTGAATGTTATTTTTATTGCACAATTCTATTATATACTTACGAGTAACTCCTAATAATACCTTTTGCGCTGGGGACGTAATCACTTTATTGTCTTTTACAAAGAAAACATTAGACCTACTTCCCTCAGTAATATAACCCTCTGCATTCACAAGTAATAGCTCAAAAGTATCTGTATACTTGGAAGATGTTTTAATGCGATCTTTATAAGATGTTCCCATGGTTTTGACATTTGGATCTTGTCTCTCAATGGACATTGTTTCTACTGCAACGCCTTCTTCTTGTTCTATAGGTGACAAGGTTAGTCCTTCCGTAAAAGAGATCATAAAATCAAAGGTATTTTTATTTTCAATAGGAATATATACTAGTCGCACATTAGTATTCTTATTCATATTTGCTCTAGTTAGTATCACTATCTCATGTAAAATCTTCTCATATGAAATCTTCTCATATGAAGTATTCATAGAGTAGCCCATATTCTTAATAGATCCCATCAATCGTTCCATATGATCCTCAAAAAATAATGGTTTTCCAGCGACTATCTTAATCACTTCGTAAACCGCATCTTTGGGTATCTTTCTTTCCGCTATCATATCTCCATTTTCTAGTTGGCTATTATAAGAATAATAGGTCTTTAACTTTTCCAAAATAAAACGCCCTTTCTTTTCTTCTGCTTAGCACGTCAACTATTATATCATAATCAAGAATAAAATCCTTTTTCATATTAAATATTTAAAAAAAGTTGTATAATGTAATTATAAAACTTTACTTTAGGAGAGTGATATTTTGAAAAAGCTATATAATAAGCTTGTAAGAGATGATGTTCCTCAGATAATTAAAGAAAGTGGCAGAAAATGCAAGACTAGAACTCTATCCGACGATGAATTCCAAGAAGCTCTACTTAATAAAATTTTAGAAGAAGTCGAAGAATTTAGAGTATCTAACTCCGAAGAAGAACTTGCAGATATCTATGAAGTCATGGATAACTTGATAGAATTTTTAGGCTACGAACCCATGCACATTGATTACTTAAAAATGAAAAAGAAAGAAAGCCGTGGCTCCTTTAAAGAGCGTGTATTCTTAGAACAAGTCGAAGAATAAAAAAGGTTCACCCTCGGGTGAACCTTTTTTATTCAGTATGCGTTGCCTGGGGCATTCCTAGGGGGGGTCAGTTGCTAGGTCTTAGTTGCTAGTAAAAGATTTCTCGAGCTTCCCTGGGTCTTAAAAGCGGAGATCCTTCCCCGATAAACGGGGCACGGCGACACTGCGCTCAGGATGACAACGTTAAACGGTACTTCTTGGTCTTTGGTCTTAGTGATAGATTTCCGGAGTCGCATAATGATCATATTTCAGAGATAGGTTAGTGGTTAGCTCTTGAATTAAAGTTCCAACTAACCAACCAACCAACCAACCAACCAACTATAATCTTAGTTCTTACGTCTTGCCTTAATGCTTAATGGCTGACCACCTGTACCTAAAATATCGTCTGTATAAACGTATTAAATATATCTATTCCACTAATGAAAGTTCCTAATACACTCCCGAGATTTGCGAGTATGACCACCAATAGTACACGTGTTACTTTATTTTTCCACATGCCCTTAATAGAGTATAAATCTTTGGCTAATCTTTCGAAATCTTCCACTTTAGGTTTTCTAAAATGAGCTTCTACTAAACCTGCAAACCAGCCTACTGCAATTAGCGGATGCAATGCACTTATTGGAGCGAGTAGAAAAGAGACAAGTATGGAGAGTGGATGTCCTAATGCAAGGGCTGTCCCTACGGCAGCCAGACTAGAATTCCATAGGATCCAGCTCTTTAATTGAGATATACCTGTTAATTCATCCACGGAAAAAGTGAACAAGATAAATCCAACAATTAATACTGGTACTGTCCATCCTGCTATTTTAGAAAATGTGGTTTTGGCTGGAATCATATTAATTTTTTCCATATCTTGATCTAGGTAAATTTCTTTTTTTATACCTGGTACATGAGCCGCTCCTAAAACTGCGACAATTTTTGAGCCAGACGCATTTTTTATTTTATTGGCGAGATATTGATCTCTTTCATCCACTAAATAAGTCTTAAGCCCTGGAAATGAGTCAGACAGTTCAGACAGGGCTGAATTTAACATATCTTCCTGCTTCATCTTCTCTAAGTCTTCCTCTGATATATCTTCATCATCAACCAAACTAAAGACTATACTAGCCATTAGCTTTATCTTACCCCAAAAGGACACACCTCTCCACACACGTGAAAATGTAGTCTGAATATTTCTATCAGCTAGAACTAAATTGGCACCTAGCTCTTCACAAGAATCCATTCCTTGAATCATCTCTTGTCCAGCACTAATGTTAAATTGCTCAGCAATTTTTCTTTGATAATTGCTTAGTAAAATATTTGCAAACATAAAACCAACTTTTTTATCTTTAATCACTTTAACAATATCAGTGTTTTTCCACTTATCTTTATCTTTAAGAGATTTATAACGCCCTTCATCTAATTCAATACAAACAGAATCTGGTTTTTCCCGTTCAATAACTTCTTTAACCTCCTGTGCACTGTTTTTAGACACATGGGCTGTAGCAATAAGTATAATTTCTTTATCTAAATACTGTAACCGATGTACATTGTTGCTTTCCAAATTATTTTCCAAAATATCACCTTACTCTTCTATTTTCCACCTTTTCTGTTCAAAAAGCCTTTAATTTATATTTTACTACAACCATCTCTTAATGAATAGCAAAAACAATGTAAATTTTGCTGGGTTAGAGATTGCCTTCACATCTTTATAGCCTGAGCACTTCTTACTAGGTTAAAGAATACTTCTCCTATAAAATAAAATCACTATATATTTTATAATTATATAGTGATTTTATTTATTAACATTGAAAATATTTAATTTTGAATTTGCAAAGGTCTCATTTTGGGCTGCCTTAACTAACAATTTTTTTAAACTATTGATTGTTGTGATTCTTGTTTACTCTTTACTCTTTTCTACGCTCTCATTACTATTTATAATATCCACCTTTTTAAACTTAAGCCTATTAATAACAGATTGAAATTTTTGATTAGTGTTAGCACTTTTGAGTATACTTAATGCAAACTTTTGATATTGACCCCTTTTTATAACTAAGTGTAATCTTTGAATTAGTAGTTTTAAACCCTTACCAAGATTAGAATTATTTTGTTTTTTTAAAGATAATAAAGGTTGTTTAGATGCAGCGTCGTCTGGTTTCCTACTGATCACTTCTGATTTTTGAAACCTAAACTTATTGATGATCAATTGTAAATTGTGGGCTAGATTTTCTAAGTCTTCACTTGCACAAGATATTCCTTCCATAGAAGAACTTTGTTCTCTCATTGATGCTGATACTTCCTCAGTTGCTGCAGAGTTTTTTTCTGCAACGTCTGTAAGATTTTGCAAAGTATTTAGTATATCATTTTTCATCTTTTTCATTTCTTCTCCTGAAATGTTTAATCTATCAGTAGCTTGTACTGCATCTTTCATCGTTTGATCAATTAAGTAATATCGTTCTTTACTATTCATTACACTATCTGTTTGATTTCTAGAAAGAACGTCTACCCTATCTACCATTTTAACAGCATTCTGCGCATTATATTGTAAATCATTCATGATAGCTTTAATTGTTTTTGAAGATGTAGAAGAGATCTCGGCTAATTCTTTAATTTCCGCTGCTACTACAGCAAACCCTTTTCCAGCTTCTCCTACTCTTGCCGCTTCTATGGCTGCGTTTAGCGCTAATAGATTAGTTTGTGAAGCAATAGACGTTATTATGTTACTCGCTTCAATTATTTTATTTGAACTATCATTAGTATTTAATATGACTTCATAAATATTCTTTGTCGCAGCTTTGTTCTCAAGGGTAATTTTATATAAGTATTCAATTTCCTTAATCCCTTCCTCAACAACTTGTGATACTATTTGTGATGCAGAGTTTAAATCTCTCGTAAAACCTAGATTTTTTTCAATTGATTCTCCTAGTAAAATAGCTTTTGATGAACCTTCATCCGTACTAAAAGCTTGCTCAGATGCGTCCTTTGCTATTTCTTGTATCGTCTTTGTAATTTCTTCTGTAACCTTAGCAGATTTTTGGGAAGCAAACTTTATTTCTAGTGATGAATTGGTGACCTGTCCAGAAGAGCTATTTACTTCAGATAAAATTTCTCTAAGATTACTTGTAATACTTTGTAGTGAATTGGCTAAATTTCCTATTTCATCTTTTCTTCTTAAGTCTTCTTTTGGGATATCCTCTGTTACGTCTAAACTTGCTATTTGACGTGCATGTTTTACACCGTTTATAATTGGTCTAGTGATTGATTTTCCGATGAAATAAATTATAATGATGCTTAATAATAATATTACTGCAACCACTATTAAAATCCCTTTTTTTAATAGTGGAATTTCGTATAATACCTCATTTTGATTTGCATTAATTACTATTGTCCAATCAGTGCCTTTAATAGGCGCGTATCCAGCATATAAAGGAACACCTTCTAAGGTATACTCACTAACTCCATTTTTATTTGCTAATATCCTATTAAATAATGTAGCTAACGGTTTGTGACTTTCATCATTTATAGCTTCTTTAATTGGATTATACTGAGTTAACACCTTCACTCTATCGGGATGGGCAATCACTGTTCCATTTTCATCTATAATAAAGGCATACCCGTTTTTACCATATCCTGTATCATCTGCGATATCACTAATGGTATTACTATTCATACGTCCAATTAAAGCACCAACTACTTTTCCTTGACTCTTAACCGGCGTAGCAAACAATAAACTAACACTATTGGTAACAGGCATTATTGCTAGATCAACTACAGTCTCTTTTCCACTTAAGGCTTCCTTAATAAAATCCTTGTTATTTGTTTTATTTGTTCTTCCATCTGAGTAACTTACAGTCCCATCGAGACTCATTACTCCGAGATCTAGGAATTTAGATTCTTTCAATTGCTTTTGTAGTATTGGTCTTTGAATCTCCCAATCCATGCTTTCGACATTATCGAGAAGAGCAATTACTTCCATAGTACGTATAGGAATTTGAATTTGACTTTCAATTAATTTAGCACCTTCTTGTGCAAGCTTAGTAATTGTCTTTTCTGATTCAGTTGTAAGTGCTCCAGTCGCTCTTTTTATAGAAATTACTCCTATAGCTACTGATGATAATAAAACTAAGATAGAAAAGTACAATATCAATTTTGTTCTTATGCTTTTCATTTCATTTCCCCCATTTTAGCCAAAAGCAAATATTTAACTATACTTTTAATAATAGTGAATGTTTGTTAACTTTAGTATACTTCTATGTTAACTCTACGTTAACAATTCTTCACTTATTACCTAACTGAATGGTGTTATACATGCTCAGCTGTATCCTGAATCTGCTGAAAGCTAAAAAATTGGGTTGATGATATCCTCGTTAACATCCCTATATTGATAAGTTACGTGTTGTGGCTAATTTCTTTATGATTTTTATATAATAATATAATTACTCCCTCCTCTTTGCTTGCACATATTTTTAATTTGACTTGCTTTTTCCGATAGATCAAAAATATCTTCATAGTGGTTATTTTTTACACAAGCGATAGAAATTGACAAGAGTGGAAAACTCTCTTCTATGCCACGTCTATTTCTACCGATTATATATCCTTTGTTAAAATCATTTTTGTTATAAAAGCTGTATATGGATTTACTAAATTCATTAATAATTTTATTACATAATTTCTCTGGGTCAGTAAAAAGTAAAATTGCAATAAAATCATCGCCTCCTATGTGACCTATAAACTCGTCATGAGGAATATTTGATTTTAATATCTCTGTTAGTCTTTTCAAAACTACATCGCCTTTTTCAAATCCATATACATCATTGTATGCCTTGAAATTATTAATATCAAAATATACTACACAATAATCTTTTTGTGAAAGAATGCAATCTTTAAGATTCATTTCAATTAACAAATTACCGGGTAGTTCAGATAGAGGGTTTAAATGTTTCGCATTAACCACTTCTATTTGAATTGATTTTTCTAATAGATCCTTTACAGTAACTATACCATAATATTTTTCATCTTTAGTAATTGTAATAAAATCATATAATTTATCATTTTCTCTTTGCATGGCATTTTTAGCAACATTATCTATAGGTGTTTTATAGTCAACACGAAAAAAATCTTTACTCATGATATTTTTTATAGGTTTGTTTGAATTTAGGCTATAACCAAAAGGTCCACTGAGTTTTGAATATAGTTCGTTCCTTGTTATCACTCCCACCAAATAATCATTTTCTGTAATACAAAAGCCTGGAATAGAATAATCCTCATTTACAATTTCAATAACACTTGAAATACACATATTAGAATTTATAGTACTCAATTTCGTTGAGATATTACCTATGTAAATATCTGATATTCTGTTGGAATTCACATGATTTTTCTTAGAATTAGCTTCATATATTAAATTAAAAACTTCACTTTTAATTGGGAGGATTACTTCATTTGGTCTTTGAATAAGATAACCTTGTCCATAGTGAACTCCAATCTCTATTAATTTAACAAGCTCGCTCTCAGTTTCTATACCTTCTGCAATTAAATTGATACTCGTTTGGTTTGCAAAATCGCACATACTTTTGATTAAAGATTGTTTTGTAAAATCCTTATCTACATCTCGTACAAGATTCATATCGAGTTTGATGAAATGTGGATGAATGTCAGATATCAAGTTTAAACCTGAATAACCAGCGCCTGCGTCATCAATTGCAATCATATAATCTTGCTCTTTATAATTCTGAACAATTTCTTTGAACCCTATTAAATTATTTATAGCTTCCCTTTCAGTAATCTCAAAAATTATATTTTCAGCAGTTAAAGAAAATTTATTAATATACTCTTTAGTAAATCCTTTTCTAAATTCACTATCATTCATGATATTGGGATTTACATTTAAAAAGAGCTTAACTTTATTGTTAGTTGATGCACATTGTTGTGCGCTACAGTGGCAGTAACTTTCAAATGCCTTCGTACGGCATAAAATTTCCAATTCCCACAATTTGTCATATTTTTCTGCATATTCAAAAAGCGTTACTGGACTTTGCATTTCTGTATTTTGGGGTCCTCTACTAAGTGCTTCATATCCAAAGACTGAACCATCACGTAATGAAATAATCGGTTGAAAAACAGTACTAATTGTTTCATTACTTAGTACCTCAAAAAATAAATCTCTACTATTTCCTTGAATCTTTCCGTCAGAATTATGCATATAATCGCCTCACTAATTTTTATTGTATATGCTTAATAATATAGTAATATATGAAGAACTATGTTAATTCTATGTTATCTACTTGTTAATTTATCCTACATTTTGATACTCATTAGTTCATCCGTGCAACACCACCTGAGTTTTCAGAAATTTCCTTAATACTGCCTGGGAAGAAATTCTCTTTATTCTCGTGAGTAATTTTTTAAGTACACCATTTCATCTGTTTTACTTTTAAATAAAAAAATTAAAGAGTAAGATTCACTTGAACCTTACTCTTCAGATATATACTTTGGTCTATAAATTGTCCTTGAGTTCTACATTATTATTAAACGATATACTACACATTAACTACATCCTGTAGTCGTTCCACAGTCTAAGCAAACCTTACAGTTTCCATTTTTGACCATTCTACCACTGCCACAGGTAGAGCAGGACTCACCATAAAGTCTTTCTCCTTGAACATCCACTGCTTTTTTATCTTCCTCGGCTACAGCGACTTCTTTACTTGTTTCACTATTAATTTGATGAAAAGTTTGTGGTTTTATTTGGCATCTGCTAAAGTCTCCCAACTCAATATCTATAACTTTACTGAGTAAATCAGATATTGAGGATGCAAATTTTATATACGGGTGCCTTGCTATAAAACCTGATGGTTCATATTGTTGGTCTCTCAACATTCTAGAAATATCTTTTGGCGGTATATTGTATTGCAACATATTAGATAGGGATTTAGATAATGACGCCAATAGCCCCTTAACTACCGTTCCCTCTTTATCCGTAGATACGAATACTTCTGCCATCTGTCCGTCTTCATAGAAGCCGATGGTTAAATATAGTTCAATATCTCCTATCTTTGCCGCATGGGTACGGCTTAATCTCATGCCACCTGGTTTTTTTCTATTGGGTACTTCTTTGACACAATTTTTGCTGTAGTCAAGTAGTTCGCTATAGGTGAATTCATTTAACTGCTTTTCCTTTTCCTGTATATTTCCAGAGGATAAAGGTTGGCTTACTTTACAGCCATCCCGATAGATCGCTATTGCTTTCGTTCCAGTTTTCCATGCAAGTTTATGAATATCTGCTACATCTTCTACTGTAGCATCATTTGGCAAATTAACTGTCTTTGAAACAGAACCACTTATTAATGGTGTAATAGACGATACCATTAGCACATGTCCCTCAGGTCTTATACTATTTGCAGTTTCAAAGATTTTGTAGTGTTCCTCTTTTAAATAAGGTGCACCTTTTACTGAATCATTTTTCATCATGCTATCTTCATCTTGTTCAAGAATATAGGCAATAATGGCTTCTACCTCTTCTTCCCCATAACCTAAGTTCTCTAGACACGTATTTAGTACAGGATTTACCATTTCTAAACTACCACCGCCTATTAACTGTTTAAAGACTGTATGGCTGTAGAATGGTTCAATAGAAGTAGCTCCACAATCCATCGCAAGAGAGATCGTTCCAGTAGGCGCTATTACACTTACTTGTGCATTTCTATATCCATATAATTCTCCGTACTTTAATGCATCCTTCCATGATTGCTTTAACACATCACTAATAGATCCTAGTCCAATATTTTCGAGGACTTCATGATCTACTTTTAATGGATCGTAATGTAATTGTTCATAATCATTGTCTAATACTCCTGCCACACGACTATGATTCCTAATTACTTTTAGCATATGTTCTTTGTTTAGTTTATATTTATCAAATGGTCCTACAATCTCAGCTATTAATGCAGATACATGATAAGATGCTCCTGTCATGATTCCAGCCAATGATGCAACCAAATTTCTACTTTCATCCGAGTCATAGGCAAGACCTAGCGCCAATAGTAGAGATGATGTATTGGCTAACCCTAAGCCTGTTGTTCGAAATAGGTAAGTTTTTCTTGCAATATCTTCAGTAGGAAATTGACCCCAGTGAATAGATGCTTCTAATACCAACTGAATAATACCAATAAGATGAACATATCCTTCTAAATCAATAGTTTTCTTTTCCTTATTATAAAATTTGAACACATTAATAGACGCTAAGTTACACGAAGTATCATCTAGGAACGCGTACTCTGAACACGGATTTGTTGCATTTATACGGTTATATTTCGCGTCAACTCTTCCATCTTCTCCACCTGGGCAAGTATGCCAACAATTAAACAAATCATCAAATTGCAGACCTGGATCAGCACATTCCCATGCTGCATGATTGATCAAATTCCATAAATGGCTTATTTTTACGTTTTTATTTATGCTACTATCGGTTCTACCCTTTAGCTCGAGTTCAGCATCTGGATTTTCTTTAAGTTTAAATACATTTTCCATAAATTCTTTGTTTAATCTCACAGAATTATTGCTATTTTGTCCACCTACAGTGGCATAAGCTTCCCCTTCCATAGAGGTATCGTAGCCCATTTTCCCTAGATCTCTTACTTTTTTCTCTTCTTTAGATTTCCAAGTAATAAAAGATTCAATTTCTGGATGATCTATATCATTAATCACCATTTTAGCAGCTCTTCTTGTGGTACCTCCAGATTTTATTGCTCCAGCATTTTTATCTAAGCCTTGTAAAAAGCTCATCATACCAGAAGAATAACCGCCATTTGATAATTTCTCATCTAAAGCTCTAATGGAAGAAAAATTTGTTCCTACTCCTGAACCGCCTTTAAACAATTTAGTTTCACTTACGTATTGATCTGAAATCGAGTGTTTCCCTAATAACTTGTCTTCTACTGAAAGGATAAAACAAGCAGACGCTTGTGTTCTTGTATATCTATCAGTACTGTCTACAACCTTGCCTAGTTTCTCATCATAGTAGTACAAATCATCTTTTTCTCCAATAATACCATAGCTATTATGTAAACCTGTGTTAAACCATTGAGGTGAGTTCGGTGCCCACATTTGACTTAAAAGACTATATACTAATTCATCGTATAATATGCTGTATTCGCTCTCATCAGTAATCACACCTTCATCTTTTAATGCATCTAGCCAGAAGCAAACCATTCTATGTGTAACTTCCTTCATGCTTCTTTCGGCACCAAGTTCATTGGTTACACCTGTTTTTCGGAAGTATTTTGTCGCGATTATATTACATGCAGTTTGACTATAATCTATAGGAAATTCTAGCCCTTTCATATCTGCAATGACCTTACCTGTTTTCCAGTTTTTCATTAATACATCAATAGTCTTCCATTTAAACAAATCGTAGACTGTTAAGGTATTATCCTGTTCTAGTTTTTTTGTAAAGCTTCTTTTTATCACTTTTTTTATCTGTGGCATCTTGTTCCTCCTCAATATGTTGTTCATAAAATAGAATTATACCATATATATGGTATAATTAGTGTCACTTTTTATAGATATGTTAACTTTATAAACATAAAAATTGATTTAGATACAATTGTATCTAAATCAATTTTTTTACATGATTAATTGTAAATATTGGCTTCTGAGTGTATTCTAGCATGTTCCTAAAATACTTTCATGTTAACCTCGTTTTTAAACTATCTTACCATATCAGATTCAAAACTATGGCAATCTGTGTGTGTTTCATCTTTAGCTTGGTTAGAATTCTTAACTACTTGTATTTTCTCTAATGAACAAAAATCTTTTTCTTTTGCATGATACTTACATTCTTCTACTGTACATCCAATATTGCTATTTGCTTTCATTAATAGTCACCTCCAATTAGTTACTCTCATTAGTATGACTATTTTTTTATAGCTTATACAGATTTTTTGAAGCTTAATTTATTTTCATTTCCTTTAATCAATCTACTAATATTGGCCCTATGTTTATATATAGAGATTAGACTAACACAAAGTGCAAAGAGAAATTCTTCAAAACTTCTAGATAATGCAATAACGACTATTGGGAAAATCCCCATACCGATTACTGAACCTAAAGAAACATATTTACTAATAATAATAATGACTACACCAATCGTTATGCAAATAAGCGCAACTTCTGGATCAAATGCAAGAAATACACCTATTGACGTGGCTATACCTTTGCCTCCTCTAAAGCCCAAGAGCGCAGGCCAATTGTGGCCTAAGATAACTGCTAAACCACAAAGTATGATGGTTACTTCACTTACTTCGAATAGTTTACCTAACAAAATCACAATTACACCTTTTACTACATCTCCTACTAATACCATCACGGCGTATTTTTTTCCTAATACGCGTAAAACATTAGTAGTTCCTGCATTTCCGCTTCCAAATTCACGTATATCTTTTTTAAGCTTTACTTTGGTGAGCAAAAACGAAAAGGAAATATTACCAATAAGATAACATACTAATACAATTATAATACTTTTCATACCATCATCCTTATTCAATTTATAAATACCGAACTCATTATAGCAAAATACATACACCATTATCTATAACTATTTTGATAATCATCAAAAAAAGTCATAGATTTATATCATTTTTTCTTTTTCATTACGAAAATCTAATGAATTTTCCAAAACATCTAACATAGAACGAAACTATGCTCCTTCCATCCTATTAGCAGTATCTTGGATTACTATTCATTTTTTCGTTAAAAACTTGTCATACTTGTCTATAAAAAATCTACCACACGTGGAAATTCATCTTTTTAGACACAATCTTTCTATAAAGTATAACATTAATCCCGACTAGTGAATATACTATTACAAAAGTTTAAGGATGTGATCATTTGCAAATACATGTAATTCGATCTGGGGATTCGCTCTGGAACTTGTCTAGAGCCTATAACACCTCAGTAGAGGCCATTTCTACAGCCAATGAGATTGAAGTTGCTGATGTATTGGTCGTAGGTCAAGCATTAGTAATTCCTATTACAGGAAGTTATTACTTTGTTGCACCAGGTGATAACTTATACATAATCAGTCAAAGAGTAGGTATACCTGTTGATGTACTCGCGCAAGTAAACAATATTCAAAATCCCAATCAATTAAGAGTGGGCATGCGATTATACATTCCACCAAAGAATAAGCCCTCTAAAGAAGTAGCCGCATATATCGATACACAAGTCACTAGAGAAAATACAAGTGCAGAAGTAAATGAAGCTGGTCCACACCTGACATACCTAAATATATTTAGTTATGCAGTGAAACGTGACGCCAGTTTAACACCACCTAATGATGAGCCAGCTATTGAAGCAGCACTTAATAACAATGTTGCACCTATGATGGTTATCACTAATTATGAAGACGGTACATTCAGCGAGGAGCTTGCTGAGTTAATACTATCTAGCGAAGCTCTTCAAGACACCCTATTTAAAAATGCACTTACCATAATGGAAGACAAAGGCTATAGAGGTATAGATTTTGACTTTGAATATATAGGTAAAGCAAATCGTGAAAAATATAATGCTTTTGTTGCAAGGGCTGCTGCTTTTTTCCGCCCTAAAGGATACTTCATTTCCTCTGCCCTAGCACCAAAACTTTCAACAGACCAAATTGGAACCTTATACGAAGGACACGATTACGCCTTCCACGGGAAAGTACTTGACTTTATATATCTTATGACATACGAGTGGGGTTGGTCAGGTGGACCTCCAATGGCTGTATCTCCAATAAATGAAGTCAGGAAAGTTTTGGAATATGCTATTACGCAAATCCCAAGAGATAAGATTATGATGGGCATCCCCTTATATGGTTATGACTGGACTCTCCCCTATGTAAGTGGTAGTCAGTGGGCTAAAGTTGTAAGTCCACAGAAGGCCATCGAATTAGCAAGGCAATACGGAGGCACAATTCGTTACGACTATACTGCGCAAGCGCCCTTCTTCAATTATTACGACGAAGAAGGAAAAGAACATATCGTATGGTTTGAAGATGCAAGAAGTATTCAAGCAAAATTTAACCTAGTAAAAAGCTTAGGAATCCGTGGATTTTTCTACTGGGCCTTAGGTCCAGACTTCCCTCAAAACTGGTTGCTTATAGAAGATAATTTTACAGTAGTAAAAAAATAAAGCAATAAACTAGCCTAGCTAGAGCTTGTACACAACTTTGCATAAACTGTACTCTTTCTTGACAATAATTGAATCTAACAATTATTGCAAGATGGAGTATTTTTATGTTGAATATATATTACCACGGGCTTGAAAATCTCTGTCTCCAAGAATATAAAAAACAGGTATTTCATAATCACGACTTTCCTCATATAAACTATGCGAAAATAAATAATCCCAAAGTTTTTTATTATTATTCATCCCTCTAAATAAACTTGAAATATCTGTTTTCTATATTACTCTAATTTAGGTCTGGAATTTGACATCCTACTTTGCTGTTCTGTTACGATATACAATTAGAGTAATTACATTTAATATGATGGTAACGATGAGAAGAGCTGCTACTACGAACGCCACAGCACCCGTTGTGTCCATAAGAGCAGACCAATCCGCAATCTTTACCAGATGATAGTTATAAACTGGATACATAGCGAAATAGCACAAGAACTGATCGGATCTAAGAGTCCAATAGAATTATCCACTAAATATTCCCTCTTTAATTTGATTTTTTAATGTGAATAAGTAATTATACTATGCGAGGTTTGAGTTGATTAAATAATAAACTACTGCACATTATCCCACAGTTACATAATATATAAAAATTATGAACCTACAATTTATTATTTGCCTTTTCGTTAATATAAATATCAAGTGCTTTAATTCCTCTATTAGCAAGTTTTACAAATAATATAAACCCATAAATCCCTATTCCAAACAAACCTAAAATGATTATTTGACTTAACACACGAAAAACGTCCATAAACCTTCTCCTTTTTTTACTAAAAATTACTTCACCATATTTTACTGTTGCGCATCTTAAGAATATTACGCAGTAGTAGAATAACATCATAAGATGCTAGATCAACTCATATACTTGAGTATTGATATGAGTGAGGCTTCTCTTATGGTGATATTGTAATGATTTTAGGATAATGCTGTTTTCTAATCCCTTGTTAACTACTAGATTTGAATATCTTTTTTCATGAACTAAAACCCCTGTAATTCAATAAGAATTTATAATGACGGAGGATTATCAGACATCGTATTCGCAAGAATTAAATATATAGGTATACTAGCAGATAAAAAAACAAATATAAGTCTTACCGCAAAAGAAGATATACTGAAATATTCAGCTATACCACCACAAACACCTGTTATAGACTTATCTGTTGATGATTTTCTTAATTTATCTTTCAATCCAATTCCCCCTCTCAGATTACTTTGTAATCGCAGTTATTTCGCATCTAAGAATATTGTTCACTAAAGAAATACTCATATCATTTTATGTTTTCTAATATATTTTGTATTTTATCGGTATAAATTTTATCTAAATGTTTGGTACTGAATTCAAAATTCTCCATACTTGATACTTTAGGAATACCCATATCTATATATTTCTTATCAAGTTTTTCAATGATAAAGCGAGGGTCATCATCATTTTTAGCGCCACCCATTTCAGTTAAATCAACTTTAGTTCCATCATTTAATTGAATAATATAGTAAAAGTCACCCTTTGAACGCATGGAGGGCAAATATTGCTTTTTATCATAAATCCCCGTTTCAATTTTCACTATATCTTTGTAACTGTATTCCTTACCATGTGGCGATAAACATGTATAATTTATTATCTTACTATTACCTATAACAGTAACATTAAAAAATATAGTGTATATCAGAACTATATTAAGTGTTATGAAAACAGAGATAATTAATGTTTTATGTCTTTTGATAATACTGTTTTTCGAATTAATACCCCTTCTTATAAGCCATCTTAAATCCTTGTTAAAAAAATAAACAAATCCAAATATAATATATAACTCATAAATGAATACTAAACCTGAAAATGGTGATTTAAAAATCCACATTATATACTCTTCGGGTAAAAACAATCTTGTCTGAACATATGCTATCAATGCAAAAAAACTTACTGTTAATATAACTAAACCAATTATCGAAAGTATCCAAAAAACTATTGCTTTTAATATCCTCAAATTAGCAACTCCTGTATTCTTAACTTACTTATAAATTGATAATGTAGTTAAGTAAATTTATTTTGTCTATTATTATTTTATACTAGTGGTTTTTTAATCCTCATTGATCAACAATATCCTACACAAGTGTATTAAATTATAAATATGCTATACAATTTGATATTTTTTAGTTATTTGCTTTTTTTACTAGGGATTAGCTTGTTTGAAATTGTTCCAACAATTAAGGCTTCAACAATTGAACTTATTATAACTATTAAAAACTCAACTGGAGTTGGTTCAAATAATTGAGGTAACATAATTATCAACAATATTATTAATGTAATAATGTAATCTCTTTTCCTAATTTTTTTTATTCTAATCACCTCCTAGAATTAGTGTTTAGCTACGGTATAAGAAGTAATAACAGGTTTAGTTTAAATCCACTATGTACCTACGCAATTTATCAATTATCAGCATTTATCAAGTAATAATTTATGATGCTATCAACATGTATTTTAGTAGTATTAAAAAATGGTATGCCTAATTCACTTTTTGTAAGTATTAACGGTAACTCTGTACAACCAAGTATTACTCCCTCTATTGAGTCATCATCAATCATTCTTTTAATTATATTAAGTAACCCTTGTCGTGTTTCATCGAAAAAATTACCAAGTTCAATCTCAGACATTAGCTTATTATGTATATACTCTTGTTCGTTTTCATTTGGTACAACTACCTGAATATTATGTTTATTACATGATTTTTGGTAAAATTCACTTTCCATTGTAAATTGTGTTCCTAATAAGCCAACCTTTTTAATCCCTGTTTTTTTCATGTAATTACACGTTTCTTCTACAATACTTAATAATGGAATAGGTGATAATTCATTAACTTTTTCAAAAACTAAGTGCGGGGTATTAGCAGAAATAAATGCAAAATTCGCGCCTGCATTATGTAGCACCTTAATTCCATTAACTAACCACTTGATAAGATCATTCCATTGTTTATCTGTTACTAATTTCAAGAGAATATTCACATCCATACTATAAATAATAATCTCAGGATTACTTTCTTTTTTTCCCTTATGTCTATACGTTTCAATAAGCAACCTATAGTAATCTAATGTTGACTCTGGTCCAAAACCACCAATCATTCCAATTTTATTCATAAACACTCTCCTCTTTTATAAAAATCAACATTATTAAATCTCATTTTCAACTTATATACAACTACAAACTCACCGCAAAGATAAACTAATGCACACTCTGATATAAGATTACATTTGTCAAAATAATTTTAATTTGTTCAGAAACATATATTAACGTTTATTTATATACAAATTATAACATTTTTAATTAAATAAGTAATTATAATTTCTCACTACCTATAAATATATTCAACCAATTTGTCACAAATCACAGATTGTTTCGAGTGATTATATAATCCTCATGATTTGTCTTTTACTGTAACCTAAAACCTTTTGTTACACATTCAATACATATTTTTTCATGATCTAATCCTTTTTACCTTTCTGTTCGTATTTTTCTTGGAATACGTATAAAAATACCGTAAATCCATTACTGAATAATACGGTATTTTAAGAAATATTAAATTTTATCGTCTATACATTTTCTTACTAGCTTCCATTTCTCTTCTAAATTTAATATATAAATTCTGCTAATTTATTAGGCTCAAGCCTAAACTCTAAATCCCATTTAGCATATTTTAAACTTGTCTTTTTTGAAAATTTAAAATACAACCAATGCGCTACTTCATGTAAAATTACATATACTACAATTAAATTGTATTAAATTCTCTCCAGGCATCTTTAGAAATAGGCTATGTTCAATAACAGTGTTGATAATATGACAATTTTTAAGGGAAGCCAAAAATGGATTCCCTTAATTCACATTTTATGGAAATTCTGTATCATCCATATTTTGATACCTATTACTTAGGCTCAACGGTACTTTTGTTACTATACGTTTTAAATAATGAACCAACCCTATCCTTTAGGTCAAAGTATCCTGAACCCATCATTATTGTTGGTTTAACATTTAGAGCATTTGGCTTTTCATTTTCCACGCAGTCTTCATTTGCATATACCGCAACAATCTCTCCAAGAAACATTGTAAAATCAAATATAGGAATAGTCTGTATTACCTTACAAAGATAATTTACAGGACATTCCTTTATCATTGGAGCATTTCCTGCTTCATCATAAAACGAATCAAAAACGTTTGATTTATCTTCTTTATTACCAGAGATGCACCCACAAAAATCAGTTTTATCAATAGATTCAGAGGATGGTATGTTTACACTAAAGAACCCACTTTCCACTACACCAGAAGTTGTATAGTGGGAATTTTTCAATGAAATATATAATACAGGTTTCTCACTTACAACACCGTATGCACCAAGCGTGGCATAGTTTGGCTTTCCATTGACTATCGCCCCTGCTAAAACTGTAATAAATGGTCCAAAAGGGATATTTGCTATTTTCTTCTTTATCATATTCATTCTCCAATTCATTTTTTTATTTGTAGCAACAATAATAATTATACCGGAAATTTTAAAAAAGTATAGACTTGTTCTTTCATATAAGTTATCATATTGATAAGTCACGCCCATAAGGCAATTCAACATCTAAATTTTTATCGAATTTAATATAACTCTTATGTGAATCAGTACAGATGATAGATTCATCCTCAATCCTGCCCGTAAAGAGCCTTTCTAAATCTGTATGTTTCATCCTACCTTTACATATTAGTTCAGTCATAATATTTCCTACTCTATCAATGGCACATAGTACACAGACCTGTTCCTTTGATATACCTCTTTTTCTCTTTTCATCCTTACTACTCCTACTGCCTTTAACCCCACGTTTATGTGGTTCTCTTGGCATTATAAACGTAGTGCTTTTCTTATGATTTCCTTTAAAGGATTCTCTGCAAAACGCCTCGTCAACTTCTATAACTCCACTAACATTCCCAATACCCATATACACTCTGATAGCGTCTAAAAACTTATGCCTCCAATAAAAAGTTGTAGGCACACTAATCTCTACAATCTCGGCATATTTTCTTATGGAATAGCCATTTATCATACATTTGAATATAAAATCCACTTTTTAATGTCTTTCTTACTGTTGTAACGTGGTGAACGTGTAAAGTCAGTAAATGTCTTTCGGCAGGACTTACAGATATATCTTGTTTGCCATTGAACTTACCATTTCTAAGCTTACTTGATAATATTTTTATAAATCAAGTTTTTTTAATTCCAGACGCCGTTTATATTTTTTTGGTAAATTATGGTAAATATATGTGATATAATTTATTAATTAAGAAAGGGGTGAGAAAACCAAATAGCTGTAGATAGTAAACACCATTTAGTAGCAGTAGATGTTGTTGGTAGCCCGGCTGATCAAGGTCAACTTTATAATATTTCATCAAAAGCTAAAGAAGAACTAGGGATAGAAGAACTAAGTGATGATTAGAATATCGGATTTAAAATTTGATATAAAAGAAGGAAATTCAGTCAGGAGAATTCTTGATATTGAAGATTTATCGTTTAAAGATTCAAAGATTAATGTGGTTTCAGGACCCTCTGGCTCAGGTAAAACAACATTATTATACGCTCTTGCAGGGATTTTGAATATTAATGAAGGGAAAGTGTTTTATAACGAGACATCAATTTATGATCTGAATATTGAACAGAAAGACAATTTTAGAATGGACAATATTAGTATGGTCTATCAAAATTATAATCTGTTTTCATTCATGAATGTTGAGGAAAATATATTGGTTCCCTATTATGTCAGAGGTGAGAAAATCGTCGACGAGGTGTTACAAGAGGTCAATAGTTTATTATCTGTAATGAAGCTGGAGAACATCAACCAAAAACCAATTAATGCCTTGTCAGGTGGAGAACAGCAAAGAGTGGCAATAATTCGTTCAATTGTTGGAAAACCTACGGTAATATTATGCGATGAGCCAACAGCCAATCTTGATAGTGAAAATACACTTATTTTTATGGAAAAGCTATTAGAACTCAATAAAGAAAGTAAAACAACAATCGTTATTGCAACACATGATGAAAAAGTTATGAAATATGCTGAAAACCATATACACATGGTTGACGGTAAAATCGTTCATTAATCATAAACATTTCACACTTAAATTTTAACTACTTGTCTCTATACAGAAACATTTTTTATTGAAGTTAAATATCTAATAAAAAAAGGAGGACCAATGATAGACAACAGTAATAAGAAAAGAGGAATTGCTCTAAAATCGACTTTATCGATATTAATTGGATTACAGGTATTAGTTTTGATATATTTGTTAGTCATGTTTTTGATGATACCAGGCAGTTCAATGTTATCTGTAGTATTAAAGTCAATGATTTTAGCTTTAGCCCAAATTACAAGTCTTGTACTAATATTTAAATGGAAGAAACTTGGTGTATATCTGTATATTCCTATATGTATAGTTGCTATAGTAATAGGGTTTACGAATCCAACAGATTTTATAATGTTCGCATATCTAAATATGATATTTTATTTAATAACATTAGTAATACTATACTGTTGCTTACGCCCTGTATGGAATTCTATGAAATAATATTCTAAAAAAACAAACCTACGCAAAGAACATTTTGAAGTAGTAACCGCAAAACTCGGATTTTATACGGTAAGACATCTGTTACCATATTAAATATTATTATAACACTTATTTATTGTTCTGCTTATTCCCCATATCATCAATAACGCAATTGAGTTTCATTTCTCTCTTTACAAATTAAAATCCTTTAACACATCGGTTGCACGAAATTCATGTAAACACCTTTTACCCCTCTACCTTTATTAATTTTTATATTTCAAATCAAACTTTTGCGCCTTTTATTTGAAATGCGTAATAAAAATACCGTAGAATCCATTTCTGAATAATACGGTACAATAAGACTATATTGAGGATTACGGAAATTTTATAATGCTAAGTGTAGAGTCAATAAAAAAAGATTTAGAAGTGGTTACTATATTCTAAATGCATGGTAAATGGTATGGGGGTACACAGGAACGTCCATATATAAATTTTGGAGACAGACTCACAAACAAAAAAGACAAGAATTTCTAAGAAAAATCTTAAAAACACTCGCCTAAAAATATGTTTATTTTGTTTATAAATCATCTATAAAAGTATTAAGATTCTTTCGCTGGGAACTTAAGACCTCCAGTTTTTTCGTGCCCACTCATCTTCATTATTATTTATATGTTACCCGAAGATAATATTTACCAGCATCAGCTATTTCAAAAAAATATAAATAATAATCACTTAATTCATAATATAAAGTATCTACCTCAACACCCTCCTCATCTGCACTAGATTCTGACATAGGTTCTCCTAGCTTAGCCTTGATGGCATTAGCATCAGCCTCAAGTTTAATCCCAAATATTTCTATACCCTCGCTAAACTCTACTGCAGCTACACCATCTTCTCCTAACGAAGATGGTTCCATATATATCACCTTATTTTCATATTCTAAGTACGGTAAGTCATAAACACCTGTACTTATAGGCTCTCCAAATCTCTCATATACCTGATTTTGATTCATAGCAAACATCTCATCTAGCATACTTAAATCTTTCTCTAACTTCTCATTAGAAGAGCCCTCACTTTTTTCAGTTATATTCTCATCAGAAGAGCCCTCACCTGTTTCAATTATATTCTCATCAACAGGGTATAAATCATGAGTCGTCCACTTTGCATTATTGTATACACTTATTACTTCATAATCAGCAATAACATCTGCGTTATATGATGGACCTTTAAGGATTAATCTTATTTTTAGGTCATACTTATTTAATTCTTGAATAAAAATGGCTCTATAGTTGATTCAGATATTCCTGCTAAATTACTATTATCAGATAGTTTCCGATCTTTACTATAGTATCCAGCTTCATAATATCTTTCTTTTCTTTCCTTATCAAACTCTGCTACGTAAGATTTTTTAGCCTCATGGGAAATAACTTCTGCCTTATAATCATCTATAAATGAAGAACGTACGTCATAGAGACTAGTATCAAGATAATTAATCAACTTATTGTCTTTATAGCTAAATAATTGATGAAAAATTTCGCCTGCTGATCCACCGCTATCAATACTTACTAATATATCTAATACTTTATCATGATTTGCATCTACAAGTTCTATCTTAGATGGATTTCCCATAGTCATATAATCTGAGAGCAATATTGTTTCTATTATCGTTCCATCATTAGCATTCTGGATTACAATATTTATAACATCACTATACCCATCAGCACTATCATAAGCCAACAAGCATATATTCTCTTCTTTCCCATCTCCATTTATGTCACCAGTTTGAGATTGAATAAAATCTAATTGTTCTTCATTATTAATGCCTAGATTAACTACATGGAACAACGGTTCTTTTCCTACTTTTTCCTGATCTAAGGATTTAAATAATTTTGTAGCCTCAATCTTATTGTATTGTCTTAAATATGCTTTTGCTAAAAACAACTTTCCTTTATTATTCTCTATCTTGCTGTCATATTTTTTATAGGTTGCTTCTAACTTTTCAAATTCTCCTTGTTGATCATATATATATAATAGCCTTTCATAAGCACCTAAATTTTTGTTATCTTTTTCTAATACTTCCAATGCATTTTTTTCTGACATTTCATACTCAAGGCATTCTACATAATAATCTGTGAGAAGTAATTGTAGTGGTATATTCTTCTCGACATTTTTCATGCCTTCCTTTAGCGTTTTTTCTACAAGCATTGGTGACTCCATAAGCTTATAGACTTTAGCAAGTTTAAGATAAGTATTTAACTAATTATTTGGTTTGTTTTTATTATTGAGTCCTTAAATCCATCCATATGGTAATATATTTACATAGGTTTAGAAAAAGCTTTACCCCTCAGATAAATCGTATCAATTCTTCGTTGAATTTATCTTTCTCGTCATAAAACACTCCGTGACCACTGTATTCAAATGGCACTAACTTGGAATTTTTAATTCCTTGTTTCTGTGCTTCAGCTAATGGGAAAGGGCATACTTTGTCATGAATACCATGAAGAATTAAAGTCGGAACACTTATTTTGCCAAGATCGTGAAATAAGGGTTCAAACCAAGCATTTGCAGTTTCGGCAGTAGCCCAACCTGCTGCCTGAAGTCCCAATTGGAAAAACCAATCTGAAAATGGCTCAGTTATATGTTGGAAAAAAAACATGTCTCCAAATTGCCTCAACATTTGAGGTCGGTCATTATATGTATTTTTAATAATTTCATTTACTGCTTCTTTTGGCAAACCAAATGGAAAATTTGGACGTTGTATAAGACTAGGTGCCGCTGCGGAAACAAGAGCAAGTTTGGATACTCCATATTCATTGTGTCTAGACATGTATCTGATAGCAATTGCTCCTCCTGTAGAATGACCTACTAGTGTGAAATTCTCTAATTTAAGTGCTTCCACTACACCTCTAACATCGTCTGATAATCGATCATAATTATAGCCTGTATAAGGCCTATCTGACTTACCAAATCCTCTCTGGTCTATACCTATACATCGATATCCCTTTTTTGGAAGCTGGTCAAACTGATATTCAAATAACTCATGACTTCCAGGCCAACCATGTAAAAATAAGATTGTCTTCTTGCCGGCTGGATTAAGATCCTCTACGAATATCTTGACATTCGGTTCTACCCTAACATAATATCCCAAGCAAATACCTCCCATTAATTAAATCTTTACACTAATATTGTATTTTCTTTTGGATAAATACATTCCTATTTTTGACTAGTAGACACATTTGAACCCTCCCTCCACTTATAGAAGTGGAGGGATTCTTTTTTATGCGAAGTTTGATTTTTAAGTTTCCTCCTAACTTAGTCAGGATACCCTTATTCGCATTGGCATGTCCAAAAAGCTCTAAGTCATGTGTTTTTATACTTCCAAACACAATCTGCTCAATAACTCCTGAGTCATCCATGAGACCTCTTAATGTTCCAAGTTTATATCCTCGTATCGGCTCTCCATCGTAAGAGATCACTTCTGATTTTTCATAGTTTGAATTGTTCAAGTTTACCTGTATTTTGGTACAACAATCAAGAATATGTATTGAGGGAGATATATTTAGAGACAGCATAACTACGTTTTGACAATATTGGTTATATAAATCCAATATTTCTTCGCTATCATAATTTTTCACGATATTTCTCATGTTTCTAAATTTCATATTAAGAATTGAAGTTTTTATATGTAACTAGTAGACACATATAAAAAACAATTATATAATGATGATGTGTCATATAACCAAGTATTAAAGAATATAATTATTTAATGTAATACAATAAACTACATCTAATAACTGGAGGAACTATAATGACTAATGAAGAATTTCAAAAACGTGTACTTGCTAAACTGAATTCTATCGAAGAAGGTCAAAATGAAATAAAAGAAGATCTGAAAGCGGTATATGAACAAACTGCAAATCTAACTGAATTCAGGACTGAAATAAAGCAAGACTTCTCTGATATAAAAGACACTCTACGATTTGTAATATTAAAGAATAGCGACTGAAAAGGAATTATTTAATATTAAATCTAAGAATATTAAATAGAATATATTTTAAAGGAATTGAATGTGCATATTTGACATCCTACTTTGCTGTTCTGTCACGATATACAATTAGAGTAATTGCATTTAATATGATGGTAACCATGAGAAGAACTGCTGCAACGAACACCATAACACCCGTTGTGTCCATTAGCGCAGACCAATCCGCAATTTTTACCAGATGATCGTTATAGAAAATTTGTAAACATAGTGAAATAGCACATGCACTGATGCTCATAATGGAAAGAGCGACCCAATTCCCATGTTCATGCTTTTCATATCGTATGAGATTAATAACAGGAAGTATCCAAGCAATTAGGCCAAGTATGACGCTGCCAAGATTAAGTAAACCAATCATAACATACTCCTTTCATGATAAATTTGTGCAATATTTCTTATAATCGTTGTAGATTAAAACAAAGCTAAACATGATTACTCCAACTGTAATTATTAATGCTAATGATTGAGGCATCTCTGCTGCATAGTCCATCGCATTGGAATGCCACTCACCAGTAGCGACTTGTAATCCTTGAATAATCTTTAAACAATATAACTCTATTGATAAAACCATACTACCGAAAATCACACCTATAAATCCTACTGTACTATTTTTCATTATTATCTTTAGTGAGAGCGTGATTTATAAATACAAAACTCCACTAAATGCTCACTTCCTTTCTTTTTTATTCATTTATTTATATAGATCTTAATAAATGTGTTTATAATTCGTATTTTCATATTGTTACGTAAAGAAGATTGCCCAATAAAATATGAATAACTCAGTTGGTTCTAATCATCTAAATCTTACTCTAATTCCTCCATTATTTCTTGAGTACCATTATTTTTTATAATTCTCACCTGTATATCTTTAATATCACTAATAGCATACCAAAACCTTTTGTCGCCTTCGACCTCAATTATTTTAGCTATTTCTTTACCTACAAGCACTTCCGAAATAGACTTATCATTAATTGTTCCTGAATAAATATATGGTATTTGGTTCATAGCAGACCATTTAGTAGGGTTTTCTTTTTCAATTTTTCCACCTTTCTTTCTTTTTATGATAATGATAAAACGTAATATGCTACTGTTGCGACGCATTTTATGAAGATTACGAAATGACACCTAATACCTTATAATACAAGATATAGACATTATCTTAAAAAGTCACTCAATCTTATTAGCTTGTCTATTTCTGGGTATGTTTGTCCAGACTCCCATTTGGATACTGCTTGACAGGATACATTTAATAAATCGGCAAGTTGTTCTTGTGATAATCCTTTTTCTTTTCTCAATGTTTGTAATTTTTCTAAAAAACTCAATTCTATCACCCCACCTAAAGAATACGTGAATATCAGTATTCATACTACCAATTTTCATTTGATTTTTGTCAACCAGGGGTTTCAATTCCCAATTTTTAAATAATAACATAGTAATAAAAAACCAATGATAATACCATACGAATTGGTTATAATTGAGTGTAATTTTTTATTTGATTTCATTAAATCCCCCTAATTAAATTATCTTTTCTATTAAGTTTAAGACTAATTTTAATTAAAACAGATCACTTATGTAAGATATTTCGGCTACATTAGCTAAATTAAGGTGAACTGGTATAATCTATCGACTATTTTTTTCTAAAATAAATGTAAGCATTTATTCAGTGTTGTGTGTGCTAAACTAGATAATATTTCCTTATCCTTTTTATTTTATCAGTATTTTTCCCCATGGCATTCCCTCAATCCCCTACCCTATTTAGCTTTTATCGTTTCTTCCCATTCTGTCTTTTCTCTAACGCTGGAGATGGCACAGTGGCTCTCTACCTTTTTGAAGTAAGTGGATTAATCCTATTGTATATATACACATAAACCTTACTCAACTATATTTACTATTTTTAAAATGAAAATCACATATTCTCTTTCCCTCACCAATAGTACCACTTCGTTCAAATTTAATATTAGGCAAATAACCAGTAAATGAGGTTGTATCATTGGCACAAAAGACTGTACACAACTCAGGGTGTCCATACTGACTTGTAACTTCAAAATACACACACCTTTTAAGATTAAAATGAACCTCTTTATTATCGTATCTGACCCACTCTGTTTCCCATCCCTCATCAGGGTAATTCTTGCCCATAACCTTCTTACAACACAATTTAAACAGATAATAACTAAACGGAATTTTCCCAAGCTTTTGGTTCTTTATCTTGTTGGAGCTAATCTATTCTGACCAAAACCTGACGATCTATCTTGTCCAGAAATTGCTGATATTCATGTCAGATCAA
>MCHG01000083.1_pt1 | contig 64219 bp, 55 predicted proteins | sample 787351 | NCBI WGS metagenome assembly MCHG01 (sample SAMN05430296, study PRJNA330682) | permafrost metagenome | biome: Cold desert; feature: permafrost; material: soil; isolation source: enrichment culture inoculated with soil incubated with H2/CO2 at 20 degrees... ... | reverse complement strand
AGGTTTTTTTCGTTGATTTACAAAGGATTTTTAGTCCCAAATATGGAATTTCTGTGTTTTAGGTCGAAACACGGGTAAAGAAAATCCACGTCAGAGGAAATCCTCTGGCGTTATTTATTGCAGTTAACCAGCAGTAATTATCAATTAATAGCATTAACTCAATTTCTTATCACTGATTCACGCCCAAATCAACTGCTGAACCCAATAGCTAAAACCCAAAAAGTCATACCCATTCAAACTCTTGCATAAATTATTAAAAAAGGAGTTTAAGGGTTTGGGTATAAAAAGAATCTTTCTTATGATTATCATCGTTTGTATATTCGTAGGTGCATTAGTATTTAATTATTACTTGCTAAAAACTTATCGTGTTACGTTAGAGTATCCTTTATCGAATAAGACTATCATCATAGATCCAGGGCATGGTGGAATAGATCCGGGAAAAGTGGGGTTGTATGGGGAAGATGAGAAATACATTAATCTCAAAATTTCAATGAAACTTAAGAAATTATTAGAATCCGCTGGTGCGAAAGTAATCATGACCAGAAAAGACAATGAAGGTTTATACATAGAAAACACTTCAAATACAATCTGGTATAAAAATGAAGACATGATTAAAAGAAGAAGAATTATTAGAGATAGCAAAGGAGATGCTATGGTCAGTATTCATATGAATAGTTACCCTGATGCAACAATATTTGGTGCTCAGACTTTTTACTACAAAGAGGGTACTAATGGTGAAAAGTTGGGAAAATTGGTGCAAGAGGAGTTAGTAGACGTATCATATAAATTTAACAAACGGAAAGCAAAAGAAAATAGCAACTATATAATTCTAAAAGGAGAAAATATACCCTCTCTAGTAATAGAATGTGGGTTTATTTCAAATTTACAAGAAGAACAAATGTTAAATAGTGAAAAGTATCAACAAGATATTGCTTGGGCAATAATGAAGGGAATAGTCCGATATTTTTATGAAGCAAAGTAATAGCAATTAACAATTTTAAATTAAGGTAGGTGGATTAATTCGACAGCAATTCTCACTTGCAATTCATCAACGTGAAAAAATATAAACTATAGAGTTAGCCAAAATCATCAAGCTAACATTATTAGCAATGACCTAACATCAATAAGGAACAGCAAAACACCAAGTATCATCAGCAAAACGCCAATAGTGAACGTGCCAATCGCCATATTATATGATATAATATTAAAGATTTTTAGAAAAGAGAAAGAGTTGATTTGTTTGTGTAATAAAAATTTGCCTATTGGGGTAATGGACTCAGGAGTTGGTGGGTTAACTGTAGTGAAAGAGTTAATCCAGATATTACCTTATGAAAAAGTCATTTATTTTGGAGACTCTAAAAGAATGCCTTATGGAAATAAAACTGTTGATGAAATTATATTCTTGGCGAATAAGATAATCCGATTTTTAGAGAATAAAGGAGTAAAAGGCATACTCCTTGCATGTAATACAGTTTCTTCACAAATTCATAATTTACAGAGTAGTGTGCCGTTATTTGGCATCATAGAAGCAGGTTGCCAAGCTGCTATAGAAACATGCCAAAGTAATGAAATAGGCTTAATAGCCACAGTAGCCACTGTAGAAAGCAGAGTATATGAGTCTACATTAAAGAAATTTGATCCAAGAAAAATCATTGTATCAAATGATAGTAGAAAGCTGCCAAAAATCATTAATGATCACTTAGAGCGTAGAGATTTACTAGATATACACATTAGAGAGTGTATTGATCCTATAATGGATAAGGGCGATATAAAAGAGTTAATCCTAGGGTGTAGCCACTTCCCAATTATTCAACAAGAAATTCAAGAACTCTATCCAAACTTAAAGTTAATCAATCCTGCGAATAAACAGGTACATATGATAAAAAAATATATGGTGGATAATGATCTATTAACAGAACATTATGAAAAGACAGTTGAAATATTTACGACAGAGGGAATAGACGAATTTGTACTAACTCTGGGGAGACTTAATATTAAAGAGTATACGTTGGCGAAGGTGGAACTGTTTAATAGTGAAGAATTTGAAGTGTAAAGATTTAAAAGTTTAAAGTTAAAAGTGTAAAGTGAAAAGTTAAATGCATAGAAGAAAAGAAAATGCAGAATTAAAAGTCAAAAGCTAAAAGCCAATAGCCAACAAATGATGTATTAACAAAGGAGATTTATATATGGACAATGAAAAAAAGGTGCTGTTTAGTGGAATACAACCTTCGGGTGTATTTACTATAGGGAATTATTTTGGGGCCATTAAGAATTGGGTATCGTTGCAGGAAGAGTATAGCTGTTTTTTTAGTGTAGTAGATTTGCACGCTATTACTATGCCGCAAGTTCCACAAGAATTTAGAAAAAATAGTAGGAATTCTTTAGCCTTGTTATTAGCTTCAGGGTTAGATCCGAAAAAGAGTACTATATTCTATCAGTCTCATGTGTCAGCACATTCGGAATTAGCTTGGATATTGAATTGCTTTTCCTACATGGGAGAACTAAACAGAATGACCCAATTTAAGGATAAATCGTTAAAGCAAGGAGATAACATCAGAGTAGGATTATATGATTATCCTGTGCTCATGGCAGCAGATATTCTATTATATCAAACAGAACTAGTTCCAGTAGGGCAGGATCAAAAACAACATTTAGAGCTAGCTCGTGATATAGCCGGGAGATTTAACAATGCATTCTCACCAACTTTTAAAATACCAGAACCATATATACCAAAGACAGGAGCAAGGGTAATGAGTCTTCAAACACCGGATAGCAAGATGTCTAAATCTGATGAAAACAAAAATGCCTTTGTATGTATGACTGACAACACAGATACTATTGTAAAAAAATTTAAAAGGGCAATTACCGATTCAGGATCTGAAGTACTGTATGATCTAGCCAATAAAAGAGGGATCTCCAACTTGATGGAAATTTATAGTAGTGCCACAGGTAAATCCTATGAAGAAATTGAAAGAGAATTTGATGGACAAGGGTATGGAGCATTTAAAGAAGCCGTTGGTGTTACCATTGCAGATACCTTAAAGCCTATTCAAGAAGAATATAAAAAATTGTTAGAAGAAAAAGGCTATATTGAAGAAATAATAAAAGCAAGTACTGAAGTTGCTAGGAGGGTGTCAAATAAGACACTCACGAAAGTGAAGAAGAAAGTAGGATTTATATTACCTGAATACTAAAGGGAAATATAAGGTACTTTCATTAGATTGTTTTATACTATGATTTATGATATAATATATTACTATTATGCAGAATCAGTATTGAAATAGAACAACAAGAAGTGCATTGGATTCTCCTTAAACCCAAGTGATTCTATAAATGATTTGCATATTATATAGCAAAGCAAATAAATGAATGAAATGCGATGAATTTATAAAAAGATAACTAGCAAAAGGGAGACAAAATATGAGCTGTGAATCTACAAATAAGCTAGAACCTAATTTATATGAAGAGTATTTCCCTTATAGTGAAATACCAAAAGTAAAAATGAATAATAAAGTATTGCCACTTAATTTGCCAGATGAGATTTGGATTACAGATACAACGTTTAGAGATGGTCAACAATCCATGTCTCCTTTTACGGTAAAGCAAATTGTGACTATTTATGATTATCTACATGAGATTGATAATCATAAAGGAATTATAAGACAATCAGAATTTTTTTTATATACAGAAAGAGATCGAGAAGCTGTCACAAAATGCCTTGAAAGAGGTTATGATTTTCCTGAGATCACATCCTGGATTAGGGCCAACAATAAAGATTTTGAATTAGTAAAAGGTATGGGCATTAAAGAAACAGGGATGCTTATGTCCTGTTCTGATTATCATATTTTTAAGAAATTAAACTTAACTAGAGCAGAAGCTATGGAAAAATATCTGAGTATTGCAAAAAAGGCTTTAGATTATGGGATTATACCTAGATGTCATTTAGAGGACATTACACGAGCGGATTTTTATGGTTTTGTCATTCCATTAGTAAGGAGTTTAAACGAATTAGGCAATCAAGCCGGAGTTCAAGTGAAAATTAGAGCTTGTGACACTTTAGGGTTAGGACTACCTTATACAGGAGTTGAACTTCCAAGAAGTGTACCAGGGATTATCCACGGTTTGCAACATGATGGTGGTTTGCCACCATGTGCAATAGAATGGCATGGACATAACGATTATCATAATGTAGTAACAAATTCCACTTCAGCTTGGATGTATGGAGCAGCTTCAGTAAATTCTACATTATTAGGTATCGGTGAAAGAACAGGAAATAGTCCTCTAGAAGCAATGCTCATTGAGTATTGTCAATTAAAAGGTAACCCAAATATAGATTTAAAACTCATGAACAAAGTTTGTAAATATTTTTCCAAAGAGTTTGACTATCCTATAGATGCAAAGAGACCATTTGTTGGAAGTGATTTTAATATGACCAAGGCAGGAGTACATGCGGATGGAATATTAAAATATGAGCCAATCTATAACTCTTTTGATACCAAACACATATTAGGCAGACCAGTAGTCGTGAAAATAAATCAAACATCAGGTTTAGCGGGTATTGCTGCATGGATGAATGCTACTTATAATATAGATGAAATCAATAAGATTCAAAAAAGAGATCCTCGTGTAAAAGCCATCAAACATTGGATTGATGTTGAGTATGACAATGGAAGAAATACAGATATAAGCAACGAGGAGCTAATAAAATTAGTGGATCAGTATTTTATTGAACAAAATGTACACATAGCTATAGATGAAATATAGATGGAGTATACTAAAGGAAAGGTGATAGATATGGGATTAACAATTACGGAAAAAATCATAAAAAATCATTTAGTTGTTGGAGAAATGAGTAGAGGTACAGAAATTGGTATCAGAATAGATCATACATTAACCCAAGACTCTACAGGAACTATGGCATACTTGCAATTTGAAGCTATGGGCATACCTAGGGTAAAAACAAAAAGATCAATCGCTTATATTGACCACGGCATGTTACAAACAGGACCAGAAAATATGGATGATCACTTATACATTCAAACAGTTGCCAAAAAACATGGTGTATATTTCTCAAAGCCAGGAAATGGCATATGTCATCAAGTCCATATAGAGAGATTCGGCGTTCCAGGAGAGACACTATTAGGCTCAGATAGTCATACCCCAACAGGTGGTGGTGTGGGAATGTTAGCTATTGGCGCTGGAGGATTAGACGTGGCTGTAGCCATGGCTGGTGGAGAATATTACATTACTATGCCAGAAATCGTAAAAGTGGAGCTAAAGGGCAAAATGAACCCTGGTGTGACTTCAAAAGATGTTATTTTAGAAGTGCTTAAGAGATTTACTGTAAAAGGTGGAATAAATAGAGTGTTTGAATATGTAGGTGAAGGAATCAAGAACTTGACAGTGCCAGAAAGAGCAACCATTACAAATATGGGTGCGGAATTAGGCGCAACAACATCTGTATTCCCCTCCGATGAAGAAACACTCAAATTTCTTAAAGCTCAAAGAAGAGAAAATGACTACACTGAATTACTTGCAGATGAAGATGCGCAGTACGATCAAGAAATTGTTATAGATTTAAATGAACTACAGCCACTGGCTGCATGTCCACATAGTCCAGACGACGTAGAAAGTATTGAAAAACTTTCAGGTAAAAAAATAAATCAAGTTGCAATAGGTAGCTGTACAAATTCTTCCTTACTTGATTTAATGAAGGTTGCAAATATATTAGAAGGTAATACTGTGGCAGAAGAAGTATCTTTGGTCATTTCACCAGGTTCAAAACAAGTATTAAACATGCTCGCAGAAAACGGAGCTTTGGCAAAGATGATTGATGCAGGAGCTAGAATTCTTGAATGCGGTTGTGGTCCTTGCATCGGCATGGGACAATCACCAAATACAGAAGGCGTATCTCTTCGAACTTTTAATAGAAACTTTAAAGGTCGATCAGGAACAACAGATGCCAATGTGTATTTAGTAAGCCCAGAAGTAGCAGCAATTTCGGCACTAACAGGAGTGATCACTAATCCAGTAGGCTTAGTAGATGAAAAAATAAAGAACATGATCATGCCAGCAGAATTTAAAATCAACGACAATTTAATTGTGGCACCAGCTTCAGAGGGAGAGACAATTGAGGTAGTAAAAGGTCCAAATATAAAGCCATTCCCAAAAACAGAAAAGCTAAAAGATAGTATTCATAAAAATGTATTGATCAAAGTAGAAGATAATATCACCACAGACCATATTATGCCTTCTAATGCAAAGTTACTACCTTATCGATCAAACATTCCATATCTATCGGATTATTGTTTAACACCATGTGATCCTGAGTTTCCAGCGAGAGCAAAAGAGCAAGGTGGAGGAATTATAGTAACAGGACACAACTATGGTCAAGGTTCTAGTAGAGAACATGCAGCATTAGCCCCACTATATCTAGGAATCAAAGCAGTAGTAGCAAAATCCTTTGCTAGAATTCATAAAAATAATTTAATCAACAATGGAATCCTACCATTAGTATTTAAAGATGAAAATGATTATGACACGTTAAACGTCGGAGATACTTTAGAATTGGATCATGTATTAGCAGCAGTAGAAAGTAAAGAGATGACGATCAAAAATAAAGCAAATGGAAAAGAAATTGCAGTAGTGCTAGACATAACGGATAGACAAAAAGACATGATCTTAGCAGGCGGACTAATTAACCACATGAAAAATATAAAATAAGCCAAAAAAATAATGCAGAATGCAAAATGCAGAATTAAAATACAAAGAATATACAAGTTGAATGAATAGAAAAACTTCCAGTTATAAAGACTGGAAGTTTTTTCTCTATTGTCATCTCCACCGTAGTGAAGAAATCTGCTTGGCATATGAATTTTAAGGCATTTTAGCCACGTAACGAGTCGAGGACAAATTTCTGTGGTAAGCAAATAGAAGCTTAATAATTTTGCATTCTGCATTCTGAATTCTGCATTGCATTTATTATTTCTGCATTCTAAATTAATTTTCTGAAACCTCAATTTTATAAAGTGATTAGTCTATCCGCATATTCCTTATTAAAGTATTTCGATACTGATGTTGAGGTCCATGGTTTTCCTGTTAAATAGCTGATGTCATGGAAAATGTCGTCAATATGCTCAAGGTTAAAGACGGTGTTTTTTAATTTCACTAAAGAATGAATATTTTCAATAGTTCTATTTACAGCATCATGAAATAACTTTACGTAGGATGAGTTAAGATTTTGATTTTTATCACAAGGATGCGTCCAACTATTTTCATTTAAATTTAAAATCAAGTCAAGATTAGTTTCTTTAGGATACATAGCAGTAGTCGCGTAGCTCTTTTTAAATAAAACTCTTTCCAATGAAGTTAGAACTTTTCCTTTCATATTCTCTGGATTATTTAGAAATGATAGGATAACTTTCTGACTTTTAATGCTACTTTTCACTACTTTATTCGCATTGGTGAAATGAAATGTCTGCTCCAATACTGTTTTATATAAATTTTCTAATAAACAGACACACTCATAATTTAAGGCAAAAATTTGATGTATTTTAAACTCATTGGCTATTAAGTTGTACTGATGTTTTAGCATAGCCACGTCTAATAGCACTTCAAACTTCTTATGCATGTACTGATAAACACGAGTGTTCTTATCTGTTTTATTAGAAATACCAGAGTGATAAATGATATATGGGTGTGTAATAGAATCTAAGGCGTGATGACAAGAAAATCCACATAAATAAGAAAATAGCTTATCGTATAAACGCTCATCGTTTATAGTGGATATGTACTTGTAAAAGTGATAGAAAAATAAGTTGATATTTTTATGATGTATCGCATTCCCATAGGAAATAGGACGATTAAAATGGATTATGTTATAATATAGAAATATATCAGGTCCTTGGGCACCTAGAAAAAACAAGCTAGGATCTATCTTAGATTTAACCTCTAACTCTAGTTTATGTATAGTCTCTAATCCACAAAAATAATGATTTAATATATCGGACATAATAATCACCCCATCTAGGTATAATAGTTGGTAAGTTAGCTAATTTACAATTTACAATCTTGAACTAAGAACTAAGAACCAAGAACTAACTCCCACCCGTGTCATCCTGAGCGCAAGTGTCGCCGTGCCCCGTTTATCGGGGAAGGATCTCCGATTTTAAGAGCCAGGGAAGCTCAAAAATCTTTTACTAGCGACTAACAGCTAAGAACTAACATCCAACTCATTATATCTTTATCATTTAAAGAAATATTAACCGTAACTTTTAAATTTATTCAAATCAAATTATCTATATAGCAAGAAACTAACACAAAAATGAAAATGAAGTCAAACTACTTAGGTGATAAAATGGTAACTATGATATGTCAAGTAGAAATATTAATATACGAAGCGAATAGCCTCAAAGAAAAACGAAGTGTAATCAAAAGTATAGTAGAAAAAATGAAAAACAAATATCATATTTCAATTATAGAAAGTGATTTCCATGACTATTGGCAAAAATCAGAATTGAGTTTTTCATTTTGCTCTATGGGATCAAAAGATGCACAACGTAAATTAGACGCAATGATTAAATCAATTGAATCAAATCCGTACATTGAAATATACAATATAGGCAGAGAATTAATTCACTCAGGAGATTGAATGTAGGGAAGCCATTATAATAAAAAATAGTGGCAACTATAAAGTTGCCACTAGACGTGTAAATGGTCTTGTATATTACATTTTAATACATAACAACTTATCTAACTCATTGCTCCATCTTAAATAAAAGATTTTAGGCACGCCTGAAATAATCATCAACTTTACAATTTACACTTTACATTTTTCACTTCACACACTTCCTACTCACATACGATATCTAACGAAGATTGCCATAATCCGTGGATATTACAATAACTTAGTGCATATATTGTTCCTGAGCCTTGAATCTTTGTTTTTGCTGTTCCATAGTGATCTGAATACACTTCAGACTCCCCATGTGCGTCAAAGGAAACTGTGGCGATCTCTATGGGGAACTTACTTCCTTCAGGTTTAAAGAACGTCTTAATCCATTTAATATGGTGTTCAAATGTATTAGGATGAGGAATCTCATTTCCAATACTAACGATTACCTCAAAAGTTTCATCCTTTTTAATAGTTGACGGTGCTTGAATTACTGGTACGTGTTTTTCACTTTTCCAATCACCGCTTTGAATTGATTCTGCTAATAAATGATGCATGTAAATCACTCCTTCTTTTTTACTAATTGTACAAGATATACCCAATTATATGTGGATTAAAACAAATTAGGGACGTTATACTAGTATATTTTAATGAATACCTTTATATGCATTGAAAAAAATTCAAAAATCGGTTATAATTCCTTTTGTAAAATAAGGAGGAAATTATAATGAGTTTACATGAACAATGGAGAAAAACAATAGAAGAGTCAACGACAAGTGAGGAGCAACAATCTGAATTTTGGAATAACTTTTGCGATCAAGAAAAGAGCATATACCAAAGTATATTAGAAGATAAAGCAGCAGTTATAAAAGGAACTGCAAAGGATTTGGCAGAAAAATATAATATATCAATTGAATATTTTATGGGATTCTTAGATGGTATTAATGATAGTATAACCAAGCCGTTAGAATTAACTGAAATTGAAGAAGATACAGTGATTGAATTTGAAATCGATTTTAAAGAACTGTACAAAAATATGCTAGCAGTACCAGCAGATTGGTTGTTTAACTTAGAAGAATGGTCAAATATTTTTACAGAAGAAGAAAGAAGACAACTTAAAAAAGAGTACAATAGAACAAAAATAGTAGTTAATGATAATAAAGTTGGTAGAAATGATCCATGTCCGTGCGGTAGTGGGAAGAAGTATAAGAAATGCTGCGCTAACACTGCGCTCTAGCTATTAGCATTTAGTCACTAGACACTAGCCAATAAAGCTATCTGAGATAGCTATAATAAAGACCAAAGAAGGAAACACCCTAAATTTAAAGTGTTTAGCCCGCTAGTGACTGTATATTACTCTACGTAGTAACTACTAGTCACTAGCCAATTAGGCTATCTAAATAGCTTAAATGAAGACCCGACAGGAATCCCCTGAAGCTAGCATCTAGTGACTATTTGTTAATGACAAGTGACTAGTAGCTGAATGAGCTTCATTCTGTAAGATACAACAAGGTGATAATCGACAAAATAGTTTCTGGTGAAAATCTACACACTAGTTTACTTAACAAGTTAAGTGAATTTGCGTTTAGGCTAATGAAGTACATATAGTAAGCCATAAACTTTATATTTGTCAATGGATTAATAGTCAATTCACTGGTGTTTTTAAATAGATCTAAAATATTATCTTTACTTTTGATTAGGTCAATATTTTCTTTCAGTAATTTATTTACAGTTTCAAAAATTTCTTTTATCAATTCACTAGGGGTGTATATTTTTAATCTGTCTATTTCTAAATTCCTAGCTGTGATTTCTAACATACTTAGTGCAATGTCGTTATTCTTGTACTGGGTATAATTTACATGTTTAGTGATTTCTTTTATCAATTCTGATTTACTTAAAATAGCATCTAACCCGAATAAGGAGGGTAACTTGATGCCGTTTTCACCTTTTAAAAAACTACCTAAGTTTTCTCTAAATTTATGATAAGCTACATCTTCATTATCCAAATTAATATAGTAATTTGTTCCCTTTACACGGTTAAATCGTTTTAAGGTATCTAAATAACCCATCTCAATATTTCTCTTCATCACTTTGGGATTAAAATCAAAGAGTAAACCCAGGTATTCAGAATTTTTAATGTGAATGATATTTAAATCTTTGAACTTAGATTTGGCTTTTATACCTGGAGCAGGCAAATCTACTGTAATTAAGTTCTTATAGCCTTGTGAGGCCAATAAGTTAATGGGTAAGTTATCATAAAAACCTCCATCTACAAAGGTAGTTCCATTAATTTCGTGCTTTTTAAAAGCAGGGAAAGCAGCACTAGCAAGTATATAGTCGATCAATTGCCCTTGGGGGATTTGTTCGATCATTAATTCTAAAGGTTTAAAGTCAGTCAGAGATACGGTAACAAGGCCAAGACGAGTAGATGTATTTCTAATTTTTTCTTCATCTATATATTTTGTAAGATTATCTCTTAAAGGTGTGATATCTATGCCACCTTCAAAGAGGTAGTTTTTAAAAGCACTAGCAAAAGTTTTAAAGTCAAAATTTGACCACTCTGATACGTATTTATCTGTAACGAGCTTATTTATATCAAACACTTGATCCATACTAAGGTTTGTCCAAAACTCTATGGCCCACGCTAAATTACTTTGGGCTATAATTGCACTATTTATGGCTCCCACGGAAGTGCCAGCTACAGCAGTAACATTAATATTTAATTCTCGTAATGCCTTCCATACACCAATTTCAAAGGAACCCTTAGTGCCACCACCACCTAATACCAATCCATACTCCAAATAAAAACACTCCTTACACTTCTAACGTTCATATATCCAAGTATCAACATTATAACACTATTACGCTTAATAAAATGTAAAATTAGAAGTGAAGCGATATTAAGTTAAAAGTAAAAATTGAAATAAGTAAAAAGTGTAAAATGTAAAGCTTAATAAGTGTAAAGTTAAAAGTGTAAAATGTAAAGTTGAGGAAACTTCTGGCTTCGCAAGAAGTAGATTTTTATAAAATGGGATATCCATTATTATTATTATTAATAAATAAGAATAAAAGCTTAAAAAAGGAAATAAAGGGTTTAAAAAACGCCATCAAATTTGATGGCGTTTTTTAACAGCTAACAGCTAACTCAAGGGTACTTTACTACAGGCTATCAGGGATAGCCTTATTAGCTAATGACTAGTGTCTAGTGACTAATAGCTAGTATTGGGGTATTTTTCTTTTAATTCATCAACTAAATCAAATGCAACTTGATTTATATCACCTGCACCTGCGACTAAGACGAAGTCGCCTTTTACTGTATTATCTACTAGATAGCTTACAATATCTTTAAATTTGCTAATGTAGTAAGATGGAATGCCTAAGCGTTCCTCTATTGCTTTTGCTAGATCCTCTACATTGACACCATAAGTATTTACTTCTCTTGCTGCGAACACATCGTTAATAATGACGAAGTCTGCACCTTTAAAAGAATTGACGAATTCATTAAAGAAAGAATGGGTTCTAGAGAAAGTATGGGGTTGGAATACGATCCAAAGTTTATTGTATTTGTAATTTGTACACGCTTCAATTGTAACGTTCAATTCAGTTGGGTGGTGAGCAAAATCTTCAAATACTTTAATGTTATTGACTTCTCCTCTAAATTCAAATCGTCTATGTGCACCGATAAATGAATGTAGTGTTTCTTTTATGATCTCCTTTGAGATACCTAAATGATTTGCGCATATAATAGATGCTAAAGAATTGAGAATATTGTGTTCACCTGGAATATTTAATATAAAATGTCCATATAAGCTACCATTATTATAGATATCGAATTCAGGAATCCCTAAATCGTTGTATACAATATTGAGCGCTTGCCACTGATTTCCATTTTTTAAACCGAAGGTAGCCACAGTGCAGTCTAAATCTTTAATGACATCCTGTACGTCTTTTGAGTCGCCATATGCAATTAATAGTCCATCTGAAGGTAATATTTTAGCGAAACGATGGAAAGACTCTTTCATTTGCTCCAAATTTTTAAAGTAGTCCGTGTGATCTAATTCCACATTAAGAATAACGCCAATCCTATGATGAGATTTTAAGAAGCTGTCTACATATTCACAAGCTTCAGTGACAAAATATTCACTATTTCCAATTCTACAATTTCCACCTATGAGATCAACACTGCCACCGATAGTTATAGTTGGATCTAAATCCCCTTTAAACAATAGCGAAGAAATAATAGATGATGCAGTAGTCTTTCCATGAGTACCAGAGACAGCAATAGTTTGTTGAAAGTCTTTTGTCAGTGCTCCAAGAAAATCAGAGCGTTCCATTAAAGGGATATTTAATTCCTTGGCTTTTAACATTTCCGGATTATCTTTATTAATTGCGGCAGTATAAACCACTATATCACAGTTTGCTGTGATGTTTTTCTCGTGATGGCCGATATATAATTTTGCTCCATTTTCCACTACTTTTTGTGTATAAGATGAACTCTGCATATCAGAACCAGCGACTGCAACACCTTTGTTCATGAGTATAAGCGCTAAGCCGCTCATACTAACGCCTCCAATTCCGATAAAATGTACGAGATTTATTTTTTTATTCAACATTTTTTCTAAGTACAATTTAACACCTCTTTCTAAAAACAATAATACAACATATGTAGGGTGGCCCCCTACGACTAATTACTACTCACTTCAGAGTAATACATAACTCCCATTGTAAAAATGATCAACAACACCTGAAAAAACACTAGTCTAGAAATTCATCAAAGGACTCTTTAATAGCGCAGCCCCAAGGGTAAACTGCGAATTGCCACATACTCTTATTATACAATAACCATAAAATATTATACCACATTGTGTTTTATAGTTGATTTATTTTTAATATATAGAAAAAAACAATGAATTTTATGTTAAAATGAATGAAATTAGTATTAATGACTTTAATATTCGTGTTTAGAGGTGTGCAAAATGGAAAAATACAAAAGAAATGAACGTATTGGTGCAATTATTAAGATTCTAGGAGATAATCCAAGTAAGGTGATCACGTATAACTATTTTAGTGAATTATTTACAGCAGCAAAATCAAGTATCAGTGAAGACATATTAGTAGTGAAAAAGACTATAGAGAACTTGAAAATGGGAAAAGTGGAAACAATTACTGGCGCTGCTGGTGGAGTAAAGTATATTCCCATAATGGATGATGCTGAGAGGACTTCCTTCATCTATTCTCTATGTGAAAAACTAAAAGATAAAAATAGGATTATATCTGGGGGTTATCTTTATTATACAGATATTATCTACTCTCCAGAGCTAGTAGATAAGATTGGTAAGATTATTGCAGGAAAGTATATATTCAAGGAGATAGACTATGTAGTAACTATGGAGACAAAAGGAATTCCAATTGCTCTTATGACTGCTAGATACCTTAATCGTCCATTGGTCATTGTCCGTAGGAACAATAAAGTTACAGATGGTGCTACAGTGGGTATTAACTATATGTCAGGTACCAGCAATAAGATGAGTACCATGTCCATATCAAAGAGGTCTATAGCAAATGGGTCAAAAGTAATTATCGTAGACGATTTTATGAAAGGTGGAGGCACTGCTTTTGGTATTATCAGTTTGTTAAAGGAATTTGATACAAAAGTAGAAGGCATAACCGTATTAATCGCTTCTAAGACGCCGGAACAAAAATTAGTAAGTGACTATGATCCTCTAATGATCCTACAAAATTTAGATCAAAGAGAAGAGATTATTGATATTATCCCTTATGATTACAAAAATTGATTTAGAAAATATTTCAAAATATTTTAAAAATATTCCTAAAAAAGAAGGAAAATTGAGATTAACAACGAATAGTATAGATATACTCAATTTTTTGATCCTAAAGGGGGAAGCATAAAACATGCAAATTACAGATGTAAGAATTAGAAAGATCTCTAAAGAAGGAAAAATGAAGGCAATTGTATCAGTGACATTTGATGATCAATTTGTAGTACATGATATTAAAGTAATAGAAGGGCAAAGTGGTTTTTTCATAGCTATGCCTAGTAGAAAAACGCCAGATGGTGATTTCAAAGACATAGCCCATCCAATTAATATGAATACAAGAACATTGATACAAGAATCAGTCTTAGAAAAATATAATGCCGTATTATTAGAGGAAATTTTAGTAGAAGCAGTAGCGGTAGAATAGATAAAAATGAGGGAAGATGCTTTTCCCTTTTTTTTTGTCTATTTATTTAGTGAAAAGTTGGAAAGTTGGAAGCAAATAAAAGCATTGGGTCTATTCCAACTTTCTACTTTTTACTTTCAACTTTCCAACGAATAATCCCCTTATTTAATGAAGTTTATCTTATTTGCTATACAAAAACTTAAATAATCTATATAATATATGTGCAATATCCTTAAAGGAGTGTTTATAATGAAAGAAACAATTGGAATAATTTTAGCGGCAGGTCAAGGGACTAGAATGAACTCTAATATGCCAAAAGTTTTACATAAAATATGTGGAAAAACATTGATTGATCATGTCTTAGATAATTGTCAAAAGGCATCTGTAGAAAAAAAATATGTCATAGTTGGTCACAAACATGAAGACCTAAGAAAGACATTAGGTGAGAAAGTAGGATTTGTACTTCAAGAAGAACAATTAGGTACAGGTCATGCGATGATGCAAGCCAAGAAAATTATAGAGAAAAATGAAAAAAATAATATTATTGTATTAATGGGAGATGCGCCATTAATAACCGCTGAAACGATTAAAAATATAATAAAAGAACATAATTCTAATGAAAACAATGTAACAGTATTAACTGCGACTACCAAAGAGCCACATGGATATGGTAGAATAGTAAAAGATGAGGAAGGAAATTTGTTGAAGATTGTCGAACAGAAAGATGCCAATGACGACGAGATTCAAATTAATGAAATTAATTCTGGCGTATATTGTTTTAATGGAGACAATCTTTTAAACGCATTACAAGAGTTGAAAAACGATAATGCGCAAGGCGAATATTATCTAACTGATGTAATTGAAATCATGAAAAGCTGTGGACTTAAAGCAGGAGTGTATATAACTTGTGAAGATGACATTAAAGCCGTGAATTCAAGAAAAGAGTTAGCTGGGGTAGGGCAAGTAATGAAACAGCGCATAAATGAAAAGTTAATGGATGCTGGAGTTACTCTAATCGATCCAAACAATACTTATATTGGCAGTGACGTTACAATTGGTAGAGATACCATTGTTTATCCTGGTGCATTTATAGAAGGAGTTACTACCATTGGACAAGGGTGTGTGATTGGCACAAATAGTAGGATTGTAGACAGTCAAATTGGCAATGAAGTTGACGTGGAAAATTCTACAATACTAGAAAGCCAAGTCATGAACAACACTAAAGTAGGTCCATACGCTTATATTAGACCAAAATGCATTATTGGTGAACGTGTCAAAATAGGTGATTTCGTTGAAGTGAAAAACAGTATAATCGGAAATGATACAAAGGTCTCACATTTAACGTATATCGGTGATGCTAAAGTTGGATCTAGAGTGAATATTGGTTGTGGAGTAGTGTTTGTAAACTACGATGGTCACAAAAAACATGAGAGCATCGTAGAAGATGATTGCTTTATCGGATGTAACGTCAATTTAATTGCTCCTGCAAATATAAAAAAAGGTTCCTATATAGCAGCAGGATCTACAATTACAGAACTCGTAGAAGAAGAAAGCTTAGCAATTGCAAGATGTAGGCAAGTGAATAAAATCGGTTACATGAAGAAGGATTAACTAGCATAAACCTAAGGAGGAAACAATATACATGGATGGTAAATTCCAAGATATGAAATTAATAGCAGGAAACTCTAATCCCATACTTGCACAAGAAATATCAAAAATACTAGATATTCCTTTGACAAAAGCAACAATTGAGACTTTTAGCGATGGGGAGATTTCCGTAAATGTAAATGAAACAGTCAGAGGTTCAGATGTATATGTGATTCAATCTACATCAGCTCCCATTAATGATCATTTGATGGAACTTTTAATCATTATTGATGCAATGAAGAGAGCTTCTGCGGGAAGAATTAATGCAGTGATACCTTATTATGGATATGGTAGACAAGATAGAAAAGCAAAATCAAGAGATCCAATTACAGCAAAATTAGTTGCAGATTTAATCACCGTAGCAGGAGCAGATCGAGTAATTACCATGGACTTACATGCAACTCAAATCCAAGGATTCTTTAATATGCCAGTAGATCATTTGTTAGGGATGAATATAATCGCAGATTATTTTAAAAGTTTAGAATTGTCTGATCTTGTTGTAGTTTCACCAGATGCTGGAAGTGTGAAAAGATCGAGAAGGCTTGCTGAAAAACTGGATGCACCCTTAGCGATTATTGATAAGAGAAGACCAAAAGCTAATGTTTCAGAAGTAATGAATATCATTGGTGATATTGTAAATAAAAACTGTATTCTAATGGATGATATGATAGATACTGCTGGAACAATTTTAAATGGTGCAGATGCCTTAATGAAGCTTGGGGCTAAAAGTGTTTATCCTGCCTGTACTCATGGCGTTTTGTCAGGACCTGCAATTGAACGATTAAAAAGTGATAATATTAAGCAAGTAGTAACGTTAAATACTATTCAAATACCGGATGAAAAGAAACTAGAAAAAATAAAGATACTATCCGTAGGAAACTTATTTGCAAAGGCAATTGAACGAGTACATGATAGCCAATCTTTAAGTAAACTTTTTGACTAGAATTTGAAATAATTGAAATAGGTGATTTTTTGAAAGCAATTGTCGGGCTGGGTAATCCAGGAGATAAATATGCCCCAACTAGGCACAATATAGGCTTTGAGGTAATTAACTTCATTGCATTAAAATATAATGTGAATTTTAAATCTAGCTTGAAATCTCATATAGGCGTAGCCCATATAGACGGAGAAAAAATACTACTTGTAAAACCCCAAACGTATATGAACTTAAGTGGAGAAAGTTTACTAGAGATAGTAAATTATTACGAGATAGAGTTAAAGGATGTCTTAATCGTCTATGATGATATAGATATAAGTTTGGGGAAAGTAAGAATTAGACAAAAGGGCAGTGCAGGCACACATAATGGAATGCGCTCTATCATTGAGTTGCTTAAGAGTCAGGATATGCCTAGAATACGTATGGGTATAGGCAAAAAAGACAACATCCCTTTAGCAGATTACGTGCTACAAAGATTTCCACCAGATGAAATACCTGCAGTACGAGAAATGGTTTCTAAAGCAGGTGATGCCATAACATGTTTTATTGAAGATGGCATAGACTTATGTATGAATAGATATAATGTGAATAATGAATAATGAATAATGAATAATGAATAATGAATAATGAATAATGAATAATGAATAATGAATAATGAATAATGAAAAATTGGAACAATTATGAGAAGGACCATACTTAAATATAGAATATAACTCGCGGCAAAGCGAGATGCACGCAAAGCCTGGTTTAAAAACCGGGCTTATAGCATTTAGAGGTGAACGATGAACAATTTATTACTACAATCAATTAAAGATACAAAAGGTTATCAACAATTAATGAGTGAGATAAACTCTGACAAAAACCATATTGGCGTAACAAATATAGAAGAAGGATTGAAACATCTATATTCCCTCAGTCAGTTAAAGGGAGAAAATATTTTATTTGTTTGCGAAAATGAGTTATCTGGAGAAAAATTAACGAGAAAACTCAATGAGTTAGCACCGGGGTGCGCTGTGTTTATTCATCCAGAGCCCACTCACTTTTACTTCATCGATTCCCATAGCCTGGAAATAACCCATGAACGAATTAAAGGACTAGATCAGATTCTCTTTCATAAAGGAAAGATAATTGTCACTTCGTTTGATACCTTGTTCAAAAAGATGATACCACCTATGGAATATATCAAATACTACATCAACGTAGAAGTGGGAAAAGTCGTTGAAATGGAACATCTCATTAATAAATTAGCTAATGCTGGTTATGAACGAACTGAGATCGTAGAAAATAAAGGACAATTTTCTGTTCGAGGAGGGATTATTGACTTATTCAATATTATTGACGATAATCCTATCAGAATAGAATTCTTTGACGATGAGATTGATTCAATTAGGGTTTTCGATATTCAGTCTCAGAAATCTATCGAAAAACTAGAAAAAGTACAAGTATCCCCTGCAAAGGAAATATTGTTTTCTAAGAATCATAATGAACGTATGTTAAATGATTTGACCAATGAGTTGAAGAAAATCATTAAAACAGGGAAAACAGAAAGAGAAAAAAACCTAAGTATACTATTAGAGACGTATACCAGTGGGCAGGTGAGAAAACAGGAAAATCTAATTCCTTATTATAAAGGTGATTTGTGTTCCTTAGTCCATTACTTAGATGCAAACAGTGTGTTTTTATTTGATGACGGAGATAAGTTTAAAGATAAATATAAAAGTTTTTTTCATCAATTAAACGAGGATTTTCAGAGTCTCTTAGAAAAAGGCGAAATACTGACAAATTTCTTTGACCGGTTCTATAACTATGAAGAAGTAAAAGGGTTTTTCAAAAACCTAAAGACAGTTGATTTTCAGAATCTGCAAAAGAGGTTTACTTTTATAGAAACAGAGTCGACTATAGACGTAAATTCTAAAGAAGCATATTTATTCTATGGAAAGATACCCGCATTTATAGACCAAGTAGCACAATGGAATAAAGAAAAATACACAGTTATACTTCTAGCAAATAATCGTGATAGATGTATCGGTATTAAAGATATGTTGTTAAACTATAATCTCATAAGTTATATCCAAGAAAACGAAAAACTAATGAAAAATAAAATAAATATACTTGAAGGTATTGTTCACAAAGGATTTACTTTATACGATGATCAATACGTGATTTTGCCAGAGAAAGATATATTTCCTAGCAAGTCGCAACCGAGGAAACCTCATTCACAAAAGGGTAGAAAAATTGAATCATTTACTGAATTAAGTGTAGGGGACTATATCGTTCATGAGACCCATGGAATTGGTGTGTACATGGGTATAGAGCAGATTACTGTAGAAGGAATCAAAAAAGACTATCTACATTTGAAATATGCAAAGGGGGATAAGCTCTTTATCCCAGTAGATCAAATGGAGTCTGTTCAAACGTATATTGGTTTTGGTGATAGACAACCAAAAATCAATAAATTGGGCAGTGCAGATTGGAAAAAGTCAAAGCAATCTACAAGTCAATCTGTAAAAGACATGGCAAAAGAATTGATTGAAATATATGCAAAAAGAAGTCAAGTGAAAGGCTACGCTTTTTCAAAGGATAGTAACTGGATTCGTGAATTTGATGATAAATTCCCTTACCAAGAAACGAATGATCAATTACATGCTATTGAGGAAGTTAAAGGGGATATGGAAAGTAACTTGCCCATGGATAGGCTCATTTGCGGAGATGTTGGTTATGGTAAGACAGAAGTAGCCATTAGAGCGGCATTTAAAGCGGTTATGGACAATAAGCAGGTAGCAATGCTCGTTCCTACCACCATTTTAGCGCAACAACATTACAATAGCTTTTTACAAAGATTTGAAGACTATCCTATACGAATAGAAATGCTCTCTAGATTTAGAAGCAAAAAACAACAAGAACTCATCATAAATGAAGTAAAAAAGAATCAAGTTGACATCATAATTGGAACACATAGATTGCTTTCAAAAGATATCATTTATCAAGATTTGGGACTCCTCATCATTGATGAAGAACAGAGGTTTGGGGTAAAGCATAAGGAGAAGATTAAGGAGATAAAAACTAATGTAGATGTGCTTACATTAAGCGCTACGCCTATACCTAGGACACTACACATGTCTCTTATAGGCGCTAGAGATATGAGTATCCTCAATGAACCACCTCATAATAGGACGCCAGTTCAAACATACATCATGGAGTATAATGAAATCTTACTAAGAGATGCAATGAACAAAGAATTAGCAAGAAATGGGCAAGTATATTACGTATATAACAAGGTCCATGATATCGAAGGAATTGTCGCTAAAGTTGGCAGGATGGTGCCAGAAGCGAGAGTAGCAGTTGCTCACGGTCAAATGACAGAAACTAAATTAGAAAACGTCATGATAGATTTTATGAACAATGAATATGATATTTTAATTTGTACCACCATTATCGAATCCGGCTTAGATATCTCTAATGCCAACACCATTATCATTGAGGACGCAGATCATATGGGACTATCACAACTATACCAACTTAGGGGTAGAGTTGGACGTTCTGATCGACTCTCTTATGCCTACATCACCTATAAAAAAGATAAGACTTTAAGTGAGGTAGCGGAGAAAAGGTTAAAGGCAATCAAAGATTTCACGGAATTTGGATCTGGATTTAAGGTTGCTATGAGAGATTTAGAGATTAGAGGGGCAGGAAATATTCTTGGATCAAAACAGCACGGTCACTTAGTCACTGTGGGCTATGATATGTATTGTAAGCTACTTGAGGAAGCAGTAAAGGAATTAAAAGGTGAAGACGTAGTGGTTCAAGTCAATACAATAATTGAGATTGATGTTGACGGCTATATACCTGTATCTTACATCCCAAGTGAAAAACAGAAATACGAGTTGTATAAGAAAATTATAGGAATTGAAAGTCTAGAAGAATTAAATCAAGTAGAAGAAGAAATTGAAGATCGTTATGGTGACTTGCCTAGGAGTGTAGAAAATCTATTGATCATATCCTATATTAAGAAAATGTCATCCGAACTAGGAATCAGTAAGATTAAAGGTAAGGGCGACCAGATTACGTTTACCTTTGAAAATAATTTTTTCCTAAGTTACGATGAAATTAAAGAATTGATTAAGGATTATCCGATACAATTTAACTCTGACAGCCATGGAGCCACAGTGTTGGCTTTAAAAAGTTCAAAGAAAGATCAAAAAATGCTCAAAGAAATAAAAGAGTTTATAGAACAAATTAAAAGTACCAAAAAATCAACGAATTAGTTATAATAAGGAAATAAACAAGGGCATATTGCATATAATCACTAGTCCCAAGTCACTAGCAAAGTATCCCCGAAGGATACGTAGGTAGGAGAAGAATACTCAAGAATCTGGCAGTCACTAGTAATAGATTGTTCCATAGCACCTGAGTGTATTATGAATGAAAATTTTAAGGAGGCAAAACATTGTTAAAGAAAAAAATAATTCCGTTTCTGATTATCATTGCTTTAGTAATAGGGATAAGCGGTTGTAATCTAGTAAAAGTAGATCCACAAAAAGATATGCAAACAACAATAGCTAAGACCAAAGAAGGAAAGATTGAAAAAAAAGAATTTATAAATTATTTTACTTATTACGAGATGGTATACAAGTTGAATGGTTATCCAATGCCAAAGGGTGAAGAGTTAACTAAGCTAAAAGATGACTTAGTAAATAGTATGGTGGAAATCAATATTCTTAAACAAGAAGCAGTAAATAAGAAATATAAAGTAGATACATCCAAATTAGACGAAGAAGTAAAAGATACTACTGCTTCACTTATTGGCGGTTTTGAAAATGAAGAAGCATATACAGCATTTATAAAAGAAAGAAATCTTACCAAAGAAGAGTATGAAGCTTACTTAAAACAATATTTTAAAGATGTAAAATACGCCAATTCATTTATTGAAAACTACTCAAAAGAGCTTCAAAAGAGTGGTAAAGAAGCAAAAAAGACAGTTGTAACAGTAGACAAAGAAAAATTATTGAAAGATGAATTCTATTATCAATTATCACAAATGGAGTTATTCTATTATGCAAACTATGGCAAAGGTCTACCTACAGATGAAGAATCTGTAAACAAGCTTTATGGACAATTTCAAGATACAATGGCCCAGTCCACATTAGTTCGTAAAGATGGAAAGGCTCAAAAAATTACGTTAAAAGATGAGGATGTTAAAGCAAAGCAAGACGAGATAAAATCCCAATATACTGCATTAGTTGGAGAAAATACTAGTGATTACCTTGCAAATTATTACTTAACTGCAGAAAGATTTGAAGAGTTAGTTAAACTTGATGCACAAACAAAATTATATGAAGCTGCTATGAGTGAAAAATTTAAGAAAGATACCTCTGTCACTGATAAAGAAATAAAGGATTACTACGAAACCAACAAAGCTTCCTATGACACCAGCACAGTTTCAGCAAAACACATCTTAACAAAAGATGAAGAATTTGCAAAACAAATAAGTGCAGAGGTTACAGATGCAGCAAGTTTCGAAGCGGCCTTTGAAAAATATAAGGAAAATGAAAAAGTATCAGAAGCTGCTGATTTAGGTGCATTTAAATTTGCTGCCATGGTACCAGAATTTGCTACAGAAGCATTTAATTTAGAAAAAGGTGCCGTAAGTAAACCAATTAAAAGTGAGTATGGTTATCATATTATTTACGTTTATGATAAAAACCCTGTAGAAGTACCTACACTTGTAGATAAAACTGAAGAAATCAAAAATACGCTAATGGCACAAAAACTGAGTAAGAAGATTACAGATTACAAGAAAAAGTTAGCTTCTAAAGCAAAAATAAAAAAGGAAGAAATTAAAGATCCTGTTGAAGCTTACGTTGAAAAATTAAAGGAAGAGTATAAAGTGAAAACTTATCCTAAGAGATTAGATTGACTAAGGGTGGCTTAGGCCACTCTATTTTTCAAGAAAAGGATGGTGACCAGTGAAAAGACTATGTATATATGTTTTTTTAATCATATTATTTACTACCTTTGGATGTGCAAAAAGTTCAAGTGCCTTAGCTACTGTAAACAAAATGGAAATATCAAAAGCAGAGTTTGATAAACAGATGGTATTGACAGAAATAAGTTATAGTATTAATGGGTACACTTTTCCTAAATCGGGAAAAGAGTTAGATTCCCTAAAAGAAGAAGTACTAAGTAATGTTACGCAGAGTTATATGCTCGTGGATTTAGCGAAGAAAAAAGGAATTAAAATAGATGAGGATACTGCAAAGATGCAGAGTCAGGAATTAATCAAATATGTAATTTCACTTTATGGATCGGAAGAAAAATATGAGAAGTTTCTAAAAGAAAAAGACCAAAAAAGAAAAGATTTTGATGGATACCTTTTTGAACTAGCGAAAAGTAATGAATATATGTACAACTTATATGACGAGATAACAAAAGGAATTTCTGTTACGTCAGATGAAGTCAAAGAATATTATCAAAACAACTCAAAAAAATATAACTACAGCACCGTATCAGTAATGAACATAGAAGTAAAGGATGAAAAGACAGCAAATTCTATTTATAATGAAATTACGAATAAAAAACTAAAATTTAAAGATGCTATGATAGAGAATAAAGACAAAAATAGCGTACTTAGTGTTTCGGATTTAGGTGCAATTGATTATGCCAGTAGGGAAAAAGAGTTTTCAGAAATAGCTTTCGCTATGAAAGTGGGAGAAATAAGCAAACCCATTAAAAGCAATAATTCCTATAATATTATCTACCTATATCAAAAAGATGAACAAGAACCAATGGTATTCGATGAAGTAAAGGATACCGTCGAAGCTGATTTACTAAGTCAAAAAAGATCCGTTAAGTACGAAAATTATTTAGAAACTGAAAAAAAAGCATACAAAATAAAGACAATTAACAATTAACAATTAACAATTAACAATTAACAATTAACAATTAACAATTAACAATTAACAATTAACAATTAACAATTAACAATTAACAATTAACAATTAAGAACAAAGAACAAGAGACAAAGAACAAAAAAAACCTAGTGTTTAAGACCAAAAAGACTCCAAGACGAGTCTTTTTGCTTAAGCTTGTATTTCCAGTCCAACAAACCAACAAACCAACTTTCTACCTTTTCAACCTTCCAACTTACTACTTTCCAACTTACCTTTTTCTCCTAAAGATATATTTAGAAAATTTTTGCATAAAAACCAATCTTAAATACAATACTATTTTTAGATAACGTAGTATCTATTAGGAGGGAAAGCAATGAAAGCAACTGGTATTGTTAGACGTATAGACGACTTAGGTAGAATAGTAATACCAAAGGAAATTAGAAGAACTTTGCGTATTAGAGAGGGAGATCCCCTTGAAATATATACAGATAATCAAGGTGAAGTTATCTTAAAAAAATATTCACCAATAGGAGAACTGGGTACCTTTGCACAAGAGTACACAGATTCAATTTTTCAATCAACACAATTTATTAGTTGTATATGTGATAGAGATAACATTATAGCTATTTCTGGCTTACCCAAGAAGGATCTAATCAACAAGAAAATTAGTCCTCAAGTAGAAAAAGTAATTGAGGAAAGGAAAACTTTATTGGCTGATAAAACTAGTGGTAAGCAGTTCGCCATTCTGTCAGAAGGAAATGATGACGAGTTCATTTCTCAAATCATTACACCCATTATGTCTCAAGGAGATCCCATAGGTGCCTTGTTTCTCTTAACAGATGATAAAAGCAAAAAAATGGGCGAATCGGAAGTCAGAATCGCAGAAATTGGTGCAGTGTTTTTAGGAAAACAGATGGAACAATAATGTCGCGTAGCTGTATCATAGATAGTACTTCTTAGCCTCGTGGCAATCTCACAGGGTTAGACCTTAGACCTCGTATTTTGTGGCTAAGGTCATTTTTTATTTCAAAAGAAATTCGAAAATTTTGGCGAATAAAGGCAACGGTGATTTGTTGAACAAGACAATCTAAAAGCCAATTGAAGATTTAAGCCATGAATAGGTGATCAACATCAAGCCTTATGGATTAAATGCCTTGAGACTTGATGATATTGTGCTGTTAACTATTAGATGTAGGTTACTTAGGTTAAAGCACCATAACGATCAGTTTTTAATGCTTAGTGCAGAAAGAATACTGAACAAATCTTGAACAAATTAGAAAGTTTCGGGCATATTTTCGAAGAAGGCCAAGTATGTTTAATAATCATATTAAATATGCGGAGGTTTTATATGTCTCGAAATTCTTACATAAAAGGTGCAGGTATACTGGCCATAGGTGGGCTCATGTCTAGATTTATAGGGCTGTTTTATAAGGCAATCATTACGAAAGCTCTAGGTAGTTATGCCATGGGGCTTTATTATAACACTTTTTTTATTCTTAACTTCTTACTAAGTTTTATCATTGGAGCAGTGCCACTGACTATATCAAAAATGATTGCAGAAAAACGAGCAGTTGGCGATTATAAAGGTCTGGAAAAAATAATGATTACAATTTCCCTCATGTTGACGGTTCTTGGGGTGTTTTTTACCTATATCATTGTGTTTTACGGTAAAAATATTATACAGTTGGCAGGATGGGACGAAAACACTTATTATCCTCTAATGGGGTTATGTTTTGCACCAATGCTGATCATTTATGTGTGTGTAATACGTGGTTTTTTTCAAGGGATAAACATAATGAAGCCAACGGCAGTCTCTCAAATAGCAGAGTCTTTAGCGAGACTGTTTATAGGAGTACCTATTTGTTACTACTTTGTAAACCAGTATAATCAAGCATTAGGTGCAGGTGGAGCAACATTTGGAACGACAATTAGTGAGGCGTGTGGATTGGTTGTCATTTTTGGATACTATGTACATTATAAAAAAAATGATGATCAGCAACTGTATAGTAAAAATCGAGGGGATAGTGTCATGGCGATTATCAAACGTTTTTATGCCATTGCAATACCAGTATCTATTACTTCGATTATGTTGTCCTTGCTTGGAATGGTAAATTCATTTACTTATGCTACTAGGTTGCAACTGGCAGGCGTAAGCTTAGAAAATGCCACAAAGATGTTTGGAGATTATTCAAATGCAAGTACTTTAGTAAATATACCTATGACCATAAGTATGGCAATATCAGTAGCTTTATTACCTGCCATTGCTGAATCTAATGTAAAGAGAGATTTTGATTCCATTTGCAGAAAGACCGCCTCTTCCATGAGAGTCATATTTGTTATTGGATTTCCCTGTATTATTGGATTAAGCCTATTTTCCAATGAAATTTTCAGTCTGATATTTAATGATTCTCCTTATGGAGGGGAGCTTTTAAAATACAGTTCTTATTCTATTGTATTCATAATGATTGCTGGAACAATTCAAAGTGTATTACAAGGCATGGATATTTTTAAACATACCATAAAAAATATTATCATTGGCATATTCATCAAACTTATATTAAACTATACATTAATACCCATTCCATCACTAAATATAAATGGAATGATCATTAGTAATTTTGTTTCCTTCGGCGCTATTGCATTGTTAAATTATAAAGTGTTAAAAGATTATACTGGATATAAAATAAAGATAATTGAAACCATAATTAAGCCACTAATAGCAAGTGGTATAATGGGGATATTTTTGATGATGTTTAGTAAAGTCGTTTTTTCCTACGTCAATGATGCTATATCCATACTTATATTAATTATATCTGGCATGATTTTTTATCTTGGGACATTACTGGTGACGAACACCATAAAAGAAGAAGACATAGATATGCTTCCAAGATCAGAAAAACTAAAAAAATATTTTAGAAAATATAAATGAAGTTGGTTAGTTGGTTAGTTGGACAAAAGCTAACCAGCTAACAGCCAATAGCTAAAAGCTAAAAGCTAAAAGCTGATGAATGGGTAAGCCAAGACTTACTATAGGAAAAGGGGTGTTTACAACTTGAGTTCTTATATAAAAGGTGCTGGGATTCTAGCAGCTGGAGGGCTTGTTGCAAGACTATTGGGTTTATTCTTTAGAATTCCAATTGGTCGTATTTTAGATAGTTTTGGTAATGGATTGTACTATAACTCGTATAATATCTATAATTTGCTTTTAACTATATCCATTGTAGGGGTTCCAGTTGCCATATCAAAGATGATTGCAGAAAGAGCATCAGTTAAAAATTATTATGGTGTTTATAATGTCTTTAAGTTGTCCATGGTTTTATTAATGATTATCGGGAGTATAACTAGTGCATTGCTATATTTTGGTGCAGATTGGATCATTAAATTTGCTAATTGGGACAGTGGTACTTATTATGCCATTATTGGTCTCGCTTTCGCACCTTTCTTTGTGTCTATTATGTGTGCAATTAGAGGTTTTTTTCAAGGAATGCAAATGATGACACCAAGCGCTATTTCTCAAATTATTGAATCTATTGTTAGAGTTATCTTTGGTATTGGCTTATGCTTATATCTAACTAATAAATTTGGACAGGCGGTGGGAGCCGGCGGAGCCTCAGCTGGAGCCACTATTGCAGCTGTCGTAACTACAGGCTTTTTACTCTTTGCACTTTCTTTATTTTTCAAAGATTTCAAAGTTAAGGTTAGTCAGTCAAAGAAAATATTTAAGAAGGAATCAAACTATATATTACTTAAAAGACTTACCCGTATTGCTGTTCCAGTAACTATAGCATCAGCAGTGGTATCTCTCTTTGGAATAATTAATTCCGTTAACTATGTTCCCCGGTTAGAAGTAGCAGGATTTAATTTAAGAATGGCTACCATAATGTTTGGAGACTATGGACTTGCACAAACTATGGTAAATGTTCCTCTAACATTTAGCGCAGCTATGGCAGTGACTTTGGTACCTACGATTAGCGCATCCTTTGCGTTAAAAGATATGACCTCTATTTGTAGAAAGACAGAACTAGGAATCCGAGTCATGCTCCTTATATCCCTTCCTTGTGCAGTAGGACTTTCAATATATGCACATCCTATCTTTGATTTATTATTTCCCAGATCAGTATATGGAGGAGAAGTACTAAAATATTTAGCATACAGTATTATTTTTATTATGATTACGAATACTTTACAAAGTGTACTACAAGCTATGGATAAATTTATGGTTCCTGTAACTAATTTATTTATTGGTCTAATAGTCAAGTATTTACTTAATTATATTTTTATTGCAATACCCAGTATAAACGTCAATGGATTGGTAATAAGTAATATTGGAGCATATGCAGTATCAAGTATTTTAAACTATATATCCATAAAAAAATGTATAAATATACAATTAGATATAAGGCAGACCATTGTAAAACCCTTGACAGCATCTTTAATTATGGCTATAGTGGGTATGAACATTTTTAAGTTACTAGGCTTTTTTATGGGAAATAAGTTGGGTGTATTGATTTCCATTGTAATATGTATTATGGTATACTTTATATCCCTTATACTAATAAAAGGATTAACACGGGAAGAACTAGTGCTCCTGCCTGGTGGGAGAAAATTAATCCTATTGTTTAGAAGATTTATTTAGCTATTGGAAAGTTGGAAAGTTGGTTAGTTGGTTAGTTGGACGTAAACCTTAGGGCTCGATGTCCTCATTAATCCGCGATCAAGTTCCTCCTGTAACCAAATGTTTTTAAAGACTCTAAAGGGAAAACTCTAAAATGTTTTCTAATAGCTAACAGCTAATCGCCAGAAAGGAGTGATCATATGGGTACAATTCATGTTGTTGGACTAGGACCTGGAAGTATTGATCATCTTACATTAGAAGTTTATAGAATGATGAAAAAAGCAGACTTAGTCTATGTAAGGACAAAAAAGCATCCAATTATTGATGATTTAGTTGAGGATGGGATTCATATAGAGAGCTTTGACTGGCTTTACGAAGAATCCGAAACTTTTGAGGATGTATATGAGAAAATTGCTTTAGATTTAATAGAAAAAGCTAAATTAGAAGAAAAAACTATCTTTGCAGTACCAGGTCATCCACTGTTTGCAGAGAAAACAGTTGAAATCCTTTTGAAAATATTAGATAATGAACAAGATGGAGTAAATATTGAAATTCATTCCAGTATGAGCTTTCTAGATGTTGTAATAACTTCGTTGAAGATTGATCCTATAAACGGGTTAAAAATCGTAAATGCATTATCTATTGATGAAGATGGCCCAGATCCTAAAACAGGCAATATTATTACACAAGTATATGATAGGTTTGTCGCCTCAGAGGTAAAGTTAAGCTTATTAGAGTTATATCATGGGGAAAAGGAAATTTATCTACTAAGTGGGAGTGGTGTCCTTGGAAGAGAAAAGCTAGAGAAGATGCCATTATACCAATTAGACCGTATAGAATGGATTGATTACTTAACCACAATCTATATTCCTCCTGAAAAAGAGGAAAGAGTAGATGATATTAAGACATTAGTTGGAGTTATGGACAGATTAAGAAGTGTTGATGGCTGTCCTTGGGATAGAGAGCAAACACACGACTCCTTAAAGAGGTATATGATAGAGGAAGTCTACGAAGTAATAAATGCTATAGAACGTGATGATTATGATAATCTAGTTGAAGAACTAGGCGATTTACTTCTTCAAATTATATTTCACTGTCAAATAGGAAAAGAAGCAGGTATGTTTGAGTTAAAAGATGTTGTAGAGGGCATAAATAACAAGCTCATGTATAGGCATCCACATGTTTTTGATGAAGCCACTGTTACCTATTGTGAAGAAAGATGGGAAGAAATTAAGAAAAAGGAAAAGGGCTATACATTCCAATATGAAGCTATGGAAGCGATGCCAAAATCTATGCCAACATTATATTTAGCTGAAAAAATTCAAAAAAAGGCAGCTAATGTAGGATTTGATTGGGACAACCCATTATCAGGTATTGATAAGATCATTGAAGAAAGTTTAGAATTAAAAGAATCTATAGAAAAATTATCTAAAGATGATAGAATAAGTGAGATGGGAGATCTTTTGTTTTCGGTAGTCAATGTATCTAGGTTGTGCAAGATAGATCCAGATGAAGCATTGCATAAAACGATTACGAAATTTATTACTAGATTTAAATTTATTGAAAATCATTTAGCAGAGAAAGGGTTGACAGCCCAAGAAAGCGATTTAGGTACTATGGATAAACTATGGGAGTTATCGAAACAATAAAATAGTTCACTATTCAATGGGTTATTATAATTCACTGAATTTTATAAATAATATATAGGATAAAATAAGGAGGGTCAATAAATGAATAAAGCTGACTTAATAGGAGCATTAACTGAAAAAACTGGTTTAACAAAAAAAGATGCAGACAAAGTATTAAATGCCTTCGTAGAAACAATTACAGAAGAATTACAAAAAGGTGAAAAAATCTCATTAGTAGGTTTTGGTACATTTGAAGTTAGAGAAAGAGCAGAAAGAATGGGTAGAAATCCTAAGACAATGGAAGAATTAGTTATACCTGCTTCAAAAGCTCCTGCCTTTAAAGCTGGAAAAGCACTTAAAGATGCAGTAAACGAGAAATAAAAAAGCCGAGATTTCTCGGCTTTTTTTATACAATTGAACATTTGACTTGGTAAGTGCAAGTTAAGTTAAATGTTTAATCCTAGCAAAATATGTCCAACCACGTTATTGGAGGGAGAAAATATGAGATTAGATAAATTTCTTAAAAACTCTAGATTAATCAAAAGAAGAACAATTGCCAAAGAAGCTTGTGACAATGGTCGAATACAAGTAAATAGTGTAGTGGCTAAGGCAGGTACCCAAGTGAAAGTTGGAGATATGATATCGATCAGACTTGGTGAAAAATTATTAAGTGCGAGAGTAACCTTGTTGTTAGAACATGTGACAAAAGATGATGCTGAAAAAATGTATGAAATTAGTTAAAGATAAATAATTTAAAAATTTTAGAGGATGAACTATACCTGTTAGGTGGACAAAGGATAAGGACATGTAGGGCGAGTTTGCAAACTCCACCCTCATGTCCTTGTTGTTATGCTACATATGATCCTCAAAAACGACGCTATTTTCCTCATCTACATTAATCAATACACTATCATGTAAATCAATGTGAAATTCTAAGTCTTTATAAAATTCATACTGACCAAAGGAGTGCATAGGTATGACGTATTTAGGTTTTACAACATCAATAAAGTAGTTAATTGCTAAGTATGAAAAATCTTCCAATCTGGGATCTACGGGTATAAATGCAAAGTCAATGGACTTATCTTTAAACTTATCAATTTCATTTTTAAAACTTGATGCTTCACCTTCTAATTGATCTAGGTTCATTCTTTTCCAGTGCCACCAATTTAAATCTCCACTGTGAAAATAAGTATTGCCATTTAGAGAAACCAAATATGAATTTCCAAGATCCGTAGAACCATAGCTGGATACAGTTACATGATTAATCATGAGGTTTTCATAGTTTTCAAGCATATATAAGTTTTTAATTGTAGATTTAGATATTTTAGGAGATAATTCTTTACTTAGAATAAAATTTGCCTTTTCATTTTGATAAAAATCTTTTATTGCATTTGGATCAAAATGATCCTTATGAGAATGACTTGCAAAAATATAGATATTTTCATATTCCTTAGATACTGTTAAAGGAGAAATTGCGTCAAAGACGAGTAAGTCAGACTGATCGTGTACTGTAAAACCGCTATGGGATAAATGTTTTATCATCATTCAAATCACCTCTTTCATCCTGATAATACCATAAATTAATCTGAATACAAAATAAAATACATACGTATAATAACAAAAAACTTGAAAAAATTATTCGTATAATTTAATATGGAGGTATAAAATTAAATGAGGTGGTGGCCATGATTTCAAAAATCAGAAGAGTTTACGTAGAAAAACAAGTAGGTTACAATGTTGAATCCGAACATTTGCTAATAGAATTAAAAGAAACTTTAGGAATTGTAGGGTTGAAAAGTATCCGTTTGTTAAATAGGTACGACTTTATGGCTCAAGACGACGGCGTATACGAACAAATTAAAAAAAATATTCTATCAGAACCCAATGTAGATACCGTATACGATGATACTTTGCCAAATAAAGAAGATGAAAAGATAATGGCCATGGAATATTTGCCAGGTCAGTATGATCAAAGAGCAGACTGGGCTAGGCAATGTATTCAGATTTTAATTTCTGACATGAATTCAATAGTAAAAGTAGCCAGAATTATCTTGCTTAAGGGAAAAGTTTCTGATATTGAATATGCTAAGATTAGAAATTATTGTATTAATCCAGTAGATTCTAGGGAAGCTTCTTTGGACATGCCTCAAAAGCTTACAGATAAAGTAGACATACCAGATAAAATAGCTATTGTAGATAGATTTATAGAATTTGATGAAGATGCTCTAGAAAAATATAGAAATCTTATGGGCTTTGCGATGAGTTATGAAGATATATGTTTTGTGAAAGAGTATTTTGAAAATCAAGAGAAAAGAGACCCAACTGTTACAGAACTAAAAGTCATAGATACCTATTGGTCGGATCATTGTAGACATACGACGTTTTTTACTGAAGTTCAAGATATTCAGATCGAGGAAGGTCCGTATCAAGAGAAAATAAAAGAGTCCTTAAAGCAGTACTTAGCTTCTAGGGATTATGTTGAAACAAAAAAACCAATTACTCTAATGGATTTAGCTACCATTAATACCAAACAGTGCAAAAAGTTGGGTTTACTCCCTGATTTAGATGTGTCTGATGAAATTAATGCCTGTAGCATAGAAATTGATGTTAATGTAGAGGGTTCAAATGAAAAATGGTTGCTCATGTTTAAAAATGAGACACATAATCATCCTACGGAAATCGAACCTTTTGGAGGAGCAGCTACTTGTTTAGGTGGGGCAATTAGAGATCCTTTATCTGGAAGAAGTTATGTATACCAGGCCATGAGAATTACGGGAAGCGGCGATCCACGAAAATCCATTGATGAAACACTCCCAGGAAAGCTATCACAGAGGAAAATATCAAAAGAAGCAGCTAGAGGATTTAGTTCTTACGGGAATCAAATAGGTTTAGCTACAGGACAAGTAGTAGAGATTTACCATGAAGGATACGTAGCCAAGAGAATGGAAGTTGGTGCTGTAGTTGGCGCGGTTCCAAAAGAAAATGTAGTAAGAAAAGCTCCAGTGGAAGGAGACATAATCCTTCTAATAGGTGGAAAAACAGGAAGAGATGGTTGTGGTGGTGCAACTGGATCCTCGAAAGCTCATACTGAAGAGTCACTATCTCTTTGTGGTGCAGAAGTCCAAAAAGGGAATCCTCCAGAAGAGAGAAAGATTCAACGGTTATTTAGAAATCCAGAAGTGACAAGACGCATAAAAAAATGTAACGATTTTGGTGCAGGCGGCGTGTCAGTAGCTATTGGTGAATTAGCTGATAGCTTAGAAATCAATCTAGATGCTATTCCAAAAAAATATGAAGGTTTAGACGGCACAGAACTGTCAATTTCTGAATCTCAAGAGAGAATGGCTGTTGTGGTAGAGGCAAAAGATGTACAAGAATTTATTGCTTATGGAAATGAAGAAAATTTAGAAGTAACCGTAGTTGCCAAAGTCACTAATTCAGGTAGATTAGTGATGAAGTGGAGAAATGAAGTTATTTTAGACTTAAGTAGAGAATTTTTAGAAACTAATGGAGCAAAACAATACACAAATGTTGTTCTTTCTTCACCTAGTGTAGCGCCTACAGAAGAAAGGGATAAGAGCGTATCACATAAAGAGAAACTTTTTACCCTGCTACAAGATGTAAATAGTTGCTCACAGCAAGGCTTAAGTGAGAATTTTGATAGTACCATAGGTGCTGGCTCTGTACTTATGCCTTATGGAGGAAAATACGCACTTACACCTACAGAAGGGATGGCAGGGAAAATACCAGTATTAAAGGGAGAGACCAATACATGCAGTTTAATGGCTTATGGTTATGATCCAGAGGTATGTGAGTGGAGTCCTTACCATGGTGGTATTTATTCAATAGTAGAATGTGTTTCTAAAATTGTAGCAATGGGTGGAGACTATAAAGGTATTCGCTTGAGTATGCAAGAGTTTTTTGAAAGACTAGGAAACGATCCTATTAAATGGGGAAAACCCTTCAGCGCCTTACTGGGAGCCTATTATGCCCAAAGTCAATTAGGTATAGCAGCTATTGGAGGAAAAGATAGTATGTCAGGGACTTTTCAAAAGTTAACTGTCCCACCAACGATTATCGCTTTTGGTGTAGCGGTGGACAAAACAGAGAATATAATATCACCAGAATTTAAAAAAGCTGATTCAAAGGTGTATTTAGTGGAAATACCTAAAGATGAAAAGGAAATTCCAAATTTCAATAAAATGAAATTATTTTATGAAACCATAAAACAACTCATAGATTCTCAAAAAGTGATATCTGCAAAGACTGTCTCAAAAGGTGGAGTAGCAGTAGCCATTAGTAAAATGTGTTTTGGAAACAAGATAGGATTTATTTTTGATCAAGAGGTAAATGAAGAACTATTATTTAACAAAAGCATTGGAAGTATAATCATTGAAATGGGCAACGATTTAGCGGAAAAAGACGTCATCTTTAATAATTTTATCAAATTAGGTGTGACGACTAAAGAACAATGTGTACACATTGGACATGAGCAACTTGAATTAGAAGAGATGATTGAAAAATGGCAGAAACCACTCCTAGGTGTTCATCCAATTAAAGAAGATGCTCAAGGTGAGCTAAAGACGCTTCATTACACGACTAAGCCTATTTGTTATAAAGGATCAAAAATAGGAAGCCCAAGAATATTTATCCCTGTATTTCCAGGAACAAATTGTGAGTATGATTCCACAAGGGCATTTCAAAAGGCTGGGGGTATTGTTCAAACATCAGTATTTAAGAACCTCACTGCTCATGATATAGAAGAATCATTAAAAACAATGGCAGAGGAAATCTCTCGTTGTCAAATTCTCATGATGCCTGGGGGATTTAGTGCCGGAGATGAGCCAGATGGATCAGGTAAGTTCATTGCAACAATATTTAGAAATCCCTCCATTTCTGAGGCAGTTATGGAGTTGCTAAACAAAAAAGATGGGTTAATATTAGGGATATGCAATGGATTCCAAGCCTTAATTAAGCTAGGATTGCTCCCTTTCGGAGAGATAAGACCCTTAGAAGAACATGCGCCAACTTTAACTCACAACAAAATTGGCCGACATGTTTCCTGTATGTCCCAGACCCAAATAGCGTCAAATTTATCTCCCTGGTTGAATAAAACTAAAGTTGGCGATGTCTATACCATTCCTATGTCACATGGAGAGGGTAGATTTGTAGCTGAAGATCATGTCCTTCAGGAGTTAATAAATAATGGACAAATAGCTACTCAATATGTAGATCAGTATGGGCAGGCAACTTATCAGGGACGATACAATCCTAATGGTTCAATATATGCTATTGAAGGCATTACAAGCCCTGATGGTAGAATCTTGGGGAAAATGGGACACTCTGAAAGAGTAGCACAGGATATTCATAAAAATATACCAGGAAATAAAAATCAAAATATATTTAGAGCGGGTATAGAATATTTTCTATAAACACGAACGATAAAGTAAAATAGAAGAAAATAGTACGATTATTTGTTGAAAATAGTCATTATATCTGATAAAATTGACTTAATGATTGTAGAAGAATGGTGTACTAATCCACATTTAATTTTTCTAACGATTAAAGATGGTCCTTTGACTTGTACTCAGGTGCTGTAAAACCCACGAGTTGCTCGTTAACGAGTATAGTGACCAAAAAAAATATGAGGTGAAAAAAATGCCAAAGATTGCAATTGTTATGGGCAGTGATACAGATTATCATGTGGTAAAAGAAACAATTACGATTTTAGAGAAATTTAATGTCACTGTAGACGTTAGAGTAATCTCCGCACATAGGACACCTGAATTGGCTTTTGAATATGCAAAAAACGCAGAAGCAGAAGGTATAGAATTAATCATAGGTGCAGCAGGAAAAGCAGCACATTTACCAGGAGTACTTGCGGGAATATCTCCTCTACCAGTTATAGGGTTGCCCATAAAGTCATCAACAATGGATGGATTAGATTCCTTACTTTCCATCGTTCAGATGCCTGTAGGTGTTCCAGTAGCTACAGTAGCGATTAACGGCAGCGTCAATGCTGGTCTACTAGCAGTCCAAATTTTATCCGTAAAATACCCTGAATTAAGGGAAGCATATAAAAAATACAAAAAAGAATTAGAAAATCAAGTAATTGAAAAGAATAAGAATGTTCAAAAGATGCTGAACGAGTAGGAACACTACGTTAATGCAGAATGCAGAATTAAAATACAAAGAGAAGTTAAAAATGAGATCAAATATAAGTTAAAAGTGTAAAGTAAAATACAAAATGAAAAATTGAGATACAAAATGCAAATGTAAGAGTTGAAATATTATAGCCCTTTTGGGCTATACCTTAAGGCTTAAGGCTTGATGCTGTAAAAGGCTGATGGCTTAAGTCTAGAGAATCTGGAGGTTCCAATGGAAAAATTAGAAATGCTCTATGAAGGAAAAGCAAAAAGGGTATACAAGACAGATGATAAAGATAAATATATTGTAGAATATAAAGATGATGCAACAGCATTTAATGGACTGAAAAAAGGTTCTGTACATGATAAAGGTGTGGTAAACAACAAGGTAAGTAGCATCATTTTTGCTATCTTAGAAGAAAAGGGGATACCTACTCACATGGTTTCTCAAATTAACGACAGAGAACAATTAGTAAAGGCTGTAGAAATTGTTCCAGTAGAAGTAATCATACGAAACTTAGCAACAGGTTCGATCACAAAGAGATTAGGCATTGAAGATGGTTTGGTATTTGACGAGCCTGTATTAGAGTTTTGTTATAAAAATGATGATTATGGTGACCCAGTGATTAATGAATACCATATAAGAGCGATGAAACTTGCAACAGAGTCAGAGATGGCTAAAATAACCGAATATACATTCACAATAAATGAAATGCTCATTGATTTTTTCAAGTCAAAAGGACTTCGATTAGTAGACTTTAAACTTGAATTTGGTAGATACAAGGGAGACATTATTTTAGCTGATGAAATTTCTCCAGACACTTGCAGATTATGGGATCTTGAAACTAATGAGAAAATGGATAAAGATCGGTTTAGAAAAGATTTAGGTAACGTAGAAGAAGCCTATCAAGAAGTATTACAAAGACTTAAACTTTAATGGAGGTCTCAATGGTAAACTTTGACGAAGATAAAATGAAAGAAGAATGTGGAGTCGTAGGCATGCATAGTAGCGAAGAAAACGAACAAGTCTCTCGTTTACTTTATTACGGTCTATATGCCTTACAACATAGGGGTCAAGAAAGTGCAGGAATTGCTACCAACTGTGATGGTAAAATATATAAGCATAAAGAAAATGGTTTGGTTTCAGATATTTTTAAAGGCGATGATATTATTAATACCCTCAAAGGCAATATCGGTATCGGTCATGTTAGATACTCTACATGCGGAGATGGAGATATTAGAAATGCCCAACCATTGATTGTTAACTATAAAACTAGTCAAATTGCATTAGCGCATAACGGAAACTTGGTCAATGCCAAAGCGTTAAGAGAGATGTTAGAAGATAGTGGAGTAGTATTTCAAACAGATATAGATACAGAAGTAATTGTAAATTTACTTGCGAGAAGCTTAAAAGATGGTCTTGTTCATGCGATTAAACGTGTGGTTGAAATTATCAAAGGTGCCTACGCGGTAGTTATTACTACTGAAGATAAATTAGTAGGAATTAGAGATTCCTACGGACTTAGACCACTATGTTTAGGGAAAACAAAAACCAGCTATGTTTTAGCCTCTGAAAGTTGTGCCTTAGATGCGATGGGTGCAGAACTAGTACGAGACATTGAACCAGGTGAGATTGTAGTCATTGATCAGGATGGAGTTAAGTCGTTTCAGCAAAACAATTGGGTAAAAAGGAAGTCTTGTATTTTTGAATTAATTTATTTTGCACGACCAGATTCTGTAATTGATGGGAGAAGTGTATATCTCTCTAGGCATAATGCAGGAATTATCCTTGCAAAAGAAAATCCAGTTGAAGCGGATGTAGTCATTGGTGTACCAGATTCAGGCATACCAGCAGCTATCGGTTATGCCCAACAATCTGGAATTCCTTATGGGATGGGACTAATTAAGAACAAGTATATTGGGAGAACGTTTATTCAGCCAAATCAAAAATTACGAGAAGAAGGCGTTCGAATAAAGTTGAATGCATTGAAAGAAAATATAAAAGATAAGAGGGTTGTCATCATTGATGATTCTATTGTTAGAGGGACTACCTCAAAAAGACTTGTAGAAATACTTAGAGAAGCAGGAGCAAAGGAAGTTCATTTTAGAGTGAGTAGTCCCCCTGTTGCCCATTCTTGTCATTTTGGCATAGATACACCATATAGAAAACACTTAATTGGCGCAACTCTTTCTGTAGAAGAAATTAGACAAATGATTGGTGCAGATACTTTAGGATTTATATCTATTAAGGGTTTGATAGAATCCGTTGGCGGAGATGATACTTATTGCAAGGCCTGTTTTGATGGAGATTACCCTATGGAAGTACCTATGGAAGAACCTATATCGTGTGACTAAAAATAATGTTAAAGGACGGCAAAACTGAAGCTGACAGAAAATAGAAAAGCCAGGGATGTCGTCCTATTTATCGCGAAGACAATAAGCCAAGCGGCTGCTTGCAGACATTTGGCGACTGTCCGCGTAACCAGAAACTCGCAAAGCGTGTTTCTTGTGGTTAGATAGGAGAATTATATGAAAAAAGTAACGTACAAAGATGCTGGAGTAGATATTGAAGCGGGTTATGAATCTGTAGAGAGAATAAAAAAGCATGTAAAGAAGACCTTTAATTCCAACGTAATCTCTGATTTAGGAGGTTTTGGAGGTATGTTTGAGTTGCCTACAGGATATGCAAAGCCAGTTCTAATTTCAGGAACCGATGGTGTTGGCACAAAATTAATCCTTTCTCAAATGATGGACAAACATGACACTATAGGTATTGACTGTGTTGCTATGTGTGTAAATGATATTATCTGTCAAGGAGCAAAACCATTATATTTCCTAGATTACATTGCTTGTGGAAAAAATAATCCAAAAAAAATTGAAGAAATAGTTGCGGGAGTAGCCGAGGGGTGTCTGCAAAGTGGTGCTGCTCTTATCGGTGGAGAAACTGCAGAAATGCCAGATATGTATACAAAAGATGAGTACGATATTGCTGGATTTGCAGTGGGTATCGTAGATAAAGATAAAATAATTACAGGGCAGAAAATTAGCGAGGGAGACATCATCATAGGTATTCCTTCAAGTGGTGTCCACAGCAATGGATTTTCATTAGTTAGAAAGCTATTTTTTGGAGCAAACAACTTCACATTAGATCAATATATCCAAGAATTCGGTGCAACCCTGGGAGAAACTTTATTAACTCCTACAAAAATATACTGTAATGCTACATTTGGTGCCATAACCCAGTGTAATATAAAGGGAATTTCTCATATTACAGGTGGTGGATTCTATGAGAATATACCACGAATTATGCCAAAGGGTCTCACTGCAAATATATATAAACAACGTATCCCAAAAATACCTGTATTTGAAATCATGCAAAAACTAGGAAATTTAGAGGATGATGATATGTACGCTACATTCAACATGGGTATTGGAATGGTTATGGTTGTATCCCCTGATGAAGTAGACCAAGTGATCATGAAAATTAGGGAAGGCAAGGAGGAACCAGTTGTTTTAGGAGAAATTTCTAAAGGAACACAGGGAGTTACCTTATGGCCTTAAAAAAAATAGCGGTGTTTATCTCCGGTGGAGGTTCCAACCTTCAAGCACTAATTAATGGAGTACACCAAAAATATGGAGAGATTGCAGTGGTACTGTCCAGTAGTCCAAATGCTTACGGATTGACTAGGGCAAAAGAAAATGGGATTAAAGCTATTTCCCTAGAAATAAAAGATCCAAGCTGTGATGAAAAAGTGCTTAATTTATTAAAAGAAAGTAACATAGATTTTATTGTGCTTGCTGGATACCTAAAAATAATATCACAAAAATTAGTTCAGTTGTACCCAGGAAAAATAATCAATATACATCCATCCTTAATACCTAGCTTTTGTGGTGCTGAGCATTATGGACTAAAAGTACATGAAAAAGCCATTGATTACGGTGTGAAAGTAAGTGGTGCTACCGTACATTTTGTAGACGAAGGTACTGATACTGGTCCGATTATCATGCAAAAGACAGTTTGTGTAGATGAGGGCGAGACACCAGAAACTTTACAAAAGAAGGTGTTAGAGGTAGAACATGAAATATTATGTTCTAGTGTGCAAAAAATGTGTGAAGACAAATTAATCCTTACGGGTAGAAAAGTAAATGTATTATCGTAAACTAGGAGGTATATGTAAATAATGAGAGCATTAATTAGTGTATCGGACAAACAAGGGATTTTATCCTTTGCAAAGAAGTTAGCTGAAATGAATATAGAGATTATTTCTACAGGTGGAACGGCAAAATTACTCCGAGAAGGAGGCGTCTCTGTATTAAAGATTAGCGATATTACAGGATTTCCTGAATGTTTAGACGGTAGAGTGAAGACACTTCATCCAAAGATTCATGGAGGGATTTTAGCCATGAGAGATAACCCTGATCATCAAAGACAATTACAGGAACTAGATATTACCCCAATCGACATCGTCGTGGTAAATCTGTATCCTTTTAAAAATACCATAGAAAAAGAAAATGTTGATTTAGAAGAGGCTATTGAAAATATTGATATTGGTGGTCCTACTATGCTTCGTTCAGCTGCAAAAAACTATACCGATGTAGCCGTTATTACAGATCCAGTGGATTATGACGTAGTAGTTGATGAATTACAAAAGACAGGCAAAGTATCTAAGGAAACCAAATACAACCTAGCGTTAAAAGTATTTGAACATACCTCCCAGTATGATACCATGATTGCTACCTATCTTAGAAAAAGAACAGCTGCAAAAGAGTATCCTTCCACGCTAACTCTTTCCTTTGAAAAGGTACAAGATTTAAGGTATGGAGAAAATCCTCATCAAAGTGCAGCTTTTTACAAAGATGCTGAAAAATCAGAAGGTACTTTAATCAATGGAACTATACTCCATGGAAAAGAACTTTCTTATAATAATATTAACGACACCAATGGCGCCATAGAAATACTTAAAGAATACAGTGGAGAACCAACTATCGTTGCTGTAAAACATGCAAACCCATGTGGAATTGCAAGTGCACAGACAATCTTAGCGGCGTACGTTAAAGCTTATGAATGTGATCCTATATCTATTTTCGGTGGAATTATCGCATCAAATAGAGAAATTGATGAAGAGACAGCCCTTAAAATTAACGAAACATTCATTGAAGTGATTGTAGCCCCTTCTTATACAGAAAAGGCTTTAGAGACATTGAAAATTAAGAAAAATATGAGAATTTTAGAATTATCCAATATAGAGAAACAAGGTTACGGTATGGAATATAAAAGAGTCCTGGGTGGACTCTTAGTTCAAGATAGAGATGAAAAACTACTAGGTGATGAGTTGAACTGTGTAACCAAAAGACAGCCTACTGGGCAAGAAATGGAAGACTTACTATTTGCTTGGAAAGCAGTAAAAAATACAAAGTCAAATGGAATCAGTATTGCAAAAGATAAGATGTTAATTGGAAACGGTCCAGGACAAGTAAATAGAATATGGGCACTAGAAAATGCCATTCGACAAGGAAAGGATAAAGTGATAGGTGCAGCAATGGCCTCAGATGCATTCTTCCCATTCTCAGACTGTGTAGAAGCAGCCGCAAATGCAGGAATTACCGCAATCATCCAACCTGGTGGATCCATTCATGATGGAGATTCTATAACATTATGCAACGAAAAAAACATAGCTATGATTTTTACAGGGATAAGGCATTTTAAACACTAATTTAAAGTGAAAATGCAAAGTGAAAATGTAAAATGCAAGATGTAAAGTGTAAAATTTTAAAAGCCAAAAGCCAAAAGCCAAAAGCCAAAAGCCAAAAGCCAAAAGCCAAAAGCCAAAAGTGTAGGGGTGGGGCTCTGCTCCACCCGAATGATGAATGGGCTCAATAAAATATAGCTAACAGCTAACAGCCAAAAATTAAGGAGGGTTTCTATGAATATTTTGGTCGTGGGTTCCGGTGGTAGGGAGCATGCGTTAATATGGAAAATTGCTCAAAGTTCAAAGGTAACAAAGATTTACTGTGCACCAGGAAATCCTGGAATATCAGAATTTGCTGATTGTGTAGACATCTCCGTAGAAAATATAGATGGCCTTCTTGAATTTGCCAAAGACAATCACATAGATATTACTGTGGTAGGGCCAGAAGTACCCTTAGTACTTGGTATATCTGATCAGTTTAACGATCATGGATTGCAAGTAATCGGACCTAATAGCATTTGTGCTGAATTTGAGGGCAGCAAAGCATTTACAAAAAAGTTTTTAGAGAAATACCACATTCCAACTGCTGCATACAGTGAATATACTGACTTGAATCAGGCATTGAAGGGCCTAGAGGAATTCGACCTTCCTGTAGTTGTCAAAGCAGATGGATTAGCCGCTGGCAAAGGTGTAATCATAGCAGAAAACAAGGACGTAGCAAGACAAACTTTGAAAGAAATGATGGAAACCTTAACCTTTGGAGACGCTGGAAAAAAAGTAGTACTTGAGGAATTCTTAACGGGAACAGAAGCATCTATGCTGTGCTTTGTAGACGGTAAGACTATTGTTCCAATGGAAAGCGCTCAAGACTACAAACGAATTGGTAACGGAGATCAAGGAAACAACACTGGGGGTATGGGAACCTACTCACCTAATCGGTTATTTAATGATGAGCTAAATACTATAGTTAGAAATAAAGTGTTAGATCCAATTCTTAGTGGTTTTAAAGCAGAGGGCCTTGACTATAAAGGTATCCTGTTTATCGGACTAATGATTGAAAATAACATCCCAAAAGTCCTAGAATTTAACGTAAGATTTGGCGATCCAGAAACTCAATCTGTGCTCATGAGATTAGAAACAGACATTGTAGACATATTTGAAAGCATGATCGCTGGTACTTTAGCAGAGAAAGAAATTACTTGGAGTGACAAAAGTGCAGTGTGTGTAGTCATGGCTTCAGGTGGTTATCCAGAGGCTTATGAAAAAGGGAAGATTATTACAGGTCTAGATCAAATGAAAAATAGTATTGTGTTTCACGCAGGCACTAAAATGAAAGACGGAAAGATCGTTACAGATGGAGGCAGAGTCCTAGGTGTAACAGCTTTAGGGGATACCATTGAAGAAGCAAGAAGTAAAGTATATGAAGATATGAAGAACATAAATTTTGAAGGTATGCAGTATCGGACAGATATTGCCCGTTAGGGTAATTTCTAAGTCTTAAAGACTAAGGTTTTGGGTATTCTCTCATAAATTGAATATTAAATGTTGTTATATCCAATATAGTAATGCATATTAACAATGAAAATTCCACGAATGAAAGAGGTTCGTGGAATTTTTAGTAGAAAATCGTGTCCCGTTTTGCGGTGTTTCAAGCTGCAAGTAGATTGATAAAGTGAAATATAATGGAAATACTTATAATAGACGTAGTATAATATAAGTATAAAAGAAAGAGGGGGTTTAAAGATATGAAGATAGCAATTGCAACAGATGGAAGTTTTATATCAGAACATTTTGGACAGTGTCAGTACTTCACAATTTTAGATATAGAAGATGGAAAAATAATCAAAAAAACATTGGTAGATACTACTGGTTACCAGCATGGATTACTGCCGACATTTTTGGCCACCTATGGTGTAACCGTAGTCATTGCTGGAGGTATGGGTCACGGTGCATTTAAAGGTCTCAAAGGAAAAGATTTTGAAGTGTTTGCTGGTAATTCAGGAGAAGTTGATAGTGTAGTTCAAATGTACTTAGAAGGCAACTTACAAGCTAAAGAAGTAGGTTGTTCAGGACATCATGATGATTCCCACCAATGCGGCTGTGGAAAATAAAGAAAAAAACAAAGTGCTAAAAGGATAGGCCAAAGACGAATACTTATATTAGTATTCGCCTTTGTCGTTGAAATATAGATAAACGAATAAGGAGAATTGTTTGTGAGGATAGTAGAAAAGTTACACACATTATTTATTTTACTAGCAGTTATTATTGGTCTTTGGATAGGTCAAATACCTACTATAGAAGTTAATGCCCATCAGTTCATTGTTCCTTTTTTGCTTTTAATGTTATATGGTCTGTTTTTGGGCATTCCAATTAAAGATTTAAAAAAGGCCTTTGAAAATGTTAAGTTTGCAGGAACTAGTTTAACAATGAACTTTATCTGGACACCATTGTTAGCATGGGGATTAGGGGCTGTATTTCTTTACGATCAATCAGCTCTATGGGTTGGGTTTATCATGTTAATGGTAACACCATGTACAGATTGGTACCTTGTTTTCACTGGAATAGCAAAAGGAAATGTTCCTTTATCAACAGCTATATTACCAGTTAATCTTATTTTGCAGGTTTTGTTGCTACCTGTTTATTTGCTTATTTTCGCAGGAGTAATGAAAACAGTTGAAATGTCTTTTTTAATAGAAAGTATTTTACTTGTGCTTGTGTTACCTTTTTTGCTTGCCAATGGGACAAGGTTTGTGTTAGAGAAACAACCGAAAATGCTTGAAGAAAAACTGATTCCTATTTTCGAAACAAGCCAAATTGTTTTTTTAAGCTTGGCTATTGTGGCCATGTTTGCTTCACAGGGAAGATATTTAATTGAAAATATAAACGTAGTATATATGCTGCTTACTCCTGTTTTACTGTTTTTTCTCATTAATTTTGTTCTTGGACGTATAATTAGTCGATTATTAAAATTTTCATATGAAGATTCCGTTAGTTTAAATTTAACCACATTAGCCAGAAATTCACCACTATCTCTAGCTATAGCTGTAATTGCATTTCCAGATCAACCACTTATTGCACTTGCATTAGTTGTAGGTCCCCTAATTGAATTGCCCTTACTTGCAATAGTTTCACAGATTCTCTTATGGATTCGTTCCCGCAGCTAAACCGTTCAAATCAGATTTTACATATAAATTCATTTCCAAGAAGGGAAAATATTTTAAAATATTTTCCCTGTTTTCATTACACCTTACTTCAAAATGAAGATGGGAGCCTGTACTATTGCCCGTACTGCCCATCAATGCGATTTTATCTCCTTTTTTTATCCTTTGACCTTCTGTAACGAGAATAGTACTGAGATGAGCGTATAGCGTACTGTAGTTATCTTCATGATTGAGGATGATGCAATTACCGTAACTACTTTTCATTCCTGCAAAATTCACTTCTCCATCCATTGCGCAAAGTACAGGGGTACCTTCTTTATTGGCAATATCTACTGCTCGGTTATTATCGTGGCTACCAGGCTTATTAATTGCTGTAATCAATCCTTCCGATGGAAATAAAAATTCTTCTCTATTAGTAAGGGTGTATTCTCTAGACTGTGAATTATTTGGTTTGCTATTCATTACTTGAGTACACACAAATAAAAGGACAACTATACACAAAAATATTTTACTCATTTGAATAAATTTTTTTACCTTTCTTTTTGCTTTAAGCTTTCTTCTATAATTATTCATAAGTAATAGTATGAAAAAATGTGATGTTTTAGTAATTAATTCGAAATTTATCTAATAAAATTAGAAAAGTAAGTAATTAAGGAGAGAATCATGAGGATGAAATATAACTATTTACCGTTTATCGTTATTTTTATTGTTTGTATTATAGTTATCTCACTAGTAAATAATTTCTTGACTGTAGATCAGCAAACTACAGGAAATATAGTCAGCAGTGACGTAGATAAGAGTCAGAAGGACTGGTTTATTGATAAGGTGGATGATAATGAAAGGCCGAACTTTCCATCCTATGTAGATGAATATGTGGAAAAGTACAAAATATTTGTTATGGGAAGAGAAGAAAAAGAATTGTATATGACATTTAATTGTGGGTACGAGTACAACAATTATACCATGGATATTTTAAACATTTTAAAAGAAGAAAATATACAAGGAGCATTTTTCGTTACTGGAGAGTATTTACGAGATAATCCTGAAATCATAAACAGAATGGTGAAAGAAGGACATATTGTAGGGAACCACGGAAATACTCATGCAAATGTCTCTAAATTAAGTGCCCAGGAGATTGAAAAAGAAATTGTTGATTTTGAAGATAGTTATAGACAAATCACAGGGAATACCTTTAGTAAAAAATACTATAGACCTGCTTCTGGAGTGTATACAGAACAAGTTTTAGCCATAGCTCAGAAATTGGGTTATACTTCTGTTTTCTGGTCCATGACCTATAAGGATTGGGAAACGGCTACCCAACCAGGAAAAGACGTAGCCTATACTCATATGATAAACGATACTCATGATGGTTGTATACTCATGCTTCATACAGTTTCCCAGAGTAATATAGAGGCATTAAAGGATGCTATTGTCAATCGGGAAAGAAATGGATACGCATTTAAATCTTTAGACGAGTTTCCTCGGTGAGAGAAGGTGCAGATCTGGTATATCTTTATCAAATGTCACATATATATATAGTATATATCAAAGGAGGTGTAATCCATGGAAATCAAAAAAAATGAAGGAAGTGGCAAGGTTGAGCTTGTTTCTAGAGAGGAACTTAGACTTACAGGCGTAAAAGATGTGCATAGTTTCAATGAAGAAGCAGTCATATTAGAGACAGACTTAGGTTTATTAACTATAGGTGGTGAAGATTTACATATTGTGAAATTAAATTTAGAAGATGGTGAACTAGAAGTAAGAGGACTAATTAATTCCTTTGTATACAATGACGAATCCAAGTTTTTTGCAAAGGGAGAAGGCATTTTCAGCAAACTCTTTAAATAGGATTTAGGTGGCCAATATGTATGAAAATATCTACTTACAAATATATGTTTTTCTATACACCCTCTATGGGGGAATAATTATAGGAATTATATATGATTTAATTGATGTAATAATTAATGGAAACATGATTAAGCGCAGATCTATTTCTGATCTTTTGTTTTGGGTCGTTGCGTTTAGTATAATTATAGGGATATTATTCTTTGTTAATAATGTAACTTTTAGAAGCTATATAATTGTTGGATTCGCTCTTGGGTGGTTTGTATACTTTTTTACCTTAAGTAAATTGATAAGGAAACTCTTGACTGCGATAAAAAATGTTTGTAAACTACTCATGACAAAAATAATGGCAATAATAAGTATTTTATTATTTCCTTTCCGAATAGTACTACAAAAAAGGCAGAGATTTATTTTATTCATAAAAAAGATTGTCAATAAAATAGTTAAAGATTTTGAAAAATACAGAACATATCTTTTTAAGGGGTGATATTTCTTGTGTTTTCCTTGAATATATGAAATAATATACTTACTATTCATAAAGGGGAAGCTGTTAGGTGAGAAGAAAAAAGAAGAAAAAAAGACTAAGTAAAAGAATGCTGCTTTTTATGGTAGTATTAATCGGTTATTTTCTTTGGAATAATGTCTCAGTAGAAATGCAGTACTATAAGCTTGCGAATCAGAAGAAAAATCTTGAAACTCAACTATCTCAAGAGAAGGACAAACTAGAACAATTAGACAACGAGCTTAAACAAATTGGCTCTGATGGATATATTGAGATGTTGGCAAGAAAATATTTTGGACTAGTTTATCCCCAAGAAAAGGTTATAATAGAAGTTGAACCAGAGAAGTAAAAGTATTAAGTTAATTATATGAGGAGGATTTTAGTCAATGCCATTTGAGGTTAATCAAATAGTAGAAGGTGTAGTAAAAAGCATCACTAAGTTTGGAGCATTCGTAGACATAGGAGGAAAGGTAGGTTTAGTCCATATTTCGGAAGTTGCTGATGGTTATGTAAAAGAAGTTTCAGATCATTTAACAATAAATGATGAAATTAAAGTAAAAATCATATCAGTAGCAGAAGGAAAAATAGGATTATCTATCAGACAAGCACAGCCTAAAAAAGTAGAACCACCACAACAACATAGACCAAGAAGTAATAATTTTAAAAAGAGCAATGTTACGAACCATGCCCCTACTTTTGACGATAAACTTTCTGGATTTCTAAAAGATAGTGACGAAAGACAGCAAGCTTTGAAAAAAAGCGCCAAAAAAACAAAAAATAGATGTTTTAATAGATAACATCGTATTCAATTGTATGCGTTGTTGTAAGGAACGATTCCATGTGTTCCTTTTTTTATTATATAAAAAAGTTTAGGTTTATGATTAGTAAAAAAATTATAAATATAACAATACCTACTTAGTCACGAAGATGTTAAGGCGGTAAAACGCGCCCAAGACATCAAATATGTTGTGATTTAAGAATTTTAGGAGGATACTGTATGAGTAAGTATGCTGTTATTGATATAGGAACAAATTCAACTCGATTGTTAATAGCAAGTGTTAAAAATAATGTTATAGTAAAAAGAGAAAAGTATTTACTTTCAACTCGAATGGGTCAAGGAGTAGATCATAATAGAATTATTCACTTAGAAACCATGAAAAGGAATATTGCAGCTTTAAAAGAGTTTAAAGAGATAAGCCAAAGTCATGGTGTAGAGGATACGATATTGTTTGGGACTAGCGCCCTTAGAGATGCCAAGAACGGTCATGAGTTTGTGCGTTTGGCTCAAGAAGAACTACAAATGACAGTGGACATCATTGATGGCAAACTAGAAGCACAGTATGCTTTTTTAGGCGTTGGAAAACAGTTTAAAGATGAGATGAGTATAATCATGGATATTGGTGGAGGTAGCACAGAATTTGTTTGCTCCGCTGAGGGAGGTTTTATAAGCAGCGATAGCTTAAATATTGGTGCTGTTAGACTGACAGAGAGATTTATAAAAAACGATCCACCATTAGCAAATGAAATAAATCAAATCAAAATATATGTTCGAAATTTACTGCAAGATAAAATAATAAAAGAAAAAGGCATGTTTACCCTAGTTGGTATTGGTGGAACTGCTACCACATTAGCTACTATAAAACATTCTATGAAGGAATACTTGCCAGATGAAATTCATGGCAGTAAAGTTTCCAGTAAAGATACAGATAAGATTATAGATAAATTAGTCTCTATGGATGACAAAGAGCGCAAAGCAGTGGTTGGACTGGATTCTAAGAGATCTGATATTATAATCGCTGGCATAATTATTGTTCAAGAAATTCTTTTTTACTATGAAAAAGATCACTTTTTTGTGAGTGATTATGACAACTTAGAAGGTGCTTTATATTTTTATTTAAAAAAATATAAAAAAAAGTATTGACCTTTTACCCTCTGTGTAATATAATAATTTTTGTCCCACATGAGGACATGCCGAAGTGGCGGAACTGGCAGACGCACAGGACTTAAAATCCTGCGGTTTTAACGACCGTATCGGTTCAATTCCGATCTTCGGCACCATTATTTAGATCTAAGTTATTAGTTGCTGGTTTTTAGCAAGTACGGTCATAAAATGACTTATATAATAATTTAAATTTGTATAATAATATAAATGCCATATGTAAGCAAATTCTTGTTTAAAGTAATAATCACCAAAGGTGATGCGTTTACTAAGAACTTAGAACTACAATCTTACAACTAACGCGGGATGGAGCAGTTTGGTAGCTCGTCGGGCTCATAACCCGGAGGTCATAGGTTCAAATCCTGTTCCCGCAACCAATATAATATGGCGGCGTAGCTCAGTTGGCTAGAGCATGCGGTTCATACCCGCAGTGTCAGCGGTTCAAATCCGTTCGCCGCTACCAATTAAATGATCAAATCAATATTGGCTCCATGGTCAAGCGGTTAAGACACCGCCCTTTCACGGCGGTTACAGGGGTTCAAATCCCCTTGGAGTCACCATTAAAAAATGCAGAATGCAAAATGTAGAATGCAAAATTAAAAACAATTAACAATGAATAATTAAAATGACTAAAGAACATAATGTAAAACAAGTACAAAATTAATAACGGCTTTGTTTTATAAAGCCATAATTAAACCCAAGAGGAATACATGCATGCTAGGAACTAACAACTAGCAACTAGGAACTAACATGGTCGCATAGCTCAGCTGGGAGAGCACCTGCCTTACAAGCAGGGGGTCATAGGTTCGAGCCCTATTGCGACCACCATTTAAATTAAGTGTAAAGTTAAAAATGAAAATTTAATAATTTTAAAATAGGACTACTAATTTATACAACAATGTATAAATTAGTAGTTTTTTTAAATCCATAAACTTAAGCAAATACGGAAGTGGTCGTATGACGTAAGAATCAATATTATTTATCTGTCATCCCGAGCTTGTCGAAGGCATCCCCTAGGATTAGTAGTTACCAAGGAACTACTTGATAATGTTAAATTATTGTATTTATCTGAACATCTCTGTTTTAAAATACAAGACCAAAGAACAAAACCAATGGTATTATCACTGAGGTGATGCTTTTACTAAGAACAAAGAACTAAGAACTATCTCGCATATTATTACAAATATTTTGGACAAGCTTTGCTATAATTCTTGTAATTAATAAGGTAGGAGGTTTTTGTATGTCCTCTAATAATCAGAGTGTTATACAACGAAAAAACATAAGAAAGAATATGGATAAAGCTGAAACGAATAAGAGTATGTTGTCATCTAAAGATTTATTTATCATTTTGTGTGGCATCATCATTAGTAGGGGGCACTTCACAACTTATTTAATGCCGTTTGGTTATGCTTTATTTGGATATATTCTATATTACGACAAGAAAAAATGGTATTTAAGTGCAGCTATATTACTGGGTATATTTAGTACTGGTGAATATATCATGCTAATAAAGAATGTCGTTGTATATTTTGTTATGACGGTTGCGTATTTAAAATTTTATAAAAGGGTTACCAGGAAGTGGCAAGTAGGCGGCATGATTAGCATGAGTGTCATCGTCGTAGGATTGATAATGAATTTTTTTGGATCTAATTATCTATTTGACACCACCTTAGTAATCTTAGAAGGTTTATTATCTTTTTCATTATTTTACATATACGTGACAGCCATTAATTTATTTGTAAATCGAAACAGGAAAGTATATTCTAATCAAGAGATAGTGTGTTTAGGGATATTCGTCTCAATAATGATGTTAGGACTTAATAATTTATCCTTATATAAATATTCTGTGTCAACATTATTATCAGTATTTTTAATATTACTCTTCAGTTATGAAATTGGGGTAAGTGTATCAGCTCCTTTAGGGATGACTTTAGGACTAGTATTAAACTTAAGTACTGCTTCAAATCCATTGCTTATCGTTATTTATGGTATATGTGGTATTATTTCAGGCCTTTTTAAAGATGGCGGCAAAATACTCGTTGTTATTGGTTTTATTCTTAGTAATGCCATGATGGCTTTTTATCTAAATGGTTCCACTGAAGTATATATTCAAATTGAAGAGATCTTGATTGCATCAGTTATGTTTATAATCATTCCTAAATCACTTTGGAAAAAGGTTAACTTTTTTAATTTTGATAAAGTAAATGAGTCTTACCAGGCATTCTGTAAAGAAAGAATTAATGAAGGTCTAAGGAGTAAGTTAAATAAATACGCAATTTTATTGAATCAAATGGGTACAAGCTTTTTTAATACAGAAGAAGAAGGGATATACAATAAAGAAATTTATCACAAAGCATTTGATCGAGTCACAAACAATGTGTGCAAAGAATGTTATACAGTGTCAAGGTGTTGGAAGACAGATGCTGAAAATACATATAATATGTTTATGGACGTTGTACTAACGTTAGAAAAAGACACTGTAAACTACAGCCAAGAAGATTTATATGATTTTAGAAATAAGTGTATACAAGATGATGAAGTGTTAAAAGTGTTGAAATCTCAAATTAAGCTCATTGAATTAGAAAAGGAAATGGCAAATAGGATCAAAGATAATAATTTATTAGTATCTAATCAGTTAAAGTATGCAGGTCAATTAATTGATGATCTTAAAACCAATTTAAGCGACGAATGGCTAATTAAATCAGAGGAAGAAAAAGATATTTTCATAGAGTTAGATAAGAATGATATAAATATTGATAAATTATTTGTTATTCAAGAGAGTAATGGACGATATAAGGTTACAATCACCAGCAACAAGAGTCTCAACGATACCCTATGTAAAGACAAAATTCCTAGAATTTTATCTGATGTGTTAAATACAAAAATAGTATTAGATAATGAATTATGTTCACCTGATAGCGAACCAGGGTGCACATTTATATATCGTGAGTTAGCTCCGTATCGAATAAGTACGGGTTTAGTAAGTTTTTCTAGTAAGGAAGGCGAAAAAAGTGGTGATATATTTTCAGATAAAGTTCTAGATAATGGAAATAGGATTTTGGCACTCTGTGATGGAATGGGAATAGGGTACAACGCCTATTATGAAAGTGACACCACTATGAATTTATTAGAAAAATTCATGGAAGCAGAGATCGATAAAACAGTTATGGTGAAAAATATAAACTCCATTCTTATGCTACGAAATGAGAAAGAAATATTTTCTACATTAGACTACATTGTATTTGATCAATATACAGGGGAAGCGGAATTTAATAAAATAGGAGCTGCATTAACCTTAATTGTCCAAAATGGCGAAGTGAAACTAATTAGAGGACAATCCTTGCCTGTTGGAATATTAGATGAAATTAAGATAGAATCTATTTCGCTACAGTTAAATGATGGAGACTTAATCATTATGATGACAGATGGAATATTCGAATGTTATGATAATCAGGAAAAAGTTGAGTTGTGGGTTATAGAAAATGTAAGTAAAATCACATCTAAAAACCCACAAAAAATTGCAGATAAATTATATAGTCGATTTAGATCCATGTGTAAAGAACCCAAGGATGATATTACTATATTAGTAGGAAAGGTTTGGTGTAACTAGTACTATTATGATTCATTGTATCTGCTAATGACTAATTGCTAGTGTCTAATTGCTAATCAATACTCTACACAAAAAAAAGAGATAAGAAAACTATCTCTTTTTCTTATTGATACAATCTAGTAAAACGTATAGAATAGTCATAAGATTAAAAATATGTGGTGAAAAGATGAGAGAAAAGGTTTTAATATTTATCAAAGACAATGAAATATTTACCTATGGAGATCGTGTGCTTATTGGCGTTTCTGGAGGTCCCGATTCAATTGCTCTGATGGATTTTTTGAATGGGATTAAAAAACAATTCAACTTACAATTAGTTGTCTGTCATCTAAATCATATGATTAGAGGTGTAGAAGCTGATAAAGATGAATTTTTTGTAAGGAATAAGTGTGTTGAGCTAGATATTGAATGTTATAGCAAAAAGATTGATATTGACAAATTATCTAAGCAAAGGAAAACCTCTATAGAAGAAACTGGCCGAGATGAAAGGTATAGATTCTTTTATGATATAAAAGAAAAAAGGGGTATAGATAAAATAGCTTTAGGTCATCACAAAGATGACAATGTGGAAACTATTTTTATGCGGTTTCTTCGAGGAACAGGCATAAAAGGATTAAGAGGAATTGAAGCCAAGAGACGAGACGGTGTAGTTAGACCCTTCTTATGTGTCTCAAAGAGTGAAATGCTTGAGTATTGTAACGCAAGGAGCTTAACTAGTAAATTTGATCAAACTAATCTTCACACGGAGTATCACCGCAATAAGTTAAGAATAGAGGTCATACCTTATATGGAGAGTCTTAATCCCAATTTTTCTAGTAATTTAGACAATTTGGGAAAGATCTGTAATGGTTATTATGATTTCGTTCAATACCATGTTAAGTGTGCAGAAAGTGAAGTTGTTGATCGAGGTAAAATAAACGTTGCTAAATTTAATTGTCTTCATGAAGTATTGAAAACAGAGATGCTCATAGACTTAATTCATCAGGTGGATAGTACGAGGAGTGTTGAATTTCAACATATAAAAATAATACTCGATAAATTAGAGGATCAAGAGGCCACTACCTGGAGTGTGGATCTACCTAAAGGGATAAAGATGATCAGGCAGTACAACTACCTGTTTCCTGAAAAATCAACAATTTTAAAAGTGGAAGAGGAGTACCTGTATCCGTGTATTGCTGATAAAGTATATATATTTCCTAAATTGGATATAACCTTAAAAATAGAGGTCTTCACCAATGAAGCATGCAAGAATTATAATCAAACGTGTAATACAGCATACTTTGATTATGATAAGATTATGGAGAGTGGTACACAGCTGAATGTAAGAAGTAGAAAAAAGGGTGACAAAATAGACCCTATTGGTCTGAACGGAACAAAAAAGATAAAAGAAATATTTATAGATAAGAAAATTCCTACAATAATTCGGTGGAAAATTCCACTATTTTGTATTGACAATGAAGTGATTTGGATAGTAGGCTATCATAGAAGCAGAAAATTCACGATATCAAAAGAGTCCAAAAAAATACTAAAGATATTCTATTACAATCATAAGGAGGAAAAATGTGAGAAATGATATAAAAAACGTGCTAATAGATGAGGATACTTTGCAGAGTAAAATTGCAGAACTAGGAGCACAGATTACAAAAGATTATGAGGGAAAAAATCCTCTTGTTGTTTGTGTTTTAAAAGGTGCGGTTCTATTTATGTCTGACCTAGTACAAAGAATAGATACCCCACTAGAAATGGACTTTATGGCTACATCAAGTTATGGTGACTCTACTAAAACATCAGGTCAAGTAAGGATATTAAAAGATCTAGATAAAAGTGTAGATAATAGAGATGTGTTAATTGTAGAGGATATTGTAGATAGTGGTCTTACCTTAGCCTATATTAGTAATCTTCTAAAGGAAAGACGTGCAAACAGCATTAAAGTATGTACACTCCTAGAAAAACCTGCACGACGTATTACAGAAGTGAAAATTGATTATGTCGGTTTTGAAGTGCCTGATGAATTTGTAGTTGGATATGGGCTAGATTACGCAGAGAAATATAGAAATTTACCGTATATCGGAGTATTAAAAGAAGAAATTTATACAGATCAACTTATATAAATTGTATTTTGACAATTAATGTGATAAAATTTTTTATTACAAGTTACCCACTGATTAAGAGGGTAATAAGACTTGGCTTATAATAGGAAAGTTCGACTAGCTTGTTAAAGTCTAAACTTTCCTATCATACATGAGTAAAACGTCGAAGACGATATTCATGAGAAAAACAAGTACGTAAGCAGTAGTTAATTTATAAGTGAGAGGAGTGTGAAGGCTTGAACAAATATTTTAGAATGATTAGTTTTTATTTGGTGATATTAATAATAATTGCTGTAGTGTTGACTGCCTTTAATACTGGTCAAGATGAACCTAAAACTATATCGTATTCTGAGTTGATTTCGGGAATATCAAATAAGTCCGTAAGTGAACTTACAGTGGATATCGATAAATATATAGTCTCAGGATCTTATGAAAATGGAAAGAAATTTCAATCTGTTGTATTACCTGGCGGTTTTTCAGACTTTTTAAATGGATATTTAGAAGACGGTGGCGTAGTAAAAGCCAAATACAAACAGCCAGAACAAGCACCGTGGTGGTTTACAATCTTACCATCCCTATTCTTAATTGTAATCATGGTAGTGTTCTTTATGATGTTTACCCAACAATCTGGAAGTGGTGGCGGAAAGGTAATGTCTTTTGGCAAAAGCAAAGCAAGGCTCCATACCCCTTCAAAGAAGTCCGTTAGTTTTAAGGACGTTGCTGGAGCAGATGAAGAAAAAGAAGAATTAGAAGAAATTGTTGACTTTCTTAAAGCTCCTGTCAGGTACTTAGAACTTGGTGCACGAATTCCAAAGGGTGTACTACTAATAGGACCTCCAGGTACAGGAAAGACTTTACTTGCTCGTGCGGTAGCTGGAGAAGCAGGTGTGCCATTTTTTAGTATTAGTGGTTCCGACTTCGTAGAGATGTTTGTAGGTGTAGGTGCTTCAAGAGTAAGAGATTTATTTGAAACAGCAAAGAAAAATGCACCTTGTATTATATTTATCGATGAGATAGATGCCGTAGGTCGTCAAAGAGGAGCAGGTCTCGGTGGAGGTCATGACGAAAGAGAGCAAACATTGAATCAATTATTGGTTGAGATGGATGGCTTTGGAGATAATGAAGGAATTATTATGATTGCTGCCACAAATAGACCGGACATTTTAGATCCAGCATTACTCAGACCTGGTAGATTTGATAGGCAAATATTAGTTGGAATTCCTGACGTAAAGGGTAGAGAAGAAATACTAAAAGTACATGTAAAAGAAAAACCCTTAGATGAAACTGTTAATCTAAAGATTATTGCAAAGGGTACTCCAGGATTTTCTGGTGCTGATTTAGAAAATATTATGAATGAGTCTGCACTACTGGCTGCTAGGAAAAAAAATACGAAAATTACCATGGTTGAACTAGAAGAAGCCATTAAAAGAGTAATTGCAGGACCAGAGAAGAAGAGTAGGATAGTAACAGAGCAGGATAAGAAGATTACTGCAGTCCATGAAGCTGGTCACGCTATTGTAATGAGGGTACTTCCCAATTCTGATACAGTACACGAAATATCTATCATCCCTAGAGGTATGGCTGCAGGTTATACGATATCATTACCTGAGGATGATAATATGCATATGTCTAAATCTAAACTAATAGATACTATTGTAGGACTATTAGGTGGAAGGGCAGCAGAAAAAATAGTGCTTGATGAGATTTGTACTGGTGCTAGTAATGATATTGAAAGAGCTACAGAAATTGCACGAAAAATGGTTACTGAATTTGGCATGAGTGATTACCTAGGTCCAATGACATTTGGAAGTAAACACAATGAAGTTTTTATTGGTAAAGATTTATCTAGAGGAAGAAACTACAGTGAAGAAGTAGCAGCAGCTATCGATAAAGAAATAAGAACAATTATTGATAATTGCTATAAAAAAGCTCTTCATATTCTAGAAGAACACCGAATTAAATTAGACCTAATTACAGATACCTTGTTAGAAAAAGAAACCATAAATAATGTAGAGTTTAATGATTTATTTAATATGTAATCAAAGCGTACACAGAGAATTAGAAGCGAGTTGATTGCAAAGAATCATCTACGTAGATTTGATCAAAAGAATTAACCATCCTCAATATGAGGATGGTTATATTACTATTAATGGTGAGGATAGATAAAATATATACAATATATACAATAGTACCTGACATTGAAGGTGTTATTGTAAAAGCATAAAAGGAGATATATGATGGAACTAAATCAATTTGTGGGCAAAAAGAATAAAATAGAAACAATTGTTAAGGAAAGTGAAACTGCTATGGCTGTTGGAAGTGGAAGTATTGCTGTATTTTCTACACCTAATATGATAGGGCTAATGGAAAATGCTGCTTTAAATTTAACACAACCACTTTTAGCTGAAGGTTATACTACTGTGGGCACTAGCATAAATATTGTGCATCTAGCGGCTACCCCTGTAGGAGTGAAAGTTACCGCTGAGGCGGAATTAGTTCAGGTAGATGACAAAAAATTAGAATTCAAGGTAACTGTGTGGGATGAGAAAGAAAAAATAGGAGAAGGAATACACCAACGATTTATCGTGAACGCTACAAGATTTATGGAAAAAGCACAAAATAAATGTACAAAAAAATGAAAGTATAGGAAGTAACCGAAGTAGTATAACTATGGTTTAACAAAAAAGACATTGAATTATGTACTTTACTCTGATAAAATAATCTTGTTAAAAATTTGTCTTGTATCCGATTGGAACGAGAGCAAGGAGAATCAACGATGAAAAGCAATGTAAATAAAACAAACAGACTTACCTTTATGGGAGTTATGTTCGCATTAACAATAGTTCTCGTACTTACTTCATCCCTACCGAATATCGCGATTAGTATTGCAGTATTTATATTTTTACCCACAATAGTAACGGGACTAGTCTACGGACCTGTTTCGGGAGGGATTATGGGCGGGTGTGCTGGTTTAGCTACGTTACTCCGATCATTATTAATGCCCTTATCCCCATTTGACTACTTTTTTATCAACCCATTGGTGTCTGTTGTTCCTAGAATATTTATAGGGGTAGTTGCATCTTATACATTTGTACTGCTTCACAACAAATTGAAAGCAAATAATGTACTAAGTTCTTCCGTCGCTGGAGCCATGGCAATGTTAACCAACACGTTATTAGTCGTAGGAGCATTATACTTAGTAAACGGCCAAACCATGGTACAAACAATGGGCATGGGATTTGCTCTGGCTTTCGTTACTTTGTTTACGACTAATGGCATAATAGAACTTATTGCTGCTGCTATTATTGTGCCTATAATATACGGAGCATATAGCCGTTACTCAAGAATGAAATAAAAAGAATGTGAAGTGATAATTGTGTTATTGACAATAGATGTGGGAAACACAAATATAGAGCTGGGTGTTTTCCATGGAGATAAATTATTAGGAACCTGGAGAATGATGACAAAAACCATGAGAACGTCAGATGAATATGGAATACTTATTACTTGTATGTTAGGTTATGATCATATAGATACGGAGAATTTTGAAGGTGTAATTATTTCCTCTGTAGTGCCAAACATTATGTACTCTCTAACAAATAGTATAAGAAAATATTTCAAAACAGAACCAATTATTGTAGGTCCTGGAACAAAAACAGGCATTTCTATTCATACAGAAAATCCAAAGGAGGTTGGAGCTGACAGGATTTGTGACATTGTAGGAGCGTATTATACATACGGAGGACCTGCTATTGTCATAGATTTTGGCACAGCCACGACTTTTGATTTTGTTACAGAAGATGGAAGGTTTAACGCTGCAGTTACTGCACCAGGTATTCAAATTTCAGCAGATGCCTTGTGGAGTCGGGCTGCTAAACTGCCAAATATCGAAATAAAAAAGCCACCAAGCATACTTGCAAGAAACACCATAACCAGCATGCAAGCTGGTTTAGTATATGGGTATATAGGTCAAGTCGAATATATTGTCAAGAAAATAAAAGAGGAAACTGGATGTATGGATGCTAAAGTGATCTCAACAGGTGGATACGCAAAAATAATTATGTCTGAGACAAATGTGATAGATATACACGATCCAGTCCTCTGTTTAAAAGGTGTAAAAATTATATACGAGAAAAATAAAAACTAGGTGAATGATGAATATTGGAAGTTTGAAATTAAATAATAAATATATTTTAGCACCTATGGCAGGGATAACAGACCTGCCATTTCGGTTATTATGTAAGGAACAAGGGTGCTCTCTTCTCTATACAGAAATGATCAGTGCAAAAGGCTTGTTTTATAAGGATCATAAGACAAAGAGTCTGATGAAAACTGTTGTACAAGAGAATCCTGTAGGGATTCAAATATTCGGCAGTGACCCAAAGATAATGTCTCAAGTAGTTAAGGAATATATTAATGACCTATCTTTTTCTGTTATCGATATAAATGCAGGATGTCCTGCACCAAAAGTTGTGAAAAATGGAGATGGGTCTGCCTTAATGAAAAATCCTCAGTTGCTAGGGGAGATTATTTATAGCGTAGTGAAAGCAACTCATATACCTGTTACGATAAAAATACGTACAGGTTGGAATGAAGAACAGATTAATGCAGTAGAAGTGGCCAAAATAGCTGAGGAAGCTGGAGCAAAAGCCATTACTGTCCATGGAAGAAATAGAGAACAATTTTACACTGGGTCTAGTGATTGGCGAGTTATTCGAGATGTAAAAGAAAATGTAAGCATCCCTGTTATAGGAAATGGCGATATAAAATCTTGTGAAGATGCCGAAAGTTTACTTGATTCGACAAAATGTGATGGTATAATGATTGGAAGAGCTGCATTAGGAAATCCATGGATATTTTCTAACCTTATCCATAATACAGATGAGGAAATAGACGATAGAACTAAGATACTAACAGCGATTAGGCATATGAAAATGCTACTCCATATAAAACCAGACAGAGTTGTAGCAGGAGAAATCAGAAAACATGTGGGTTGGTATACGAAAGGCCTTACGGGTTCTGCTGAGCTTAGAAATCATATAAATAAATCACCCTCTAGTGAACAGATAGAAGAGTTGTTGAAAAATTATTTAAATAATTTATAATAATTAGAACTAAACATCTTCATTCGGGAATATACATGATAATAAAAAACTGTGAGTGGAATATATATGAATAAGTTTGGTTATATTATTAATCCTAAGGACACACAATTGTATAGGTTAGCTGGAGGCTTTAATAAGATGAAGTTAAATCTTCCAATTATTAAAGATGAGGTTATGAGGATATCTGAAATCTATGATAAAAACAATTGTTGCATCGGAGAGGTTTTGACTATCCCGCAAAATGCAAATGTACATGACGTAAGAGAAAAATTGCTCAATTATATGCAAAAAAATAACCTTGATTTTATTTGTTTAGGTGACGCGATTAAACAAACAGATGTGAGTGAGTTAAAACATGACAAGTTAATAACCGGCGTACAAGGAATGGCCTATGTTAGTGTAATGTTTATTCATCAATATCTCGAAAAGATAGGATACAAAAACATATATGAAGCTGAGATCGTAATTGCTATTGATGAATACAATCAGATGACAAAAGAATTTGTTAAGTATATAAGTAGCAAAGCAAATTTCATTACATTAACAGGATCTGCTATTGAACTTGATGAATCTCTAGATAGTGAAATCTACAACAATTTTGGTATTAGCCTTGGGTTTTCAAAAGATTATAGAAAACTGAGTTCTAGATGGGATATTTTTATTAATCTAAGCAAAAATATACAAATGAAATTTTTAGAGAATAAAGAGGAAAATGGTATTCTTTTAGACCCATTTTTTTTAATTTCAACAAAGGACGATTTTAAAGTAGTTAATAATTTAGGATTGTTTTCAGAAGACATAATATTTTTTAACAAACTAAATATAATTAACAATGTCTACTCACCACAACTCATAGAGAGTTTAGCTAGAGTAAAAAACTTAAGTAATGATGAAGATGTAATGGAATTAATTAAAGAAGAAATAGAAAAAAATGAATATTTATTAATTGACGTGTAAAATCAACGTTCACAAAATGAAAATTTCAATAGGAAAAGGGGACAATTAAAATGGTTCAAAAAGAATTTATACTAACATATGAAGGATTGAAAAAATTAGAAAATGATTTAGAGCAGCTTAAGACGGTAAAGAGAAGAGAAATAGCTGAAAGAATTAAAGTTGCCAGGGAATTCGGCGATATTAGTGAAAATGCAGAATACGATGAAGCCAAAAATGAGCAAGCTTTTACTGAAGGTAAGATAGCAGAAATAGAACACAAATTAAAGATTGCCAAAGTTATTGATGACGATGATATCACAACGGACACCGTAAGTATCGGAGCGGCAGTAAAGGTAAAAGACTTGGAATTTAATGAAGAATGTAAGTTTGTCATAGTAGGTTCATCAGAAGCAAATCCACTAATAGATTTGATCTCTAATGAATCTCCTGTTGGAGCAGCACTATTAGGTAAAAAAATTGGAGATAAAGTCATCGTACAAATTCCTGATGGCAATATCTCATATGAAATATTAGCAATAAACAAGCGATAAGAAGGAGGACTCGGATTGACACAAGATACAAATGAAAATCTTAACGAAGTATTACAGGTTAGAAGAGATAAATTAGCTGGGTTGCAGGAAAATAATAAGGACCCATTCAGAATAACGAAATATGAAGTGGATAATAACTCAAATAATATAGAGGTAGAATTTGAAGCCTTAGAAGAGAAATCAGTAAGTATTGCTGGTAGAATTATGTCCAAAAGAGGACAGGGAAAAGTAAGCTTTTACGATTTGCAAGATAGTGCGGGAAGAATACAACTCTTTCTTAAAAAAGATACACTTGGAGAAGACACCTACGCAGAAGTTAAAACTCTAGACATTGGAGATATCGTAGGTATTAAAGGTGAAGTCTTTAAGACGAAAATGGGTCAAATTTCAATTAGGGTTCAGGAACTTACGCTACTTTGTAAATCTCTTCAAATATTGCCAGAAAAATTTCATGGTTTAAAAGATCATGACCTAAGATACAGACAAAGATACGTTGATTTAATTGTAAATTCAAAAGTAAAAGAAGTATTCGTTACAAGATCCTTAATACAAAAATACATACGAACATTTCTTGATGACAAAGGTTTCTTAGAAGTGGAAACTCCAGTTTTATCAACAATGGCAGGTGGTGCTGCGGCAAGACCGTTTAGTACCCATCATAATGCCTTAGATATTCCTATGTATTTAAGAATTGCACTAGAATTACCATTGAAGAGGTTAATCGTTGGTGGGTTTGATAAAGTGTATGAAATGAGCAGAGTATTTAGAAATGAAGGTATGGATGCAACACACAATCCAGAATTTACTATGTTGGAAACATACGAAGCGTATGCAGATTACAAAGACGTAATGGTAATGGTTGAAGAACTACTAAATTACCTAGCCTTAAAATTATTTGATACAGATAGTGTTATTTATCAAGAAAAAGAAATTAATCTAAAACCACCTTTTAGAAAAGCTAGAATGGTAGATTTAGTAAAAGAGCATACAGGAGTAAATTTTGATGAAATTCAAGATAGAGCAGAAGCTTATAAACAAGCAGATACACTCAAACTCGTATACAAAAAAAATGAGACTATTGGAGAAATTATTAATATCGCTTTTGAACATTATGTTGAACAAAAGTTAATTCAACCAACCTTCGTAACTCATCACCCAGTTGAAATTTCACCTCTAGCTAAGAAAGATTTTTCTGATACTAGATATACAGAACGTTTTGAACTTTTTATTAATGGAGCTGAGTATGCAAATGCTTTCTCTGAGCTAAATGATCCAATTGATCAAAAAGAAAGATTTACACAACAAGGTGAAAAGAGAACTAGTGGAGACGAAGAGGCACATCCATTTGATTCAGACTTTATCAATGCTTTAGAAGTAGGCTTACCCCCTACAGGTGGGTTAGGAGTAGGCATTGACCGCTTAGTAATGCTACTTACAGATCAAAAAAGCATTAGAGATGTAATACTGTTCCCAACAATGAAGCCAGAGCTTTAACGCTCTGGTAAAAGCTAGTAAGAACTAATTTAGTATGCTTTGCCTATGATTATTTCTGTAGGGTCAGTATTTGTTGTTAGCAACGAGGGATTCCTTATCGTCATAGGAGAGTGTACAAAATATGAATATTCATTAGTAACTACTAATTGTTAAAACTTCTGGCTTGCCAGAAGTTTTTTCATTGAATCGTCGTGGAAAAATTTGTTTAGAAACAGTATTTCCAAGGTGTTAACATAGGTTTGATATACAAGTCCAAATATAAAAAATATAAAATTAAACACGTTTCAATAATTAATTTGAAATATGTATTGACAAAAGAGTTGGTTCTGTCTATAATAGTAAAAGTCGCTACAGACAAGCTAGTCATTAAAACTTAATCCAAGTAGTAAGTTAAATACAGGAATAAGAAAAGTTAAAAAAGTAGTTGACAAAACAAACAGTAAGTAATACAATAGACAAGCTGCATTAAACGGCAGTAAAAAAACTAACGACTAGAACTTAGTTGTTGGTGCAAGAAAACTTAAAAAACAACAAAGAGGTATTTGAAAATAGAATAGTGCACACAACCCAAACAAAAAGAAA
>MCHG01000082.1_pt1 | contig 64408 bp, 79 predicted proteins | sample 787351 | NCBI WGS metagenome assembly MCHG01 (sample SAMN05430296, study PRJNA330682) | permafrost metagenome | biome: Cold desert; feature: permafrost; material: soil; isolation source: enrichment culture inoculated with soil incubated with H2/CO2 at 20 degrees... ... | reverse complement strand
TGCGAAGCCGCCAACTGAGCCAAGGATGGCGAATTGGCGGGAACCCCGCTCCCCATAGCTGGAGCTTGAACGGTTAGTTTGCTCTGCGTCGTATGTACGGAGCGCTGTGTCACACAAGGCCCTCTCTGCGTCGTAAGCACCGAGCGCTGTGTCACACAAGTACCCCGAACTTTTGAGCGATCAAATCGCAAATCCCCTGTGCATCATCCAACCCAAAGCAAGGAATGCCATTATCAAACGTGATATCACTAGCTATAGCAATAAGTTCTTCAGGCTTGGAGAAAAGTTCCTGATGCACAGCTGAACGAAACACCTCAATTTTTGGCTTGTTGCCGCTCTTGTAACCCTCTGTAAAAATCACATCGACCCCCCGAATTCGTGCAATGACCTCATCGAGAGGCTGATCTTCAGTGACACTCTCCAAAATGGCAATTTTTTGTGGTGAGCTTATTACCACAACATCCGCACCCGCTTGAGCATGGCGCCAAGTATCTTTGCCCGGTTGATCCATCTCGAATCCATGGACATCGTGTTTCAGGGTGGCTACCCTCCACCCTCGGCGCTTCGCTTCACTGATAATTTTTATTAAAAGCGTCGTCTTGCCTGAATTGGACTTTCCACCCACAATCGAAATAACAGGGATTTGAGGACCATCATCCGTTAAATGCAAATCCATCTTAAGCCTCCCAATCCGCGATCCAGGTCGCCATCAGGAGTTCCCCAACTTCTACTGAACCATGGTTTGCTGGCACATCCACTAACAAATGACTGCCAATCATGGAACGGAGAATACCTGATCCTTGTGCTGGGGCAAGATCAGCCCAAATTTCCCCATTTCTAAACACCGCTTGAGCACGTAAAAAACGTCGTTGTTTACCTGTTTTTGCAAAGCCACTAGCCATTTTAACCAGAAATTTACTCTCTTTTGCTGTCGTCCGTCCTGCTAGTTTGTGGAGGGCTGGACGAACTAAAAGTTCAAACGTCACCATAGCAGCCGCTGGATTTCCTGAAAGGGAGAAAAAGAACTGCTTTTCTTTTTGCCCGACAGAAACCGGAGTTCCCGGCTTGAGATTCAATTTCCAAAACAGCATTTCACACCCAAACTGGGCAAGTGCATGACGCATAATATCATAATCGCCCACCGAGGCTCCGCCAGTTGCTATGACCATATCGGTGTCTGCAAGTCTTTCCAAAACTTCGATGGTCTCCTTGATTTGGTCAGAAACGATAGGAATTACCGTAACCTCGCAGCCAACTTCCTGAAGCCTACCGCGCAAAGTATAACTGTTACTGTTATATATCTTAGCTGGACGCAACGCTTGCCCTACCTCCATAAGTTCGGCCCCAGTGGAGAGCAGTCCCACACGAGGTCGACGGTAAACCGTAACTTGTTCCCTACCAACTGCCGCTAATAAGCCAATGGCCGGTGGCGTTAAGAAGAAACCCTGTTCAAGGAGCAAATCCCCCTCTTTGATTTCTTCCCCTCTGGGTATGATATTTGAACCAGGTAATACTGGCTGTAATATTGTCACTTTATCCCCGACTTGCTTAGTATCTTCCATCCTCACAACACAGTTTGCACCCGTCGGAATAGGTGCGCCGGTGAATATCTTCGCTGCCTCGCCAGGCGTGATAACATGCTCTGGGAAGGTTCCAGCCGGAATTTCACTCACCACGTTTAGCTGGAGCGGTTTAGAATCACCTGCCGAAGCTAGATAAGCATAGCCATCTAGAGGCGAACGTGCAAACGGTGGCATGGCAATTTGTGATGTCACATCCATAGCCAATACACGCTTATAGGCCTCTCTAATTGGAATGCACTCTGTTTCAACTCGTTGAATGCGGTTGAGAACCAATTCCAAAGCTTCTTCTAATTCAATCATAATTTTCATACCGATCTTTCCTTCCTCATCGCGTAAGGCTTAACAGACTATGCCGGTAAAAAAAGAACCTGCCAATTCGGCAGGTTCTAAGTTCAGGTACTAGAGGGGCTTCGCCCGAATCTTTTCGACTTGAACACGGCCATTCTCCCGATAGATCTCCAATTTTCGATAGGCTTCTTCAATATGAATTAGTTCCTTTCCCACGGCGATGATGGCATTGGGATGGCAATAATCCACAAGAAGGCGGCTTTTAGGACTAATCATTACAAAGGTTGAGCTTACCCCTGAGCCCCCCAGTTCGCGAATACTAACCTTACCCCCTGCAATGATTTTCCCTCCCCGGCATACTCCCTCAATGGTAACGTCTCCCTCTACCCGAATATCAGAATTATAAACCCCCTTCTGACACTCAAATGAACCGCCACATTCAATGGTTGCTCCTTGTACATAATTAACCACGAAGCTAAGTTTTTCCGGAATTTCAAGGGACATATTTTCTACAAATTGTTCAAGTGCTTGAGCCACCCGTTGCAAAAAAGGGTAGGATTGAAGATCTAATGGTCCTAACCCTTCTAAAAAATGTTTTGCGGTTCGAATAGAAACAGTTAAACCATCCGTAACCATTTCGTCATTTTTATTTTCTAGCACATACTTTTCCACACGATTAGAAAGTTTGGGAAGATCGGGAAATTGTTTTTCAATGACTAGTTTTAGACATTGTCCAGGTTTAAAATTAATAGCTCCCGGTGAGTTAATCAACTCTGCCGTATGTCGTAAACAAACCCTCAGTTGATCTCGCAACTCAGTCAAACATCTAAGGAGTTCTGAACGAACCACAAATTTTTCCCCCACAACGACCTTTCCACCCAACAGATTTTGATAAATCTTGGCACCTTTTTCTGCTCTAAGCTCTGCATGAGAAACAGATCCCTGAATTTCCAACCTACCCCCAGCAAAAATACGAATCCCGTCTTGAACGTTACCCTGTATTAAAACGTCTCCTGGGAACTCAATGCTTCCAGTCGCCAGATCAACATCTCGATGAAGAACATAGACATTCTCAACCATATATGTCTTCTCATCCAAACGTAAAGGCTGGCCCGCACAGGCTGCTATCACTTCTAATCCATCAGCTGAAAGATAGACGTTCTTCTTCAAACGAAATTGGAAATCCTTAACTGCAGCGGCGGGGAAAACTTTGCCTAACACGTCTTTTCCTGCGACCCCAAGCTTGCCTGGAATTTTACGAGCAAGGACAGCTCCCTCATTCACTATTTTTACTTTGGAGGCAAAAAAATCAACACTTTTTCCCTCTGTCTCCGTAGGTACTTGATTCGCGCCTACAAAATCTTCTAATTTGGCATTTTCAGACGGTACCGCTGGTGTAGCCACAGCAATAACAACCTCACCAACGCCATCAACAGCCATTATCTCTGGCCAAATCTCGAGTCGACGTCCATGGACTACCTTCAACTGCTCCAGGTCTGCATTCAGTCTTGTCTCATTCCACATCTCCCCTAGGGCTGGTAGACTCTCCCAGGTCGCAGCCTGAGCTAAATCAAACTCCTCCACAGCAGGAAGGTCCTTCGGTAGAATATAATGTCCTGGTAGTTCATGCCGAACTTTGGCCACTACCGACAATCCATGAAAACGGACTTGCATTTCCCAAGTTAATCGACCGCTCTGAGCGAAAGGATGGTATTCCACCTGATCCCCAAGACTTATTCTAAAGGGCTTGTCCTGCAACTTACCATTTAGCCAAACTCCTCCAGCCTGTATAAACGGACGAAAATGTTTCACGCCTTCCCCTAGAACAAACATATACTTATTTCCGTCCCAGATGGCTTGACTGTCTTGTCGAATTTCTTTCAGGGATTGATCCTGAACGACTTTTTCTGGCACCATCAATCGCCCCACTTTGTCTGAATTCTCATAATACTTCTATATTATCAAGGATTTAGAACTATCCCCATAGGTCTTTAGTCCCAAAAATCATTCACCCGTCTATTAAACATTTACTTTGCGTCCTCATATCCCGAAGATCCTTCCCCATTTGGATCTACACTGTTACCTGGGACCTTAGGTAACTCCTTTACCACATTAGGATCTTGAATGCTATTTGGAACTTTGGGCAACGTCTTGTTGGGGGTCACTATGACAGGCTTTAACAAGTCCACGGTATGTTGGTCAATCACTTTATCCGTGGTGATCCCTAGAAATAAATTCTTCACCACTTTCTTGACTTCAACCGGATCGACCTTCCAGTAACTTGCCCCATTTATATCCTGAAACGCTCCTGGTAACGTCTGAGAAACAATGTTCGCACTATCAAATCTAACAGCCACTCTAGCTAACGCAATCATATCCTTGCCCGACAAATTGGTGTTTACGGCCTCCATCAATTGGGGAATGAGGAAGGGAAGCTTTGGCAGAGTGCTTAATCGAAACATCTCCTTGGCAACTGCTTTAAGTACGACCTGTTGCCTTGCGGTACGTGAAATATCCCCTAAGGCATCGTGACGGAAACGAGCATATTGAAGTGCCTGAGAACCATCTAAGCGCTGAACGCCTTTATCTAAGTTAATATACCCATCTTCACGATCGCCCGTCTCATAGTACATATCCTTCTCGACATCGACCGTAATTCCACCTAATGTATCAATGATCTTCTTAAATCCCGCAAAGTTAGTTTGAACATATCCCTCCAGCGGTTGGCCAGTCAGTTGTCCAACACTTTTTTGTAGTGTTGGCAAATCTGTTAAGGCTACAATCTCATTAATTTTAACATGGCCATGCCCAGAAAGGGCAACACGCGTATCTCGAGGAATTGAAAGCAAGCTAATCTGCTTTGTTTTTGGATCAACGCTGGCAAAAATTAGTGAATCGGTATTAAACTTTATCTGGTCAGGACGCTGATCTGCTCCAATGAGTAAGACACTCACTCGATTTTGAAGCCCGTTTACCGAATCTAGTAGATTATCTTCGCCAAGCGTCTTCCCTCCTCCAAGAAACCCGTTATACCATAGAAACCCTGCAGCCGATATCCCCATCAGGATAACGGCCATCAGAATCAAACTAATTTTACGCCTCACATTACCATCTCCATTGTATTACTTCTTGTACCATTATACCCAAGATTAAGTGATATGAAAGAAGATTCATAGAAATAATTAAAGTATAGGCGCAATTCCACGTGTCCATAGCCTTTCGGAGCGTTCTTCTCTAATAACTAGTGAACTCTCGAAACTAAAGATAAATTATAAAAGGTGGGGGCACGAATTTTAGCTCGTGCTCCCACCTCTTATAAAAGAACTTGATGTTCTGAAAAATCACCTGTCATTGGAAGTTCTGCAATCCGGTCCACAAAGCTAAGCCCATATCGAGCGACAAAACTCAAGGGATTCAAGACACGTTCCTGTCTAGAATGATTTGGAGCAAGGCCATCCTGTAGTTCTTGCAAGCGGATCAACTCCTCACGACATCGTTTTCTCTGAGCCTGCCATACCTTTTTCTTTAAGTAATCCACTTGAAAGTTAACCTTCGCTTCATTACGAATCAACCAGTCCTGGACATTAGCATGAATTTCCTTTAAAGGTGCAAGCTCTGCGTAGGCCTCTTCCACTTGCGAACGCAAACGATCTATGCGTTCGTCGATATGTTGATCATCTCGTTCTCGAACACAGCGTTCTTGGTGTTTCTCCAACCCAAGATAAACATCCTCAAGCGACAAAGCTTCCTTGTTTAGAGATTTTTGCCAAGAAGCAGTTAGTACAACAACCGACACCCGCGGATAAAGAATAGGCATTGTAAATCCAAACGTATCAAAAACCTTTCCTAACTGAGCCCAGTAATTCAATTCCCCAGGTCCTGGAACATAGGCCAAGGTCGGAAAAAGGTATTCCTGAACAACTGGACGAGTCACCACATTGGGAGAAAATCGTTCTGGAGCTTGTGCCAATAATTCGTTCAGGGCATCCAGGTCCCAGGGTTCCTCTTGACCCTTTAGATAAAACTTTTGATCAACATATTGGATCAACTTTCGCTCTGGTACGGAGAGAAAAAGATTAACATCAATGCCCGTTTGCTGGATTTGGGCCTCGAACCCCAGCTTCACCCATTCCTCTGTTCGTTTATGCAATGCATCTCGAACATCTGAGTGCATCTTCAAAATCTGTTCATACATCGGCGCAGCGAGGTGCTTGAATTCTGGCAACAAGGGATCAAAGAAAATCAGCCCCCACTTTCTGACAAGCCACTGTAGCGTTAACGCAAACCACTGTGTCAAATTCTCCGCTTGCTCAATGAACTGTTTGCATTGCTTTAAGACGGTGGACCGAAATTCACTGTCCGGCATCGCCTCCATGAGTTGCGCTTCAATCGTTTCCCAAGTGGGAACCTGTTGATTTCCAACAGACTTGCCTCCCCCATCGCCTGGTAGACGACAAGCGGATAATTTTCCGTCTGAATTCAAAATATAAGTCTCGCGAATTTCTAACCAATCATGGTCTTCACCAGCAATCCAAAAAACCGGAACTACCGGACGACCAAGCTTTTCTCGTTGCTCTTTGGCTAGTCGGATAGTGGTCATAGCCTTATATAAAGTATACAACGGGCCGGTCAAAATTCCCGCTTGCTGACCAGTAATGACAACCAGCGTTTCCTTTTGCCTCAGCTCTTCAATCATCTGCAGAGTCTCTGTACTTGTCCCCAAATTCTGATGATACGTTTTTAAAGCGTCTGCCAAAGTCTCCCGGGAATAATCTCTAGTATCTAAATAAGCAGCACGCCGCTCGAAGTTTTCTTGGAGCTTTGGATTCCCGCTCGGAAAGAATAAAGCCACTTGTTCAAAACAAGTAGCCATAGTTTGCATTGGATTTCTCATTTCTTTCATACTTATCCCCCCGCTACCTTTTCAGACCACGTGGGTATTTTATCATCCACGACCAGAAACCGCAATTGTTCCAGGCTCTCCTTTTTGGATCCGTCCAACAACAGCTGCTGCAGGGGTCTTATTCTGCTCTAACTGTTTAATCAGTAAATCGACGTGTTCCTCTGGCACGGCCATCAGTAATCCTCCAGAAGTAATAGCATCAAAGAGCATGATCTGTACTTCCTCTGAGACATCTGGAGCAAAGTCCACCTTGCCTTCAAGATGACGTCGGTTGGCTTGCGTCCCCCCTGGAATAGCCTTCTGTTTAATACAATCCCAAACACTATCCAAAACTGGCACAGCATAGGCATAGACTTCCGCACTATACCCACTGGCTTGTAGCATTTCATGCAGATGACCCAAAAAGCCAAAGCCCGTCACATCCGTAACAGCATGGACTCCGACTTCAATGGCAGCTTCGGCTGCACCCTTGTTCAAGGTCACCATCACCTCAATAACTTCCGCTTCAGCTTCAGGTGAGACAATCCCACGCTTAATCCCAGTTGTAATGATCCCTACCCCAAGCGGTTTTGTAAGAATTAAAACATCCCCTGGCTCAGCTTTCGCGTTCGAAAGAACATGGTCTGGATGCACAATACCAGTGACAGACAGTCCATATTTTGGCTCCGCATCATCGATCGAGTGTCCTCCGACCAGCACTGCGCCCGCTTCCCGAATCTTCTCACTTCCGCCTTGCAGGATCTTCGCAAGAATATCCATACTCAGCTTCCCTACTGGAAACGAGACCAGATTCATTGCCGTCAACGGTTTAGCCCCCATTGCGTAAATATCACTTAAAGCATTAGCAGCAGCAATCTGCCCGAACGCATAAGGATCATCCACCACAGGGGTGAAAAAATCAACACTTTGAACAATAGCCTGTTCATCATTTAAACGGTAAACCCCAGCATCATCCGAAGTTTCCATACCTACTATTAAGTTCGCATCCTCAATATTGGGAGGCAAGTAGCGCAAAACTTGCGCCAGGTCCGCAGGACCTATCTTGCATCCTCAGCCCGCCTTCGTCGAAAACTGGGTCAACCGGACTTTATCTTGAATCGGATTAAGATCCATCACCAAAACCTCCATATCATCAATCATTACGATTATTGCAACTTGAAGCATCATGTTTTTATTATATCCGGATTAGGGATGAATGCAAACCTCCTGAGAGAAATTGCGTTGTAAAGCAAAGTTCGCTTGGAGTTGAGGGTGCAAATAGACTAAGACAACTCGCCCAAGCGCCGAGCTATCTCCTCCCGATCCCCACTCAAAAGCGTCCGTCCATCTATCATTACCCAATCCTTGTGAATCCTAGCTAAAATTGCCACTGGCCCTAAGCGCAGGAACTTTTCTAACTCGATTGCACTCCCAGTTTTCAATCGGATGGCACACACCCAAGTTGGAAGATCAACCGTAGGCCATGCTCCACCGCCCACCTGCGAGACGTCCTCTTTTAATTCCACTGAAAGAGCAGGATTTGACTTAAGTTCCTCTATAAGTGCATAGGCTTCTGCTTTCAAGGTATCCATAGGAAGAGATAGCATCTTCCAGACAGGGATATCCTCTAATCCTCCATTTTTATATAAGCGAAGGGTTCCTTCGAGGGCTGCTAAGGTCAATTTATCAACCCTCAATGCTCGGGTCAACTGATTCGCCCTCAAACGTTTGATAAAATCTTGCTTTCCTACAATGATCCCTGCCTGAGGGCCACCCAGCAATTTGTCACCACTGAAAGAAACAAGGGAAAGCCCTGCTTTGACAGTTTGTTGAATCGTCGGTTCGAGAGGAAAACCAAGGGTTGTCCCATCAAAAAAGCTTCCGCTTCCTAAGTCCTCCATCACAGGCAAATCTCGCCTTTCACCCAGTTCCACTAATTCTGCCCCTGAAACGCTATGAGTGAATCCTTCAACCCGGTAATTACTCGTATGAACTTTTAACAACACCGCCGTTTCCGGTCCGATAGCTGCCTCATAATCCCTGAGCCAGGTTTTATTGGTACTTCCTACTTCGACGAGTTTAGCCCCTCCAGCTTTCAAAACTTCTGGAATTCGAAAGGATCCACCGACCTCGACCAGTTCTCCGCGGGACACAATAACCTCTTTCCCTTGGGCAAACGTATTCATCATCAAAAGCACTGCTGCTGCATTATTATTGACTACCATTGCTGCTTCTGCCCCAGTCAGATGACAAAGGAGGTCTTCAACATGGACATAGCGGGAGCCCCGCTCCCCAGTCTCAATATTCAGCTCAAGATTGCTGTACCTCTCGGCTTGTTCTGCAACAAAACGCGCAACCTCAGGCGCCAGCAAAGCTCTTCCGCAATTAGTATGTAATACGACCCCAGTCCCATTGATAACTCGCCTCAAACTAGTTTCAGGGTGGGTCAGTTCTTGTAGGAGTTGAGTTTTTAACCACGGCCAGAGTGAGCTTTCAAACTCAGCATATGAATCTGGATAATTTCGATTCACATTTTCTCTCGCCTTTTGTAGAACCTGTCGAACTCCCTGAGTTAAACGAGGCAACTGTCTCTCATTCGTCAAAAACGGACTGAATTCTTCGTCAGACTCCAGCCGAGAGATCACTTCGTGAACAGCCGGAAGGGTCCGCAAGCGCCTTTGTTTCTCTTGATCCACTCGATTATCACTCCTTATTAGCCACACCTAATATCGACCAATTAACCTGAAACAAGCCCGCACACTTTTTAGGATTTCGACAGCCCGATTGGCATATGATAAAGGAAACTTACATCTGAAGAGTTTTAAACACCTTCTGATGTTATGTTGGAACTTTCATCCGACTCTCTGACTTCAAGGAGGTAGATCCATGTCCATTAGTAGCTCAGCCATGCCACTAAACCAGCCAACTCGCCTAGCTGTCATTATCCCCTTTAAAAGACCTTCCCACACAATTCAACAGTTCCAACCCTGTATTTTCTGTGGTAAAACCGTCAAGATCCAAAACTTTAAAGGCAAAACCGTTTGCACACAATGTCTGCTTCAAATCCCAGATATCTTTTCCTGTAGATAGAAAATAAGTGCCGTATGGCGAGTAACGACCATACATCAATACATTGTAATTGTAAGTTAAGTAAGTGTAAAGAAAGAAGTAAAGAAAGAAAAGGGAAGCATTCGCTTCCCTTTTCTTTACTCCTACCTTCTCCGTTTCAGCTTTATGAAGGCTTTTTAAAAGAAGCATTAAGTGTTTGCACAGCCTTGACTGGAATGATTACCTTTCCATGTTCGGATAGGAAAACGCCAGTTGTAGCCACAATTTCCCCGTATTCATCTAGAATTGCCTCAGTTAACAGCCTCTTTTTGCCAATTCCCATACGATTCAAGACAAGATAATATTCTTTTTCAAATAGAAAGAGCGCTGAACGCAATTGATTAAATTCGGGCAACCGTCCAACTGCGCCTAAAACATCTTCAAAATCGGTGAACACATAAACTAATTCTGTCACACGACCTTTAGTGGACTTACGCGCTGTTTTCTCCTTGTTCGAACCCTCATTTTGTTCTTCCTGCTTCATAATTGTAATTACAAACTCGTCATTCGACGCAACGGTCGCCTGAATCCAGAAGGGCTGATCTAAATTAAACTCTACTTCTTCTCTTGCCTGTGCAATGAGCTCCCAAAACAATTGTTCCGTCTTCGCTGAACGTTGAAATAGATCAGCCATCGTAATATCCCTGGCAGTTAGTTCTGTCAAGGAGATAAAAATGCGGATGGTATGCTCGTTAACTTTTTGAACACGCATAACCCCACTCTCCTTTCCGCATTCAAGCTCATACCCTATCTTATTCCCATTATAGCATATTACGCCATCACTTTTTCTGTGAAATATTAGGAATAATACCATGTTTCTCAAACTTATTTCTTAAACTTGTTTCTTAATCTATCTGTATCAACTGATACTCTCTACTTCCTAAACCAATCGTTTCGCCATAGGAAAGTTGAATGGTCCAATCCACATTCGGGAATAGAACTCGGAATTTATCATGTTCTTCATGGCGTTCCCCCAGCTCAGATAACGGGTTTCCGTGCGCTTGGTTGATAAGGTCCACTGCAGCCTGGTCAATTGCAATGGGATCTTTAGAAGCAAGAATACCAATATCTCCAACAATAGGGATATCATTCCAGCCACAGCAGTCACACAATGGGGAAACATTCGTCACAAAGGTAATGAACCCCATTTTTCCCTCTTTGCCTTTAAGTACACCCACTGTGTACTCAGCGATCTTTTCCTGAATCGTGTCGGCTTCTGTTTTCCAGTTAATCTCAATGGCACGTACTGGACAAGTAACCGTACATTCGCCGCACCCGATGCATTTATCGTGTGAAATCTTCGCCTTATCCTCCACAACAATAGCGTCTGCCGGACACCATTTCGCACATTTACCGCAGGCTATGCATTTTTCTTCCTTGACTAGCGGCAATAAATCCGAGTGTTGTTGCTGTTTACCAGCGCGACTACCCAGACCCATTCCTAGATTCTTCAAGGTTCCTCCAAACCCTGTCGCCTCATGCCCTTTTAAGTGCGTAACGGCCAATAACACATCTGCTTGGACTGCAGCGCTCCCGATCTTCACTTCTTTAAAGTGTTTGAGATTGACTGGCACTGAAACATAGTCTTTCCCATTTAGACCGTCGGCAATCACCAACGGAGCCCCTACGACGGAGTAATCAAAACCGTTCTCAATTGCCGTCTCTAAATGATCAACGGCATTCGAACGGGAACCAACATAAAGCGTATTAGAATCCGTTAAGAAAGGGCGTCCCCCTTTCAGTTTAACCTGCTCCACGAGACGACGCACATATTGTGGACGAACATAAGCAAGGTTTCCTCGTTCTCCAAAATGCAGTTTAATCGCTACGAGATCTTTAGGTGAGATCGTATCCAGCAATCCTGCCCGTATAATAAGATGCTCAAGTTTTGTGAGAAGGCTTTCCCCTCTTTTAATTTTCATGCTTGTGAAATACACTTCCGAACTCAATATAAGCACTCCTTCTTACCCTGACGAACTATCCCTTAATCCTAGTTTATTAGACTATTCATATTAAAGCAAACTTCCCACAAGCTCACAGCGCACAACTTCTCGTCGCACAGGAAGATACATTAGCTTTACTTGGTCTTCTATATTAAGCTGCTCATAAACATTTAAATCAATAAAGAACTGGGTTTGTACAGATCCGGAACGGACGTCTATGACATATGACTTAAATCCGGGATCATAGGCTTTTCCCTGAACGGATCCTTGAATAAAACCCGGTTGAGCTAACCAATCTGGCTGAGAAAAAAATAACAGTTTTGTGTAAACTCCTAAAACCCCAAGCCAAATTAGAGCTTTCCCTGCCAACAGAAAGAAACCCCAAGCATCATGAGCATAACGCCATGTACCCACAAATTTCCACGCCATTCGTGACAGGACCAGCACCCATATCGAAAAGAGCACGCTTAAATTAGGCCACGTCGTACTCCAAAGGTAACTATAGTACTCTAACATGTTCTACCTCATTGTACTATTCTGCTTTAACAATTTGTTCCTTGCCAGCACCACAACTCGGGCAAGCCTTCGGACGGCAACGACCTTCTGAAGTTGTACTACATTGCGAACATTTCCAAATTGCCATAGTTATTCCCCTCCTTAATTTGTAGGCATTATTAATTTTACTAAATTCTATAGATTATCTGCCATATTGTCAATATACTATCGTTACGAATATGTAGATACCCTCTCCATAATGGAGAGGGTATCTAGGCTTCCCAATTCTTTTGATTCAGCCCAGCCATAATCTTCTGAACATAGGCCTGTGTTTCCTTATAGGGTGGAATCCCCTGATATTTGTCCACAGCTCCAGGTCCAGCATTGTAAGCTGCTAAGCTCATTGGAATATTTCCTTGAAAACGCTCGATCAGATCTTTTAAGAAATGCGTTCCCCCATCTAGGTTCTGTGTTGCGTCGTACGCATTATCTACCCCATAAGAAGCAGCTGTTCCAGGCATTAACTGCATTAAGCCCATCGCCCCTGACTGAGAAGTAGCCTTTGTATTGAAGCCTGATTCCGCCTTGACAACCTGCTGAATCAGAGTTGGATCGACTCCGTATTTTTGGGCCATAGAATAAATGAGCTTGTCTATAGAACCAACATTTTCATCTTTAGTGTGAGGAGCAAAGGCACCTTGATAGCCATTGGCTTGAACTGTGCCCGGCATCTTCACTTGACCTTGATCGTTAAACACTTGAGAGGAATTCGCACCTCCTCCAAGCGCCGCTTGAAATAAAGCAGCAAAAAGCTGTGAGCTTGAACTGCCAGTTCCTCCAGTTTCAGACGACCCATTCTGATAATTTTGAGCGTTCTGCCAAGATGAATTCATCTGTTGAAGCTGAAATAGTAGAAACATCTGAGACACATTCATGAACATAAGCCCCCTTTCACTACCTTCAATAAGAGTAGCCCTAGCTAATAGCGCTACTTTACTATGAAGTTAATCGACTCAGCCCTTGAACCTCACTGCTCTCCAAAATCTGTTCCGGTATGAGCTGTATAATGATTCGATCCGTGAGATTTACAATTCCACCAATAAAGGGAGCAGTAACCAGCGGTGGAGGTGGAACTACATTCTCTAAAATACGAACCTCCCTAACTTCGTCAACCGCAAAACCTACCTGATTTCCATGAACTTCAGTGATTAATGCAAAGGTATTCCGCTCTCCTGTCGAGACCGAACTATCCACTGTTACATTAGAGTCACTAATGCCAAACCGCACATGCAAATCGATCAGTGGAATAGCCTTGCCCCGCAGATTAATCAGACCAAACACGTAATCAGGCGCTTGCGGAATCGTCCGTATCTCACTTAAGCGGGTAATTTCCCTGACCACTTCAATGGGAATCGCATATTCTTCTCGTCCCAACGCGAAAATGACGACTTGAACTGCCATGGCGATCACATCCTCTACTAAATCTTCCCGACCTCATTGACTGCCTTTCCTAACATCTCGTCTTGGGTCTGGATCACTTTTTGATTGGCTTCATAAGCTTTCATGACCGTCATCATTTGAATCATTTGTCCAGATAGATCAACGTTTGAGGTTTCAATCGAACCTTGAAGAACTTGAGAAGCTGTCGACACTTGAATCGGTTGAGACGCGCTATACAAGGATTGTCCTTCCCGTTTTAAAGCATCCGCCGGAATGTCTACTACCCGTAAGCGATCAAGACTCTGTCCTTTATCCACAACCGTTCCGTTTGCGCTGACGCTAAAATCGGAACTGAGTGGACCAATAGGGCCTTTATCACCCTGCAGAGCATATCCATCAGCTGTTTGAAGCATTCCGTTAGCATCAAGCTGAAAATGCCCATTGCGCGTATAGCGTTCCCCGGCTGGGGTCTGAACTACAAAGTATCCTGGCGAAGTTAAGGCCAAGTCTGTATTAACATCCGTCGTCTCTAGAGCTCCTTGAACATTAGACAGAACGAGCCGGTCAACGCCTAACCCTGTCCCCAATTCACCAATCGGTGTAGCTCCAGGAGTCGGACTCCCTCCCATGCGTTGAATCAGCATCGCCGGGAACGAGATATTACTAGCAAGCTGTTCCTTATAGCCAGGTGTCTTGACATTCGCAACATTGTCCCCGATCACTTCGCTTTGCGTTTGAGCGGCCATCATGCCTGTGGCTGAAGTATATAGTCCTCGTATCACCTTGTACCCCACCTTTATCCCAGCGTAAGACTCCCACTTCTACAAGTGGGAGTGGTACCCCGTACTCCGCTTCGGTGGGGGTAGAGTCCCCCACCGAAGTCTCGATGTTCAACTTTAGTTGAACGAGTTCACTTTATAACCATCCGAAGCAAGCCTAATTGTGATGAGATAGCGCGTGTCAGAGAATTATAGTAAAGGCCATTTTCCGCCACATTGGTCATTTCACGATCTACATCCACGTTATTACCATCATTACGTAACGAGGTCGCTTGATCCATCACAATCGCCGATCCGCCGCCACCATCTGCCAAACCCGGAATGTGCTTCGGAGACGTCAGTTTCATTGATAGGTCTCCACCCTTATCCCCTAAGGCAGCTCCCAGCACGGCCTGGAAATCAACATCTGAGCGTTTGAATTGCGGAGTATCTATATTCGCCACGTTATTAGACAGCACCTGTTGCCGCATGCTTGAAGCTTCAAGTCCTTTTTGCAAAACGTTTAAAACTGGCCCATTTAACCAACCGGCCATTCTATTACCTCCTTATTGCATTAGCAATGCCCCACATCTTATCTCCATCCTGAATCAGCCTAGCATTCACTTGATACGCTCGTTGGACCTGCATGAGCTCCGTCATCGATGTAGCCAAATCGACATTCGATTCTTCCAGAGATTGTCCGCGAATCGTACCCAGTACTGCATTGCCCGCTATGACGCTGCCTGGTTGTCCGACCTGCGGTGTACCAGAATTAGCAGTTGGCACATAGAGGTTGTTTCCGCTTCGTTGCAACCCCTCAGAATTCTGGAATCCGGCCAAAGAAATCTGACCAAACGTCGTCTTCACGCCTTCAACCATCCCTGATATCTCACCATTCGTCCCAACGGACAAGTCTAACGCCCCAGAAGGAATTGAGACACTCGGTTGGATAGTATTTCCTTGCATATCAACAATTTGCCCAGTCCCATCGACTTGAAATGCTCCCCCACGAGTAAAACCGATCTGTCCATCTGGGGTTATTACCTGAAAGAACCCCGACCCATTAATACCTAAATCCAACGAACGATCCGTGGGTGCCAAGGTGCCTTGTCTAAAATTTGTTCCACTGGCGTTAGACAAGACTCCAGCACCCATGTTCAAAGTCGCTACCAAACCAGTATTTTCGTCGGTTTTAGTATTCCCCGAGCGCACCTCTGTCGACAAAGCTTCCGCAAAATTTATCTGATTCGCCTTAAATCCAGTGGTGTTCACATTAGCAATGTTATTACCTATGGTGTCTATCGCTATCTGCTGCGCACGGAGTCCCGACGCAGCAGTTCCTACTAGACGCATGAGGCAGCCCCCTGTCTTCTCTAAATGAGATTATCACTCATATTATTAGCGTTTGAGATTAATGAGTTCTTCTAAGAGCGTATCTGATACTGTGATCACCCGCGAATTCGCTTGGAAGCCACGTTGAGCTACAATCATATCCGTAAATTCTGTAGAAAGGTCAACATTGGACATTTCTACTGCACCAGGTACGATTGTACCATGACCGGTTGAACCAGCTTCTCCGACAGCAGCAGTACCTGAATTATTAGTCCCCCTATAAAAGTTGTTTCCGATACTTTCTAAACCAGCATCGTTCGCGAAACTAGCTACAGCAATTTGACCGATTTGAATAGTTCCTGTTTTGGCAGGAGTAGTCGTTGAATCAACATACACGCCAGTAATAACCCCTTTTTGGTCGATGCTGTAACTATCCAAAGTTGCTGCTGCAGTAATTGTAGCTCCAGCTGGAAGATAGGGTGCTACTGAACCTATCGCGATTTGGATCCCCACAAGTGTTGTAGTGCTATCAATGGTGGGTGCTACTGGGGCAGCTGTAAACATAACCCCTTGCACTAATGCACCTGTGCCCGGATCATTGAGATTCCCCGCGCTATCTAAACCAAACCCACCTGACCGACTATACACTGTGCCATTATTACTCAACACAAAAAATCCTGAGCCTTGGATCAACATATCCGTGGCTTTTCCCGTGGACTGCGAACTCCCCTGAGTCATAATTTGATCGATTGATCCTAACATTGCACCCATACCAACTTGCATCGCGTTGGTCCCGCCCGTAGTAGACGGCGTCCCAGCGACAGGTGGATTAGGAGTAGGTGACGATGCCCCTTTCAAGGTTTGGCTCAACGCAGTAGCGAACGTCACCCGACTCCTTTTAAAACCTGTCGTGTTAACATTGGCAATGTTATTCCCGATAACATCCATTTTTACTTGGTGATTCTTTAACCCCGAAATTGCGGAATATAGTGAACGTATCATAGACGTATCTCCTTCTTTATTGTCAATATTCTGAGGCTTTAAATCAAATAATATCTTGTCCAGCAAGTTACATTTTCGTTTCCGTTACGTTTTCATCGCTCGTACTCGTACCTTCACTAGTACTAACAATGGGCTCGTCAGCAACTAGGGGCAATATTACTGGTGCTTGATCCTTAACCAGCGTAATCAAGCCCATTTCCAAATCAGCAAGTGTTCCATCAACCTTACGTATCTGCATCTTAGGATCGCCATCGAGCCACTTAACCGCTTCAACTGTACCCTCTATTGTAGTTACCCCGTCCGTGTCGATTCCGCTCACCCATTTGCCGATCATGGCTGCCCCTTGTGTGAGTGACGATTGTTGGGAAAAATTGGCCATATTACGGTTCAATGCGTCCATAGAAGCAGCGATGTTATTCATCTGCTCCAATGAGCTGAACGTGGCCAATTGTGCGATGGAGTCTTTGTTATCCATAGGGCTCAAGGGATCTTGATTTTGCATCTGAGCGACGAGTAATTTGAGAAAATCATCTTTTCCGAGGGAGTCATTGGTGACGATTCCTTGGCTTCCGCTTAAACCAGTAGTTTTATTCGTTTTAAGAATTGTCCCATCAATTGTGTTACTCATGGTTCCTCCTATGCCGTGACATTAATCCGATTTATTCCATCCTGTCCAAGAGAGAGAAAATCAGAGACAGAGCTTTGCTCCTCTCCCGCATTCTGGCTTGTGTCTTGATTGAACGTTCTTTGGGATTCATCTCCCGGAGAATTCTGACGCCGTTCTCCATTCTGTCCCATTTCCAACATACCGCAGTTCACACCTTGGTTTGTAAGATTTTGGCGCAAATCTGAGAGTTGGTTCTGAAGGAGTTGGCCCGTCGCCGCTTCAGATGCTTGAACGACCAGATGGACCTGCCCATTCTCCCAACGCATTCCAATTTGAATCTTCCCCAAGTCGGCTGGATGAAGCTGAATCTCCAGTTGCTTTAAGTCCTGGGATCGATTCATGACTTGTTCACGAATCACCGAAGAAATCTGTGCCCATACAGGAATAGTGACTGTTTTTCCGTCTGCGACGTTACCCGTAATAATATTGTTCAGAGCACCTATAGAAGCACTTGAATTTTGACTTTGTACGTCTTTGCCTCCGAAGGTTTCGACGGATTGCATGCTATCTCCCTTTTGGGTGCTCATCCCCTCTGATTTCTGCTGCGCAGCATATATTACTTGATTTGCGACTGGCTTTAAGTCAATGCCCTTCAGTTGCTTAAGGAAGGGTTCAGAACCACCTTTAGCCGCAGGATCGATCATCTCGTCCTTGCCCTGAATCGTTAACTTCATTCCCTCAGGCCCTTCGTTTCCTTGGCTAAGTTTTGGGTAAAGAGCTGCGAGCAATGTGGAGACCTTCTCCTTTAGTGCAGGGTCACCAGAACCAATCCCTGCAGCTAAAGCATCAAGCAACGGTTGAATTCCCTTTTGTCCATTAACCACACCACTTGTCTCTTCGGCAGCCTCATCCGTCACCATCCTCCAGCCCTGAACAATCTTAGCCATTTCCTGACGAAGATCCATGGCTCCAGGACCATTTAGACCTAAGCCCTTCCCCATTAGCGAAGGGTCTGTAATCTCTCCCGAGAGAGCAATTAAAAGATTAGTTATGACCTGTCTATATTTATCCAACTCCGTGATTGCGGGGTTAGCCCCCTGAGGTTTTGGCGTCGTCATCCCTGTCGTCGCAAAAACCTCGTCTGAGATCAAAGAAGCGAAATCCAACAAAGCTAATCCAAAATTGTTGCCCGAAACAATCGGCGCATTAGTCAAAGATGCATTAGTTGTTGCTATAACCCCAGTTCCCTGGCTCACATCATTTCCGGAATTGGCCTCCTTGCCTGCCGGAAGCATGGGCTGAAAGAGATTTAAAAGTGCAAAGTTAACGTACCCTAGCGCACTACCTTGTTCGTTCGGATTTTGGCTTTGCATGGGTTTGTCTGCGCTCTGCTTCTCTTCCAATTCTTTGCCCACTTTAGAGTTTTGCCCTTTCGGATCTGCGTTTAAATTCATGGTGCCACTAAGCATCGCTGCAAAGCCTTCTGCAGCATTTTCAGGGCGGTCTGAAACGGCTTTCCCTTTTGGGGCAGATGATTTTTCCAGCTTATTTCCACCCTTGAGGCTATCCGAAAGGACTTGAATACCTGACAAATTGATCACCTCCAACATAAACTTCTATGAGTTATATCGGCAAATTCCCAATAAAACATTAGGACGATTATTTTCATTAAAATAAGTTCTTCTTTTGTCGACTGAGCCTTCCCCTTAACCTCAAAATAGCTTGGGAATGCAGTTGAGAAATCCTGGATTCTGAGAGTTTTAAGACCGCAGCAATCTCTTTCAAAGTAAGTTCTTCCTGATAATAAAGGGCAACCACTAATTTTTCTTTGTCGGGTAATTTTTCCACAGCGACAGCAAGGATCTGTTTTTGTTCATCTTTTTCTACCCCTTGATAGGCTTCTAGGGCATCAGTATCGATCAGCAAATTGAGCGGTGTGCCACTACTATCCCCTTCATGATCTGTAGAGGTTTCATCGAATGAGGTCAAGGTTAAGATTTGGGCCTGGGCTAAAACCCCTTCTATTTCCCGCACCTCCACTTTTAACAATTCCGCAACTTCTTCGACCGTAGCAGCCCGTCCCAACCGGTATTCCAATTCCGAGAAACCGTCTTGAACCCGCTTCACTTTCTGTCTCGCGGAATGAGGAACCCAATCCATCGTTCGAAGCCCATCGATCATGGAACCACGAATCCGAATTGAGGCATAGGTTTCGAACTTGAACCCCCGAGCCGCTTCAAACCGTTCCAAGGCATCGAGTAACCCAAAGACGCCATAGCCGATGATGTCATCCTCGTCGACATGGGGTGGCAGGGACATAGCCAAACGACCCGCTATGCGCTTAACCAAAGGCAAGTATTGCTCAATCTGTTCTTGTTTCCACGGTCCGCGAGAAGCGGCTTCATACGCGTTAGGTATCATGACTTACCCCCTCTTTCGTGGTTCGTAGTTCGATGTTCGTGGTTCGAAAATCAGTAATGTAGTCGTGTATTGTATTTCGAATAATGATTATCACGTATGTAAATATGTGGTTCGTAGTTCTCGAACAACGCTTTCGAAGATCGAACCACGACTAGTCCCACCCCATGCGGCGTACGATCTCTGCTTGTTGTTTACTACCCGTTAGCCCTTTGCCTAGACTCGGGTCAACTTGCCCAGGAAAATTTGCATCTTGCCGCTGAGGTTTAAGCTCATCGTCTCCAACTGAGATGTCTATGACCCCTCCACGACCAGCTTCTGAGCTATACTGTCTCTTGGTCTGAGGTTCTTGGGCTGCGGTTTTTTCAAACAGGCTAAGAAATCCGGCCATCAAAAGATACATAACCCCAAAGGAGACCCCCCCCCGAACAATGAGGTTAGGTATGCTCACTGCATTAATCCAACTCAAAACGATAACGATAAAGGTCGTGGCCAGAGAGATGCGCCTGGCCCACATCTGAAACACTACACTGTTTTGAACAGCCATCAAACCACCTTTTCGCCATGATTTATTGTTCGAATACGCAAGGCCCCTGTTCCGACATCAAAATGTATCGTGCGCCCAAAACTTCCTCCGACATCAGCAACCAGTAACGGAATGCCGTGTTTTTTCAGTTCCTTTTCCACCGCTTCAGCATTACGATCTCCAATTTTTAGAACCGGCGGTTTACCTGGGAACGAAAACATCTGTGCGCCACCTGCAATTTTCGCCCTTAAGCGTGACTTGTTTGTACCCATACCCGCAATCTCGCGAAGCAATAATTCCAAGGCCGTATCTGCGTATTTCGCAGGATTACCCCCTAAACTTCCAGTAGCCGTGGGAAGCATAATGTGGGCCATACCCCCCACCTTCATTAGAGGGTCATGGATACAAATTCCGATACAAGACCCTAGCCCAGCAGTAAGCAAGAGTTCTGGTGCTTTTGCTGTTTTATAATCTGCCATACCGACACTGATAACTCCATTCATAATCCCATTGCCTCCAACAACTTTTCCAGTGACCCATTATCAGGCAAAAATATAAATTGCCCTTCGATTTTGGGGGTTCCGGAAAGTTGTGTATCAATAAACAACACCGTGTCGTCCAGTGTACCCTCTTCCAGAAAAATCGCGTCTAAAATTGCACCAATCATATCCACCGCTAACGCAGGAACGGAAGGTTGAAGGGGAATCCCCGAAAACTGTGTTAAGGCTATGAGGAAGGAACTCACCAAGATATTCCCAACTTCTTTCAAGGCCGATTGTGCCATCTCATCGGTATAAATATCCATCGGTTCATTCGATCCTAACAAAGCTTGAACCACGATTTCCGCACTTTCTACTGGAAAGAAAAAAACAGCTTTTCCCGGGGCCTCCCCTTCAACTTTCACATAGATTACGGCTTGCGGCATGTCTAGTTGGCCGACTATTGCTGAAACCTGTTCAAACGGGACAGCCCATACCTTTGGTACAGACATATCGATACGCCGTTGTAAAAGGGTAGACAAAGCAGTTGCAGCATGACCCGATCCAATGTTTCCTATTTCCCGCAAGGCATCTAGTTGGAACTGAGTGATCTCCATTTTATATCAGCCCTTTCTTACGCATAGCCCTCTGAATATCAAAGACGCAACGAATAATTTGATCTCTCTCACGTTCCAAAATTTCATGGAATTCTACCGAGACCGTGTAGTGTTTACTATCTTCTAGCTTTTCGGACCGGCAAACACGAACGGGCGTCTTTATTTCTCCTTTCGGCAAGGTAAAGTGCACATAAAGGAGCGCATTGTTCTCCACCCGCTCCTTCGTCAAAAACCGCATCCCACCCCCACTCAGGTCGAGCAGCGTTCCTTTCTGAAGGTCGCTCAGTCCTTCTTTCGTTACTGATTGAAACAATACCGGGTATAAGGCAGGAACCCGAACATAGTTACGGCGCTGGACTTTAGCTACAGACTCTGGCAGCTCTAAAATAAACATCGGGATCGGGACCGCGATTCTTTGCATAATCTTGCCTTCAAACGAGTAGGCAGCGGCTTCGTCCCAAAAGGTCAACTTTACCTTCGTTCCTTCGCGCAAAGGTACCACTTCGCGCTGATTAATCGGTGCACCAACAGTCAGGATTCTTTCTCCAATTTCTTCAATGCGGGTCATATATTTCCCTTGATAATCCCCCTCCAATACGGCAAGTTCCACTGCAAGCCCGAGAAAAAGCTTCTTCTTATAAGACAAATCTCCACCCCCTTTTCGAAGTTCATAGTTCGATATTCGCGTTTAACCTAAAACGAACGTAGCAACTTGCTCAAAAAGCCTCGGACTCCGCCAGCCTGCCGTGGTGGTTGCTGATAAATTCCAGCCACTGTCCCGGCAATCCACTGAATACATTTATAAGCGGGACTTTCAGGAAAACTGATGCCCAAAGGCTCTTGCTGCATAACAGAACGACCTACGAGCGGATCGTCGTAAACCCATCCCATAAAATTCAGCGAACCATCCAGAAATTTATGGACCGCCATTTCCAAGCGTTTAAACGTCGCCTGAGCGTCATTTTGATTGCGAACCCGGTTAATCACCACATGGATTGGAACCTCACCCGCTTCTTTCCTCAACGTCTTAAGCAAACCATACGCATCGGTTAACGCTGTCGGTTCGGGTGTTGTCACCATGATAATATCGTCAGCAGCCCTTAAAAAGTTAATCACCGTATGGCCGAGACCCGCTCCAGTATCAATAATCAGCAGATCAGTCATCGTTTCTAACCGCCCTAGATTGGCAATCACATTGGAAAGCTTAGCCCGTTCTAAGTTGGCTAGTCCTTGAACACCCGACCCACCTGGTATTATACCAATTCCCCGTGGGCCTGTAAGCATAATCTGTTCGATGGTTTTTTCTCCGGATAATAAATGTTCGATGGTATACCGTGCGGTAAGCCCAAAGGCAATATCCACGTTCGCAAGCCCCAGATCTCCATCCAAAATAATAATGCGTCGTCCATACTCAGCTAAAGCCAGTGCTAGGTTAACCGTAAAACTAGTTTTACCGACGCCCCCTTTACCACTGGTCACTGCAATAACTCTCATTCTGTTGTTATTTTTTCCCTTAAAAGCCAACTCTCTCAATCCGCTCACTTGGTCATGCATGGGGCATCTCCTCCCCTAAGATGTGACGCGCCATACGGTAAGGCGTAGCCGCTTCAATGTCATCTGGGACACCTTGACCATTCGTGAGATAGGCTGTAGGGAGCGTTGTCTGACCCAAGAGATTTAGAATAGATCCCGCACTCCCAGTCTCGTCCAGCTTAGTGAAGATGAGATGCGTTGTTAAGCCTTCGAAACGTTGGTAGATCTTAAGTTGATCTGCAAATTGTGTGGTCGCGCTCATCACCAGCATTGTAAAATCCGGTTGAGCCTTATCCAAAAAGGCTCGAAGCTCCGACATATGTAACTCATGGTGAGGGCTTCGGCCCGCTGTATCTATAAAAATAAGTTCTTTATCCGCATGAAGATTGAGTGCCTCGCGCAAACCGGTCGGTGTCATGACCACTTCAACAGGTACCCCGATAATCTCACCGAACGTTTTAAGTTGCTCTACAGCTGCCACCCGATACGTATCCGCCGTGATCAAGGCAACTTTGCGTTTATCGACAATACTAAAGCCGGCGGCAAGTTTACCTATCGTCGTCGTTTTTCCTACGCCCGTTGCTCCGATCAAAGCGACAATTCTTGGCTTGTCAATCCCTGGCTGAATAAGCCCTATCTGTCCACAGATTTGGCGAACATTGGCCTCAATTCGGGCGTATACTTGAGAATCATCGCCCCACGCATCTTCAGGCACCGTTTGTTGCACTTGGTTAATTAAGCGCTTGACAAGGCTTTCGCTGATCCCTCTAGTCTGGAGATGATCCGCCCATCTTTGCAATATCGATGGCCAAACACTTTTTTCCTCTCCAAGCCCCTCCATTTGTTTATTCATTTTTTCAAGCATCCGACGCATCGATGAGATTTCTTCATGAAGGTCATCCGTCTGTCCTCTTGAATCCGACGTTGCCTTAACTTTAGGTGATTTAGCTTCCTCTAGATTGTGCCCATAACTGGAATCCGGTGTGTTCTGTGCTGTCACCGGCTTTTCTTCAATGGCCGCTGTGATTTCCACCCGCATCTTGCCAAAGAAGCCCAAGAAGCCACCCTCTCGAAACTCACGTGTCTGAAGGATAACCGCCTCTGATCCCAATTCCCGCTTCACTTTTCCCATCGTTTCTGCCACATTATCGCCTACAAATCGCCTAACTCGCACGATCCATCCCCACCATTCCTATTGCTTGAACTTGTACTCCTTGGACTAATTCATTATATGAAAGCACCATGAGCTGTGGGAGTTGACGCTCCGTGACACGTTTCAAATTAATTCTTACCAGTGGAGCGCAGACAATCACGGGTGTAAACCCTTTAAGCATTACCTTCTCGACCTCCTGCGTGAGGTTTTGCACGAGCACTTGCAATATCTTCGGATCAAGTGCTAAGTAGGCGCCATAATCGGACGGTTGAATACTGTCGAGAATCTGCTGTTCAACCTTCGGATCCAGCGTGATCACGGATAACGTTTTATCTTTCCCGACGAGTGGCTGTAAAATCTGTCGCGCTAAAGCCTGCCGGACATGTTCGGTCAAGCGGTCCAGATCTTTAGTGACTTGTGCCTGATCAGCAAGAGTTTCAAGAATTGAGACCATATCCCGAATCGAGACCCTTTCGCGCAGTAAGTTCGCTAGAACCTTCTGTACTTGCCCCAGACTCAGTAAGTCGGGAATTAACTCATCTACTACAGCGGGCGCTTGTTCCTTGGCATGATCTATGAGAGTTTTGACATCCTGGCGATTGAGTATTTCCCAAGCTTGCGTCTTAATTACTTCCGTAATGTGTGTCGCCAAAACTGTCGGAGCATCCACGACCATCCACCCGCTCAGCTCCGCTTGTTCCCGGTACATTGCATTAATCCACTTGGCATCAAGTCCAAAGGCGGGTTCTTTGGTTGGGGTACCTGGTATAGAATCATCGTCACCCCCACTGCTCATAGCCATGAAATGATCCGCCAAAATTTCACCCGTGGCAATTTCCGCTCCTCGAATTTTGATGACATATTGATTGGGCTGTAGATTCATATTATCACGAACCCGTATCACGGGGACAATAAATCCCAATTCACTGGCAATTTGACGTCGTATCAGGACAATTCGATCGAGCAAATCTCCCCCTTGCTGAACATCGACCAATGCAATCAGAGCATAACCCAGTTCAAGTTCCATATGGTCAATATTTAAAAGATTGAGAACATTTTCTGGTTTCTTGCTCTCTTCGATTTCCGACTCTCGAGCCGCGGCCGATTCCTCGACAACCGACACCTTGGAGTTTTTCTGAAGCATTATCCCTGCCCCAATTAAAGCAACCGCTACCAGAAACAACGGTAATTTTGGCAAGCCAAGCAGGGCTAACATGACCAACACGCCGGCCGTGATAAACAAGGCCTTTGGATTGCGAAACAGTTGTTTGGCCAAATCATTCCCTAAATTGGTTTCCGACGCCGCCCTAGTGACAACTAACCCTGTTGCGGTTGAAATCAAGAGCGCAGGGATCTGGGAGACGAGACCCTCCCCGATGGTCAGCAAAGTATATTTATGAAGGGCTTCCAGCAATGGCATCCCTGCCATAGCGACTCCCATAATAAATCCGCCAATAATATTAATAAACAAAATGATAATAGCGGCGATGGCATCCCCCTTCACGAACTTGGTAGAACCATCCATCGCACCATAGAAATCCGCTTCCTGTTGAATCGCTTTACGCCGATCGCGAGCCTGTACCTCGGTTATCATTCCCGCATTAAGGTCAGCATCAATGGACATTTGCTTTCCCGGCATGGCATCCAAGGTAAAGCGCGCAGCTACTTCCGAAACGCGTTCTGCTCCTTTAGTGATCACGATAAATTGAACAAGGACTAAGATAATAAAGATAATGAAACCCACGACCGCATTTCCCCGAATAACGAATTCTCCAAACTGCTGAATGACCTGTCCAGCATGGCCGTCTAGGAGAATAAGACGGGTCGCAGAAATGTTCAACGACAAACGGAACAACGTCAACGTGAGCAAAAGTGAAGGAAGAGCCGAAAATTCCAACGGATCTTTGGCAAAAACTGCCAACATCATCGTTAGAACCGAAGCCGTAATATTTATGGTAATTAAGATATCTAGAAATCCCGCAGGCAACGGAACCACCATCATGACCACGATGCCCACCATTCCTATTGCTGCTAAGACATCAGTATTATCCAGTAAGCGACGTTTGATTGATGTGGCCATGGGTGTTCCTCCTTCCCTCACGCTCTCTTTTTCTTCTTGAGCCGATACACAAACGCCAGAACCTCGGCAACCGCTTTATAAAGATCCTCTGGAATTCCTTGCCCGATTTCCACCTGAGCGTAGAGGGCTCGTGCCAGTGGCTTATTTTCCATAATCACAAGGTCATATTCTTTCGCCAATTCGCGCATGCGGAGGGCGACTTGATCCTGTCCTTTGGCGACAACGTAGGGTGCTTTCTGTTTCTTTAAGTCATAACGAAGGGCAACTGCAAAGTGGGTAGGATTAGTAACGACCACATCAGCCTGTTTCATATCCTGCATCATCCGACTCATGGCCATAGCCCGTTGACGTCTTTTGATCTCACTTTTAAGTTCTGGGTTTCCTTCCGTTTGTTTATATTCTTGTTTTAATTCTTCGTGAGACATACGTAAGTTTTTTTCATAGTCCCACCGCTGATAGAGGTAATCCAAAGCCGCTAACCCCAGAAAAGAAATCGAGATCTTCCAAGCAAGCTCCATCAAGGCCTGTCCTAGAAAAATGGCCGATTGCCTCACATCCAATTGCTGCAAAGCGGGATAGATTTCAAGACGATCTCGGACACTCGCATACAAAAAATAGCCAATCAGAATTACTTTGGTCAGAGATTTACCTAATTCGACCCAGGCTTTAACGCCAAACATCCGTTTCGCGCCACTGATCAGACTAATACGAGAAAGCTGAGGTTTCATAGACTCCCCTGTGAAGAGGATTCCAACTTGGATATAATTTGCCATTAAGGCAATCACGAACCCGGTCCCAAAAATAGGTCCCATGATTTGTATTCCCAACCAAAGAATGTTCACCATCAGACTTGCCACCGAACGTTCAGTCCACTCTGAGGAAAGGCCTAAGACGTACGGAAAAAGTTGTTCCATGCGCACTAACATACTCGGTATCCAGTATTTGAGTACGGCCACAAGCCCCATAAGCATAAATGCTGAAATTGCTTCTTGGCTTTTAAAAACCTGGCCCTTTTTGCGCGCATCCTCTTTGCGCCTGGGCGTGGCTGGGTGTTTTTTTTCGCTCACTGCTTCCACCCCTGATAAAGTTCTAGGACCCAAGCCATGTTCGTATTAAAAAGGTGGGTTATGGATTCTCCGAAAAAGGGTAGCGCAAGATACAAAATCACAAAGCCAAAAATAATTTTAACCGGGAAAACAATTGAGAAAATATTAAGTTGAGGTACCGTCCTAGACAACAGCCCGACCCCGATATCTGAAACTAGAAGTGCCCCAAAGACAGGCATAGCCAGTTGAATCGCTAAAGAAAACACGTTCGTCACCAGCTGGGCGTAGTAGAGATAGTGACTGGACAGGTTAGACGGGTTAATCGGTATGTACGCATAGCTCTTGACCATGGCTGCGATAAGAAAGTGATGAGCGTTCGTGGAGAGTAACAGCATTGTAGCTAATACCATCTGGAAGTTTCCCATCATGGGACTTTGTACTCCGTACACAGGGTCAATCGCTGCCCCCATCGTAAAACCCATTTGAAAATCAATCAATTGCCCTGCCCCTTGTAAAACGGCCGTCATCGTATAAATCACAAATCCGATGACCAACCCCACCAAAACCTCTTTGAACACCACCGCGATATAAGGCAATAGCTCTATAGGAATCGTTGGCTTAGTTGCAAATATCAACGGATAGATTATCACGGTAAGGCTCGCAGCCAAACCAAGCCTTACGAGTGCCGGAACCCCCCTAGCACCAAAGACAGGAGCTAACATAATCATACCAGCCCAACGAGATAAAATCAGTATAAATAAGGAGAGGTTCCACTGGAGCAGATCAGCCAGGCTCAAATTTCTCCACCCCCTACTCGTGGTTCGATATTCGATATTCGTGGTTCGATGTACGAGGTCTAAAATTTCGTGGTTCTCGGTGCCAAATTCGTAGTTTTCGAACAACGAATATCGAACTACGAACCTCGCTTACAGTCCTCCGAACGTCGCCAATTGCTTCAGCAAATTTGAAGTATATACCGTCAGCACCGACAGCATCCACGGACCTAGCACTAGAAGGACGGCAACCACAGCGACAACTTTAGGAATAAACGTAAGCGTTTGCTCCTGAATTTGCGTCATGGCCTGAAAGATGCTGACCAGAAGACCCACTAACAGACTCACCCCGAGAATCGGCCCTCCCACAAGAAGCACAGCCCCAACAGCCTCTTTCGCCATATAAAGTACCATGCTCTGGTCCAAGTCAAATCCCCCCCTTTCCCTCTACTACTACTTAAAGCTCGTAACGAGTGACTCGACCACCAGATGCCACCCATCAACAAGGACAAACAAAAGCAATTTAAATGGCAGTGAAATCATCATGGGGGGAAGCATCATCATGCCGATTGACATTAAGGTGCTCGAGACAATCATATCTATGACAATAAAGGGAATAAAAATTGCGAAGCCCATTTGGAACGCCGTTTTCAATTCACTAATAACAAAAGCCGGAATCAGTACATGCGTTGGAACGTCCCGATAAGTTTTGGGTCGCTCCATTTTCGATAACCCCACAAAAAGCTCCAAATCCTTTTCCCGAGTTTGCCTAAACATGAAATTCCGGAGCGGCTCCTCCGCTTTGGCTAGGGCCTGCGTCTGAGTAATTTGATTGTTCATATAGGGCTGAACAGCATTGGTATTAATCTGGTTCCAAGTGGGAGTCATCACAAATAAAGTAAGAAATAAGGCCAATCCCACCATAACCTGGTTAGGAGGAAGTTGCTGTGTTCCCAGCGCATTTCGTACAAAGGACAATACGATGATAATACGGGTAAAAGAAGTCATCATCATGAGTATCGCTGGGGCCAGTGACAACACCGTCATAAGCATCAAGAGTTGCAAAGATGTCCCCGTTTGTTGAGCGGATGTGTTTCCCAGATCTAAGGTTAGCCCAGCTGCAAAAGCCGTTCTTGGATTTACAAACAACCCTAGTATAAACCCAAACGGCATCCCAATTGTGTAAAGCTTGGTTAAACGGCTTGAAGAAGACATTCTTATTTCACCTCATCAAGCAAGCGTTCTAATTCCGTTGAAAAAGTGTCTTTCTTTCGAGAGCTTTTTGGCATAAGTTTCTGAAGATCTTTAGTCCACCCATCGACCCTTTCAAGAGGGCGAGTGGCTATTTCCTCCAGAATTTCGGCCGCAACCTCGGGATCATTAATCTCACTGATTTTCAATAAGTGATGATCCGACCCCCCTAAAACCTGTAATTGTCCTGCAATCTCGACGAGGTAAAGACTCTGCTGACCCCCTAATACTTGTCGGTCGAGAACCCTTGCCCAAGGAGCATTCATCTTCCGAACATTTGCCCGATTGAGACGTCGAATCATCCAGAGAGACACGAGTAATATAAGGAGGAAAACCAGCAACGTTCCCATCAGCCCCCACCATGAGAAAACGGGCTGTGCAACAACCGAAGCGGCTCCACTAGCAGGGAGCGGGCTGTCTTGGTTGAATGGCATACTACTTCAACGCCTTCGTAACAGCCTCAACCACTCGGTCCGCTTGGAAAGGTTTAACGACGAAGTCCCTAGCCCCAGACTGTATTGCTTCAATAACCATCGATTGCTGGCCCATAGCACTGCACATGATAACTCGGGCTTGCGAATCCCGTTTGCGTATTTCTTTCACCGCTTGAAGGCCATCCATTTCCGGCATGGTAATGTCCATAATCGTCAAGTTCGGTTTCAATTCCATATATTTTTCCACAGCTACCGCACCATTTTCTGCTTCACCAACGACCGTAAACCCATTCTTGGTCAAAATGTCCTTCAGCATCATCCTCATAAATGCCGCATCGTCAACAATCATTATTGTAGCACTCACTCTGTTTTCCTCCTTTATTTAAGCGAATTCATCCGTTCCAGGGGATGAACAATATCCGTAATACGAATCCCGAACGTCTCATTAATGACAACGACCTCACATTTGGCGATCAGCTTGCCATTGACAATCATATCCACCGATTCTCCCGCCAAGCGATCCAATTCGATGACGGAACCTGGACCCATTTCCAAGATTTCCTTAATCGTTTTTTTCGCTCGCCCCAACTCCACACTAATTTGTAACGGCACATCCAAAATCAAACTCAGGTTATCTGGCTGTACCATCGGTTGCCCCGGTTGAAGCGGTGCAAACTGGGCTGGTTGAACAGGGGTCTGCATTCTCGGTTGGGTATTCTGCTCCATTCCATAGGGAGGTGGGTAGCCCGCTGCTGTCGTCGAATAAGGGGCTGCTTCATAAGCCGGTGATGGGGCTGGCTGCGACGTTTGATATGGCGCTGGTTGTGCTTGGACAGCGGCTTGAGCGGCTGGAGCTGCAGAAGTCCCCCCTGCCATCACGCTCATCAACTTATTGACCATTCCTCTGGCCACACTGAGGGGGATCACTTGTATTAATGTGCTGTCTATAACATCTTCAACCACCATCCGGAAGGAGATGCGCACCAGCGGTTCATCCGCATGGAGAAAATCCTGAATAACAGTTGTTTCATTCTCCAAATTAGTGAGCACTAGATTGGGGGGAGTAATATCTACCATGGAATTAAACATAGTGGACATGGAAGTCGCAGCTGACCCCATCATTTGATTCATAGCTTCGGAAATACCACTGATTTGAAGCTCTGAAAGCCCGGGAGTCGGATTTTTCCCATCGCCTCCCATCATCATGTCCACAATGACTGAACCATCTTGTTGGGAAAGAATCAAGAGGTTCGAGCCCTCAATTCCACTTTTGTATTTTACATCACAAATTACGGAAGGAACAGGATAATCCTGGCGAATCTGTTCCGCAGTCGTCAAATCAACTTTAGGTGTAGTGATGTCTACCTTTTTGCCTAAGAGCTGAGATAATGTCGTGGCCGCAGTTCCCATCGAAATATTAGCAATTTCTCCGAGAGTATCTTTTTCCATCTCATCTAATAAGTCTTCTAAAGGCGGTGTCTCCAGCTCGGGTTCCAGGTCTAATTCAATTGTACCCCGTAGCAACGCATCGATCTCTTCTTGACTGAGCATCCCATTACCCATCTTCTTCCCCTCCTTCCTTAATAATTTCAGTAATCTGAACCGCGAGATGTTCTCCATGTAGCCCTGGAAGGGACTTAAATTTCATGAATTCCCCCACAAAGATGGGTAGCGGGTCATGAACGGATTGGTTCAGCGGAATAACATCTCCTTTAGCAAGATCGAGGAGGTCCCGGACGAGAATTTCCGAATGGCCTAAAAATGCTACCATATCGACCTTTGCCCATTCAATCTTTTTCCGAATCACCTGTACCTGCTCTGGGGAGCTAACCTTTGCTTGAGTGGAAAAGAGGAAGAACGTACTTAACTTATCTAAGATGGGTTCGAGCACCAGGTAGGGCATACATATATTAATCATCCCCACCTCGTCACCAATCTTAACTTCGATCGTTATGAGTACGATCATTTCATTCGGAGCCACAATTTGCGTAAATTGAGGATTAGTCTCCATCGACACGAACTGAGGTTTAAGCTCATATACCTCAGCCCAAGCCTCTTCAGCAATAAAAATCATTTGGGACAATCGGTTTTCAATAATCGTTTTTTCAATTTCCGTCAAATCTCGGTTCTTTTCTGCTCCTTGACCTTGCCCTCCTAAAAGTCGATCCACGACTGTGAACGTAAGTGAAGGACTCACCTCCATTAAAACTGTCCCCTCCAAAGGATTCAGAGAGTAGAGGCCGAGCACGGTGGGGTTAGGAAGAGAACGAATGAATTCATCATAGGTGATTTGTTCTATGGAAAGGACGGTGCTTTCCGAAACTGCGTGCAAGTTTCCAGAAAAATAAGTGGTAAGTCCTCGACAAAAATTTTCGTGAATGTTTTGAAGAGAGTGAATCTGATCCTTGGAGAACTTATTAGGACGTTTAAAATCGTACACACGAATGCGCTTCTGGGTCTTGGTTGTCCGCATTTCTTCCACGTCGACTTGCCCGTCGGACAGCGCACTCAACAGAGCATCAATTTCAGCTTGGGACAAGACGTCTCCCATCAAATCACCCCCCTCTACTCGATATTCGATGTTCGTGGTTCGATATTCGATTTAAGGACCACGCTTCGATTTTTCGTTTATTTTATCTACCTAAAGCGATATTCGAACTTCTGACCTCTGGCCTCTGACTTCTGACCTCTGGTTTTACTGGTAGACCAGCGACAGGAACAACACCTCAGTGATTTTGTTATCCCCTACTTCATTAAGTTTTTCAAGTAACTCTTCTTTCAATTTTTCCAGTGCAGCAGGTGTTCGGACATTCTCTAGGGATTTGTTCATCAGAACTGAGTTGATGCGGTCTTTCATAAAGGGGACCTTCTCCTTCAACGCAACTTCTGCTTTCGCATCGGTCACCTCAACGGTAATCGTCGTCTTTAGAAATGATCCCCCCTGCAAATTCACGGTGAATTCGCCGATGGGTAGTAACACTCCTGCTTTTTTCGGAACACTCGCAGTGGCTTGTGCTGGCGCTTTAAACAGGATCTTTTGGGCTCCTATAGTCCCCCCTACGCCCAGTCCCATGCCCAAGAGCAAGGCCAGGATCATGAAAATCAGAAATTTTCGATTCATTGATCGGATCGCTCCTCCATTTTGCATATTGGGTAACAGCGCCGACGAAACTCAACGATCCGCTCTATGAGAACCGCTATAGGCTCTGACACGACGAATTTAGTTCCACCCGTTAAGGTAATGACTGTATCCGGAGTTTCTTCCATCATTTCGATTAAATCGGAATTAATGGTAAATATCTTGTCATTTAAGCGAGTCACGTTAATCATAAGTTCGTCCTTCCGTTCATGTGGTTTTGACTATTGTCTTACGCCAGTGGAGAACTTGACCAGTTTCATCCAAGATTTTTTGTTCTTTCTGCAACTCCACCACCTGAAAAGCTTTGGCCTGCTTTTCTTTTAGACGCACTAACTTCTCCTCTTCGCGGTGAGCCTCCAGTAAAACATGCCGTGCGTTTTCCATGCTGAGTTCTTGTTTCCTCAGCTCTAGGTTACCTTGGTGCAAGCGACGCTGTTGCTCTGCAGCGAAGAGTTGCCAAGTTCCTAACTCTTCAGGTCGGTGTCGACCTGCTTCCCGCTGCCCTTCTTGCGCGTTGTTAAACTTCTCTTTTTGAAGCTCACTGGCCGTGACTAACATCTTCCAGCGCTGCACTTCTTGGGCAAACTCTACTTGTGCAGTTTCCAAAGCCTGTTCCGCTAGGTGGAGGCTTGCTTCCAAGCGAAAGCTAAATCTTGCCATAGTTTTATATAATCCCCTTCAATTGCTTAAGCATCTCTTCAAATCCAGAGTAATCGTCCACCCCTTGCCGAGTAAACGCCAGAATCTTGTCCATATGCACAATGGCGGCATCAATCTTAGGATTGCTTCCTGGAGTATAAGCCCCAATGTCAATCAGATCTTTAGCATCACGATATACCGCTAAGTGTTCCCGCACAATGCCTGCCAATTTCTGATGGTCCTGACTAATGACATCGTTCATGACCCGACTGACGGATTGTAAAAGATCGATGGCCGGGAAATTGTTTTGCATAGCCAGTTCCCGAGTCAAAACGATATGCCCATCGAGGATCCCACGAACTGCATCTGCAATCGGCTCATTGTGATCGTCCCCATCCACTAACACCGTATAGATGCCGGTAATACTTCCAGTCTCCGCCATGCCCGAGCGTTCCAAGAGCTTCGGCAATAAGGCAAAGACGGAAGGAGGATATCCTCTGGTCGCTGGAGGTTCACCCACTGTCAGCCCCACTTCCCGCTGGGCCATAGCAAAGCGAGTCACAGAGTCCATCATCAAGAGCACATTCTCTCCACTGTCCCGAAAATACTCAGCGATCGCTGTCGCCGTAAAAGCCGCCTTCAAACGCACTAAGGCAGGTTGATCAGACGTCGCCACAATGATGACAGAGCGGGCTAATCCCTCCGGGCCTAAATCCTTCTCGATAAAATCACGCAGCTCCCGCCCCCGTTCTCCAACCAAGGCAATAACGTTGATATCCGCCACCGTGTTTCTGGCCATCATACCCAACAATGTGCTCTTGCCCACACCGGAACCTGCGAAGATTCCCATCCTTTGCCCACGCCCAATTGTTAGGATCCCATCGATCGCTCTAACTCCCACACTGAGTGGATCTCGTATTCGAGGACGCAATAAGGCGTTCGGTGGTTTGTTGTGCAGAGGGTACGCTGTTTCTGTCAGAAGCGGTCTACCATCCAGGGGATGACCCAGTCCATCGAGGATCCGCCCGAGTAGCCCACGACCCACCGGCACGGTCAGCTTCGAACGTTGAGGGAGCACACGATCCCCTGGAGCAATCCCTTCAAGCTCGCCTAAAGGCATGAGCAGGGTCGTTGAATCCCGAAAACCCACCACCTCGGCGGGCAGCGCTCGCCCGTGGCGCGTGATAATATGGCAATACTCCCCCACACTAGCGCGCGGACCGGCTGCTTCGACCATCAAGCCAACGATCTTAGAAACCCGACCCTGGGCCGAGATCGGTTCAGTCTGGTCCACCGTCTGCATCAATTGGTTCCATGCTCCCATGTTCGAGCTCCTCCCGTAAGGTGTGTTCTAATTTATCGAGTTGAGCCTCAAGCCTGGCATCAAAAAATCCTTCCTGACACTCTAGAAAACAATCTCCTGGGTTGAGAGACTCATCCACAACCCACGGACAAGGTGACTGATCCCCCTCCATCCAGCGGGTATCCTCTGGGGCCACATGCAGCCTCCAGCCTAAACGTTCCTGGGGTAATAAGGTCAACGCCTGAATGATTGACACCAAGCGTTGAGGTTCCACAGCCAAGCTTGAGCGAACGATGCGTTCGGCAATTTTTATCGCTAGATGCAGTAAGTCCTCATCAACCTTAGCATATTCCTCTTGAACCGCACGTTGAGCCAACTGGAAGAGATGATTAGCCTTTTCGGCTAAGCGCTTACCTTCGGTCTCTCCCGCCTGTAATCCTACTTGATAACCCTCAGTCTGCGCTGCCGGGTAAACTTCAGCTCGTGCGGTTTCCACAACCTCTTGGCGTAAACGCTCGAAGTCCGCTCTGCCCTCTTTAAGGATCGCCTGAGCACGTTTTTCAGCCTCCTCAAGGATCATAGCCGCTCTCTCTTTAGCCTCTTCCTCAATTGGGTTAGCCAGCATAACAGATTGTTCTAGTCTTGGCGAGTTGCCCGAATGTCGGCTCTCTTCCCCAACACTAAGGACTGCCAAAATCTCACCCAACTGCTGAAAACCCTCAGTGCACTCTACCATTCGAGGTGTGGATACCTCCACATCGTAACTTTTCACGACGCGTCCGTTAATAGATAATTTCATCACTACCCCCTCTAGAAATGACGATCGCACCACTTTCTTCGAGTTTACGAATCACCTTCACAATGCGTTGCTGAGCTTCTTCGACATCTCTCAACCGCACTGGACCCATGAATTCCATGTCGTCTTTGAGCATCTGACCAGCCCTCGAGGACATATTGGACATGATCTTTTGCGCAACTTCTGGATTGGACCCTTTCAGCGCGAGACCTAAATCCTTAGTTTCTACTTCGCGAAGGACTAATTGGATTCCGCGGTCGTCAAGAACGACAATGTCTTCAAAGACAAACATTTGACGCTTGATCTGTTCCGCTAGATCAGGATCTTCCATCTCCAAGGCATCCATGACCACTTTAACCGTTCCTGGATCCGTCCGATTCAGGACATCCACGATACTTTGAATCCCGCCTGAAGTCGTATAATCCGTAGGGGCCAAACTTGAAATCTTGCGTTCTAAGACCTTTTCAATCTCTTTAAGCACCTCCGGACTCGTTCGCCCCATCGTCGCCACGCGCTTCGCAACATCGGCCTGACGATCTGGCGGGAGGCTGGAAAGCAAGGTCGCTGCTTTATCAACTGGTAAGTGGGTCATAATCAGCGCAATCGTCTGCGGGTGTTCTCCTTGAATAAAGGAAAAAAGTTGCTTGGGATCCGTCCGACGCACCAGATCAAAGGGCCTCATCTTCAAAGAAGAGGATAAGCGGCTAATAATCTCGAACGCCCGCGTTTCTCCTAGCGCTCGTTCCAATACTTCTCGTGCGTATTCGAGGCCACCCTTAGAAATATAGTCATTGGCAATGCACATTTGATGAAATTCTTCCACGACATAATCACGGTGTTCCAGCGAGATTTTCCCAACATTGGCCATCTCTAGGGTCAACTGTTCTATTTCTGCATCCCCTAGGTGTTTAACGACGTGGGCAGAGTTCTCCGCACCTAAGGCAATCATTAAAATCGCTGCTTTTTGAATTCCGGTTAGTACTTGAGCCATCTAACTCTCCTCCGATAGCCAAGTTTTCATCAGACGGGCAACTTCATCCGGATTATTGCGTGAATATTGTTCGACTGAGTCTTTGGTCTTTTGCTTTTGGAGTTCTTCGGCAGTCTTCGTCTTTTTTTGATTGAATTTTAAATTGGCCTCAGCCTCCGCCATCTGTTGGGCTATGATAAGTTCAGCCTCAGCCAGCGATACGGGTTGCGAACCGTTCATGCTCCGCATGTCTCCTGCACGCGTTTTCTTTGAACGAGAGCGAAGAAGCATTATCAACAAGAACAAACCGAACAACACGGCAGCTCCAATTTCGATATACGTGACAAGTTGTTGCCGTTTCTGAGCATTGTCCATGGCTACTTTTTCTTGCTGCAAATCTGTTTTATTAAAGGGAATGGCCGCGACTTGAATCTGATCCCCACGGGTGGAATCAACGCCTGCCGCCGAGCCCACAATCGTTTTGATTTGATCAAGTTGTTCCTGAGTGATGGTGTCCGCATCTGCCATCACGGACACAGAAAGACGTTTCACGGCACCAGGGCTTACCACTTGTTCTTCTTGCGTGGTGTCCACCTGATAGTTTTTGGTAGCATCGGTCTTAGTGGAGGTAGAATTCACCCCCGTGGCTGCGGTTGGGTAGGTCGGGGCCCCATTGGCGGTCACTCCTGGTGTCCCGCCCGTTGCCGTACCATTGGTGGTTGTTTCCGTGGAACTCTGTTCACTCACCACCGCACCCGGTCCATTAGTCTGGATGGTTCGTTTAATTTGATTGAAATCCAGCGCTGCGCTAATTCGAACGACAGTTCTACCCGAGCCAAGCACCCGATCCAGCATACTCTGAACGGATTTTCGAGTATCCTCCTCGACCGTTTGCTTCAGTTGATATTGAGTTCCGGTCAGCCGATTAGGGTCACCGCTTTTTCCTAAAATATCGGATAAAACATTTCCGTTGGTATCCACAATCGTCACATTCTCCGTTTGCAGTCCCTCCACCGATCCTGCTAATAAATTAGCGACCGCACGGACCTGTTCGTCACCAAGCTTTGTTCCTGGAACGAGTTTCAAGGTCACCGCCGTCGTTGCCGCTTTTTGACTATCGACAAAAAGTGAGGGTTCAGGCATTACAATGTGAACACGTGCATCTTGCACACCGTTCAATGTCTTTAGTGTATTTTCTAGTTCGTTCTGCAAGCCGAGAACATAACGCAATTTCCGGTCAGCGTCCGTCTCCCCCAAATGCATAGTATTAAGACTGTCAAAGCTAAATTTGCTTTGGGTCGGAAGCCCTGCGCTAGCCAGCTGGAGTCGGAGATCTGCGGCTGACTGTTGAGGCACCATGATGGTTGATCCATTGTCCGCCAACTGATAATCTGCTTTCAAGTCTTTCAGCTTTGTCGTGATTGCACCGGCCTCTGCGTCACTAAGCTTGGTGAAAATCGCCACATACTGTGGTCTACCAGCCCAAGTAATCAAACTTATCAGGGCGACCGCCACCACAAGAGGAGCAAGCACTGTTATAATTTTCTGTGGGCTAGAAAGCCTGTTCCAAAAGGTCTTTACCGATTGCTGAATTCCCGCCCAAGAAAAATCCACCCTTAACTCCTCCTTTCTTCAATAAATTGTATATTTATAGGGTTTTATACCCCCAGAAAAGTAAAACTCCAAACGTATTAATAATGACACATCATTCTTTAAATCTGCATACGCATGATCTGATTGTAAGCATCTAAGACTTTATCCCGAGTTGCGACAGTCAAGGACAATGATAAGCTTGCTTTTTCAATAGCAACCATCACCGATGACAGATCATCCACCTGTCCCGTTGCTAATTGCAAACTGGCCGCGTCCGCATTCTTTTGCAGAGCATCGACTTGGCTGAGGGCATCGGTTAAAAACTTAGAAAAATCCGTCCCCGACTTTCCAGCACCCGAACCAACACTCTGTGGCTCGAGGTTTGTGGGAGCGATCGGAGTAATCAGTCCGAGGGGCATGATCGGTGCGATGGGTGTAAAACTCACTTAATCCTTACCCCTTTCCAATTTCAAGTGCTTTAGACGCCATTGCCTTACTGACATTAAGCGCGGTCACATTCGCTTCATACGCCCGCGATGCAGAAATCATGTCGATCATTTCCGTTACAATATTTACATTTGGTTGCCGGATATACCCCACGGGTAAACCTGGTTCGGCCACTTTCGCCGCATCTGGGGAAGAGGGATTATACTCTAAACGAAAGGGTTCCTGAAGGTCACGCTCAATGCTCCCCACTTGCACCCCATTCCCAAGGTTTCGGCCTCCCATAGTTTCTCCGAGCACACTCGCAAAGGGTGTTTCTGGAGGACGTGGGACGAACGAGGCGACTTGCCGACTGTACGGTATAGGGTTTCCTGCTGCGGTCAGTTCTCCCGTCCGCGTCGTATTAATATTGGCAACGTTGTTCGCTATGAGATCCATCCGTAGACGCTGCGCGGTTAACCCTGAGGCACTAATATCAATCGCTCCAAAAAGGCTCATAGTTCATCCCCTCCTCATGACGCATTCCACAATCGTTCTCCCAATCTCCCCCAGCGGCACCACTCGATCAGCTAGACCGGCCTCCACCAAGGACCTAGGCATTCCATAGACCACGCAGGTCTCCTCTGACTCGGCAATCGCAAACCCTTCTAACGCTTTGAGTTCTTTCATGCCCTTCGTACCATCACTTCCCATCCCAGTCATGACCACGCCAAGGGTTCCTTTACCAACAGCCTTCGCCAAGGAAAGAAACATAACATCCACGGAAGGATGGTAAAGCGTCGGTATGGGAGCTTCATCTCCGATATGCAGCGTTAACTGTCCCGACTTACGCTGAACCTGCATCTGTTTACCCGCCGGCGCTACATACACTGTCCCTGCTTTCAACACTTCACCATGTATCCCCTCCCGCACATTCAGCGGGCATAGTCCGTTTAAGCGCTGAGCGAGCGGCCCCGTAAAACCTGGGGGCATGTGTTGAGCAACCAGCACCGGAACTGGGAAATCCTCCGGTAGGATAGGTAGAACAGCTTGTAAAGCAGAAGGTCCGCCTGTTGAAGTCCCGATGGCCACAATTTCAATGGGATGCTTTGGAACTAAGCCTGACTTACTGGGGGTGGAAAGGCGGGGAGCTTTTCCCGAAGTCGTCCCAGTCACCACTTTTGTTGCCAACGTTTGAACAACCGCACCCATAGGTCCAAAGGTACTCCTTGCAAAAGGGTTTACGCCCTTACTCCCCAAGCGAGCTAGATTAACCCCAGCCGCTGCTTTTACTTTCTCCACTAAATCCCGGGAAAGTGCTTGCAGATCAGCTCCTGGACTACCAGATGGTTTGGCCACAACATCATAAGCCCCTAGGTCAAGAGCCTTCAACGTGGCATGAGTTCCTTCCGTCGTCACCGCGCTCAAGATGATTACCGGCGTTGGTTGCCAACGCATAATTTCTTCCAAGGCCTGAAGTCCGTTCATGACTGGCATCTCGACATCCATTGTTACGACCTGAGGGCGAAGGGCTTGGAGTTTTAGAATCCCTTCCCTCCCATCCCGCGCAGTGTCCAAGACCTTAATACCAGGGTCTTGACTAAGAATTTTCTGGAGGGTCAAACGCATAAAGGGCGAATCATCGACTATTAGGACCCCGATAGGCGTTTTAGAGGTTAAACTCATAGCCTAATCTCCGCCCATGATTTGATCGAGTTCCAAGAGAATAAGTAAGCGTTCCTCAATTTTCCCGACTCCGCGTATAAACTGGGAGTCCATGCCCAAGGCAATCGGTGGTGGTGGCTCAATTGATTCACTGTCTAAGCGTAGCACTTCGGTTACCGCATCCACTCTGATCCCAAAAACTTTTGTTTTAACTTGCAAGACAATGATCCGACTGAGGTCAGTTTCCTCCACGCGGTCAATTCCAAAACGAGTACGCAAACTGATCACTGGAATCACATTCCCGCGCAAATTAATGACCCCTTCTACATAGGTCGGCGCTTTAGGGACCCGTGTTATTGCTGGTATACGGATAATTTCCTGGACACACATGATATCGACACCGAATTCTTCGGACCCTAAGCTAAAGGTGACTAATTGTTCTTCCGCCATTGGTTTTATCCCCCTCTAATCGTTGTTCGATGTTCGATGTTCGTAGTTCGAACTGGAATAAAAACTGAAAGTTTTAGGACTTAATTAAAATTTTCTTTATATTACATTAGAAATTCGAAGGGATTGATCGAGATAAGAATTAAATAGTTTTTAAAAACTATCAGGTTTTTATTCTTACTCGAACTACGAACCTCGAACATCGAACTTCGAGTTAGTGACTAAGACGTCTTGGATTAGGGATCCGATATCCAGAATCAAGGTAACTTTACCATCCCCAAGAATAGTTGCCCCAGCAATTCCCGGTAAATTATTGAGAAAATCGCCCAAGGATTTAATAACAACTTCTTGTTGTCCTCGCAGCTCATCCACAATAAGGCCAAGGGCTTTATCTCCAAAGCCTACCACGACGACAAAGACTTCTTCACTAGCGGTTTCTGGAGCTGGAAGATCAAATTTTTCTTGTAACGAGATTAAAGGTAACGTGTTGCCACGCAGTTGCACCATTGGTAAGCCGCCCACTGTCTTAATATCCGTCCGATCCACTAGAAGTGTTTCTAAAACAGAGGAGAGCGGGACAGCATAAATTTCTTCCCCAACTTCAACAAGAAGGGCTTGAATGATGGCTAAGGTCAAAGGCAACCGAATTGTAAAGGTGGTACCCTTTCCTTTACGAGTTGTGATGTCCACCATTCCCCCAAGATTATTGAGGGCCTTTTTCACGACATCCATCCCTACACCACGCCCAGAAATATCGGTCACCTTCTCTGCCGTGCTGAAGCCTGGTAAGAAGATAAGGTTTGAAATATCGCTCTCGGAGAGCTCTTCTCGCGCTCCGACCAAGCCTTTAGAAACTGCAATGCTCCGGATTTTATCAAGATCTAACCCCGCCCCGTCATCGGAGATGAGGATAGCAATATGGTTGCCTTCGTGATAGGCATCCAGCGTAATCGTGCCCAGTTTCGCTTTACCAGAGGCTCGCCGTTCTTCTGGAGATTCGATTCCGTGATCCACGGAATTGCGAATCAGGTGCATTAAAGGATCCCCGATCACTTCCACCACCGTTTTATCCAGTTCAGTGTCCTCACCTTTTAAGACCAGTTCGATTTCTTTGCCAGTCTTCTTGGCCAGATCACGGACCAAACGCGGAAAACGATTAAAGACAGTCCCAATCGCCACCATCCGGAGGCGCATGACACTCTCTTGAAGATCATTCATTAGACGGCCCAGGTAAACATTGGCCTCGTTTAAATTATTAACCATCCCGTCCATCTGGTACTGGGCCTTCAGATCCAGCCCAATTTGAACCAAGCGAGTTCGGGTAATGACCATTTCTCCCACCAGGTTGATAAGATTATCCATCCGAACCGTATCCACACGAATCGTATGTACTTGAGTGTTGCTCTCCCCACCCACGGCTTCAATTACTGGAGCTGTAGAAACCGAGGCTACTGCCTTGGGTTCTACGACGATTTTTGGAGTAGAGAGTGGCTTGATGATGATTTCCGGCTCTACATCAGTCGCCTCAACGACCTCGGTCCCCTCTTTAGTCGAACCTTCAGCCGCCCCTACTCCACCCAAGTATGGATGAATAAGTACCTCTGCCAACTCTGAAATCTCTAGAACTTCCCTCCGAATCTCTTCGCTGGGTTCATCACTGAGGACAAGTAGCGAAAAGCCCTCCCCATCTCCAGCTTCCAACTCTTCCAAGCTCGGAAGAATCTTAACCACCGAGCCCATTCCCTCGAGCCGCTGGGTTGCCATCACAGCGCGAACCGCCTTCATCAGAGTACCTGCCTCAAGTTTCACATCGACTTGATAAACACCGTGCCCCATCATATGAGCATCGTTCAGCTTTTCCCCTTCGCTCTGGGTTAAGGAGAAGTTCAGTTGGACAAAGTTCACCAGTGTAGCCGCTGCTTGGCCAGGTCCTTCTAGATTTGGTTGCAAATTTTCAAGAACAACCGGCTTTTCTCCATTCAATACCGACCGCATGGAGGAGACTAAATCTTCGAATCCTATTGTAATTTCCTGACGCTGCTCCACTTGAGACAACATCGCTTTAACTCGGTCTGTCACCGCTAACAGAATGTCAATCATTTCGAGAGAAACCTCTATTTTCCCCTGACGTAAACGATCCAGTAAGTCTTCAGCCGCATGGGTCATCGCCACGATCGGTGTAAACCCCATGGTTCCCGAAGCCCCTTTTAAACTGTGAGCAGAGCGGAAAAGATCGTTAATCAGTCCGATATTTCCTCCCTCTTTCTCCAGTTGCAAGAGTCCTGCTCCCAGTCTTTCGATCTGTTCCTGAGAATCCAATAGGTAAAACTCGAGAAATTCCCCCAGATCGACTCCCATAGTTTTGTCGTCATCCTGGCTCATGCTTTGCCACCCCTATCTTATTGCTACTCCTTCTGGAGAACTGACTTCTATGATTCAACATTTAATGACACTAATGGCATAAATTTGGTAATTTTCGACAAAATAATCCTAGTGTTAAATAGTGCTCCGATTACATTTATTCGCTGTTTTTATCATAATTCCTCCAATAAAAACAGATAAACATCTTTAATTCGCTATTCTCTTAGAGTAGCATCTGATTATGAAATCTTACACAATTTATTCGACAAATCCTATAGGACCTTTGGGCAAAAATAAACAGGGTGCTTAATTTGCATCCTGTCTTGAATATTAATGAAAGTATTGTAAGTTTATATTCAATTAAACTCGTTTATCGAAGAACAATCCAGCCATCTGGCTGAACGACTCTAGAATCTCCAAAGCCCGTTTTGAAGGAATTTCAGCCAGCACTTCTCCACTTTGTTGATCAACAATCCGAACAGCAAGGCGATGAGATTCTTCACTGATAGAATACTCATAACGTTTATCAATAATCCCCATCAATCGATTGAGTTTTTCTACCGCCTTTTCTACCGCCTCACGTGGAATTTCTTCCCGGGCAGAGGGGATTTCTTGCTTGCGATCGACTACCTTCTGAGGAGCCTCTTGGGAAGACCGTTCCAGCTTTTGCCCGGAAAAGGTATCTGCCGGGATCGTAGTGGACTGGGTATTGGGTTGAACGGGATTAATCATCGAAAATTCCTCCTAATTTTAACCTCAAATGATTTAATAGGGGGTGGGATTATCGTTTCCAATTCATTTGACTGACAGCCGTAGTACTGGCAGCGCTATAGGCTTCGGAGACCTGATGTTGCTGCTTGCTACGGTTGAGTAAAAGCTGCATATTAGCCGTGATATCTTGATTCATTTGGTGAATTTCGCTTAGCAAACTTCTTCCTACCGACGAGACTTTGAAACCTTCATCGGAAGTCTGGTCAATAATCGTCTGCAACCGTTCCCGCTGACTCATCAGGTCATTGAAGAGTTCCATATCCTGTTGGATTAGAAACTTCTTCATTTCTCTCGTTAAGAACCTATAATCCTGCCACAAAGCTTCTGCCGTCTTGCTTGCCATTACTTGCCTGTCGCCCGGGATACATGAGTTTGTTTCATAGCACCCATCCAGGCCTCCCGCATGTCTTCTAACATTTCCTTCGCTTGCAGTAACTGTGCCACATCTTTCTTGATGTTGCCTTGAATGAGGCAGTGTTCCGTGTATTCGTAAAGTTGGGCCCAGGTTTTCGATAGTTCAATGCTCATATCTAAGGTGTGCATGAATTCACGGACGATGGCTTGCACGCGCATATTGGCGTTGTGGGATTTTGGGATGTCTTTTTGTTCCATCGCTAGAATGCTTTCAGATAGAAAACGCAGGGCGCCATTGTATAGGAGTAAGGTTAGTTGTTCCGGCGAGGATGTTAGTACTTGTTGGTTTTTATAGGCGTTGGCCATTTGGGTGTTCGTCATGTTAAGACCTCCTTATTATCTGTTGTATTCGCTATTACTGCGAAGTACTCCCAAACGATTGTAGCCAGCTGCTTTGGGAATTCATTTGTTGTAAAGCTAATTCCATCGCATTGAACTTCTTATAGAAAGCCTTTTGCACCACGTCGAATCTGTCTGATCCTTTGCTGATTTGCAGATTGTAGGCGCTAATTTTCTTAGCATAATTACTAGTGGTATCATATTTAGTCCCACCCGTTGTCCCAGCTATTTGTGACAATTGATCCAATTTAATCTTGATTCCATCATACAACCGTCCTGCGATACCTTGGCTGCTGAAATCAGTACTGGTAGCACCAAACAGCTGATTCAGTACATCAGGATTGGCCTGCAATGCTGTCCTTAGCTTGTCGGCATTCAGGGTTAATTTACCGCCCTCAGTATAGGCTCCTGTGGTAATACCAATTGAGGCCCCACTATTATAAGGAGGTGTAGAGCCAGAAACAGGGTTAGAGAAAGCACTCCTCATAGAGTTGACCAAGCTTGCCAGGGTCTGATCATTGCGGAGCATTCCGCTCTTTGCTTTAGTCTCCCAGGCAGTAATATCTGCCTCTTTCATAACCGTTTTTTGGGCAGCCGTAAGGGGTGGGAAATCCTTGTAGCGGGCTTCATTCATCTTGCCATTGATGTTTTCTAGGATTTTGTTATAGGAGTCGACTAGGGATTGAATGCTGGCAACGGCTTTGTCGGTGTCGTTGGTGACGCTAATGGTGGTTGGTGTTGCGGAAACTCCCGTTAAATTATAGGTTACACCAGAGATGCTAAAGCTATTATTGGCTTGGGTTAGGGCGACATCATCGAGTGTAAATTCGGCGTCTTTACCTTTCTTGCCAGTATTAGAGATTTCAGCAGGGAGTTTTAACTTGTCTACAAAAAAATCAGCGCCCCAGCTAGCATCATTTGCTGCATCATTAACAATTTTAATCTCCGCAGAAGAACCAGTATTCGTAGTAGACATAAAAAAACGATCTAGCGTACTATCATAACTGGCCTTTACATTAACGCCTGCGCTGTTAATTTGACTGACTATATCATTGATGCTTTTCGACGGGTCAATGGTAATTTCTTTCGATTCTCCTCCATTGGATATCGTGAACTTATACAAGTCTGTAGGTACGACTCCAAGCTTGGTAAACTGGTCGGCAATAGTATTCTTATTCACGCCAGTCGTAACAGTACTCAAACTTGTCAAATTAACACCCTCGGCTAACTTCGCAACCACCAAAGAATGATTCACATCTGCTGCATCTGTATTAGCTGTTACCGTGGCAACTGATGGGTTACTGGAAGTGACTTTGTTTGGACTTAAGTTTGACTGTAACTTAAAGTTAAATGCTGTCGTGCGAAAAGTATTGATATCGTCATACAGGGTATTGTAAGCAGCCTTTTGCCATTCTGCCACCGTTTTCTTTTGTAGCAAAGCATCTGCTTTTGCTTGCTGAGTTGTCATTAATGACTTTACGATTGAGTCAATATCCATGCCTGAGCCGGATAGACCGTATGTTCCTCCTATGGATGACATGTTTAGGACCTCCTATCGATTGATAGATCTATATTTATATCGGATGAAGTGATGGGAAACGTTAGGGGATAGGCGCTTACATCCAAGTTATTTCCAAGGTTAGGGCCCAGAGACATCGGACATTTCTGTTAGCTGAGTAGTGGTTTCCTTGCTAGAATCCATTGCAACCTTCATCACCGCTATGCCAGCTGATTGTCGTACTCTGGATTGACTTAATATCGTTGAGAGTGCGCCGATTTCCATGTTATTCTTTCCATATAATAAAAATTTTCGAAAAGGAGCCAGAGCATATTACTCTGACTCCTTTGGGTTACTTTTATAAGTTGATCAATTATCTTAATAATTGAAGAACTTGTTGTGGTTGTTGGTTAGCTTGTGCCAACATGGCTTGAGCAGCTTGAGAAAGAATGTTGTTCTTGGAGAATGTGGACATTTCTTTGGCCATGTCTACGTCTCTGATTCTTGATTCAGCTGATGTCAGGTTTTCGCTTGATGTTCCTAAGTTAGCTATTGTGTGTTCGAGTCTGTTTTGGTATGCACCAAGTTTTGAACGTTCTGCCGATACTGTCTCAATGGCTGATTGAATACTTGTAATTGCAGTATCCGCGTCTGATTGAGTGGAGATATCTATACCATCAACCGTGACTGCAGCGACATTTCCTGTAGCACTCACATTAGTAACAGCAACGCCAGTAACACCTAAGGTTTTAGCATCCATGGCACCAATAACCAGCTCGATATTTTGACCTGCGTTGGCACCAATGTGAAAAGTTAGGTCATCCGCATTCGTCACAGCTGATCCTGAGTCAGCGCCACCATTTAACAATTTTTTGCTATTGAATTCAGTATTGTTCGCTATACGAGTAATTTCTTTCGCCAACTCGTCAACTTCTTTTTGAATCTCACCCCGGTCAACAGTAGTGTTGGTATCATTAGACGATTGAACAGCAAGTTCCCGCATTCTTTGAAGAATACTATGAGTCTCATTCAATGCACCTTCAGCTGTTTGAATCAAAGAAATACTATCTTGAGCATTTGCTGAAGCTTGGTCAAGACCTCTAATTTGGCCTCTCATTTTCTCTGATATAGCAAGACCTGCCGCATCGTCCCCAGCCTTATTAATTCTAAGACCTGAAGAGAGTTTTTCCATTGATTTACTAGCATTACCTGAGTTGATGTTCATGTTTCTGTTTGCATTCATAGCACCTAAGTTGTGATTAATAATCATAATAAATTCCTCCTTGATTTTTATGCCAGGCATCCTTGCCCGTGCATCTTCGTTTGCTAGAAGTAGAAGACTTCACCCTCCGGCCGGTTGGGTTGAAAGTTTTCTACTTGCCTGCTTACTTCTTATATCGTAGGTTAGTGACCTTTACATTAGGGTTATTTTAAAAAAATTTTATATTTATAATTCCAGTGCTATATGTCTTAAGGATTTGCAACCTCATTCTCCCTAAATGCTCACGCTCGGGTCGGAAAAGGTCTGAGGGTCAAGCCTCAAGGGACTTTCTTTCCCTCCCAAAGGGGTCTGAACCCACAATGATTTTCTGCATAAGTTATTCAGTGCACTTTAAATACTTGGCACAAATTCTATCACTGTCGGACATTTCTCAATTCCTCCGCTAGTTTTTTTGGGAAGATGGCTTGTTTGACCTGCCGAAATTTCCGTGTTTCATAGTAGCTTTTGTAAAGGTAGGGAAAGCTTTTGAAAATATCCCTCTTCCCCCTCATAAAGTAACCTTCCATCACTGGCGATGGCCTCTTTGAGCAGGCTAGGAGCAGTTAATAGATTTACTAGATCGATGGCGCTCTTGCTGTGCAGAACGATTAAATCTGTCATCAAATCAAATAGTTGCTGTCTGTCAAGTGGATTTTTGGAAACAAAGGCAATATCGATGTCGCTTTTGGAGGGGTCATAATCTTTCTTCCGAGCAAAGCTTCCATAATAGACTAAGAGACGCAACTGATAGCGATGTGCCAATTTCTGCAGTTTATCTTGATCGATTCTAATCATCATATGGGGTCTTCCTCCCCGCCTTTCACACATTTTATTATTTAGATCGGGTCGGAAAAGGTTTCTCCTCCCAAAGGGGTCTGACCCCACAATGATTCGACAAATGTTGCAAGCACAAAAAGTAAGATGCATAAACTAGCACCTTACTTCTTAATTTGCAACCCTTTCAGTAAATCCAACTCCGATAAATTATTGGGAGCGACGGTCTGTCAATCTTCTGCCGCGATGGTATCCAAAATCTCGCCACGATAGTTCTTGATTTCTTTAAGAGCCTGAATTGCAAGATCATTATTTTATACTTATGAATTATCTAACGATTTTGGACATCGAGTTTTTCTTTCAAGCCTTCTTGTAGAATCTGCGAAAAATTTACCCCAGCTTTTTCGGCTAGATCATTAAGCCAACTTGGCAAAGTTAAGTTTTTTCGGATTGTTCGATTATCGTTTGCTCTGCGGTATGCGTCTATATCAATATCTACTAGGGTAACAATCTCATTATCTGCGCTTACAGGGTGAAGAGTAGATGGTGACGGAATAGACCGACCCATATCCTCTTCACAGATCCCCCAAAGCCCTATCGCGTCGCGGGCCATTTCGATAGCGTTGGCTATATCCGTGCCTTCGGTGTTAATTTGTAAATCAGGCACAAAGACAACATATCCAACGTCAGCCGGAGTTAAAACAACAGGGTATACTTTTTTCATACTAACACCTCCAAATATTTTCAAAGCGGGTTAAGGGCTTATTTTAGCCCCTGTCGCTTGATGATAGCTCTTGCTAACTTTTCATCCACTTCTCGATGGCGTGGAATAGGTTCACTGGTTATTCCATTGGTATATATGTCATGGTTTGCACCGTTTCGGAACAACCACCAGCCATTCACAATTAATTTTTTTATTAAGTCTTTCCGTTTCATCTCCTCACCTCTTAGTTATATTATACATATCGAATGCGCATAAGGCAACTACAACTTTACATTAATTACCATTTTATTACTGGGCAAAGCCGATATACATAATTATCAAGAAGCCCTAGAAGCCATTCACATCAGGCATTCTAGGGCTTCTTGATTGTCACTTAATGTAGTTATGTCACATTCGGCTTGGTGTATAAATCCTCAGGAACGGCTGTTTGTTTTCTGCGCTAATGCGCTCACTGCAAGTTGGGTAGTTCCTATTCAGCCTCTGTATCACAATAAAAAACAGTGCTTAAGTCCACTGTGAATTCTGGAAGGATCTCAACGGGAACGTGGTCAGGAAAGGCATATATTTTAGGTTTTCCATATTCACCGTTATGCAATGTGAAAACCATTAGAGTTTGGTCAGTTGGATGAACAACCCAATATTGTTTGACCCCAGCCCGCTCATAGAGTCGGAGTTTCACGATTAGGTCGCGTTTAGCAGTGGCGGGCGATAGAATCTCGATGACTAAATCAGGTGCTCCCTCACACCCCCTTTGATCCAGCTTTTTGGGGTCACATACGACCACCAAATCAGGTTGTACTACAGTCTTAGTTTCTTCTGTACTCTCATCCTGCCTAGGGAGACGAACATCAAAAGGAGCAACGTACACTTTACAAGGTTTACCTAGGAGATGGTTGGAGAACTGTCTCCCCAACTCCATTAGAATTTGCTGGTGTAGCCGGGATGGGGAAGGTGTCATGTCTACAATCATGCCTTCAATTAGTTCTAAACGCTTCTCATTATTCCATTCCAAGTAGTCTGCGTAGGTGTAACCATCTAACTTTTCACGAGCCGATTCACCCACAGCAAATCCCCCTTTTTAACCAATCTTTCATCCACATTATACCATAAGATTAAGCAAGCTCCTAGTGCTCACCGGCAGCTATTCAGCTAGTTCTTCCTCAACTTCTAAATCAGCAAATACTTCTGATAGATTTACTATCAGATCGGTAAAAATTGATGTTTTCATTTCCTCTTCATCGCTGTATATATTAGGGCGGCCGTACTGACCGTCTTTTAAGATAAACGCAGTGATCAGCTTAGAATCAGGTTCAACGAGCCAATATTCTTTGACACCGTGCTTCTCGTAAAGGAGGAACTTTTCTCTACGGTCTTTTCTGGCGGTTGCGGGAGAGAGTACTTCGATAATCAGGTCCGGCGCACCTTTACAGCGTCGTTTATCGAGTTTAGATTTGTCACAGACAACAAATACATCCGGTTGGACAACGGTTTGAATCTGTTCATCCAACTCTTGCCCCTTAGTCAATAATACATCTAATGGCGCAATGAAGACTCTGCAAGCCTTTCCTTGCATGTAATTAGCAAAAATTCTATATAAAGCTCCGACAACCTCCTGATGTCGGATAGTAGGTGCTGGTGACATAGCATAGGGAACGCCTTCGAGAATTTCCCATCGTTCATGCTCTGACCAAGCTAGAACATCAGCATAGGTATAAATGGAGTCTGAGGACAACGCTAGAATACTCATAACATTCCTCCATATGTTTATTTACCTTTAGTATACCATGAATCAAAACACATCTGATTATGCTTTCTATGAGCTCTCTTCAAGCCTAGCTCCAGGCATAAGATCAAGCAAGCTCCTAGTGCTCACCGGGATGCAACTGCGCATCTTACTTCTTTTTGACAATCCCTTGAACAAATCCAACTCGATAAATCCCAGGGATTATTCAATGTTTCGCGATGGAGTTAGCTCAAGTTATTCAGTGCATTTTAAATACTGGTTAATCAAATCCATATATTCCAGATAGTATTCTAAACAGGTACCGATGGAATAGAAATAGTAGAGATGTTTTTTAACTCTTCATAATAGCCATATAGTTTGTCTAACTTGGCACAAATTATATCACTGTCGGACATTTTTCAATTCCTCCGCTAGTTTTTTTTGGAAGATGGCTTGTTTGACCTTCCGAAATTTTCGTGTTTCATAGTAGCTTTTGTAGAGGTAGGGGCAAAGCTTATCAAAATACCCCTCTTCAGCCTCATAAAAACACCTTCCATCACTGGCAATGGCCTCTTTGAGTAGGCCAGAAGCTGTTGATAGATTTACTAGATCAATGGCGCTCTTGCTATGCAGAACTATTAAATCTGTCATCAAATCAAATAGTTGCTGTCCGTCAAGTGGACTTTTGGAGACAAAGGCGATATCGATGTCGCTTTTGGAGGGGTTATAATCTTCCTTCCGAGCATAGCTTCCATAATAGACTAAGAGACGCAACTGATAGCGATGTGCCAATTGCTGCAGTTTATCTTGATCGATTCTAATCATCATATGGGGTCTTCCTCCCCGTCCTTCAACTCATTTTGTTATTAAAATGATTATACCATATACATCACATATTTTTCCAATATCTGTATTCATCTTTATTTTTCTCTACACTGAGTCCGAAATAGGACGAATCTCTTATGGAGCTGAATAAAAAATAGAAGTAAGATGCGTAGTGCATATTACTTCTTAATTTTCAACCCTTTAAGCAAATCCAACTCCAATAAATCCTTGGGAACAGCTGCTCGTGTCGGAAAAGGTCTGAGGGTCAAGCCTCATGGGACTTCCTTTTCCTCCCAAAGGAGTCTGACCCCACAACGATTCGACAAATGTTTCAAATTAAGAAGTAAGATGCATAAACTAGCACCTTACTTCTTAATTTGAAACCCTTTCAGTAAATCCAACTCCGATAAATCCTTGGGAGCAGTGGTCTGTTAATCTTCTGCCGCGATGGTATCGAAAATCTCGCCACGATAGCTCTTGATTTCTTAAGGAGCCTGAATTGCAAGATCCTTATTTTATACTCATGAATTATCTAACGATTTTGAACATCTAGTTTTTCTTTAAGCCTTTTTGTAGAATCTGCAAAAAACCGTCCGGTCGGAATTGTGTCGGGGTCCCTCAAACAACTTAAGAACCCGAGGGGAACAAATTTTCCCTCGGGTTCTTAAGTTGATAACAATGCTATTGGAGTTCTGAAATTAAGCCTTACATACAATCTCTTTTAGAGATTATTCTCAGTTACATAGAGGGCAATTTGCTTGAGATATCGGTTAATGTCTTCGAGATTATCATGGATAATATTATAGACTACCTCAGGAGAAATATCCCAATAGACATGGACTAACCGGTTGCGAAATTTAGTGATCTCGATCATAGCAGGTTCTAAGTCTTGAGTTATTCGATGTTTTTCTAATTCCCGAAAAACGTCGGCATAAGTTTTGGGAGCCTCAAACTGCTGATCCACTTGAAGCATGGAAATAAGACGATTCCCAACATTGATACAGGATTCGATACATAACTGCAGATAACGCTCAGTGGCACTCTGTAGCATAGAATTACTCAAATAATTTTCACGGGGTGTTTGAGCGACTTCCTTCAGTCGTCCGTGATACTTGGAGATTTGACGCATTTGGAAAGCAAGTTTTTCATCCATAAACAGTCCTCCCCGAAAGAGTTTCAAGTAGTGTGTTGTTGCATTCATCGAGCAATGGTTTAAAATCCAGATAATACTTAACCGTTTGCTCCCAATAATCGATGTATTCTTCGCGGTTGTTAAGTAAAAGAATTTTCGATTGTTTTATAGCTCCATACTGCATGGATAGAGGAGCGGTATTCAGGTTAATTACATCAATATCATCAGATTGAAGTAAGTCGGTGATTATTCCCATGACTTGGAGGTGAAGCCTATCGAGTTCATTTAGACCAAGGTTTTTATGATACAAAATAGCCAGATCAACATCGCTTAAGTGAGTTTCTTTGTTTGTAGCTAATGAGCCGAAGAGAATCACAGCACTAATTTGTTGCTCTAAGGACGCTAATGAATGGGGTAAACACTTAAGTCTTTCGCGGATGAACTTGAAATTGAAGGGTTTACTATCAAAAATCACGCTAATCACCATCCCTAGGATCATTATACCAGTAATTCCCTTTATGTAACAGTTGTCCTTTGAAAAAGGAGTGGAATGGACAAATGTTGCAAGCAAAAAAAGTAAGATGCATAAACTAGCACCTTACTTCTTAATTTGAAATCCTTTAAGCAAATCCAACTCCGATAAGTCCTTGGGAACAGCGGCCTGTTTGTTTTCTGCCGCGATCGCATCGAAGATCTCGCCACGATAGATCTTGATTTCTTTGGGGGCTTCAATCGCCAAGCGGATGTTATCCCCCTTTATACTCACCACTGTCACTACGATGTTGTCGCCGATGACGATTCGTTCGCCAACTTTACGGGTAAGTGCTAACATATTACGTTCCCCCTTTGACAGCTGCTTTCGGCAAGCCGTTAGGAAACAGTTTATAACGGATAGAATACTCCGGCTTGTCCAGAATGACCTGCCTCCCCATACGATTGATCCCATTCACAACGACAGGCGCCAACAGGTTCACCGTCATATCTGCCAGTTCATCTTTCACCGTAGCGATCAAAAACACTTGGGGCGGATTTTCCAAGGATAAGTCTAATTCCGTAGCAACGTCATCCTCCAGGACAAATTCATAATCCTTGATAAATGCAAAAGGATCCACCAACACGAATGTTAAATTGACTTCCGTTGTGGACTGGAGAAACGAAAACGGACTTTCAGTGTCCTGTCCCATATGGACGAACGTCTTTTCATCCGGGAAGCCCGGGATACCGTATGAGAAGTGGATGAGTTGCTCCTCGGCCACTTCCAGTTCACCAAATCTAGTAGACTCTATTTTCATAAGTATTTCCTCCTAAGGGGTTTCAAACTTTGACATCGACTGTTGAGAACTGAATACTCGGGTATTGACTAACCCTAATGTCAACATTCCCGGGCTGATAATCTCCTTCAACAGCGCCAGGCTGTACAGTAAAGTTCACTTTTCCGGCGGTGGGGTTGAATTGAACCGGATTCGCTTGATAACGAATGTCCGGCGCCTCAATATGAGCCAAAGTAATGCCAGGGACCTCCGAAAAGCTAGAGTTGGCAGCTATGTCTGCAATAGCATCTGACCCACTCTCAATCCGCGCATATTGGGTACCTTCTTGGGCAATCCGAGCAATACCGTTCATGACCGCTTGCCTACCAAGAGCAGCATTATCCCGTGCCAAGTCAGCGTTATTCTTTAGACCGATTGAGTATCTGCAGGGCGTCGAGTCAATCGTCAGTTCCCCTCGAGGCTGATGAATCTCCAACGTCGCCGCCATCGTCTCCACTTGCAATTTAGCCGGAGTAGATTGCAGGTTTAGCTTAGCATTTTGAATCGTATAATCCAGACGAATGGGCTGAGTAGAGATGTTGATCTGGAGCACGGAAGCGCCTCCCTTCTTAGTTTGGCCTGCGTGTTCTGGCTTACCGACTGTTAAGCCAAACAGCCCCTTACCTCATAAAATCAACTAGCGAAGGCTGAATAATCTTAGCCCCCACTGATAAAGCCGCTTTATAAACATTTGAAGCATTCGTAAACTCCGTAATCGTCGAAGCCATATCCGCATCTTGTATACTGGAAAGATTCTGCTGCAGATTACCTGATGTATAATCCAATTGTTCCCGAAGTGCCGTCATCCGGTTAGTCCGTGCCCCTAGGCCCGCACGTAGGGTTATGACATTATCAATATCTATGTCAATCTTCGTTAAGGCATTATTAATACCTGCTGAATTACCACTCCTCAAGTCTGCACTTAAAGTTCCCAAGGTAGCTAAGACTCCTGAAGTAGCATTTCCGAACAAGGCTTGTCCACTTACTGAAATGTCAAGGGATAGATTATTTCCCACCTCGAACTTAATAGGAAAACCATTTGCCTCCAGAGAAAAGCTGCCATCCGTGAGTATTAGCTCCTTATCTGTTGCAGTGCCCGAGAAAATATATTTTGACCCTATTTGGGTATTGGCTAACATCTTGAGTTGGGCAGAAATCTGTTCCACTTCATCGGCAATGGCGCCTTTATCAACCGTGGCTAAGGTCCCATTTGCCCCTTGTACCGTAAGCTCCCTTACTCGTTGCAACATCGACGTCATATCCCCCATGGTACTGTCAGTCGTATTCATATAGGACAGCGCCTCATCCGCATTGTTCTTCCACTGCTCGACGCTCGAAATATTACTTTTCAAGCGCATCGCATTTTGAATCCCTACAGGATCGTCGGAGGGACGGTTTATTCGATGACCAGAGGACAGCTGATTTTGCAACTGATCCATTCTTCCCTGAGCCGATTCCAGGTTACGTAATAGGTTTTGGCTCAATATATTATTGGTTATCCGCATCGATTGTCACCCCTATCTCGTTACGCCCATGCTCATAAGCGTGCTTAACATATCATCCATCATCGTTACCATCCGGGCAGCGGCGGTATAGCTTTTCTGAAACTTGATAAGATTGGTCATTTCCTCATCCAACGATACCCCAGACAAAGACTCCCGCTGGTTCGTTACATTTGTAAGTAGGACATCTTCACCGGCTTTCATCCGATTGGCCTGTTGAACATCTACGCCTAGTTGAGCAACAGTGGCCCCATAATAGTCTCCGAATGAAGTTCCATAAGCGGTTTTGTTAGCAAGCTGGCTCCCAGCGGATAGACTAGACCACCCCGTTGATAATGAGGAAATTTTAGTGGCTATGTTCCCATCGCCAGCGGCGCCAAGCCCAGTTACAATATTATTTATATCCCCTGCTATTGATATATCCAGTGAAATAGTGCTCGCAGTTAGCTCAGCTGAATCAAAAAACGAAATATTTGTCATTCCCGCTCCTGTTGTTCCTGTTCTGTGAAGCTCATTAACCGCTGTAACAATCCCCTTAGCTAATGCATCATATTTTCCTTGTAAAGCGGTCAAGAAGGTGTCACGAGTCTCGATATTCGCTTGAAGCGTACCCAAATTCTGACCCAGGACGAGAGGATCAGGCACAGCACCTGAACCAGGATGATTACCATCCACCACCCATTGTACATCAGTAATTCCGTCCCCCCCAATACCAGGAACGCCAGGAACACCTTCTAATTGACTAGCGACCCCATCATCAACCAGCGTCTGAGGTGGATCACCAATATCTACTTTGTAACTATTAACCTGTCGGTCCGTAAAATTAGAATCTCGAGTTTCCGTCACCCGCACGCTCACAATTTTTGATAGTTCATCGACTAATTTATCGCGACTGTCACGAAGATCATTCGGACTATCCCCGGCTACCTCTGCTCGTTTGATTTGATCATTCAGGTCTTTAATCTGATTCGCATAGACGTTGATTTGGGCGATTTGGACGTTCACTTGCGAGTCGAGGTCATTCTGTCGATCACTGATCTGCGTCGAAATAGCATGGAGACTATCGATAAGCGTTAAAGTGCGTTCCTTGACAACCGAGCGAGCCCCCGAATTTTCCGGGCCTTTGGAAAGGTCACTCCAAGCGACCCAAAACTGATTCATATCATTACTCAGACTATTGTCTGAAGGTTCATTAATGATATCTTCGACCTTAGTAAGGCTATCCTGTTTCGCCGCCCAATACTGCTGTTTTGAAGTCTCCCCCCGAAACTGCCGATCCACAAATGCGTCCCTTGCCCGAGTAATCGTATCCAAGGTCACCCCCGAGCCCAAACTCAGATTTCGTCCCATGGCTGGTATCGTATCCGGCGTCGTCGCGGTCAAATTCGCAAGCTGCCTTGTATACCCTTGGGTATTCGCATTGGCAATATTATGCCCAGTGACATTTAAAGCGGCTTGCTGGGAGGACAGCGCTCTGCGCGATAGTTCTAATCCGGAAAAGGTACTCATATCTTAAATCCTCCGATCCAAAAGATGAAGTTTTGTACCTTCATTCTCTTTATGGCTTGGACGTGTGTATGTATTTTTTTCCTGATGTGTTAACATCCCTAAGGTAAACTCAACGACCTTCATGCCCTGCTGCAGAAGTTGGGTGTTGATCTGATGGATTTCTTGTAACTGTCCAATCACCCTGTCCAGATCAAGACGCACTCCCTGTAGGACCGGAAAATGTTCCACAAGTTCTGCTAGAGTGAGGTCTTCTGGCGCTCTTTCGAAGTCACGGCCGATATGTTCAGCCCACCGGAGACGTTCTTTCTCCAAGCCACTTGCTCCCAATAAGAGAGGTTCTTGCTGAGCAGTGATTAAATCAATCTCATGAATATTATTTTCAATCAAGGCTTTTTTTTTGTGCCCTTCGAGGGTCAGGAGTTCATTATAAAGTTCAACTTGTCGTTTTAAGTTTTCATTTAAGCTTTGCAATGCTTCAGACACGGAAATCTCCCCCTCTGAAATGTATCGGTTCTTTAGTCCTTTTGATATTCTGAAAATAATTTATTTGCTATCTTTTGTCCGTCCACTTTAAATTCCCCACGTTCAATCTGTTCCGTGAGGGCTCGTACACGTTCTTCCCGGATCGCTGGAATCTCTTTAACTTTCTGTAGTAAGGCCTGATACACTTGCGCTTTGTCCGAAACCGCTACTTTATCTGCACCAGAAGCCACGGTCTTCTTCTCAACTTGATTTAGGCGATTGGACGCTTGCACGCTCCCCACGGGGGACATGGATGTTCCGTCTATTTTCATTTCGATCACTCCAAAATTAATATTCTTACTCTCTATATCGGCGATGAATCAGTAAAACTGAAGAGAATTTTTTTCGAAGCTGATATTTTTCTCTCCAAAATGCAAATATTTTCGTACCTTCTCTTCTTTTCCTGTATAATGAATGAAATAATGGGGCTAACGTTCCAAGTGAAATATGTCGATATAGTATGTGTGACCATTTTCGCAATTATCTTATCTTTAGCCGTTTAACATATTTCGAGTCTTCTTAATAACATCAACATAAAAAAGCAAGGGAGGTACGTCGCAGCCCCTAATAAAAAAGTAATTCACTGCTAAAAAATTATTTGGGGCGCGGCAATTACAACATGGATTTATCAACCGTACTTGGTATCGTTTTAGGATTCGGAGCCCTTATCGTCGGGTTTATTTTAGAAGGAGGAACTGTCAGTTCACTGGGCGGAGAATCGGCTGCCATCATCGTTTTCGGGGGGACCGCAGGGGCCGTTCTAACCAGTTTTCCGCTCTCCGACCTTAAACAGCTTCCGAAATGGTTAAAAATTGCGTTTACCTCCCAGTCCTTTGGTAACGTAGAGGCTTACGAAACACTGGTGCGCTTTGCTGAAAAAGCACGGCGGGAAGGCTTACTCAGTCTTGAACAAGAACTTGAAACCGTAACGGATCGCTTTACTCGCCAAGGCATGCAACTTGTCATTGACGGTACAGACCCGGAAATTACCCGCGAGATCTTGGAATCAAATATTGCCGTCCTTGAGAAACGCCATAAAGTTGGGGTCTCCGTCTTCGAAACGGCTGGTGGATTTGGGCCAACGATGGGAATCATCGGGACGGTTATGGGCCTTGTCATGGTGTTAGGCAATCTTTCCGATCCAGAAGCGCTCTCCCATTCTATCGCCGCTGCTTTTATTGCTACCCTTTATGGGGTTGCCTCAGCAAACCTTCTCTGGCTTCCCATTGCCACAAAGCTCAAAATGAAGGATAAAGCAGAGGTATCGTCCATGGAGATGGTTTTAGACGGAATCCTCTCAATTCAAGCCGGCGAAAATCCCTCTATCCTTAAAGAGAAATTGAAAACCCACGTTGGCTCGATGCTGCCCTCTGAGGAAAAAGCAGAAGAAGGTGTCGCTGCACTAGGTAATGCCGCAGTCAGTGAAGGCCGATGAGTAGAAAACGCGAACATGAAGCAGAAAAAGAAAATGGCGAACGTTGGCTTCTCACGTATGCTGACCTTATTACCCTGCTAATGATCTTTTTTGTAGTTCTTTATTCCATGAGTAAAGTCGATGCCCAGAGATTTGCTGCCGTTGCTGAGTCCCTCAACAAGGCCCTCGGCGGAGGCACTCCCGCAAAAATTGAGATGGCTGTAAGCCCAGCTGGGCCCTCTCTCTTTCAGACCGGGACCCCATCCTCGAAGACCACAGCCCCTGGCAAGGGAACGGATCCCAACAATTCAACGTATACCGACCCTAACGCAGGCTCAACCGCTGGCCAAAATGGGAACATAGAAACGATGAGTCTTGACGCGATCAAGGCCAAACTTGATAAATTTGCAGTCGACAACGCTATCCAAACAACCTTAGTAACTTCTATTGAAGAACGGGGTCTTGTTGTCCGAATTCAGGAAACGTTACTTTTCCAAAGCGGCTCTGCCGATATAACCACACGGGCGAAAGATATTCTCGAAAGGGTTTCCACCGTCCTTGCGGCAGCACCCAACCAAATTAAGGTTGAAGGCCATACGGATAACTTACCAATACGCACCCCCCAATATCCCAGTAACTGGGAGCTGTCGGTGATTCGCTCCACCAATGTTGTGCAAATCCTACAGCGTGATGGAATATCCCCCGACCGACTCTCTGCAACAGGGTACGGAGAATATCGACCGATTTCCTCCAATAATACCGACGCCGGTCGTGGTCAAAACCGCCGAATTGATCTGATTATACTACGCACTAAATATGACCTTACCGAGCCCAGTAACCTAACTCCTATTTCCGTACCTATTGTTCCTGATGCGGTGAAAACCTCTTAAAACGCTAAAATCCGAACTGCCCGGTACATGATCTCGGCGGCCAATTGAATCTGCTCAGACTTCAGCAGGGCGATACTGTCTTCTGGCGTATGATTTTTGTAGAGCCACTCTCGGGCCATGAGGGTGACTGCTGGTATACCTACTGTGGCGAAACTGATGGAATCACTGTTATGGGTTGCTTGTGATACCCTTTGGGCACTGGCGCCCGCTGCGGCTGAGGCTTGACGAATAGCAGTGAAGGCTGGATTATCCCCGTCCGCCCAGAGCGCAAAGTCCCCGATCATCCCATTTCCCACCGTATCAGCGTTCAGCACTGCTTGGATCTGGTGCAGAGGAAACGTCCCAGAGCGAACAAAGGCCTGAGATCCTACAAACCCCATCTCTTCGGCACTCCAGAAGGCCAGGACGATTGTACGTTTCGGAGTCTTTCCTTCACGCAGGATTCGCCGCAGAACATCCAGCACACACCCTACACCAGAGGCATTATCATTGGCTCCCGGGTAGACTCGTCCTTCAAACGTCCCCAAGTGATCGTAATGCGCCGATAACAGGACAATTTCCTCCGTCTTCTCTCCCATCAAAGCACCTAAGAGATTGACACTCGGCGTTCTTAAGAGATTGCTTTCTCCAGCTTTATAGGTCAATCTACCATTAATCCTACTTTCGGTAACTGGAGGAATCGTGAAAACATGGGCAAACCCTGTTTGGTGGTCGCCCATAGGCTTTAATCCGAGCATGCTTAATTGGGACGACAAATACTCTGCCGCCTTGACCTCACCTACGGACCCCGCTTTACGGCCTTGCATCTCAGGCCCAGTTAAAGCGAAAATATCATCCATAGCGGTACGACTTAAACTTTCTGCTTTGAAGTCATTATTTACTTTAGTTTTTGGTGGTAGCAACAATGCTACGGGTGGTAACCCTAGCCTCGTCTTTAAAGCCTCTGCAATGCGGGTCGGCAAAAGACTCCAAGGTAAAGCTATCGCACTAAGAGCCAGCAATAATTTTATAAATACTCTGCGCGTCTGCATTTTAAATCCTTTCTAAGAGGAGAATGACTATGTCTATACGTATCGATGCCCCACATCAAATACCAACTCCCAATCTCGATTCTCAAAGCTCCCAAGAGCGAAACGGCGAGTTTAGCGGAATCCTATCTCGGACCCAAAAAATCCAACGAGTTGAACTACAGTCCTTTCTCGAACGACTTAAAACGCAGGGAACGAAGTTGTCTGAAACTCTCTCACTCCGTGATCTTAAAGATTTCCGCGATATGGTTAAATCCTTTCTTCGCTCGACCTTTGGACAAAGCCGGAAAATGCAGGATGAGTCGTCTTGGGATTCACAAGGACGGCCCAAGATCATGGCGAGAGTCGCCAAAATCGATCACGCCTTAGATGAGCTAGGAAAACAACTGCTTGATCAGCAGGCCAAACCTCTTGAAATCCTGACCAAGATCGATGAAATTAGGGGTTTGATCGTCGACCTCTTCGCTTAAGAGATTATGCTCTTAAACGTATTCGCTATGGAGCCATAGATATCTTCTATTTTTGAGTACCTAACCTGAGATTTTTAACAGAAAGAAGGTGTAACCACTTTGTCCTACACATCCGTGCTCAATACCTACGAAGACTTTGTTAAGGCGTTCCACCCAAAGAGTGGACTCGACCTTAAGTTTTATAAGCAAAACCAAATGCAACGGCGTATCCTCAGCTTTATGAATTCTCACGGACACCCCAGCAGTTATGGGCCATTTCTTACTGCCCTAAATGCCGATCCCGTCTTATATGACGCGTTCTTTAAACATTTGACCATCAATGTCTCTCAATTCTTCCGAGACGCTACCCAATGGAAAACATTGCGAGAAACAATTCTGCCTCTACTCCTGCAGAACAAAACTCCACTGAAACTCTGGAGCGCAGGCTGTTCAGGTGGCCAGGAGCCTTACTCCTTAGCCATGACGATGATGGACTATTTTCCGACTGCCAAATTCACCGTCTTAGGTTCGGATATTGATGTCAATGTACTAAAACAAGCCAAAGATGGGCTCTATAAACAAAATGATTTTGCGAGCACACCACCAGAAATTTTACTAAAGTATTTTACCCCATTAGACAATGGCTATCAAATCAAAGACCCCGTCAAACGGCAGGTCAGCTTCCAGCACCAGAATTTACTGACCGATCGCTTCCAGTCGAGCTATGATTTTATCGCGTGCCGCAATGTTGTGATCTATTTTACAGATGAAGCGAAAGAAATCCTCTACAGAAAATTCACAGATTCTTTACGACCAGGCGGAATCCTCTTTACCGGCAGTACAGAACATCTCTTTGGTATGAACCAACTCGGCCTTAAATCAATCTCTTCATTCTTTTATCAAAAACAATGAAGTCCTTGGCGCTAGCCAAGTTCATCCGATCGTGAGACTCCCACTTTGACCTACCAAAAAATCTCCCACTACTCTTAGTGAGAGATCCCATAACCCAAGTGCCAGAAGAAGTCTCCCACTTCTAAAAGTGGGAGCTTAATTTTGGCGCTAATTTATAAATTAAATCATGTCTAAGCTGACGGGCACACTCTTTCATACTGTTGGATAAACTCTTCCAACGGATAAGTAACCCCTTTACCTTCAACCTCCAACGATACCTGTTGAGCATTTGGATTATAACCGATAAACTTCATTCCGAGTAGTTTGGCCATCTTAGATAATTCAATCCGCGCGCCTCGCCCGAAGTCCTTCAATTGCATCCACCACACGCTCCTTTTACTTTTCTTGATGCCTAATAAAAAGATATTGAGCGATATTCAGTTGTCTCTAACCCGTGTATAAATCCCTAAGAATCATTAGCGATTCTTACTTTAGATTATCATATCTTATTCAAGGAAACGTTGCAACTCTAACCGTTTTAATAAAAATATTTATAGGTAAAACTCTCTATTCACTCTTAAGATCGTCCCCATAATCCCAGAATACTGATCCCGGCTAAGATTAGGACGCTACCCACAATTTTAGGCAAGGTGAGAGTTTCACGGAGTAAAAGCGTTCCATAAAGAATGGCCAGTACATATCCCAACGCAACGAGTGGATACGCATAGCTGAGCTCCCAACGCGAAATAACAACAAGCCAGAGAATGGAACTAATCCCAAAGCACGAAAAACCAAGGAAAATCGCCGGGGTAAAGATAATTGCTCCGAGTTGTCCCCAAATCCCCGTTACCGTAACTTTTCCATAATGTAGCATTCCCAATCGAAATAAGAATTGCCCAGTGGCACCTAAGATGATGGAAAATAAGGCAACGATTAAAGGACGCGTTTCGATAAATATATTCATTGAATCAGAACTCCTTGAAATCAGGCTCTTCAACTAGTACCCCCTATTTTTTTGTAGATGACGCTTTAGTGTTCTCTCGCGATTATTTATTTATACCCTCCTCCCAGTATCTTTTCCGCTCTTAAAATATATTTCCATATTGTTCCATTCTTGCAGTGTTTTGCATATTGTGTATCATCACTTACAAAGGGGGAAACAAAGATGGCATTAGGTGTTGATAGAAATGCTTGTTGTTGCGAAACTGGCCATGGCGTAGGCGCTGGAATTGCTGCAGTTGTCGTAATCATTCTTCTACTGATCGCAATGGGAATCGTATTCTAAATTTGAAGGGGGAAAAACTAATGTACGGAATGGGTCAAGGAATGGGTATGGGTATGGGTATGGGTATGGGTCAAGGAATGGGTATGGGCATGGGAGCATGCTGTCCTGCTCCTGTCGCCCCAATGGCTGCTTGTGGTGGCGCTGGTGTCGGAGCTGGAGTCGGTGTCGGAATCATTGCAATCGCAATTCTGATTCTTATCGCTTTAGGCGTTATTTTCTAGAAATATCTCTAACAAATTTTCTAAGTAAATCATCATAAGTCTTCTTATTAAAATCATAACAAACCGACTACAATCCACTGAAAGGGGTTTGTAGTCGGTTTTGTTTTCGGAACTCATGTTTAGGAAATGGAGTGGTTGTAGAAAGCCAAGGCGTGGAGTGATTAACTATTGCTACCGAATAATTTACAATTGAGCGCATATCTTCTAAGGTCAAGCTGAAAGGTAGGTGATATAATGATGCTTGCTTATATCGGTATGTTTTCAGCCCTTCTAGCAGGTGTAGTTATAATAGCGACTCCAATATACGCATTTAAGAAATTCTCATTTGGAAAACAAAGAGGGATAGTTCTAATGGCTGGAGCAGGAACAGGTTTAATTCTTCTAGAGATATCTCATTTACTCATTGGTTAAGTTTCAAACCATATACTTCCAATTTTTTTGTTTCTATATTTGTAATAGAAACAAAAAGACAAGAATGAATCAATATACTCATTCTTGTCTTTTCATTATATAGAGTACTTAAAGGTGTGTCCTTGCCAGGAACAACTCACCCCTCTCAGTTTCAAGAAGGTTGAACCAGTTTTTGAGGTGGAAAATCAAAGAAATGAGCCGCCTTTCCATCCTATTCAGTAATAATATGATTTCTACGTCTTAATACCCAACTGGTTACACCAGCTATTAGAATCAAGAATAATATTAAGAACGGATAAAAGGTAGGATATTCAATTGCTGCAGAGACACGAACAGGCCCTCCAGATGTACTAAAGCCTGAATTCCCGTAACAATTATAACGTGGAATGCTGAGAACGTTGGAACAAGCTTGTTTCTTCAATCTTTTGATT
>MCHG01000081.1_pt1 | contig 64416 bp, 64 predicted proteins | sample 787351 | NCBI WGS metagenome assembly MCHG01 (sample SAMN05430296, study PRJNA330682) | permafrost metagenome | biome: Cold desert; feature: permafrost; material: soil; isolation source: enrichment culture inoculated with soil incubated with H2/CO2 at 20 degrees... ... | reverse complement strand
AGGAACCGGATGCGGGAAATCCGCACGTCCGGGTCTGTGGGGGTCGTGGGGGAGTAATCGCCCACTTCTACCCGGCACTTTCAGTTACATACTTCCTGGAAGCATAAGTGCCACTAAGGCTAGCGCCAGAGCCTGAAGGCTCAACAATTTCAAGCAAAGTAAAGGAGTAAGAATATGCGTAGAATTCGTAAAGCCGTGATACCGGCAGCTGGAATGGGAACTAGATTTTTGCCAGCAACGAAGGCCCAACCGAAAGAAATGTTGCCCATTGTGGATAAACCCACCATTCAATACATTGTAGAAGAAGCTATTCAATCGGGCATTGAGGATATTGTTATTGTGACAGGACGAAATAAGCGGGCAATCGAAGACCATTTTGACCGCTCGATGGAACTTGAGATATTTTTAGAAAAGCAAGCGAAAGAGGAACTTCTTGATTTGGTACAGTGTGTCGCTGGTATGGCCGATATTTATTACGTACGGCAAAAAGAACCATTAGGCTTGGGCAATGCGATTTATTGCGCTAGAAAATTTATTGGAGATGAACCGTTCGCAGTCCTGTTAGGGGATGATGTCATTTATTCCGAAGTGCCTGCTTTGCGCCAAATGATAACTCAATATGAGCGTTACGGAGCAAGCATTGTAGGGGTTCAGGGAGTGCCGCTTGAGGATACTTCCAAATACGGGATGGTAGATGGCCGTAAGTTTGCCGACCGGCTTTATCATGCTAATAATTTGGTGGAGAAACCTCGTTCGGAGGATGCCCCCAAAAATCTCTTAGCTATAATGGGTCGGTATATCTTAAATCCAGAAATTTTTGATATTTTAAACGTTCTTCCTCCAGGTAGAGGTGGGGAGATTCAACTCACGGATGGAATTCAGGAACTGGGGCGATTTCAGGAAATCCTAGCTTATGAATTTGAAGGTCGACGGTATGACTTGGGAGACAAGCAAGGCTTTGTGGAAGCGACCATTGAATTTGCATTGCGGCGAGAAGATCTTGCAGAGGGTCTTATGAAATATTTAAAGGAATTGGTTCAAAATAATAATTTAAAGCCATTTGTTTAGTGAAATGATATAATGATGTAGTCGACTCATCTCAGATTATTGCCTAATTAAGAGTCTGAACAATCATATATCGTAACTATAGTCGACCATGGGGAGGAAGCTGGACATGAGCGTTGTACTTCGGAATATTAGCGGGCCGGCTCTCTTATGCGTGCGTTTTATTAGCATCTCCATGAGACTCTGTAAAAATCCTCTTTCAGCCATGGTCTTTGCCGTATGTCTTTTTGTAGTCACAATATATACTTTGGGCTACGTAAGTAATATGGGGGTAGAGAATATATATTTGCGTCCAGGGACGGTTGCGGCAATGGGGGTCAATCCCACGTTTGATACTTTTCAGGGATCGATTTTGCAAAAAAAGGCGTTTCAGGACCCAAACATCTTACCCATCTACGGCTCCTCTGAAATGTCATTTGTCCATGATTTTCAACCTGCCAAAATTTTCACCCCGGAAAATGGATTTACCCCATTTCTTGTAGGCAAAGGAGGAAGCCAAACCTTAATTCATGTTTTGAATTTAGCAGCACTTGGGGAGGAAGCCCGGGGACGGAAGCTGGCTATCTTTCTTACTCCTCAGTGGTACGGACCTGGAGGAATTCCCAAGGCAACCTTTCAAGCGAATTTTTCTGCTTTACATGCCTATGAAATGCTGAGGGACCCAACGCTCTCTTCAAAACTCAAACAGGAAATAGCAAAGCGCCTCCTGCAATTTCCTGAAGCGTATAAGGATTTCCCCTATTTAGAAAAAATCTTGATCTCCGAGTCGCAACCAGGCTGGGGCTCCAATATGACAAGGGACATCTTGGCTTTCCCTGCTCAGATGGAATATGCAGCTCTTACCTACCAAGATGCGGCCAACACTAAAATGCATGTACAAAAACTTCCGCTAAAAACGGTCTCCCTGTATGCGGGGAGTTCTAAAATACAAAAAGATTCTACATCATCAGCATTAGCAACTAATAAGTCACAGACATTGATTCAAGGGGAAACGTCACAGTCTTTACGGTTAGATTGGGCCAAATTACGCAACGAGGCTATCGAAGTAGGAAGAAGGTCATCGGACAATAACCCCTTTGGGATGGATAATAGATTTTATCTTGAGCATATTGTGCCTAAACTTGAGGCGCAGAAAAATTCGGATAAAAACTCTAAGCTTTTTCCGTCTCCGGAGTATGAGGATTTGATACTCTTGATGAAAGTTTTGAAGGAGAAGGGAGCCAAGCCCCTCTTTGTTATTATGCCCATGAATGGGCGGTGGTCTGATTACACCGGTTTCTCTCGTGCTGAACGCCAAGCCTGTTATAACCGCCTGGCTCAGATGATTCGGGCTGAAGATTTTAATTTGTCTGATTTTACAGCTCATGAAAATGACGATTTCTATTTGCGCGATCCTTGGCACCTTGCTTGGAAGGGCTGGGTTGATGTCGATGAGGCGCTCGAACAATTTTATTGGGAATAACCCATAAGAGTCCCTTGAGCCCCTTCTAAAGGTTACGATCAGGTCACAGTATCTTGGATTAAAGGCTCAAAGGGAAAGGCCACCTTGAATTTTACTTCAAGGTGGCCTTTCCTACCTTGTTTTAGACGAATACGCATTGGTTAATACAAAAGTAGTGCCATTATATAGGTATTCTTGGGTAAATCTAGTCTTGGCATCTGCACGTGCGCCTAAGTTGAAGTTGTCCTGACTCATAACGATCTCATTTTTAGATATTTGCCAATCGCCATTCTCTCCGGCCGTAGCATCCCAGATGATGTCGTAGCCGTCTTTGCCATTCCAATTTATGAGCGTTAATTCCGGATAACTACCCGTGTCACCACTTGTTGTTATTAGTCCCAAGACAGGGAATGAAATCCCATTAAAAGTATATAATTTAATGCTCATCGGATACATAGAAAAGTCCAGCTTCGAATCGTTTCTCCCAATTTGGAACTTAGCTTGCTCCTCAAAAATTTTACCATTCCAATTAAATATAGCAAGTGAGCGCGTATTATGGTAATAAGCAATGAGCTCGTTTTTCTTATCGTTATCTAAGTCAAAGAAATAATGATCATTATCAGGAAGATTATACCCCTGAGGTAAAACTGCTTCAGTGATCTCTGTTGGCACAGGCGAATCCGAAGATGTCGTTGTTTGTTTAGCGACAATGGTCTGCATATTGTTGTCTAGGGCCAAATATCGCTGATCTATATTTTCAGGACTTGAACTAGACGCTTTACTCGTAAACAGGTACGTAGTGTCTTTGTATTTGCGTCCAGGTACGATGGTAATCGATTCTCCACCAAAGTAACTACCGCGGCGGGCTCCAAAGGTCCTTATCATAGTGATATCCAATTTGTAGTTTCCCGGAGCTAGATCATACGAGCTAACAATTCTGGTCTCCTTGTCGTATTGCACCTTAACAGCTGTTCCATCACTGTTGGTTAGTGTGATCTTCGGTTGGTCAGTGGGTGCTACAGACTCAATTTTGACATAGTCACTTAAGGCAAGTTGAAACTCGATAGCTCCGAAAGGAGGGTTAACAATTTTGTTTAATTTGCTAACAAGATCATTGCCACCCGCCGTAATAAAGGCACTCGAATTGCCAAGCGCCTTAAGCTCATCGAGAAGAGTTTTGGCCTTAAAGTAATAGTTAGCTTTTCCAAGACCAGTATTGTAATAGTTATCGTAAAGAGGCGTGAAAGTGTCAATCTGGCGGGTGGCAGATTTGGCTAGGCTAGTGGCATATTCTTCGGATGCAGGATACTTCTCCAGTAATATTTTTAATATATTGCTGGACCTAGTCTCGTCACTAAAATTAAGCTCAAATAGCTTTCCATACGCAAAAGCAACTTTAGCGTGCTGTGGGTAGTCGGAGATGAACGATCGGAAAACTTCATCAGCTTCGGATTTCTGACCAGCATTTAAAAGCGTAGTGGCCTTGGTTAGGCTCTGATTAGGTTGATACACTGTCTGAAACCAGTAGTAGCTGCACCCTGCTATTACCAAGCAAACAGCTAAGATGGAGTACATGACAACCTTGATATCATGGTCACAAGTACATCTCACGGTTTCTCCTCCTTTATGAGCCCCTCCACCCAATTCACTATAGATTCGCTATTTTGGTTTCTAGGGTGGGGGGTTCCTATCATTATACCTTTTATTTTTAATTTTTTATAACAAAAGGTAGAGCTCTTTACGCTTTTGCCAAACAAGATGCCCTAAGTTATAAAGTAGTTCTCAAAATTGTTGACAAATATTATCAATACGCGTATTATAAATAATAATTAAATAGCTACAAAAACCGTTGATGTGGAGATAAAAACAAATCGTGCACTTTCAGAGAGCCGGAGTTGCTGTGAACCCGGCAGAACGCAGAATGTTAAATGGACCACGGAGGGCGCGATCAAAGGCTTTAGCCGAGTATTTCGCGACGAGAAGGCATACGTCAGTTGCCAGGAATATGTTAGTATTCTGATAAGCGTGCGGGATTTTTCCGCAAAGCGAGGTGGCACCGCGGGTATTTGTTTTTTCAAACCCGTCCTTGACTATATAGTCAAGGGCGGGTTTTTTGCGCACTATTTCAGAAAGTATAGCTTTTAGTTACATACTTTCTGGAGCATATCAGTGCAACTAAGGCTACCGCCGGCGCCTGAAGGGTTGGCGCAAACCAAGTTTTCTTTTTCCGAAGGAGGGTAATTATGTACAAACCAAGTTTAAACGCAGCCAAGGAAATTGCAGCGGAATATAAGATGATTCCTGTCAGCCGTGAGATTTATTCGGATGTCAGGACTCCCATTGAGGTCTTGAAAATCCTCAAAAATGTCAGTAGTCATTGCTTTTTGCTGGAAAGTTTGGAGAGTGCCGAAAAGTGGGGACGCTACACATTTTTGGGTTTTGACCCGAAGATGGAGCTGGCTTGTACTGACGGAGTACTCACCATCAATTCTGGAACTGAAACAACTGTAAATACTAAACACCCCCGTGAGTATATTCAACAGATCCTAGACGAAAACAAAAGTCCCCGGTTCGATTATCTGCCGCCCTTCACCGGCGGTCTTGTAGGCTACTTCTCGTATGATTACATCAAATACAATGAGCCCTCGCTAAAACTTGACGCTGAGGACCAGGAAGGCTTTAAAGACGTAGACCTGATGCTCTTTGACAAAGTGATCGCCTTTGACCATTTGAAACAGAAAATCATTCTTATTGCCAATGTAAAAACCTCAGAACTAGCTTCAGGCTATAACTTGGCCGTCCTGGAAATTGAAAGAATGGTAAAGCTTATTCAACACGGAGCTTATCTAGAGACACAACCTGCTAAAATCACCTCAGAATTCCGCACTTTGTTTAAGGAGAACGAGTACTGCGCTATGGTGAACAAGGCGAAGCATTATATTCGTGAAGGGGATATATTCCAGGTAGTGCTGTCCAATCGTTTTGAAGCAGATTTTGAAGGTAGCCTCCTCAATGCCTATCGTGTTTTGAGAACCTTGAACCCGTCGCCCTACATGTTTTATATCTCCAGTGATGATCTTGAAATCGCCGGCGCCTCCCCCGAAACTCTTGTAAAACTTCAAAATGGCCACCTCTCCACCTTCCCACTGGCAGGCACAAAACCAAGAGGGAAGACGGAGGCGGAAGATAACAAGAATGAAAAGGATTTACTCTCCGACCCTAAAGAATTGGCTGAACACAATATGTTGGTGGATTTGGGTAGAAACGACTTGGGCAGAATCAGCAAATTTGGAACGGTGAAGGTCGAAAATTATTTATCCATTGAACGTTTCTCTCATGTTATGCACATCGGATCCACAGTTCGAGGGGAGATACGGGACGACAAAAACGCCTTAGATGCCTTAGACGCCGTGCTACCTGCAGGAACTCTCTCTGGTGCACCAAAAATTCGGGCCTGTGAGATTATCAACGAACTTGAAAACAATAAGCGTGGGATTTACGGTGGAGCGATCGGGTATATAGATTTTACGGGTAACCTAGATACCTGCATTGCAATCCGCATCGCCTTTAAGAAAAACGGCAAGGTTTTCGTTCGCTCCGGCGCCGGTATTGTTGCTGACAGCGTTCCGGAAAACGAGTATCAGGAATGTATTAACAAAGCCCAAGCCGTAATGAACGCCCTCAAACTCTCAGAGGAGGGGATCGACTGATGATTCTCTTAATCGATAATTACGATAGTTTTTCCTATAACCTTTATCAACTGATCGGCTCCATAAATCCTGATATTAGGGTCATTCGCAACGATGAGTTGACTATTCCAGAAATAGAGGCTTTGTCTCCTGAAGCAATTATTCTCTCCCCGGGCCCTGGCAGACCAGCCGATGCAGGAGTATGTGTCGAGAGTGCTAGACATTTCGCAGGTATTATTCCCGTGTTAGGGGTTTGCCTTGGACATCAGTCTATCTGTGAGGGATTTGGGGCCACTGTGTCCTATGCTAAGGAGCTCATGCACGGAAAGCAATCACAAATAACCCTTGATACTGACTATTCACTATTTGCCGGATTGCCCGCAACGATCCAAGGTGCACGGTACCATTCACTAGCCGCACTCGAAGACACCATGCCTACTGAACTCAAGGTCATCGCCCGCACGGACGACGGAGAGATCATGGCCGTTAAACACCGAGATTATGAAGTGTATGGCGTACAATTTCATCCGGAGTCGATCCTAACACCCCAGGGCAGAATCATCATGGAGAATTTTTTAGGAGGGGATACGCATGATCGTTGAAGCAATACACAAGGTCATAAAAGGAGAGAACCTAGATTTTGAGGCAGCAAAAGCGGTTATGAGTGAAATGATGGACGGGACCGCTACGCATGGACAAATGGGCGCTTTTCTCACGGCACTGCGAATGAAGGGTGAGAGCATTGATGAAATCACTGGCAGTGCGATGGCAATGCGCGAAAAGGCCATACCCCTCAATCAGGATGTTCAGGATGTCATGGATGTCGTGGGCACTGGTGGGGACGAGGTGGGAACCTTTAACATCTCCACCACGACTGCCTTTGTCGTTGCGGCCGGCGGCGTTCCTGTAGCTAAACATGGCAACCGCAGTGTATCCAGTAAAAGTGGCGCAGCGGATGTCTTGGAAAAGTTGGGTATTAATATTGCCATTACTGCTGAGCATAGTCGGAAAATTTTAAAGGAAATCAATCTCTGTTTTATGTTCGCCCAAACCTATCATAGCTCGATGAAGCACTGTGCGCCCGTGCGACGAGAACTGGGCGTCCGCACAATCTTTAATATCTTGGGACCCCTGGCCAATCCCGCCGGGGCCAATATGCAGTTGATGGGCGTATATGACGAAAACCTTGTCGAGCCTTTGGCCCAGGTGCTCTCGAATCTCGGGGTCAAGCGTGGCATGGTGGTCCATGGTTGTGACGGTTTAGACGAGGCAACTCTTACGACTAGGACGAAGGTCTGCGAAATAGAAAAGGGTGTTTTAAAAAGCTATTACCTTGACCCAGAGGAATTAGGTATGAAGCTTTGTACCTTGCCAGAGCTGATCGGGGGGGACGCCGAGGAGAACGCCAAAATTACCCGCAGCATTTTGAACGGCACGGAGCAAGGTGCTAAGCGTGATGTTGTCGTTCTCAACTCAGCGCTATGTTTGTATCTGGCCGGTAAGGCAGCGACCATCAAGTGCGCAATACCCCTTGCCCAAGACCTCATCGACAGCGGCGCGGCGATTAATAAATTAGAGGACTTTGTGAGACTTTCCACCGAGGGCGAGGTGAGGGGGTGATCTTAGAAAAAATAGCAGCCCGAACGGTTGAGCGTGTTGCTGAACTGAAACAACAAAAACCACTAGAGCAGGTCATTTCAGAGGCAAAAGCTTTAGTCTCTAATACCAGCTTAGACATAGCTACCGGCTTTCCTTTTGAAAAGGCGCTAAAAGCAGAGGGCTTGTCCTTCATCTGTGAGCTGAAAAAGGCTTCCCCCTCGCAAGGAATCATTGCTCAGGATTTTCCCTATCTGCAGATTGCTAAAGATTATGAAGAGGCAGGAGCTGCGGCAATTTCAGTCCTCACGGAGCCCTATTGGTTTCATGGACAAGACCGGTATCTCACAGAGATCAAGCAAGCGGTAAGTCTTCCTCTCCTGCGTAAGGATTTTATCGTGGACAGCTATCAAATTTATGAGTCGAAGATTATCGGCGCCTCTGCGATTCTTCTGATTTGTGCCCTACTGAACACCGATACCTTGAAGGAATATCTGAATATCGCCCACGGCTTGGGGTTGTCAGCCCTTGTGGAAGCGCATACGGAGGAGGAGGTCAAATCAGCTTTAACTGCGGGGGCCAGAGTGATCGGGGTCAATAACCGTAACCTGAAGACCTTCGAGGTTGACATCACCACGAGCATAAAGCTTAGAGGCTTAGTGCCAGAGGACATCCTCTTCATCTCAGAAAGCGGTATTAAATCCCCTCAGGATGTGGCAAGGCTGAAAGAGAACAAGACGGATGCTGTACTAATCGGAGAAAGCTTAATGCGCAGCGAGAATAAAAAAGAACAGCTTGCCATTCTGAGAGACGAACGTGTAATAGTAAGAAGTGAACATGGCACCATGAGAGGTGATTGTGTTTGAGGAAGATAAAGATTTGCGGATTGTTCCGGGACTGCGACATCGACTACGTTAATGAGGCCATGCCCGACTTTATTGGCTTTGTTTTCGCTAAGAGCCGTCGTCAAGTGAGCACAGTTTGGGCAGAAGCCATGCGTCCTAGACTCAAGTTAGGGATCACGCCAGTGGGGGTATTCGTCAATGAATCGTTGGCAAACGTGGCCAAGCTCTTAAATGATAACATCATCGAACTTGCCCAACTTCATGGGAATGAGAACGAAACTTATATCCAAGAATTAAAAACCCTGACCAACAAGCCCATCATCAAGGCAGTCCGGGTTTTATCCCAGCAGGATATTGAGGGTGCGCAGGATACCGTTGCCGACTTTCTACTGCTCGACAACGGAACTGGCGGAACAGGTGAGAGTTTTGACTGGAGTCTAGTCAGTAATGTGAAGAATCAAAACCAGAACCAGAACCAGAACCAGAACCAGAAACCGAAACCTTTTTTTCTGGCTGGTGGTTTGAAGGCCGGCAATCTTGAACAGGCGATTGCAGCGACAAGTCCTTATGCTGTCGATATAAGCAGCGGGGTGGAAACAGACGGACTCAAAGACCGAGCTAAAATCTTAGAAATAGTAAGGAGAATGCGCAATGGCTAAAGGCAGATACGGCATTCATGGGGGCCAATACATTCCAGAGAGCCTGATGAATGAAATCCTTAACCTGGAAAAAGTTTACGAGCACTACAAAAACGATTCGGAGTTTAAAGCAGAACTGAACAAGTTGCTGAGTGAATACGCGGGCAGACCGTCCTTGCTCTACTATGCGGAGAAAATGACCAAGGATTTAGGGGGCGCTAAAATATACCTAAAGCGTGAGGACCTAAACCATACCGGCTCACACAAAATCAATAACGTGCTGGGGCAGGTTCTGATGGCCAAAAAAATGGGCAAAACACGTGTAATTGCCGAAACAGGTGCCGGTCAGCACGGTGTTGCTACGGCTACGGCGGCGGCACTTCTCGGTTTAGAGTGTGAGATCTTTATGGGTAAGGAAGATACGGACAGACAGGCGCTGAACGTCTACCGTATGCAGCTTTTAGGCGCCAAAGTTCATCCGGTTACGAGCGGCACGATGACTTTGAAGGATGCGGTGAACGAAACGATGCGGGAATGGACGTCCCGCGTTCATGACACCCATTATGTTTTGGGTTCTGTGATGGGTCCCCACCCATTTCCGATGATGGTCCGTGATTTTCAGAGTGTGATTAGCCTAGAAGCGAGAGAGCAGATCCTGAAACTCGAGGGCAAACTTCCTGATGCGGTGGTGGCCTGTGTAGGGGGTGGCAGCAACGCGATAGGAATGTTTTATCACTTCATCGGGGATGAAACCGTTAAGCTAATTGGCTGCGAGGCAGCGGGACACGGTCTGCATACTGAAAAGCACGCTGCAACCATTGCTAAGGGAAGACTCGGCGTATTCCATGGCATGAAGTCCTATTTCTGTCAGGACGACCATGGGCAAATTTCGCCTGTGTACTCAATCTCAGCCGGTCTTGACTATCCTGGGATTGGACCGGAACATGCTAACCTTCACGATACAGGCCGGGCAGAGTATGTGCCCGTAAGCGATGACGAGTCAGTCGAAGCCTTCGAATATTTGGCTAGAACAGAGGGTATTATCTGCGCCATTGAGAGCGCCCATGCTATTGCCCATGTGCAGAAAATTGCCGGGACGATGAGTAAGGACCAAATCATGATTGTGTGTCTGTCAGGACGCGGGGACAAGGACGTTGCCGCCATTGCGCGCTACAAGGGGGTATGTATCGATGAGTAAAATTGCACAGGCTTTTAAAAACGGCAAGGCGTTTATTGGATTTGTCACAGGTGGAGATCCTTCCATGGCAAAGAGCGAGGAGTTTATTTTAGAGATGATCCGGGGAGGTGCTGATTTGGTAGAAATCGGCATCCCATTCTCAGATCCGATGGCCGAGGGTTTGGTCATTCAAGAGGCGAATATCCGCGCGCTGTCTGCGGGTGCAACCGTTGATAAGATTTTTGACCTTGTAGCCTCTGTGCGCCAAAAGACTGACGTGCCGCTCGTTTTTATGACCTACATAAATCCCGTGTTTAACTACGGGTACCCCCGTTTTTTCTCCCGCTGTGCTGAGTTGGGTGTTGATGGAATCATCATTCCTGATTTGCCCTACGAGGAAAAGGGCGAACTAGCGGACGTTGCTGCAGGGTTTGGAGTAGACGTTATTTCCTTGATCGCGCCCACCTCGGAACAGCGCATTGAACAGATTGCGAAGGAGGCAACAGGTTTTATCTACGTAGTCTCCTCGATGGGCGTCACAGGGATGAGAAGCGAGATTAAGACTGACCTGCCTACGATATTAGAGCTCGTCAGGGCAGCAAGTTCTATTCCTACTGCCGTCGGCTTCGGAATCAACACACCTATTCAGGCGGGGGAGATCGCTAAAATTGCGGACGGCGTGATTGTCGGAAGTGCAATCGTAAAAATTATCGAGAAGCACGGTGAAGAAGCCGGTTCTTATATATATGAATATGTTTTAAGCATGAAAAACGCTGTGAAGGAACAGGATTGATACGAGAACTAAATTGGTAGGAGGAGTGAGGGCAGATGGTATTTGTACTAAAACCAAACGTATCGAGGGATCGAATTGATGCCTTCATTCATAAGTTTGAAGCAGACGGCTTTTCCACAATCCTGAGCACTGGGACAGAGCACACCGTGGTCTGCCTTATCGGCAATACAGCTAAGGTGGATGTAGATCATATTGTCCATACCAACGATATTGTTGAATATGGCAAACGCGTAACCGAGCCCTATAAAGCGGTTAACAGAATCGTTCACCCTGAAAATACCACTGTTAAGGTGGGCAACGTCAGTATTGGAGAAGGGTTCTTTACGGTCATCGCTGGTCCCTGCTCAGTAGAGAGTGAGGAGCAAATCCTGGAGATTGCCAAATCCGTAAAACTCAGTGGTGCAACCATCATGCGCGGTGGCGTATTCAAACCACGCACCTCACCCTACGCCTTTCAGGGCTTGCAAGAAAAAGGCTTAACAATGATGCTGGCGGCAAAAAAGGTGACAGGACTTCCCATTATTACAGAAATCATGAATCAAACCCAGATCCCGTTGCTGGAAGAAGTGGATATTATCCAGATCGGGGCTAGGAATATGCAGAATTTTGACCTGCTTAAGGAAGTGGGCAAATGTAGAAAGCCAGTCCTCCTGAAACGAGGCCTTGCCAACACAATCGAAGAGCTGCTGATGAGCGCAGAATATATTATGTCCGAGGGTAATGAACAAGTCATTCTCTGTGAGAGGGGTATCCGCACCTTTGAAACAATGACGAGAAATACCTTGGATTTATCCGCAATTCCACTGCTCAAGCAGAAGTCACACCTTCCGGTGATCGTGGATCCCAGTCATGCGGCAGGAATACGTAGCCTCGTTGCGCCGCTTGCCAAAGCAGCCATGGCCGTAGGTGCTGACGGACTAATGATTGAAGCCCACAATGACCCCTCAAGGGCCCTGTGCGACGGTGCCCAGTCTTTGGATTTAAAGCAGTTTGAAGAACTAATGGTCGATCTAAAGAGAAGAGCCTTATTTGAAGGGAAAACGATGTGAGCTTTTGTTACAAAATCTTCTACAAAAGATGATGGAAAAGGATCGTTCTCTGCCAAAGTAGCCGGAAAACTTGATAACAGGGCGTATGCGAGCCCCTCACCCGAAAGGGTGAGGGGCTTTTTTGCGAAAATCACCCGTTTTGGGTGACGACTTTAAATAATAGAATCCTTATTCTGATACTAGAAGGCTACTAATAAGAAGGGAGTGAATGATGAATCAGCTCGGAGACAACAATGGCTTAGGAAATCTGGGTCAGGTTGCCTGCTTAATAAAATGGGTAGAACGCGAATAATTAGGAGGCATAACGATGGAACAAGCAAAAACAAAACCATCCATGCTAAAAATAGTATTTGGCATGATGATAAACCCGTCAGGCATTTTAAAAAGCGCCCTGCTTAATACAAAATGGTACTTTTCATTGATTGTATCAGGGGTTGCATTTGGCCTGTTTTTCATTCAAACGGGTTTAGACCTTTACAAAACAGGTCAAAAGGGCCTTGATTTCCTACTTCTGTCTGCTGGAGTGGGGGTTATATACGGGGTTTTACTAATCCCCTTGATTGGATTTGTGGTGGCAGGAATACTTAAAATATCTAAAAGTGAGAAAAAGGTAGGGCAAATTGTTTCACTTTTCTGCCTAAGCTACAGCGGATCCCTGATCTATGGAATTCTTGGAATCGTATTTTCCCTTGTGCTGGGCTGGAAAACCTCGGTAGCCTTTGGAGCGTCTGGGATATTATGGGCAATAGGACCTACCATTATAACAATCCGAGAGATGACGGGGGGTAAAAACAGATTGAGCATACCCATTGCTACAATCGTCAGTGGTGCAATTTTGGTAAGTTGGTCGCTCTTTGGAAATCTGTAGGGGGTGAAAGAGGGATGTTGGGATTTTTAAGAATTTTATGCTTTGCTAGCTTTGGTATCTGCACTTTTTACAGCCTCTTAGAGCCAACAAATCCATACCGTTTGGGTTTTGGTTTACTATATGGAATAATCTTCGGATGGGTTTTTAAATTATTCTTAAACGGCTTATTAGGAACATTTAACCATCAAATCAAAAAAGAACATGGAAAAGCGGTCATAAAAGACGCTACGAAAACAGGGATGGTCTTTATGCTGCCCTTCGCCTTTATGCTGCTTATCGCAACTTTTTACTTAAATTGGTCACAGACAGCGGCCTTTATCTCGGCAGGTATTATGGCGGTTGGTACGGCTTCTGCTATCGAACTTGGAAAGCTGATAGGAAAAAGCTCTCTTAAAAACACGATTGTCTCCTCACTAGCATGTCTTATATTCTCTTTTGCGTGGATACTTTCCACTGCATTTCTCATAAAAGTACCGCCATTAATTGAGGGTGGTGCTGTAATTATAAAAAGTTTATTGTCAAAAGGGGGGGTGTAATGATGAAAAAATTAGTGGCATTTCTTATAGCATGTATTGTGCTTATGTGCAACCTCTTCTTACCGATAACCACCCTGGCGGCGGAAAAAAGCACACAGCCACCACTTCCTATGGAAAAAGTTCTGGGTAAAACTGGTAAATGGTATAACGAATACGTGAGTTATGATAATAAAGATAACCTCATTATTGGGTTTTTAGATAAGGAATTTTCCACATCACAGCATACGGTGGTAAGCGTAAGCGAGTCATCAGTGTTAACAGCCTTGTACATACCTATTATCAAGGGACTAAGCGGGAAAACGGATCTAAAGCTAATCGACGAAAAAGGAAATGTCTACAGTGGCTTTTCAGTATCGTCAACGGATAAGCTTGTTATCTTTGAACCTGTAGGGCATATGGTTTTGAAAAAAGGCAAATATACAATCTCTTTTGATGATGGGCGGATATTCCCAAACGCTGTCCTCTTAAAACGTTACAACGGTGCGGGTTTTGATAAATATGAAAATAGCATGCTCAAATGGTACGAAGAAAACAATGCAGGTAAAACCGATTTACAGAAAGAAATCGGTAATCTTAGTTTGCGTGATCAGACAACCAATATTCAATCCACGCCGACGGTGTCCAAAGCAGACAAAAAGCCTGCCCAATTTCAGCTCGATGGTGAATATGTGATCAACGAAATCATGCTCAATACCTACAATAAGGGTAAGGGAGCAATCCCTGGATATGTGAGTATTTACGATAATAAAGGGAAAATTGCCGCATCGGGGAAGGCCTATGGCACAGAGTTTGCCGGTGCACCTAATGGCATGTGGCATTATGCACCCAATATTGTTTTAAAGGCAGGGCTGTATGCGATTCAGATGACCGAGCCGGAGGTGCTTTCCTATGAGGCAAATGGTACACCTATGTTTTATGTCAGCGCAACCGTTCCCATTCCGGTGAGGTATGATTTCACAGGGACATATTCGATCAAGTTGGATACGTATAAGAAAAGCACCCTAAAAGGGAACGTCAACAGCGGCATAAGCGAATTCTCTCTGAAGGATTTTGAGCTAACAGTACTAGATTGTGACGGGTACATTGAACTTATCGGAGAATACGAGGGTATGCCTTTTTCGCAAATCTGCGAAATTACCGAGGAAACTGAAAATAAATTGGTAGGAACGTTTCAATTTGATATGGATTTATCCAAACTTCCCTACAAGGCTCGAATTGGAGCCGATGCGAAAATAGTTCTTGAGCATTCAGGAAAGAACCCTACCGTTTCCATCAACGGAACTGGTTATTATAAGCGAGAGGCAACTGTAAGCAAAGGTGCGGATGACAACACCTATTCCATAGTTTCAAGCGGGGTCTTGAAGCAAAAGGAGCTTTCTCCTTTTGTGATGACCGCCCTTGCCAAGCCGCAGAATGTTGGCAATATTCCCGGACCGGATAATGCTTCACAGGGGGCGATAGGGATGCTGTTTCCGCCCCTTGCCGGGGTCGTGGTCACCGTGGCACTGGAGCTTTTGAATAGAAAACCAAAGGCAGCAGCACCTAAAGTTAACAGAGATAGAGGCTGGTATAAAAACAAGTATCCCGATAAAACCGATGAGCAGATCGCGATGATTATGCTTGCCGATGCCATGGGTAATACCGATAATCCCGATGAAGGCGATGCCGTTTCAATGGGAGATAACGAAGTTGCGGGAACTGAAGAAAGTGGTAGTCAGGAATCGGGAACGGATGAAATGGAACCAGATGATCCGGATTATAGCGAAAGCGAAGATGAACCGGATCAGCAGGAATTTGTGCCGGAAAATGAGCTGGAAACTATACCTGAGACACAACCGGAAACTATACCTGAAAGCACCCCAGAACCTCCTTTGTCCCCAGAGGTTGAATCAAGAGATATTACTGACCCAGTAACTGGAAATACAACCACTTATGTCAAAGACCCTGCTTCCGGAGATTGGTATGACCCGGAAACCGGCTTTCCCTTTAGTGAAGATGCCTACAATGAGGCCCAAAAAAGTGCAGCTTCAAGGGACGATTATCTTAAGCAGGCACGCGTCGATAACGCCGCACCAGATGAGAACATGAAGCAAGGCATGGATGCAATTAAGCAAAAAGAACAAAAAGAAGCGGCTATGAATCAGCTTCAAAAGAAATATGGCACGGACGACATGGACGAAATAGAGCGCGTTGTTGCCAAACAGCAAGAACGAGATGTGGAAAACTTCAAGGAGTGGCAGAAATATGCAGACCGATTGGAAACAGCCGAAACAGTTGCTACCGGTATGGGTATGGGTGCGGATGTAGCAATTGATTTGATGGGGACTGCTCATTCCGGGCATTAAGAATGGTTACAAAATAATTAAAAATATGGCTGGAACAGCGGCAAGTGATTATGCAGCTGGAAAAGGCATCGGCCTGGGTACGGTAGCAGAGGGCGCGATCAAAAGTGTCACCGATGTGGGCAGTGATTATATTAATGTCACTGCAAAATATGGTGCACTCAAAAAGGCTGGTGCAGCTATTGTTGGTGAAACAGCTGCCGTTTCTGCTGGAGCAGCTTTGCGTGGGGAAGATGTGGCTAAGGCAGCTCAGAGTGGTTTTGTGGACGGTGTATTGAATGCAGGAGTTGGAGCGGTTACAGATGGAATAACAGCAAAATGTCCTTCACTTAATTTGCCGGGAAAAGGGCTGTCGCTCGGAAGTTCGATTAAAGCGTTGGCAGGAACTACCCACGGTGGAGCTCAGAAAATAGCAAGTGCTGTCACTAAGGAATTTGTGATTAAACCCTATACAGATCAATTAAAACCGAAATAAGGAGGGAAATAGTTTGAAGCTATTAGTAAATGAACTAAAGGCCTTGAAACTTCAATTTACCACAGCAAATCAAATCGGTATATTTAGTGGAATGGATGATAACAATTCCCTGGAGAGCAGGGACTCCTTAGAGAAAAATGGTGTCTTACAAAATGGTATGCTATCGAAAGAGGCTCAGGAACTTCTCGATATAGCCGCTAATCCCGATGTGTCTTGTAGATTTGTTCTGCAGGAAAGCGATCTTTTAGTGGAAAAATACACCTATCGCAAGGGGACAGATCTTGTTCTTGTCGAAAATACAGGCGGAGTGCTAATGATTAACAAAGTAAAAGACCTTGATGAGACTATTATGAATATCAGCAATTTCACGGGATTAACAAAGTTTAAGCGTGCTGATTTTGAAATAGTTCTCTCTAAAGATGAAATTTATGTCCTGCTTTCCCTATTTGATATTTATCGTGAAAAAACAATACTATCCTATTGCCAACAAGAAAGCGAACCGGGTGCCGAGTTAGCAGAAATCCGTGCTCACCTAGATACGCCTAACGAGACAGGCCTTGTGGCAATGATCAAAGGGAATTACAGGTGGAAGATCCCCCCTGTGGAAGCCACAAAAACGCTGCTGTATCGCTTAGTATCAAAGAATGTGGTGGTATTTAAGAATAACTTTACCTTAACCGATGCGTATACAGTATTCGGGTCAAATTTTTTAGCCTACCAGCTCGTTACAACCGTTGAAGTTTTGCAGGTGCAAAAAGACGGCCAAACTGCCTTATCTGGGATTTTGTATGTGAGCGCAGGACTTAAGGATAATCTTTTATTCATTATGGGAGGCGATGAAATAGAACTCTCCACAGTAAGCAGCGCTTATGCGTTAAACATGTTTAAAGGTTTTTTGAAGTGCCCCAGCATTGGATAATTATTCATAGTCGGATTACTTTTAACTGAAGGTAGGAGTAAGCAGAGCATACAAAACGTATGCTCTGTTTTTCTTTGTTGCCTAATTTTGCTAACAGCAGGAATAGTAATAGAACACGTCGAAAGATGACAAGGAAGCGCGGAGCTGCCGCGGTTATAGAAATTTGTAGTATAACGGATATTGCAAAAGCATAAAAAGGAACACCTGCAATAAAGTCATTAGCCGGAAGAGGAAAGAATTCCCAAACGAAGAAGGAATGCGGACATAATCAAATGATTAATGAGGGGGAGGTATCATTGGCAATCGATGATAGAGGTAAACGCTTCTTGAATATAAATATGGATGAGCGAAGATTGTCCATCGTTGTATTTTCCTTGTTTTTTTCATGGGTGTTATCGTTTCCTTTTGAAGGACAGGTTTTGTACGGTCTTGCTGAGCAGAATAATATTGAGCCCCATACGATGATCTTCGGGGCTATCACCGCTACTTTCGCGGGTTTGTTTCTCTGCGGTCTTTTCATTAAGACCATCTTAGCAGCAAAGCGGTTAATACAGATTTCTATTGTTTTTTGCATGATTGCTAGTAGTGTCTTCTTTTTCGCTCCCTCAATTCTCTGGAATATTGCTGTGATCTCAAGCTCCTTTCTCGGGGGGGCCTGTGTAGCGGCATGGGGTTATTATTTCAAAAGTGGCACCCCATCCAATGAGCGTATCAAAACAGCCGCGGACGGGCTAATTTATTCTAACATTCTCATGATCCTCATCAATATGACGGCCATCCATCTGTCGCCCTATGCCGGGTTAGGTTTGTCAATACTCATGCTTTGTGGGGCATTTTTCTTCTCAATCCAATTATCAATCATTGCGCAACCAATGACCGCTCCTCAGCCAGATAAGATAGTACAGGATATAAGTACTGTCAAACCTCTGATGTTTTTATGTTTGTTCATTATGATTATTACCATCAACTCAGGGCTGATGTACCAGGTGATCAACCCTGCCTTTGAGCACCTCGAGTGGCTTGTAAGCTGGTATTGGGCAGTGCCCTATATTATTGCTCTATATATTATGAAGATTCTACCAAGAAAAACCAATCGAGCTTACATACTTTATGTTGCCATTGCTATGATAGGGCTTGCCTTTATTGCCTTTATGACCCTTGAACGATCTGCCCCAAGCTACCTAGTGGTCAATACTCTTATGCTAGGAGCCTGTGGGGTTTTTGACCTTTTCTGGTGGAGCATTCTAGGCGAAATGCTGGACTTGGACAAAAATCCTGCAAAAATTCTTGGTGTGGGACTTTCTGCAAACGTGCTGGGTGTGCTCCTTGGTGGACTGATTGGAAATGCCATTACTGCTCCAGAGATTTCAAGCCACAATCCATCAGCATTGGCATTGGTAGTGGTATGCGTCACCCTTATTATTCTCATGCCGCTCCACAAACAACTTTCCACAGTGCTGAAAAACCATGTTTTTTTGACGGAGTTGTCTGTAATGTCTTCGGACGAACAAAGCAAGACAGTTGCTAGCTTTTCGCTGATTGGGCAGCTCACCGAGCGCGAAAGTGAAATTGCGATGCTCCTTCTAAAGGGACGAACCTATAAAATGATTGCCGAGGAGTTATATCTGAGCCACAATACAGTTAAAACGCATATTAAAAATATCTACTCTAAATTCAATATCCAAAGTCGGATGGAACTGGTCAATCTGATGATGGATAAGGATTGTTCTCTGCCAAAGTAGCCGGAGAACTTGATAATACGGCGTTTACGAGCTCCTCACCCGAAAGGGTGAGGGGCTTTTTGCGTAAATCACCCGCTTCGGGTGACGAATGTTAAGAAGAAAGTCATTACTATAAACCTAGAAGTCTTTCAAAAGGAGGGACAATAGTAGTTGAAAGCAATCAGGAAAAGGGTATGCTTCCTTGCGTTAGCAACTGGCGTAGGTGTCCTGGTTTCTGTTTTAATTTTCTTTGAAGATGCCACATTGCGTCAGCTATCTACGGAATCCTTTTTGGTAGTTGCAATATTGGCGACGGTTTTCTTGTTTAGTTTCCTAATTTGGGCAAACAGACAACTTAAAACAGCAAAGCTAATCATAGAGAACCAAATCCTGCACATACAACCCGCCTTAATAGATGCTAGTACCTGTGGCGGGAGCAACACGACTTTGACCATCGGAGGGATAGAGGTTTTTATCTCCTGCTTCGGCATACTTTTGGATTCCAAAGTAATCAAATTTAATCTTGATGGCATTCGTTTGAAAGCCGTGGAAATAGGGTGTGAAGTTATCTCCCTGACCTATGGGACTGACGAGCAGAATCGAAAGATACGGATTCTACATGAGTTAATTGATAACCAAGAACTTAATAACATTGTGGAAAAATTCCGTTACGAAACGGGAGTTATACCGACCATAACAGGCGAGTGAGGAGATTTGTTTTTTTGTAGAATATTTGAAAGGAGTTGAAAGCATTATGAAAAAGGTATTGGGGATCTTATTGGCGCTGATTTTGTTTCTAACATCGGCGGGGTGTGGTAACGATAAGCCGGCTGAGAATAAACCCGCTAAGGAGCAGGTGAAATCTACCACCATGGTATTCCGCAATGTAAGCGGTAAGGAATGGGCGTTATCTTATGGATTGAACCGCTCCGATGACTATCTCAATGGAGAACTTCAACTCGACTATGATGACTTCGCGGTAAAAGCGGGAGAGCAAAGCCAAGGTCATTTAATTTTTCCTAAGAATCTTGAGGGTTTTTCTGAACCATCGGAAAACGCGTTTGCAGGTAAAATATTTTTGCTTGCAGGCAAAGTGAACCCCGATAATACTGGTTACAGCGTAGAGGTTACTTACAAACAGGATATTCTCATCTCCGCTGAATACGGTACCACAGTAATGATTGAGTGGGACGGAGCGTCGTTTCGGCCAACGAAATAGTTGGCTACTTTCAGACAGAAGATGACCACTACCAAAAACACAAAAGGAGGAATTTTAGGATTATTTCCGCGGTAGTGCTCGAAGGTGAAATAGTGAAATAGTGAATATAGGGATTTAGTGAATAAAATAAAATCAAGAGAGGTGATCAACCATCGTCGGTGGGGTTGTGCTTATTTCGTGGTCCTTCATCAGGCGGTGAGAAATTAACCACTTAGCAGGATCTAATTTAGAGGGGAGAGCGTGAATGATGAAGGAAAAAGTAAGTATTTTAGCTATGATGTTTTTAGTAGTTACTTTAACAGCCTGCGGGGCAGTCGATAAAAAAACAGTAGAAAATAGCGTTAAACCGAGCAATTCTACCCAGCAGAAGGAAACCCCAACGTTAAAAATGGGTGAAACAGGTGCAACTGACAAGTTCGAAATTGCGGTAACTAGTGCGACTAAAGCAACCGAGTGGATCAACAGTCCGGAAAAAGGCTATGAATATGTCGTTGTTTCTGTCAAGGTTAAAAACATTTCTAAAGAGGCAAACAGCATTTCCGTTAGTGATTTCCAGTATGTCAACGACAAAACTGGCTCCAGACAAGCTTATGCGCGCACAACAGGAACCAAGACGGCCAAGGATACATTTGGTGCTGCCGATATTGCTCCCGGGGAAACGTTCGAAGGCAGTATTGTTTATGCAATACCAGTGGAAATGACCCAGATCGAATTGCATTTCATCGAAGCTTATAAACCTACGCCAATGCTACGCTTTCAGTTTAGTAAATAGATTCTGCTATCAGGACAATCTCCCTTCTTCAGCGGTAATTGAAAACAGGAGTGGATGAGATTGTCCTGATATATCGAAAGGAGGGAGAAACAGTGAAGAAAATTCTTCTAGTCGTGCTTGCCCTATTTTTAATACTACCAATTGAGGGCTGTCATGATGAGCAGGGTGGCGGACAACAGGGAAATGTAATCGGAGAAAATGTCTTTCAGGTGAAAGTGATGGTCAGAAATATGACTTCGGAAAAGGTCAAATTCATCGTCTCTCCCCATGCGGACGACTCCGGCTATGAGGGACAAGGTGAAGTTGACGGTCCTGGTGGTGTGTTTGGAACCTATGGTGCTGTCCCCGGCCAGAAGAAAGGGGATAAGGCTGTCTTAGAGGGAGCCTTCAAGTTATATGCCCAGGATACGAGCGGGCCATCGGTAACCATTAACGTGAAGGATACCTATGTTATCGAGGATCTCAAAAGGGATTTTGCTACCATGCATTTCTATCTCTACCAAGATGGTGGTTTTATTAAATCAGACAAGGCGACAGTGTATAAATAAGTTAAGGAGGGGGCTTTATGTGTCTGGCAAACTGGCAGTTGCGGGAGCAGGGATGCTTGCAAACACAAAGCAATCCACATTTCTCAAATGGAACAATATTGTCAAGGTGAAATATGCGCCCAAGCAGCAGGTCATTATACTCAGGGGGGGTTGGACTGAGAAAATCGCCGTGTTCTGCACGAAAGAAAATTACCGGGAGGTGGAGGTTGTAATCAAAGGCAAAATCAAGTCGTGACGGAAAGGGGAGAGAATAAAATCAAAAAGAGAATAGTTGTCATGGGAGTATTAGTGGCTATAGTCATGACCTTGATCGTGGGCTGCGGAGAATCAGGGGGCAACGAAAGTCAAACTCAAGGGTACTCAGGAAGATTTTCAGGTCCGGCAGGTTCCATGAGCTTTTCTTCGAATGGTGAAGTGCGGCTAGATTTTTCCGACGATCATAGCTGGGATTTATACCCCGCAGCCTATAATACCACACATAGATATAAGTTCGTGACACAGAAAAAAGAGGTTGTATCTTATGATCGAGCGGAATATCTTAACCTGATGAATCTTAAGGATGGAAATTTTTTTGCATTGTTACCATGCAAGGTTGGAAAGGATAAAATAACCCTCTATCCGGGAGTTGACTTTGAAGCGATATTTGACAGAGCGGCTGATTAATTTTATAGACATGATCCGAATTTTAGAGGGGGAGAAGTTAAATTATGAAAAAAATTATCACATTAACAATAGTGCTTCTCTTAACAATGGCATTGATGGCAGGCTGTGGAGACTCAGGTGCGAGCCAAAGTAAGGCAAAGGAATTTCTAGGAAAATTCTCAGGGCCCGCTGGGAGTCTGGAATTTCTTCCAGGGAATGAAATCAAGATTGATCTTAGTGATGATGCTAAAGTTGTTTGGATGATTGGGGCAAGAGGCAATCACAAAACCCATAAATATCAATTTATTACTCAGAAAAATGAAGTGGTGCCTTATGATAAAGCGGAAAATATTAATTACACTGAGGTAGGTAAAACAGGGTTTTTTATGCAAAACTACATCAAGGTTGAGAATGATAAAGTAACACTATATCCGGAAAAATCTAGCGAAGCGGTATTTACTAGAGTGGCAAAATAACTAAATAATAAGGAGAGGATTCGTTTGGTAAGGAAAAAACACCCTTGGCAACTCCTTACATTGATATTGTTGACAATCAGATCCAGAGCTGGAAAAGCGAAGAGATCGAAGCGGCTTACCAAGCGTATAAGAACGGAGCGAGCAGCAAGGTTCCCTGGTGGGGCTATCAAGTGGAGAAAAAAATTTTGACGATGTCTGGAGTCAAATGGGTGGAGCCGCTCGTCAGCTAGAAATAGAGGCGATTGCCGCCCAGGAAAAAGTCCGCAAAGAAGCAGGAATGCCGGCTTTAACGGATCAGGAAAAAGAAAAGCTTCGAACTATGGTTCATAAAGATTTAAAAAATCAATTCGAGCAGCGCGTAAAAACAGATGCCGAAATTGAGAAGAAAAAAGTCGAATTTGACATGATCATGGAAATGTACAAATCCTCCGGATTCCTGGAAAAAGGCCGTTGGGGCTGGGAAAAAGGCTACGAACTTGAGCAACGGCTGGATATCCTGACTCATTTCAAGGATAAGCTACTCAAAGATACTGGTAGGGCTTTTATTAAAAATGGTACGGGTCATAATAAAGAAGGAATTTCTGTCGATGAGTTAAAAATGATCGCCATGAATTGGTTCAGCATCACTGACCCTGCTGAAAGACAACGGAAATATGCTGAATATCTAAAGAAAGAATTTGGCATCGTGCTTGCTCCAAAGGCAGAATTATTAAATGGCCAATGGTCATCAGCAAGCATAATCATCGAAGAATTTGATCTAGGGCCTGCACCGGCGGCTAAGGAGAAGACGTCTGATGAGAAAGAGGGCATCGGGTGTGATTTGACCGACTTGGATGTCTACAACATGATGAAAGCACAATTAGAAAAACAAAAAGGGAACTCTCTACCGGTAAAAATGGGATTGCTGTTGAATTCCGATGGTGCAGGGACCCTGAACATAACAGGCGAGGATGGAGAGAAGACCAATCTGGCTGCCAGTTATAAGGAGGGCAATGTCACAGCCTCTATGACCCAAGGCGGAGGGTCCATTTCCTTTAGTGGCATGGTGAGCGATGCCGGTGGAGGAATTTCTATTAAAGGCACTTTCCGGTATGAGATTCCTACTGAATCCTATAATGCCTGGATAAAAGGAACCTGGACCGCTAAGAAATAGATTTTTAAGTGGGGATGAAGCAAGTGCTCCAGGAACTATTCACCTACACTATTATGGGGCAGCAGGGGGTCATCTACTCCTATGATTTTTTCATGGGATTGGCAGCCATTGCTGTCCTTGCCCTTAGCTTTTACAGCATCCATACAATGAAACTTCCCTTTAAGCGCAGCTTGCTGTGCTTATTCGCCATGACTCTATCTGTTCCCGTGGGGGCTAGGATCCTGAACGTCGCTATCAACCCAACCTTTTATGCCCAAAATCCCGCCCGTGTCATGGCCCTAGAGACGACCGGTTTTTCCTTGATGGGTGGTTTGCTCCTGGCTGTGTTGGTAGGTTTGATCAGCACCTGGTTGTTGGATATTTCTCCCTGGCGTTTAGGGGATGCCATCGCCCCGAGTCTGGGAATTGGTCTTGCCTTGATGAGATTGGGTTGTTTTTTGAACGGATGCTGCTATGGTTTGCCCAGTCAATTGCCCTGGGCAGTGCGGTTTCCCTATGGGAGTCCGGCACACAAATATTATCTAGTACAAAACCATACCCTCGGAGGAGGATTTAGTCTGGGGCAATTATTTGGCTCACCTGCACTTCATCCGACCCAGCTCTATGAACTAATGGTGGCACTCCTCGCAGCAGGCTTAGCAATTTATCTGATCAAAAAAAAGACCCCTGTCGGAGTCCCTTGCCTTGCAGCATCCATCCTCTTTACGATTGCCCGTCTGGGCAATCATTTCCTGCGGGTTCAGCCAACAACCAATGAAATCCCTTTGTCTTTCTACCCCATTATTTACATAGTCATTCTGATGGTTGCAACCATACTGCTCAGATCAAGATTCAAACAAATGTAAAATAAATTAAGGGGGAACCTAATTATCTAGATTCAAAGTTTAATAATCAGAAAGTCAAGAATCTTATTCCGCAATAAAATTTAAGTATGAACATATAAACGATAAAAGAATTATAATAGATATAAAAAAGGATTATTATTTGATTTATCGAATAATAGATTATGGCAAGTTAATACGCGACAATAATTTATACATGAAAAGATGTGAACAGAAATGTATATTACGGAATATGAGATTGCTTTAAGGTTATTTTTAGCTTGTTTTTTCGGCGGAATAGTAGGCTTTGAAAGAGAACGTAATGATAGTCCAGCAGGGTTTAGAACCCATATTTTAGTATCCTTGGGCTCCGCTTTGATCATGGTCTTATCTATGTATGGATTTAATGATTTTAATTCGGTCAACAAAGACCCTGCCCGATTAGCCGCTCAGGTGGTTTCTGGTATCGGTTTTTTAGGAGCGGGAACTATTTTAAGGGACAAAACATCCATTAAAGGATTAACAACGGCCGCTTCACTTTGGGTTGTCGCAGCAATTGGATTGGCTGCAGGAGCAGGATTCTATTTTTCAGCTTTTATTGTGACAGTATTAGTTTTCCTTACATTAGAGCGTTCTGTGGAAACTTATTTTTTCAGAAATAAGCAAACCTTAAAAGTAGTCGCCGTAAATGGAACTTGTAAAGTTAAAGAAATAAACCGTCTTTTAGAATTGCACGGTATAATTCCTCAAAATATCTCGATGACCTTGTTAAAAGAGGAACACAGCAGAACGACCATCGAATACAAACTTAGAACTCCTTTCCGCAAGATAAATATGGAAAATATTATTGAAGATATTAATGAAATTGACGGGATATACTCCGCTGAACAAGAGGATAATACTAAAAATTCGTCAAAGTTTCCCTCCCAGAACCGCAAACGGTGGCCTTTTAATAAAGAACCTAAAGAGCCACCCTGCTTGTAGGTTAGATACGGAGAAAATGATGAAATCATTCAAGGGTCACCTCTTCCTAAATTCAATAAACCCTCTGGATGGCGGTAAGTGTAATAATTAACAAACCAATTATCAAATATATTAATTATGGTCAGGTTGACTTGGTATTCGCACAATGCTAATCTTCTATTGTGAGGAAGTATTACCTACTACCCAATTGCAGAATTATGTGAAAACTAGAACTTATGATTAAGAATATTAAGGAGAAGATAGAGATGGAGTTGGAGATGGAGTCGGGGGAAAGAACTTATCCAATATGGTTATTATTTGATCCGAGACATCCTGTACGCCATGATATATGGACACCAATATTAGATGAATTACAGGATAAAGTATATAGGGAAACCCACAGAAGAGTCGATACCTCTAAAATATTGATAAGAAATGCAGTAAGCAACAGTTTACTAGTCCCTAACACCTTAAATTGGTGGGGAGATGAAGTTATTACTGAAATAGGATTATTTAGGGAAATTGCACTTGAACATAATCCGAAGATTCTTATTTCGTTTGGTGCATTTGCTTATGAATTTGTAAGGCGTGTTTACAAGACCAAACCTAAAAAAGGGCCCAAGCATTGGGGGACTGCTATCTTAGGAGACGAATTTAGAAAGTCAATTGAGACCTTTGATATAAACACCACAAATAGGATCCCTTTGCTCAGACGTGTTATTACGAGCGGTAATTACATAGAGGCTCACAACTATTTCTGTCGGGATGCTGGTGAAAATTATTTTAATTTTGTTGGGGTCAATCTCGCCGAAAAGATTATTGAAAATAAGGACGCTTTAGATATCTGGATAAAATAGAAAATATCTAAAGCAAATTATTGCGTATCAATCACATCATTGCATAGCAGTGTTGGCAGAATTTGCTTTAATTACATATCGTTTAGCTGTTTCGAACATCGCTGATACTTCCCCTTCAGTAAGCTCTCTTACCACTCGTGCAGGTACTCCCATCAGTAGTACGCGGGGTGGATAGGATTTGTTACCAGGAACAAGGGCACCTGCAGCAATAGAGGTTTCCTCATTTATAATGGCACCATCAAGAATGATTGCTCCCATTCCCACGAGTGAGCCTTTACCGATTTTACATCCGTGGAGAATCGCGGAATGGCCGATCGTCACAAAATCCTCAATTATTACAGGTTGGTTTTGGTTCACGTGAATAACTACTAGATCTTGGATATTGGTATTTTTTCCAATACTAATTGTCGCTAAATCACCTCGAATGACCGAGTTAAACCATACACTGGATTGCTCATCGATCGTGACATCTCCAATTATTTTACAGCCATCAGCCAGAAATACACTTCTGGCAATTTTGGGTGACTTGATAGGGTCATTATGCATGATTATTCCTCCGTTTAGTGTTCATGGATTACTGTGTAAGTTAAATACTTGATGTATTAATAGTTTCTATTATACTGTAGTAGATTCTTAAAGGATAGGTAGTATTGTATTTGAGCCGTTCAAGCAGTGTGCAATTGGCGTGCTCTTTTTATGTGCAAAAGAACGTCAATAATAAGTGAAAACTGATGTTTTTGTTTTCATATGTTCTAAATGGAGAAAAAGATGAAGGTTTTGCCACTTTTGTCAAAAGAGAGGGAGGAATACTCAGACGAACGTCGAAAATACATCTTTACAGAGTAAATATAATAGTAATTTGGAATACCGAGGAGTGTTATCATGTCAGAGATGTCATGTTCAATTCAAGACTGGGAGCAGGCGATAAAGCAAATCAAGTCTGTTATAGCTGCTCGGATTAAAGTCGATTATCAAGGGGAAATCGAAGAGGTTCATATTCTAGCGGCCTCAGGACGAGCTCCTAAGCAAATCGTCAGGGATGTAGAATCAATTCTGGTAGCTCAATTTGATTTGCAAATTGATCATAAGAAGATCAGTGTAGCACAAGTGGAAGATGATGAGGACGGAACCTTCGCCATAATAGAGTCGTCGCGTCCAAAGTTGATTGGAGTGACACTCAGAACTGTCAATGGAATGGCTGAAGTTAAGGTAGAACTGTTAACAGGGAACAAAATTATTGAAGGAATCGCCCAGGGACCTTCCTCGGCTCACAATAAGTTGCGTCTGTTCGTCGAAGCCACTCTGAAAGCGCTTTCCCCGCTTACCTTGGAAAAATTCATCTTCGTCACTGAAGATGTTAGAGTTACCCAACTTGCCAAGCAACAGATTGCTCTGGTTTCCATAACCATGATCACTTCCTCAGGGGAGCAATCCCTTACCGGATGCGCCTTGGTCAGAAACGATGATCGCGAAGCAGTCGTAAAGGCGACTCTTGATGCTGTCAATCGAAAAACTACGGTTTCTTAGAAAACACTTAACTTGCTAACTTTGGCCGACTTACATAACAATTAGATTTGAAACTCTGTTTTAATTTCCCTACTTAGCGGAGCGGAAAAAACAGCGGAACGGAAAACGAGCGAAGCGGATAAACTGTCCCTTTGATAAAAAAATCAAGGAGGTTTACCGCATTGAGCAAATTATACAAAATTATGACTGTTCTCGTTACTCTCGTTCTCGCAGGAGGCGCAGCCTACAAAATCTAATTGGAAAGTAGTCGGCCAGACAATATAAGGGGTGGCTAATGGAAAGTTTACCGAAGAAGTTCAAACTGTTTTTTGCATTAGTAACTACCTCAGCTATAGTGGTTTTAGGATGGAATATTTTGCATACAGATTGGAATATAAAACTGTTAATCCATCTAATAATCTTTGGAATTCTTGCGATTGCCAGTGAATCCTTGCCAGTTGCGCTACCAAAAGGGGGGTACGTGACGGTTAGCTACTCAATCTTTCTTTCTTCGCTAATCTTATTTCCTTTAGGGGTGACGCTGACGGCAATGGCTCTGTCGGGTCTGGTGATTTTTGGTAAGGCTGGTTTAGAGCAACCTCTCTATAAGCGAGCTTTTAATGCTTCGCAATACGTTTTGTCCTTAGCAGCTGCGTATGGTGCAATGAATTTTTTTGATTTTGCAGCGTTTGAGTTTGATTGGAAATCGCTGATGCACTATTTGATTGCAGCCATTGTTTTTATGGTTATAAATATAACAATTGTATCGATTGCCTTGGGAACAATGTTCAACAAATCACCTTGGAAAATATGGCTCGGTAATATTCGGTGGTCAGTGCCTAATTTCATGGCACTAGTTCCTCTTGGATTTTTATTGGCTTTGATTTATAATAATTACGGCCCTTTAGGGGTTTTCCTACTCTTTATTCCTCTTTTAGTTTCTCGTCATGCGTTTCAACTCTACATTGACATGCGAGAAAATTATCTCAACACTGTGGAAGCATTGGTGCAGGCACTTGAGGCTAAAGACACCTACACTAGCGGACATTCTGAAAGAGTCGGGAAACTGGCGGTTGCGATCGCAGAAGGACTCGAAATGAGCGAAGAAAAAGTTCAGTCCCTCAAATATGCAGCGGTGTTGCATGACGTTGGCAAGATCGGGGTAAGCGAATTAATTCTGAATAAAGAAGATAAACTGCTGGATTCAGAGTGGGATTCCATTCGCAGTCATCCCGTCATGGGGCAAACAATTATTAAAGGTATTAAATTCTTGTTTGATATTGGAGATGTTGTACGCCATCACCACGAGCGTTTTGATGGGAATGGCTATCCAGATGGAATTAGTGGAGAGGAAATCCCACTAGAATCCCGAATCATTGCTGTAGCAGATACATATGATGCGATCACTACTGATCGGAGTTATCGCAAGGGCAGTACACATGACGAAGCCATTGCTGAGATTAAGAGAGTCGCTGGATCCCAATTAGATCCGGAGATTGTGGAAATGTTTTGTAAAGTGGTCACCAGTGAAATGACAGCGCGAACGGTTAGTGTTGAACAAGTACAAATCGCTTAAATTTTTTTGGGCGACTTAAGAGGTGAAGGATGCTCATTGAGACACTGATTCTAGCGATAGTTATTAGCCTTATAAGCGGTGGGAAATTAAGTCGTCTGGGCGAACTCGACCTTCGGGAATTTTGGCTGGTTCCCTTGGCGCTCTTGATACAAAGCGGTGTATATTGGGCAGCTGTTCGAGGAATTGGGTTAGGCCCAAGTTGGGTTAGTCCAGTGCTTGATACAGGGTCCTATTTTTTATTGATAATTTTTACGTTCCGCAATAGATCACTGCCGGGAATGCGTTTCATCTCCTTGGGAATACTGCTTAACGTCCTTGTAATTGGCTTGAACGGAGGAGTAATGCCGGTTGATCCGTCTTTTCTTCCGGAGGCCAGCCGTAACGCCTTACGAGAGGGGCAAGGAACTCACGGCTTGATGACGATGAAGACACATTTGAGTTTTTTAGCGGATCGTTTTTATCTGGATATTCCGGGATTACAAAAACAAGTGTTCAGTATTGGGGATGTTCTCCTTGATATAGGCATATTTTTCCTGATTTTTAGGACGATGAAGTACAAGGCAGAATCAGAAAGTGAACCAATTAGATATCAAAAAAATCTATCATAGGAATAATTTTATAGAACTCACAATCAGAAGGGGACTGAAGTTTAACAAACTTCAGTCCCCTTCTGTGACCCCTTAAAAGCTCTTTATACCTAATCAGGTATTAAGTAGATTTGTGCCCTCTAATAAATCCCTCACAACTTCCCCCGCAATCAGCAGTCCAACAACGGACGTAACGAAGGAAATACTCCCTGGAGTTTGGCGTTTTTCCGCACAGTGATCATCCCCATCCCCACTAGGATAGGTACACTTATTTTGGCAATCGGTTTCTGAGGGGAGTGGAGTCAGTGGTAGATCTGTAGTCGACACAACCTTAAGACCTTTTGTAATACCCTCTTTACGCAAAAGTTTACGTACTGCTTTGGCAAGTGGATCCCCGCTGGTTTTGGAGATATCTGTTACCCTGTAGTTAGCCGCAGTAAGGCGATTTCCAGCACCCATGCTTGAGATCAAGGGGATTTCGAGCCGTAAACATTCTGTAGCCAGACTGACTTTGCAGGTAACAGTATCAATAGCATCAATGACATAATCTAGCTTTCGTTCAAGCATACGGTCTGAATTTTCGGCAGAATAAAACTCCTTGATCGTTTCAACATTGGCCTCCGGATTAATTTCTAAAATACGACGTCTCATGGCCTCGACCTTCGCCTCGCCCACAGTGGAGTGAAGAGCATGTAATTGGCGATTGATATTCGTTATACAAATATCATCATAGTCAACTAAGATAAAATGACCTACGGCTGCACGGGCCAGAGCCTCCACAGCATAAGAGCCGACTCCTCCAATCCCAAAAATCATGATTGTGCTCCTGCGGAGCTTTTCTAAACCATTCTTTCCTATTAGGAGTTCAGTTCTTGAAAATTCGTGTTGCATGATGCCCTCCGCTTATAAATTATTTTTGTATAGTGTATCATAACATAATTTGACTATGTCGCACGAGGATAGGTGTGAGCAGACAATTGTTTTAGTTCATCTGATGGTTAATAAATTGGAGAAATAGAAAAAGGCCTGAAATAAAAGCTGTAGGAATAAATGAAAATCGGATGACCGAACAACTACTGGTAAGGAAAAAGGGGATGATTCTTGCACGTAAGCATGAATCATCCCCTGTATGACATGACTAGCTTCTCGCCTTGGTGAAAAGGGCAGACAGAGGAACCGTCCCCCTGTCTGGAATGAACGGTTAGTTTGCTCTGCGTCGTAAGCACCGAGCGCTGTGTGATACTGTGTCCTACTATATTTTCGTGCGTTTTGTATAGCTGGTATGGAGCAGTTGATGTGCCTTTTCTCCATAAGGCTCACCAATATAATTTTTATACAGAGCGAGGACTGCTGGATTTTCGTGTGACTTTCGCAAAGGCTTGGAACGGTCTTCTTGATAAATGGCGTTAGCGCGGGCCTTAAGAATTTCAACATTGCCATGGTGATAGGGTTGTCCGCCTCCACCAATGCAGCCTCCAGGGCAAGCCATGATCTCTATCGCGTCATAATGGGCTTCTCCAGCTTGTATTTTTTCAAGAATAGTTCGGGCGTTACCCAGACCGTGGGTGACCGCAATCCGAAAATCACGTCCACCGATTGGGATCACAGCTTCTTTAATCCCCTCCATTCCTCGGAGAGCCTCAAACTCCACTTTCTCCAGCGTTTCACCCGTTAACCACTCATAGGCAGTTCGCAGAGCCGCTTCGATCACACCGCCTGTAGTTCCGAACACCACTGCGGCACCGCTCGATTCCCCTAAGGGGTGATCAAAGTCTTCTTCTTTGAGATGGTCAAAATGAATGCCAGCTTCTCGAATCATACGTGATAGTTCACGGGTAGTTATGACGATGTCCACATCCGGGGTAACCTTGTCTAGGCTCTGACCCAATTCAGGGCGGGCTGCTTCGTATTTTTTTGCCACGCAGGGCATCACAGAGACAACGGTAATTGTTTTAGGATCTATTCCATAGGTCTCCGCATAATAGCTCTTGGCTAAGACCCCTAACATTTCATGGGGAGATTTACAGGTTGAGGGGACGTCTAATAAATCTGGAAATTGATGTTCGAAAAACTTGACCCAGGCAGGACAACAACTGGTGAGCATAGGTAGGCGGCCACCATGCTCTATGCGGTGAATCAGCTCGGTGGCTTCCTCCATAATCGTGACATCTGCTCCGAATTCTGTATCAAAGACACGGTCGAAGCCAAGACGTCGGAGTGCAGCCACCATTTTGCCAGTGACAATCGTCCCTGGTTCTAAACCAAACCCTTCCCCGAGGGCCACCCTTACGGCGGGTGCTGTTTCGACAACAACAAAGCAGTTTGGATCATTAAGTGCTTTCCGGACCTTGTCGGTTTGATCGAGCTCCATCAAGGCACCGGTGGGGCAGACCGCCAAACACTGTCCACAGAAGGTGCAGGAGGTCTCGTGAAGGGGTAGATCAAAGGCGGTCTTAATCACCGTTTCAAAACCGCGCCCCACGGCGGAGTAAACGCCCACAGTCTGAACGTCGTCGCACATGGTTTCACAGCGGCGACAGCGAATACATTTATTGGGATCGCGGATAATGGCTAAACTGGAGGTATCAATTTCAAATTTACATTCTTCACCTTCATAGCTGATATTACGCACCCCTAAATCCGCCGCGAGAGCCTGGAGGTCACAGTCTAGGTTTTTAGCACAGGTCAAACATGATTTAGGATGATCCGAAAGGAGAAGTTCAACCATGGTGCGTCTAGCCTGAATGGCAAGAGGGGTATCTGTTTTAACGACCATACCATGTTGGACAGGGGTTGAACAGGAGGGGGCGAGATTCCGTCTACCCTCAACATCGACCAAACATACTCGGCACGATGCAATGTGATTATTAAGTTTCATTTCATGAAGGTTAAGGTAGCATAACGTTGGAATGTCAATGTCAATGGTGCGTGCGGCGTCTAAAATAGACATACCTTCGGGTACGGTAAGGGATATATCATTGATGGTCAGCTGTATATCCATGCAGAGTCCTCCTTCAGGGATACTTTAATGACGGATGATGGCATTGAAGTGGCATTGGTCCATGCAGGCCCCGCACTTTATGCAACGTTCTTGGTCAATGACGTGGCGTTCCTTGGCCTTGCCGGAAATGCAACTAGTCGGGCATTTCTTGGCGCAAAGGGTACACCCTACGCATTTTTCGGTGATGTGATACTTCAATAAGCTCTTACAGACACCAGCTGGACAAGTTTTATCGACGATATGGGCTAGGTATTCGTCCCGGAAATACTCAATCGTGGAGAGAATTGGATTAGGAGCAGCTTGTCCCAAACCGCAAAGGGACGAGGTTTTAATAATCTTTCCGAGCTGCATCAGCTTATCTAAATCATCTAACGACCCTTCGCCTTCCGTGATCTTAGTCAGGATTTCATGAAGACGCTTGGTACCCACTCGGCAAGCAGTACACCGGCCACAGGATTCATCGACCGAGAATTCGAGGAAAAACTTTGCAATGTTAACCATACAATCACTTTCATCCATGATGATGAGTCCGCCGGAGCCCATCATAGAGCCAATGCTAGCTAAGGATTCATAATCAATTGGGATATCTAAATACTGGGTTGGAATACACCCCCCAGAGGGCCCCCCAGTCTGTGCAGCTTTAAATGCCTTATCGTGCTTAATCCCTCCGCCGATATCGAAGATAATCTTCCGGAGAGTTGTCCCCATGGGCACTTCGACAAGGCCTACATTATTGATCTTGCCAGCCAAGGCAAATACTTTCGTTCCTTTGCTTTTTTCTGTACCGATTCCGGCATACCAGTCAGCTCCCTTTAAAATAATGGGGGGAATATTCGCCAACGTTTCCACATTATTGACACAAGTTGGTTTACCCCATAGCCCCTTTTGGGCAGGGAAGGGGGGTTTAACGGAAGGCTCCCCTCGGGCCCCTTCGATGGAATGAATCAGCGCCGTTTCTTCTCCACAGACAAAGGCCCCGGCACCGTATTTAATCTCAACGTCAAAACACAAATCGCTCCCTAATATCCCGTCCCCAAGTAAGCCGTAGCTCTGAGCCTGCTTAATAGCAATTTCCAAACGGTGAATGGCTAAAGGATATTCCGCTCGAATGTAGATAAACCCGTGAGTAGCCCCGATGGTAGAGCCAGCAATTAGCATGGCCTCTATAACACTGTGGGGGTCGCCTTCCAAAATGGAGCGATCCATAAAGGCACCAGGATCCCCTTCGTCAGCATTGCAAATGATATACCGCTGATCCGCTTCGTTATTACGCGTATATTCCCATTTCAAGCCTGTAGGGAAACCTCCGCCGCCTCGTCCTCTGAGGCCACTTTTTTTTAGGGTGTCAATCACCACGGTTGGATTCATATCAAATAGGACTCTAGCCAAAGCCTGATATCCGTCTGCTGCGATATATTCACGAATATCTTCAGGGGCAATATAGCTGCAGTTGCGCAGGGCAATGCGCAACTGACTATGGTAAAAGGGCAGATCGGAAGCAATACGCTCTTCAGTATGCGGATCCTTATAGAGAAGGCGTTCTAGCGGCCTCCCTTGGATGAAGTGTTCCTCGATGATGTCTTCTATGTCGTCAGTAGAAACTTCGAGATAGAGGGTATTATCGGGGTGAATATCGAGGATTGGACCCTTTTCACAAAAACCAAAACAACCTGTTTGCAGAACTTTAACTTGATCGGATAATCCACGCTGCTCAAGTCCCTTTTCTAGGAGCTCCGCAATATGGGGACTATTTGAGGCGTGGCAACCGGTTCCCCCACAGACCATAATGTACCTAGGCATGCCTTGAGCATCCTTAATTGTGACAGGGCTAGTCACGTGTCGATTTTTGAGGAGACTGAGGCTTTGTGCCTTAAGCTCATTCAGGGCATCGGTATTGTTGAGCTTCATTAATGGCTTTCCTTCCTTTCCATCTATAGATTTCCGTCCTCTAAGGTTGTGGGCGATATTTTTCAAGAACCTGTCTAACTTCCTCTGGCTCGTTAATTCTGCCATAGACTTTTCCATCTACCATCATCACAGGAGCAAGCCCACACGCTCCAATACAGCGCAGAGAATCTAAGGAAAAGAGATTATCCTCTGTGATTTGTCCGGTTTTAATTCCCATCTGTTTTTCAATTTCTTCCTTTAGTTTCTCCGCACCTCGCACATAACAAGCGGTACCCATGCAAACGTTGGCAACATGTTTACCTCTGGGTTTCATGGTGAAGAAGGAGTAGAAACTCACAACTCCATAGATCTTGGCAGCAGGGATGTCGAGTTTTTGGGCGATGTGCAACTGTAACTTGTCGGGCAGAAAGCCGAAGAGTTCTTGGGCGTGGTGCAGGATGCCAATTAAGTTCTCTTTTTTGTAAGGAAGGCTGTCGATATAGTCATCTAGCCGGATATAGAGCTCATCGCTTGAAGGGGCGTCGCACATGGAAATCCTCCTTTTTTATAAGCATAATGTTCAGTGTTTCCATTGCTCTGAAATTTACGCAACGAAATTTAGATTAATAAATACTAATTGACGTAAACTATTTACTGGGCTTATAATAAAGGAGACCGATTGACATTGTAGGACTGTCCAAACGGATATTATTTACAACGTTCACTCCGTAAGCTGCGTAGACCAAACTAACGCGAAAAGACGTCCGCTCCGACGAGTTCCCGGCAATTCGCCATCCCTGGCTCAACTGCCGGTTGGAAACGTCCTTGTTTCCAACTCGTCTCCGCTGCCTGCTTTCCGCGAAGTTTGGTAAGCTACTCGCTTTAGTCGATCTCTTTTGTAAATAATATCCTCGTGATGCTTATGAGGACGAGAAACTTGCAAGCATGCCTTCGCAGAAAGCCGTAATCTCAGCCCAAAGAGTTGTTTGTATCAAGTGAGTCCTCTACCTGAGCGGCCCACTGAACTTAGGCAAACCTGCGCTTTCATGGCGGGGCGGGATCCATATCCGAACTTAGCCAGAAGAGTTGGGATTACGGCAAGCGATGCCTCTACGTGAGCAGTTTACCAAACTTAGGGGAAACTGCTCTTACATCGGCGCGGCGGGATACAGGACGTATCCCGCGCCAACTGAGACAAGGATGTCGAATTTGGCGGAACCCCGCTCACTTGCATTAGCAGTTTTCCCTCGAGTTTGGTTTGCGAACGTAACGGTGGAGCGGCTGTAACGCAACTTTGATTAGGAGTGATAAACACCCATGACCAAGAAAAAAGAAACCGATCTGATGGAAGAGACAGACCATTTGTTTAGAGAAGTTTGGAAAAAATATCAAAGCTTCCTAATGCCTGAAGAGAGTACCTTATCCATGCATCAGATGATGTTTTTGAAATATCTGGAACGCAGGGTCAAGTGTACGCCGTCTGATATTGCCCAACAGTTTGGGATCACGTTAGGGGCAGTCACTGGATTTGTGGATCGTCTCTATAAGTTAGGTCTCATCATGCGAACTCGGAGCGAGGAAGATCGCCGAGTGGTTATAATTCAACTCTCCCCTCAAGGGATTGAACCCTTAAAGGCCTTTGAAGAGGAAAGGAAAGCTAAGTTTGCCCGCATATTTCAGAAGCTCGATTTCCCTCAAGTTGCGGAACTGAAGAAAGCCCTCGACCAGTTGAACGATGTTCTGGATGATTTAGCCAATCACCCTATCTGAAGCGTTAGAAATAAGAAGCACGTTAGAACAAACCGTGGTATAGATAGGAGCATTTGAGATGTCAAAAAAATTTATGGGACCAATGGTGATCTTGCTGATCATCCAGTTTTTAGTCATGGTAGGGTTTGGAATCGTTATTCCAATTTTACCGTTCTTTGTGGGAAAGCTAGGCGGAGGCGCTTTAGCCTTGGGAATCTTTATGTCCGCCTACTCTATCATGCAGTTCTTTTTTGCACCCTTTTGGGGCAGGTTGTCCGATCGCATTGGCCGGCGTCCGGTTATTCTCATCGGACTGACTGGGTATGGCTTGACGTTTATAATGTTCGGACTGGTAGACAACTTGTATTTACTGATTGGAATTCGTGCCTTATCGGGAATGGTGTCATCGGCAACGATACCGACGGCTATGGCTTATTTATCGGATATTACAGAAGGCGCTGATCGTTCAAAAGGAATGGGGATGATTGGTGCCGCTATGGGTCTCGGTATGATCTTTGGACCAGCCATAGGCGGTTGGCTCGGTCACTACAGCTTCTCCTTACCTTTTTTTGTGGCGGGAGGATTAGCCTTACTGCTTTTGCCGTTCACGTTGGCCTTCTTACCGGAATCCTTGAAGCAACCGACTGAAGTTATCAGACGCAAAGCATCCCTGCTTACCTTAGATGTGTTGAAAGACCCTCTGTTTGCACTTTTTTCCTTTAATTTCGTTCTGAATTTTACGATGTCCATGTTCGAAACCACGTTTGCTTTGTTGGCAGCGGCTAAAGTTGGCTTCGGACCCCGGGACATGGGAATCACCTTTGCTATCCTCGGTATCTTCGCTGTGATTGTTCAGGGCGGACTTATTGGTCCCTTGGCTAAAAAATTTGGAGATGTTAAGCTTGTGAAAGCTGGGGCAGTCCTCTGTGCAATCGGGCTAATGTTAATTATCGTGTCTGCCGATTATAAAAATATTATTTTACTAGTGATGTCGACGGTTGTTTTCATGGTGGGAAATTCATTGATGGTACCCACCAGCTCGAGCCTAGTAACAAAACAAAGCTCGACAGGACAGGGAGCTTCTCTCGGGCTTTTTGCGTCCTTTGCAAGTCTGGGGAGAATTATTGGACCAGTGACAGGTGGCGTGCTTTTTGGGATAAGTATGGACTTACCCTACATCATTGGTTCAGCATTGCTGGTACTTATCGTTTTAGTCGCTGGTGGTAAACTAGGTCTGAAGAGCAGCACGTCACGGGTATAATGCAAGTTGGGGTGACGGTTCCGGACTTGTATTCTGGTGTTAGAACGAAAAATAGATTAATATAGATGAATGTAGATGAATGGAAATAAAATTGGCATGACTTACGACTAGGAAAATGTAGGTGAAAAGAATAATGACGAAAAGAATAAATAATACCAAGACGGCGAACCTCACTCTAGGGGGGATTACTCTTGGATTTCTACTAAGCTATCCGTTTCATGGGGGGGTCATTGGTGGCCTCATCTCTAGTGGCTGCAGCGCTGGAATGATCGGAGGGCTTGCCGATTGGTTTGCAGTAACGGCACTTTTTCGACGTCCCTTAGGAATTCGACCGGGTAAAATAATTCGCACGGAAATAATTCCTCAGAACCGAGAACGAATTTTTGTGGCCTTGGCAGATATGGTTCAAGATGAACTGCTTTCGCAAGACGTACTGCAACGCAAATTGTCCGCTTGGGACTTTTCAGGCGTGCTTATACGGATCTTGAGCAAGCAGGAGGTCAAACTTTCCCTTGAACCCATATTAACCAATCTTACAGAAGATATCGTTAGGCATATAGGGCAAGGTGAGTTCACAAAGGGTATGCAGTCCTTATTCGAAGAAAACATGGGTAGTATAAATCTCTCGCACACTCTGGCAGAAATCCTTGAATTTTCATTAGACCACGGAGATGTCGAGGAAGTTTTAAGGGTTATTTGTCGGGCAATCAATGAATATGTAGAGCAACCTGAGTTCAAGGCCGCCCTAATAAATACGATGGATGCCGCCCTGATAAGGTACGGGGACAACAATCCTTCGCGTAAAATGGTCGTAAAGTTCCTTCCTGCACCTGCAGTTCTGGCTCATGGTCTCCAAGAAAAGATCAAGATCGTGCTACTCGACGGGACAGTTGAGCAATGGCTTAAGGACTCTTTGCTCCGCTTCGTGTTGGAGCTTAAGACAAAAGCTTCTCTTCAGGAAAGTATCAACAAGGTTATGTTAAGCATTCTAGATAAGAGCAGGGAAAATTCAGCGGTAACTAAAAGTGATGCCACTTTTCTGATACTTAAACATTTTATGAATGATTTATTGAACAATTGGGATATGCACCTTGGAAAATTAGAGGGCAATCAGTCACTCAGATTGAAAGTGGATGAAAGGGTCAAGCTTCTCCTTGAGAAACAGATCGGTTTGCACCACAAGACAATAGGACGCATGGTGCGTGAAGGTTTAGACCCTCTGACGGATGACAAGCTTGTTGAATTGATTGAGGACAAAGCGGGTAATGACCTGCAAATGATTCGGATTAACGGGTCGGTAGTCGGCGGTCTGGCCGGTATGTTGATCTACGTGCTTGGGATGGTGTTTAAATGAACTATCACAGAAAGGCAAATATTACGTTGGCTGCGGTTTTCCTCTTTTTCATGGGTACTGCGGTGTTGGAATATTTCAATCCAAGTAACTTTGGAAGCAGGCTGCTGTTTTTCGTCTCGGAAGCAGCGTTAGTGGGTGGAATTGCCGATTGGTTTGCAGTAACAGCAATTTTCAAAAAGCCACTGGGTTGGGGCTATCATACCGCCTTGATTCCACGTAATCGCGAAAAGGTGATTGTAGCTGTGGCCTCAATCGTGCAAACAGAGTTGCTGAATATGAATTTAATTCGTAAGAAAATTGAAGGCCTTCCATTTAGCGCGGGACTCCTACTGATCGTGAAGAAAGCAGGCGGAGCAGTATACCTAACTGATACAATTCTGAGCTACCTCCGGCGTTATGCAGAAAAACAGGAGCCTGCCCAACTGGCAGAGAAACTAGCGGTGTTTATCCGTAGTACTGCGAAGTCTTGGAACTTAGCACCAAGGGTGCAGGGCATAAGTGGGTGGGCCTTAAAACATGGATATATTGATATAGGGCTGGATCAATTAGCCGAAGGGCTTTGGGATAAAGCTTCCGATGGAGAAACGCGTAAGACTATTCTGCGTTACCTAGAGGAAATTAAAGAAGAAAAAGTAAGCAATGGGGGGTCAATATTTCGCACCTTGTTGGGGTTTATCGAAATGTCAGATGGGTTAAACCTCGACGAAGCTGCCGATGCGTTGCAAGTGGAACTACTTTTGACCTTACGTAAATTTAGAGACCCACTAGATCCCCTACGCATAAGCCTAAAGGATATCCTTCTCAATAGAGCAGAGGAATTAGAGTCAGATACCCGGTTTAGCGCTCAAATTGAGCAATGGAAGGAAGACTTATTGACCGATGCTGTATTTAGCAGATTTTTGGAATCTGTTCTTGGGGAAGCGCTTAAAGTTGCCGCATCACCGTCTACACCATCAGATCCGAATGCCCTGTATCGTACAATTCATCCTTACGTCGAAAAATACTGGATTAGCGTTCAGCATAACTCGGAACTTCAGGCCAAGATCAACTTGTTTCTGGCAGATACCTTATGCAGGATAATTCAAAATGAACATGACCTAATTGGTGGCATGGTCAGGGAGACCCTGGCCGCTTACACGGATCAGGATCTCAACCGTTTTGTTGAAGAGAAGGCAGGTAACGACCTGCAATGGATCCGGATTAATGGATCGATGATTGGTGGGATTGTTGGGCTCTTCTTGTTTCTATTCTTAGAATTTGTCTATAACCCTATCTTACCTACTATATTGAACTATTTCCGATAATCGCTAAGTTGGATATCGACTGTAGAGATAGTTCAGTCCATCAGAATATCTGAACCCGAATCTCTGCTCTCGGATCTCTGGTTCTGACCTCTGGCTTCTGATCTCCGACCTCTGCCACGTATACAGGATTCATTAAAGGAAAGTATTGCAATACAGTTCGCATCCTGCTAGAATATCAAACATAAGGTGTGCACAGCCTTAACAACCCGGTTCGAACAAAACAATGCAAAGCAAAGGCGCTTTGAGAATACTCGCAAGAGTAGCTCAAAGCGCCTTTTTGTTTTGCTAATAACACAGAGGATGAGGAGGAAGGATTATGGATACAGGGGATACAGGCTTTATTATGATTTGCACAGCACTCGTTTTTCTTATGACACCTGGTTTAGCACTTTTCTATGGGGGAATGGTCCGAAAGAAGAATGTGCTCAGCACCCTCATGCATAGTTGGATCGTCATTGGTATTATGTCTTTACAGTGGATCTTGGTGGGATATACGTTGGCCTTTGGGCCAGACCATTACGGTTTAATTGGAGGCTTGGACTGGTTGGGGTTAAATGGAGTCGGTATGGAGCCCAACCCTGATTATGCGGCCACCATTCCAGCAATTCTCTTTATGGCCTTTCAAATGATGTTTGCAGTAATCACCCCCGCTTTAATAAGTGGATCTATTGCAGAACGGATGCGCTTTCCAGCCTTTATTCTCTTCATGGTGTTGTGGGCGACCTTTGTATATGATCCTTTGGCTCATATGGTATGGGGTGTCGGCGGCTACTTAAGGACTCTTGGGGCGTTGGACTTTGCAGGAGGAAACGTGGTGCATATTAGTTCGGGATACTCCGCGTTGATAGCAGCCCTAGTCCTTGGTAAACGTAAAGGACTTGGTAAAGATTCTATGGCACCACATCACGTCCCAATGACTGTATTGGGCGCAGGACTCCTATGGTTTGGATGGTTCGGATTTAACGCAGGCAGTGCCCTAGGCGCAAATGGCTTAGCAGCGATGGCCTTCGTGAATACAAATACCGCCGCAGCGGCAGCAACTATTGCCTGGGCACTAGTGGAACGCCTTCACAGGGGAAAAACTACCATGCTTGGTGTAGCCAGCGGTGCAGTTGCTGGATTAGTAGCGATAACTCCGGGTGCAGGCTTTGTAACTCCGCTCTCCTCAATCTTTATCGGTTTAGTTGGCGGTACAGTCTGTTATTTAGCAATCAGTGTAATGAAAGCAAAATTTGGCTATGATGATGCCTTGGACGCGTTCGGCTGCCACGGGATTGGTGGAACTTGGGGAGCCTTGGCAACAGGGATCTTCGCTACCACCACTATTAATCCGGCCGGTGCAGATGGTTTATTTTATGGAAATTCCTCACTTTTCGGAATCCAGGCCATGAGTGTTGGGATTACGGTAGCGTTTACCGTGACGGCGACGTTCATTATCTTGAAAGTAATTGGCATGGTAACGAAACTTCGTGTTAGCGAAGAAGAGGAAGCAAATGGTTTGGATCTATCGTTACACGGAGAGCGGGCTTATTCGGAATTCGTCTAAAAGTCGTCAATTCCAATTGCAGAGGAGTGAATGTATATGAAGAAAATTGAAGCAATTATTCGTCCCGGAAAGCTAGACAGCGTAAAAGATGCACTGAGCAATTACGGAGTCAACGGCTTAACAGTCACTCAAGTAATCGGCTGTGGTAAACAAAAGGGGAATACTCAGATATACCGAGGCGTGGAGTACACCGTACATCTTATTCCCAAGGTGAAGATCGAAGTCATCGTTATGGATAAATTTGTGGTAGATATTATCCAGGTTATCACCAAAGAAGCCCGAACTGGGGAGATCGGTGATGGTAAGATCTTTGTGTCAGCAGTAGAAGATGCCTTTACCATAAGAACGGGAGCCACCGGAGAGCAAGCCTTATAAGTTAACCAAGTGCTCCACTATCGCTAATCGAGGCGAGTTGAGTCGGTGAAATAATTCAAATTAGAAAGTCAGTTACTCTTATGAGATAGGGGTAACTGGCTTTCTTTGCTTTCTTTGACAAAAGGTCAGTAAGAAGGGAGATTATACATGGAAAAATATGGAACAAATAAATCTCAATAAGCGTATGATGTACAAACGATGAAAGGGGGATTCAAAATGCTCGGAACAGGTGGAGTAGGTTGCGGTGGTGTAGGAACTGGCATTGCAATTGTTGTTGTAATTATTTTGCTTCTCATCGCATTGGGTATTGTATTCTAAACTGTCAACGTCACACGGTATGACTTGAATTTGAAGGAGGTAAGACAAAATGTACGGATATGGTGGAGGTTGTTGCTGTCGCCCAGTTGCCCCAGTTGTTGGTACGGGTGTGGGCGTAGGGATTATTGCAATTGCGATTTTAATCTTGATTGCTTTGGGAGTTATCTTCTAAGAGAAAATACTGTGCAAAGGTGAGGTCCCTGACAGGGCCTCATTTTCATTCTCATTTAGGACATGTTTTATACCAAAAGTAGGGACACGATGAATGGATCGCGTCCCTACTTTGTAGAAAGAAGAATTTGTATTGCTGTTGCGATTGTAAAAAGGTTAAATGATATTTCTGTGGCGATTAAAGCACGTGCGGTAAGATTTGTAGGTAGAATGTCTCCTAAGTCGGCAGTGGCCAACGTTGTAATACTCAAATATATAAAAGAAAAGAATTGTGTCCACACGTTATCCCCGACACTCCCATTAAAACTAGAAGGGAAAAATCGGTAGAGAAGAAGATATTCTGAAGCGAAAAGTAAGATAATTGAGACGAGGGCTCCTCCAATGGGATAAACGAGAAACTCGTTTGGGGCTTTAAAATTCCTAATGAGATCAGATACTGCGAAGGAAACTGCAACGGTAGCACCAATACCATACCAAACGATAGCAAGCTTAAAAAGAGTTTCCCCACAGCGTTCCATTAAATAGTTGCAATCCGAGAATAAGCTCAGGAATAACCCCCCAGCAGCTCCAACTAGCGCAGGCGTTAATAACTCCCAATAACCAAGGGTGAGTGAAGGGTTCAAGGGAAGGATTTGTTTACTAGGAGGCATACAACAGTGTGAGTTAGGAAAATAAGGCCTATACCCTCGAATATTACTTGGGCTAAAGGGATGCGTTCCATTGTAATCCACGTTCAACGACCACCTTTCCGTGGATGTATAATAACAATATATTCCAGACGACGACGAGTGGTTAAGAAATTTTGACCGCCTCGGAAAATTCACTTTATAATTGCCCGGGGACCTACAATCGAATGTTTGCACATGTGGAAGGCGATTGCTCGGAATTACTTTGAAGTTTTAAGGTAAATAATTTGACCTTGCCTGACCTTTGTAATAAAATAAAGCTAATTGGTCAGAATATAATAGGTTTAGTGCAGTACTATTAATAAAGAATGGATAGGGGGAATTATAAATGGGTTATCTCGTCCCAATGGTTGTAGAACAAACAAGTCGTGGGGAGCGTTCCTACGATATATACTCGCGTCTATTAAAAGACAGAATTATTTTCCTTGGCGGTGCAATCGATGATGATGTGTCCAATTTAATCGTAGCACAAATGCTCTTCCTCGAAGCAGAAGATCCTGAGAAAGATATCAATCTGTACATCAACAGTCCTGGCGGTTCGATCACAGCAGGAATGGCTATTTATGACACGATGCAATACATTCGCTCGGATGTACGTACGATTTGTATCGGGATGGCAGCCAGCATGGGGGCCTTCCTCCTTACCTCTGGTACAAAAGGCAAGCGGGTCGCGCTCCCAAATTCCGAAGTCCTAATTCATCAGCCATTAATCGGTGGGCATGGACTCTCCGGGCAAGCAACTGAGATTGAGATTCACGCTAGACAGTTGCTGCGTACCAAGGCTAAGATGAACAGAATACTTTCTGAGAGAACTGGGCAACCCATAGAGAAAATTGAGAAAGACACTGAACGCGACTACTATATGACGGCTGAAGAGGCAAAAGAATATGGTCTAGTCGATCAGGTTCTAGAAAAATCCGAACAAACTAAAACCAAGAAGTAAGTGAGCTTCGGTCTGTTACCATGGTAAAAGAGGTATAACAAACTTGTTTAAAGTTTGTTATACCTTTTTTTGTTTTGCATAGATAGCACATTGGTTGCATATTTTTTACATTTATTATAATATTTGATTTAGTGATTTGTTAAACATTAGGTCATAATAATCAGCGAGTTAAATTATTAAACTTCTTACATAATTAAAAGGGGAGTATAAGGAATGCGTAAAATTCGTAAAGCGGTGATCCCAGCAGCTGGGTTGGGCACTCGTTTTTTGCCAGCAACTAAGGCTCAGCCTAAAGAGATGTTGCCAATCGTGGATAAACCAACCATCCAATACATTGTAGAAGAGGCTATTAAGTCCGGTATTGAGGACATTATTATTGTTACAGGTCGCAATAAGCGGGCTATCGAAGACCACTTCGACCGCTCCATGGAACTAGAGGCGTTCTTGGAGAAAAACGCGAAAGACGAACTGCTGGATCTAGTACAGGATATCGCCAAGATGGCGGATATATATTACGTTAGGCAAAAAGAAGCATTAGGCTTGGGGCATGCGATCTATAGTGCCCGGAAATTTATTGGAGATGAGCCGTTTGCGGTTCTCTTAGGGGATGATGTCATCTATTCTGAAGTACCAGCTTTACGCCAAATGATGAACCAATACGAACGCTATGGAGCGAGTATTGTCGGGGTTCAGGAAGTTCCCTTAAAGGATACCTCCAAATACGGTATTGTGGATGGCGAAAAGTTCTCTGATCGACTTTATCGTGCCAAGAATATGGTGGAGAAACCACGTCCGGAAGATGCTCCGAAAACTCACCTGGCTATCATGGGACGATATATTTTAAATCCAGACATATTTGATATTTTGAGCGTCCTTCCACCAGGCAAAGGTGGGGAGATTCAACTCACGGATGGTATCAAGGAACTGGGTCGGTATCAGGAAATCCTTGCCTATGAGTTCGAAGGCCGGAGATATGACGTCGGAGACAAGCTAGGATTTGTGGAAGCGACCATCGAATATGCCTTGCGCCGGGGAGATCTTTCAGAGGAACTCATGAATTATCTTCGGATATTGGTTCAGAATGCAGACCTAGAAAGCTAGTGTACCGAAATATTTTTTGGACATGCTGTTTCTTCTTCGCGAAATTCATGGACTGAAGGCTACTGATAGCATATCTGGAAAACAGATGACGGAAAATGATCCAAGCTTTACAGCAAATACGACACTCTTCTCTCCTAAAAATTGGTAAAATGCTTACGTAGCATAAATAAATTTTGAGGAGGGAAGAGACCAATGAAACCACTGATACCTATAGACAAAAAGAGGATTGTTACCTTAGCAGGGACGTTAGTACTGGCCGGTGCTGTCGTAGCTGCTGGGGTCTATGGCCCGAGCGTCTGGAAGGTTTTTAGGCAACAAAGTGCCATCACTGACCAGGTAGTCATTCAATCCCCACCCGTTGAGTCGGGCGGAGCCACTGCGATCAACGGAGCTAATGGCATATTGCCAAACGGAACAGCTCCACCTGAGACATCTGGAACGGTTAAGCCAGCATCCACACCAACTACTACCATTACAGCACCTCCACAAGGAGACACTAGTTCTAAAAGTAAATATAGGGAACCAGATCAAAAGCTATTAGACATGGCGCCGTCTGTCGCAATTTTCTTTGGTGAGGCTGCCTTAAGCAATGATGCCAAATTATTAACTTTTGGTACTGCTTGGAACATTCACCAATACGTAGACGGTTATCTCTATGGGCCAGCCGCGGGTCCGCAGATGAACGAGGGAGACATTAAGAAATATATTTTGTTCCATAAAACGCTCTTAGACAAACAGTTGAAGAATGAAACGAATGCTTCCAAAGCAGTCACATTCACAAGTTACCTGGATGTGCTTTTGAACAGCGGAAGCGACGCCTTCGACTCAAAGGATAAAACGCGGATTGAACAGTTTCACCAAGGAATTCATGATTTAGATACGCACCTTATGCGTAATGATCTAAGTTCAAAAATATACGGAGCGACGCCGTTTGCAACCAAACGGTAATAATTCAGTGAATTAAGTAACGCATTGACCGTAGGAATGAGATGAAGCTTAGCTGCAGCATTATACGCGCTATTATTCACACTGAATTATTTCCCAGGTGCACGATGGCTCTTGTACTTTATTGAACGTTAGAATAAATTAGATAATCTGCTATAATATGCTTTAGTAGAGCATAAATTCCTTAGATTAAAATATATTCTCAATGCAAACTTAGAGGATGATGGTATGGATTCATAGTCTCGGATAACTGAATAGGCAACTAAGTTAAGTGAATGTATGACCTTGTATGTATCAGGGTTGAATAATAATTTAGTTGTTATGTTTCTCGTCTAGAAAAACTGAATAAAAAGTGCGAGGCCTGCCCTACAGGGACAGGCCTCGCACTTTTTCTGGCCTCCGACAACTAGACTTCGCTTAGGTTTAAAATCTTTGTTTGCTGGTCAAACTAGTAATAAAAACCAGTTGAAGGAGATTTTGGTCTTTATGCGTAAAATGAATTTTGTATTTGGAGCACTGGCTTTAGGTCTTGGTGTAATCGTTGGAACATTAGGTGTGTCTTTACTCACTAATCCGGGTTCCCCAGGTTCTTTTATCTCTAATTTGCGTGGTCAAGACAGCATTCAAACAGTCACTGGAGCGGTAAATGACTCGACGCAAACTCTACCTTCCCTTAATATGGTACAAGATCATCTATCCGAAACAAATGCCGCGCTGTATAATGCTAATCCAGATGCGATCTTGAATCAGACAGAACAACAAATTGTTGCAGACTATAAGCAGGATATCGGTATTTTCTTTGGAGCATGGAAGTCGGCAGACATGAAGACCTTCCGTCTCAAACTAGCCAAAGCATATACTGGTGAATTATTAGAAAAGCATGCCCGCCGAGCGGAGGAATTCTTGGCCCATGGCATAGGTTTAAATGTCACTCAAATAACCTTTGACCAGATTGACGTGGAAAGCTCCGATGCAAACACTGCTACACTCCGAGTGGATTATCATTACAAAGCAAGGGATTATAACCTTGCAGAGGGGACCTCCTTTGGAGAAGAACATGAGCAAATCGTTCAGGTCCGAGTGAATCTACTGAAACAAGATTCGCGCTGGATAATCACAGGAGAGAACTCTACCCAGTAAAGGGTCAAGCAGAGGCAAATGTTTTGAGGATTGACAAGGAAAAGGGCTACCGTCAAATTAAACGACACGGTAGTCCTTTTAGTATTTGCGAAAACGAAGGTGTATGATAGAATTATGTCGATGACAACCTTAATTGGATTAGTTCACTAGTTCGTAGGTCTAGGCGCTATCAAGAAGGGAATAGGCAGAACATGGATGAAAAAAAACTAGATCATGCGGACCATAAAACGATTGAGGAAATCAATTATTTAAGAGGATTCGGCGTCATAGCAGTCATAATAATACATACAACAGGCTACTTCACAGAAATTAAGAGTTATAACACCTTAGTAATATTAAATCTATGGACAGATGTATTTTCACAGTTTGCTGTACCCTTGTTTATCTTGATATCGGGGTTTGTCTTAGCAAGGAATTATCGTTTGGACTTTTCAATAACGGAGTTTTACAAAAAGAGAATACGCTCCATTATTCCCCAATATCTAATATTTTCTATTCTATATACATTGTTTAATAATTGGGCCGTTATGCAAAGTAACCCTCTAAGCGCAAATCTCACCCTCTTACTGAATAATATCGTTCATTCTAATGCATCTTATCATCTATGGTTCTTTTCAATAATCATCCAGTTATATATTCTCTATCCGATCATCATTAAAATCTATGAATTCTGCAAACGCATTGACAGAGCAGAATTTATGATTGCCCTTCTGTTAATAATTCAGACCCTATGGATGGTCGGTATACACACATCGTCTTATTCATTTATTAAACTGAATTTTATCTCCTTCCTGTTCTATTTTGTCTTAGGTATTTACGTCGTTGATTATTTTGATCAACTCAAGACAGCTTCTAAGCACCTAACGCCGATTTATTTAATAACATCTTTGGCTTTAACCGTCGGAGCTAGTTTTTTCATAATTATTGGCTTGACCACAGGTTATGATTATTATTCCATACCAGGCTACTTCTTTATAGGTTCAGAACTCATTTATCCCGTATTAAGAATCTCAACGTTTATCCTCTTATTAAATGTCGCGGCAAACCTTATAGGTAAAAGGAGTCTCCTTGCCAAAGTGATCTATAGAATTGGGGATTACTCCTTTGGAATTTATTTAATCCACATTTTTTTTAATCAATATGCCATAAGAATCCTTAAAAACAAGGCTATCGATTTTAACAGTTGGTCATTCTATCCGATTGTGTTTGTAATCACCGTTGTTTTAAGCTATTTGGTCGTCAGGCTGATTAGTTACTTCCCGTATAGTTACTATCTTATAGGTCACAGGAACCAAAAAAGAAAGACAAGAATATGACCAAATACGACAGTTAGTGCCTTTGTGTCACGGGTGCGTGTTGTAAAACCCAGTAAGTTGTAGTAAACTTTAGAACGATAAAGTTTACGGACAGGTTGGATCGAGAAGGGGCTGAGCTAAGTGATATTACGCAAACGGACATTATTTTTAATGCTGATTGATGCTATGTTGATCAACCTGGCAGCTTTCGGCAGTTTTTATTTGCGCTTTGAGCGTTTCGGTGGAGGCATCCCGACAGAATATTATCAAACGTATTATAATACAGCGGTAGTCGCAACCATTCTCTATATTGCAGTCTTTCATGTTTTTGGGTTATATAATCGGCTTTGGCAGTATGCAAGTACAGGCGAGTTGCTCTCCATTATCTACGCAGTAACCGTTGGTACGGGCGGAACCGCGACAATAGTCTATTTTTACGGTGTCGCTCAGTCTGCCACACTCCCGTTTAGGATTCCGAACTCAGCTGCTTTGTTGTTGTGGCTGGCTATGGTGTTTTTAATTGGGGGTTCGCGCTTTATATGGCGGATCTTACAAGAAAATACGTATGACCGCCACGTTCCTGGTACGAAAAAGCAGGTACTTATTATCGGGGCAGGTGATGCAGGCGTCTTAGCAGCTCGAGAGTTGAAAAATCGTAATTATCGGGATGGCCGGCCGATCGGTTTTATTGATGATAATCGTTCAAAACAGAAATTACAGTTACTGGGTATTCCGGTTTTAGGTACACGTAAGGACATTGTCCGAGTTGTAAACGGTCATAATATTGATGAAGTTATTATTGCCATGCCTTCTGCCTCAGGTGATTCTGTGCGTGAAATCGTGGAAATATGTAAAGAGGCTGGAGTCGAGCTTAAAATTATGCCCGGCGTCTATGACATTATTAGCGGAGATATGGATGTCAAGCCCATTCGACAGATCCAAGTGGAGGATTTGCTAGGTCGTGACCCCGTTAGTGTGGATCTAGAAGAAGTAGCGGGTTATGTTGCTGGAGAAACGGTATTTATTACGGGCGCGGGAGGTTCCATTGGCTCGGAAATTTGCCGTCAGATTGCTAGGTTTAATCCAGGGAAACTAGTCCTACTTGGACATGGGGAAAACAGCATCTTTGATATCGAACAGGAGTTGCGTTCTGAGCACCCAGGGATCGACTATATAACAGAAATATTGGACATTAAAGACCGTCAGAAAGTAGACCTTATTTTTAGGAGATACAAGCCAGGCGTTGTCTTCCACGCTGCAGCACATAAACATGTCCCATTAATGGAAAGAAATCCTGAAGAAGCGCTAAAAAATAATATAATTGGTTCGCAAAACTTGGCAGAAGCAGCCGATAAAATGAGAGTAAAAACTTTTGTCTCGATCTCCACAGATAAGGCAGTTAATCCGACAAGTGTAATGGGAGCAACCAAACGAACCGTGGAGATGTTGATTCAAAGCTTAGATCGTCGCTCTCAAACTAAGTTTGTAGCGGTGCGGTTCGGAAATGTTCTAGGAAGCAGCGGAAGCGTTATCCCGACATTCAAGAGACAGATCGCCAAAGGGGGTCCAGTAACCGTAACACACCCCGATATGGTGCGCTATTTTATGACCATCCCAGAAGCAGCCCAATTAGTCATACAAGCAGGGGCCATGGCCCAGGGTGGCGAAATCTTTATTTTGGATATGGGGAAACCTGTAAAAATCGTGGATCTGGCAAAAGACTTGATTCGGCTCTCGGGCTTCGAACCCGATGTCGATATTAAGATACAATTTACTGGGATTAGGCCGGGCGAAAAACTATTTGAGGAATTGTTAACGGCCGAAGAAGGGATCACCTCAACTAAACACAGCCGAATTTTCGTAGCGAAACCGAACGTTATTGACGTTAAACTCCTTGAAGAGTTAACGCATATCGTTCGAGAGCGTGGAAGTTATTTGACGCGAGATGAAGTCATCGAATTATTACAGACCGTCATTCCGACCTTCCGTCAGAAGGTCACAAAAGTAGTGGCCAATCAGTAAGGAGGAAATTATTAAATGATAACCGTTAAGAACGTAATTACCAGCGAAGATGTCGTTGCCTCTGCCCTTAAGGAAAAAATACTAAAGCACGAAGCAAAAATTGGGGTTATTGGTTTAGGGTATGTAGGACTTCCTTTAGCTGTAGAAAAAGGTAAGGTCGGATTCCCGGTGATCGGGTTTGATATTAATACTGAACGCGTCGGGCGCGTCAATGCAGCAGATAACTACATTGGCGACGTTTTGGACGAAGATCTTCAAAATGTGGTGCACAATGGGTTCTTGGTTGCGACAACGGATTTCTCGCGACTAGCCGAATGTGACGTTGTAATTATATGTGTTCCCACGCCCCTAACTGTTACCCGTGATCCAGACATTTCTTATATTAAAACATCCACGGATACAATTGTTAAATATCTCCACCCTGGACAATTAATTACCTTAGAGAGTACGACTTATCCAGGAACTACGGAGGATGTTATTCTGCCCTTATTAGAAAAAGCAGGACTTAAAGTTGGTAAGGACTTCTTCCTCGCTTTCTCACCCGAACGTGTCGATCCAGGTAACAAACGCTTTAGCACGAAAAACACCTCTAAAGTGGTTGGCGGGATGACCCCAGTTTGCCTAGAGATTGCATATGCTCTGTATATCCAAACGATCACCAATGTCGTTCCAGTATCTTCTCCTGCCGCCGCCGAGCTGACCAAAGTCTTTGAAAACACGTACAGAGCTGTTAACATTGCTATGGTCAACGAATTAATGATGCTCTGTGACCGAATGGGGATCGATATCTGGGAAGTCGTTGAGGCCGCCGGCACAAAACCATTCGGTATCCAAACCTTTTATCCAGGACCGGGCGTAGGAGGGCACTGTATACCCATAGATCCGTTCTACCTCACTTGGAAAGCACGAGAATATGATTTTCACACTCGATTCATAGAACTGGCAGGAGAAATCAACGTAGAAGTTTCATATTATGTCGTCAATAAAGTGGTTCGTGCGCTTAATAACGAAAACAAGAGTTTAAAGGACGCTAAAATCTTCGTCCTAGGCGTAGCTTACAAAAAAGACATTGACGATATGCGCGAATCCCCAGCCTTGAAGATTATTGAGCTCTTGCGTAAGCAGGGAGCGAATATCACGTACCACGACCCATTTATTCCGACTATTGAGCCGCACGGGGGAAGTACTCTCCACCTTGAGAGCGAGCTATTAACGGATGAGGTACTTGCAGCTGCAGATTGTGTAGTGATCCTCACAGACCATAGTGATATTGATTATTCACATGTTGTTGCCAAGGCCCAACTTGTAGTGGATACTCGTAATGCCACGAAAAACGTCCTAGAAAATCGTCATAAGATTGTCAAAATTTAAAGCACGTTTTTATTGCGATGATCGAGGCCTATAGAGAAAAACGTGTTTAAGGGGAATCGGCAGATTCCCCTTAAACCTATATATCTGAGACCGTATCCCAGTGCTAAAATCAAAAAGAAAAGAGTTGTTGAATGATATGAACGAAAAAAAGATTCGGTTTGCGATCATCGGATGTGGGAGAATTGCTCCGAAACATGCGGAGTCTATTTTAGCGCTTCCTGAGGCAGAACTCGTCGCAGTCTGCGATATTGTGCCAGAGCTAGCTCAAGCCTTTGCCGACAAATATGGAGCTGAGCCCTACATGGATTATATGGAAATGCTCAAGAGGGACGACATTGATGTCGTCACCATAGCAACCTCAAGTGGATTACATGCTGAAATTGGGATTGCAGCAGCAGAGGCAGGCAAACACTTACTGGTCGAAAAGCCAATGGCGATGACTTTAAAAACTGCTGATGAAATGATTGCTGCTTGCCACAAAGCCGGCGTCAAATTAGGGGTCATACATCAGAACCGTTTTAACGACTCGGTAAAACTCCTGCGCACAGCCTTAGAAGCCGGGCGCTTTGGAAAATTAACTCACGGACAGGCCACCGTTCGTTGGAATAGAAATGATAATTACTATACTCAAGCCCCTTGGCGCGGGACAAAACTCCAAGACGGCGGAGTCCTTATGAATCAATCCATTCATAACATCGACCTTTTACAATGGACCTTTGGGCCAGTGGAGTCTGTTTTCGGATATACAGCAACCTTTATGCGTAAAATTGAAATGGAGGACATGGGAGCAGCCGTCATCAAGTTCAAAAGCGGCGCTATCGGACTTATCGAGGCAGCCTCAACCATCTATCCAACGAACATTGAAGAGACCCTAAACGTCTTTGGCGAAACAGGATCAGTCATCGTCGGAGGAATAGCCGTTAACCGAATCGAAGTTTGGGAATTACCAGACAGCGCAGAAGAGAAAAAAGAGATCCTTGCCGGTCAGGAAGGGAATCCACCGGACGTCTACGGCTTTGGACATAGAGAACTAATCTCGGATCTTATCCAGGCTATTCGAGAAGACCGGGAACCAGCCATACCAGGAGAAGAAGGGCGTAAAGCACTCGAGATTATCTTAGCGATCTATAAATGCCAAGAGACGAAGGAGCCCGTTGTGTTTCCCATGCCTTCCGAGTAAGGAGAGTTGAGAGTTATGGACATTTGAAGATTTATGGAAGCTCGGGGAGTTTGATTTACAACGTTCGCTCCATAAGCTGCGTAGACCAAACTAACGCGAAAAGCCGCCAGCTCCGACGAGTGCCCGGCAATTCGCCATCCTTGGCTCAGTTGCCGGTTGGAAACATCCTTGTTTCCAACTCGTCTCCGCTGCCTGCTTTTCGCGAAGTTTGGTAAGCTACTCGCTTAAGTCGTTCTCTTTTGTAAATCAAACTCCCCTTGATGCTCCTGAGAACGGGAAAAAAGTCCCACGAGGATAACTGTAATCTTAGCCCGGAGAGTTGCGGGAAAATCCAAGGCATTCATGTAAACTTGCATGTTTTCGTAGACCCGTAATCTTGACAAGGAGAGTTGCTTTACAGCAAGTGAGCCCTTACGTGAGCAGCCCACCAAACTTAGGCCAACCTGCCCTTCCATAAGTGTGGCGGGATCCAAGGTCGCTTCCCACCATCCATGGTTCCAGCGACACTCGGCCATCCTTGGCCAGCGGATGGATCCCGCGCCAACTGAGACAGGAGTCGAATTTGGCGGAACCCCGCCCGCTTGCATAAGCAGGTTTGCCTTTAGTTTGGTCTGTGAGCGTATGGGTGGAGCGTCTAAGAATTTTATTGGTGTGCACTGGTACTGTAACTAGGGCACCACCGTTATAGGGTTCGAGATAGTGGTGGCTACCTTCAATGTAAACTGGAATAAACCCGGCACGTTTTAAAGCAGTCACCAGGTCTTTACCTGATATTCTTGGTTGTCGAGGCGTCATACACTAATTACCAGTTCTTGTTTTTCCAAAGGTAGGAATTCTCCTAAAGGTAATGGACGACCCTGAATTTCTAATGCTTTTAGATAACCCTTTATTACTTCTTTAGCATTAGTAAGTGCTTCTTCAATGGTATCACCTTCAGTAACACATCCAGGTAAGGCCGGGACTGTCACGGTGAAACCACCATCCTTCTCGTCGAAATCTAGAACAATTTTAAATCTATTTTTCAATAGTAGATCCTCCCTTATTGTTTTTTTCAAAATATTGTATTAGCCAAAAAGACCAGACTCTTTGTGGTTTATTATAACACGAACAACGATTGTCAATGAGTGTAAATTTTGCGAAAGGAGGAAATACAATGAACTATCTGCTGGTCGCCTCGACGGCAACAGTGCCTGTTAGCGCCTCAATTGGGCCTTTCTGCGTAATAGGCGAAAATGTCGTGCTCGGGGAAAATGTCGTGTTGGGAGTAGGGTGTGTCCTTGGCGAAGGATCTAGCGTAGGTGCCGGAAGTGTGCTTGGAAACTATGTTAGTATAGGGGCACGTGGGCAGCTAGGCGCTCGGACCCGCATAGGAGATCACACTACCATTTACTCGCAAGTTGAGCTAGGAGAAGACGGCTTTATCGGAAGTAACTCTTCGATCGGGCGTTTGCCAAAAGCTGCAGCGACGAGTACAGTTAAAGCACAGGCAGATTTACCACCTCTTCAGATGGGAAATGGGTATACAATCGGGTGTTCTGTCGTCCTCTATGCAGGAACAACCTATGGTGACGCGGCCTTTATTGGAGACGGGGCTTTAGTGCGAGAAAGATGCTCGATCGGACAGAATGTAGTCATCGGTAGCGGGGTTGCGGTGGAAAATGATACGAAGATTGGCTCTTTCACGAAAATCCAGACAGGTTCGTATATCACGGCCTATATGGAGATTGAAGAACGAGTGTTTATAGCCCCTATGGTGACAACAACAAATGATAATTATATGGGGCGCACCGAGAAACGCTTTAAAGCAATCAAGGGTGCGACCATTCAACGAGGCGCTCGTATCGGCGGAGGAGCCATCCTCTTACCAGGTGTAAGCGTCGCTCCAGAAACCTTCGTAGCGGCAGGAGCCTTAATCACCAAAGACACCGTAGAAAAACGTGTCCTAAAAGGTTTCCCAGCCAAAGACCTTCGAGAAGTACCAGAAGAAGAACTCCTTCCGTCGGAGATATAACACAAGTTCGGGACGTTTCTTGATTTTCCTGCACAGCATGAGATCATCGAAAAATCCCAAGAGAAGAATTACTTTCTTAAGGAATCTAACACTGTGCCTAGCTTAGCGAACGTCGTATTTATGGAGCAAGAGAACCGTCACCTTGTTTCACTTGCTTCGGACTCAGAAAGGATGATAACTATGCGTATCCCACTATTAGATCTGCAGGCCCAATATTTGACGATTAAAGAGGAAATTAATGAAGCGATTCAAAATGTGCTGAATTCTTCAGTCTATATTCTAGGTCCCCAAATGAAGACGTTAGAGAAGGAAATTGCGGCTTTCTGCGGGACTAAGGAAGCAGTTGCTGTAGCCAACGGTACGGATGCTTTGGTGCTGACCCTTAAGGCCTTCGGTATAGGTCCGGGCGATGAAGTGATCACCACTCCGTTTACCTTTTTCGCGTCTGCAGAAACAATCGCTCAAGTTGGGGCAACGCCGGTTTTCGTCGATATTGACCCTGTGACATTGAATATGGACATAACTCAGCTCGAGGGTAAAATAACCCCTAAAACAAAAGCAATTATTCCGGTACATATTTTTGGTCAAATGTTGGATGTCGAAAAAATCATGGAAATTGCAGCACGCCATGACTTGAAAGTCATTGAAGACGCAGCCCAAGCGATCGGAGCAGAGTATAGAGGTAAAAAAGCGGGTTCGATAGGACATGCCTCAACCTTTAGCTTCTTTCCAACCAAAAATTTGGGGGCCTATGGAGATGCTGGCATGATCGTCACAAATGACGAAGGCTTGGCAGCGCAACTTCGGATGCTTCGTTTCCATGGATGTAGAGTGAAGTATTATCATGATGAAATAGGGTATAACAGCCGTCTTGATGAGCTCCAAGCTGCAATTTTACGAGTCAAGCTGCAGTATCTAGACGGTTGGAATGAAGCACGCCGAGAAAAGGCCAAGGTTTATGACGAATTGTTGAAAGACCTCCCGATTACACTGCCCGGACGAGATCCGCAGGCCTTGCCAATCTATCATCTTTACGTGCTGCGCTCACTTCGTCGAGATGAGCTTATGGAGGCACTCAAAGAGGCGGGTATCGCTTGTGCCGTATATTATCCAGTTCCCTTGCATTTACAGCACGCCTTCGATAACTTAGGGTACAAAGAGGGCGACTTTCCCGTTGCAGAGAAGGCTTGTCAAGAAGCCCTTGCCATTCCAGCTTATCCAGAGCTGTCGAGAGCAGCACAAGAAGAAATCTACAGTATAATCAAAGGAGTGTATCGTGGAGAATAAAGTCAGGAGGTTAGGAGTGTTTCGCCCGGGAAATTTTATTCTGGTGGGTCTTTTTGTGCTAGTATTGCTGGGGACCTTTATGGTCTATGGACAAGTTAAAGGACCGTTTACAGAAACCGAGATCCAGGAAGCACAGAGTGGGGCCACCCGTTTTATTAACGGCGAATTGCAGGTCGGCCAAGGTCAGCTTGTTGATGTGAAGCATTTCTTCTTCGTTGGAACCGTTTATGACGTAGAAACGCCGCAGGGTAGAAAAAATCTGATATCGTTCGTCACACCAGGGACCACGCCAAACCCTGGTCAAAAGGTAGAATGGGTTGGGGTCGACAATTACACCTCGTACATGACAACTGTCTCTCCAGAGAAAAAGATTATGGATGGGGAAATCATTTCTTTAGAACGAATTTCTCCGAAAAATAATGACCAATTCTACTGTGTCGTGCACTCCTTAACAGACGACACTGTTCAGCGCTTTATTGTTGATGAATCCAAATTGATGAGTCTTAAAACCTTAAACAGTGTCCATGTCGAGTATAACTCACCTGGGGAGAGCGTTGTCGAACCAGTGGCCAATACCCAAAAAATAGCCAAAGGGTTTATAAGTGATCTTTGGCTAACTACCAAGATCAAAGGGCTGGAACTGGAAAGAGACTTTGATTTTGAAAAATATCCTTACTATATCACCCTGTCTCCTAAGGCAAATGCCAAATATACTTGGACGTTTTATCTGACCAAAGAACAGAAGGAACTCGTGAAAATAGGAAATGTCCTCGAGGTTCATTACTCTTCTGTATTTCCAACAAGCATTGCTGTGACACGAGAGACCGTGGATCCGAATGTCTTGGCGGAGAAGGCGTCGGATAATGGTAAGAAACAATGAGCTTTATTCGAAATAGCTTTTTAACCCTCTTGGGAACGATTGGACGCGTTGTTTTTTCCATGGTTAGTCAAATCATCATCTCCCGAGTGTTAGGACCTGTAGGGAAGGGATTATATACCTTTCTCGTTCAGATTCCTACGGTGTTAGTACCCCTTTGCAGTTTAGGGTTAAATTATGCCAACACCTACTATATTGCGAAAGATCCTGAAGATGGAAAAAAGGCTGTGGGAAGTTCATTAGCCATGGCGATTATTTTAAGTGGAGTGATGGTGGTCGGAGTTGGTGTGAGTTACCATTTTTTAAAAGATGGGTACATGCAGGCTGTAACTCCCGTACAACTAAGACTTATCCTTCTGGCGATACCGTTCGGGCTACTTAATTTGTACTGGTTGAGTGTGCTTTGGGGAATGGACTCTATCGGCAAATACAACCTGGCCTTGATGATTCAATTCGTTGTACTCTCAATAGGTATAGCAGTCGCAGCAGCCTTTCATCGTTTAACCGTAACTACGGGTTTTGGGATCTGGGTGGCCGGGAATATTTTGACCACACTGTACATGCTCCCAGATATGGCGAAGATTGTCCGCTGGCGTTTTCACACCTTTAGCACCTCGTATATACGACAAACGCTGAGCTATGGAGCTAAGTCCTATTTAGCCAATGTGATGATGGTCATCAACTATCGTCTCGATCTTTTTATTATCACCGGCTTTTTGCCCTTATCTCAGGTAGGCCTATACGCTACGGCAGTGACTCTCGCCGAAATGGTCGGGTACTTAGGTAATGCGGTCAATACGGCGCTCATTCCAAAACTTGCTTCGGGGAAAGACAGCCTTACCTTCTCGCTGACTCCAAAAGTCACGCGCTTAACAATATTGCTGACTTTTCTTGCCGCGCTTGGGATGGCCGTAATCGCTTACCCCTTGATCATTCTCTTCTTTGGAGCCCGCTTTAGTGGAGCCTTTTATCCATTGCTCTTATTATTGCCGGGAATTGTGGCACTGAGCGGGTCCGTGGTACTTTCAGGCGATTTAATGGCCCGTGGAAAGCCTATTTACTCGAGTTATTCCTCCGGCATCACGGTAGTCCTCACCTTGATCCTCGATTTTACACTCATCCCGCTTTGGGGCATCATAGGAGCTTCCATTGCCTCCAGTTTGGTTTACCTATCACTCTTTAGTCTGAACTATGCCTTTTATCACCGTGAAAGCGGAGAGGGGCTCAAAACAGTTTTGATTTTTACACGAGAAGATATAAGAGACATGACGTCCTTTATGAAGCAAGCCAGTAATAAATGGGTGTCGAGGGGAAGGAAGGGCCAAAATGAAGACGATTGATCTAAGCGAAACAAACCCCACCAAGAAAAGCTGGAGCGATGAGAACCGTTGGCTCCTAATTCTCGAAGTCCTCGTTACTCTATTGTGGCTATATATGATCCTCCGCTGGGTCTATTATCCATCAACCTTGATAACCCTGGGATATCTTTGGTCGGTTGTCTGGGTCGCGGTAAAACGTCCCAGGTGGCTTCCGGCAGTCCTCATCCTCACATTCCCTCTTGAGGTGTCGAAAATGTTCATACCTGCCTACAGCTTACCCGAGCGAGTAGTCGGCTTCAACGTCTCGATATTGGACTTTTTTAGGCTTACGCAAGTGGTACTTGGCCTGCGTTGGTTGAGTGATCTTTGGCAGAGTCAAAGATACTACTGGTCACCCCTGAAAGATAAATTCAAGGTTTGGAAACGCCTTAAGACAGATGCCCTCTTGTGGCTTCCGATAGCGCTGCTAGGTGTTTACTTGCTTTCAACGGCCTTTTCTATTGCGCCTGTCCACTCGTTCGCGGAAACCATACGGCTGTTTTCCTTGGTCATCACCTTCTACTTGGCCGTAACGTATATCCAAGACGAAGGAGATTTGCAGCGTTTAGGATATACGCTGATTGGAGTAGGAAGTGTTTTAGGCTTAATTGCCATTGGAGAATATCTTACGGCGCAATACTTTTTTAGTGCGACCCCAGCCGTCGTTATTAACCGTCGGGCTAACGCCACGTTTGCCGATCCGAATATTCTTGGCCGTTTCCTAGTCGTCACCTTCTTATTTTCCGTTGCAGAACTGGAACGGCGCACTTCCTGGTTGGCGCGCCTCATGCCACTTGGAGCTATTATGCTACAAGGTGCGGGCTTGGGAATCACCGGATCACGCGGTGGAATTCTGGCTTTAGGCGTTGCATCACTGATCTTCGTGGTTCTCATCCCGCGTCGTAAGTTGACGCTTTCCGCCATGGTGCTTATGGTGCTAGCCGTTGTTGCGGCCGCTGTTTTGAATCCTGTCATCATGGCTCGCTTTGAAAGCTTACGCACGGGTTTATTGAGTGCGTCTGGAGGAATTAGAGAGTACTTGTGGCGGTCGGGAGTGGCCATGGTCAGGGATCATCCAGTGGTTGGAGTTGGAGTGGGAGGCTTTGGACTTGCCTTCACAACGATCTATCCCTACTTTAATCCCTATTCTACCTTTTATGTTTCCCTGTCTCACACTGCCGTCGTCACCGTGTTGGCAGAAACTGGGTTAGTAGGTTTTACGGTCCTTTTTTTCCTTTTTGGCAAGACTATCCAGAGAGGATGGGATATCTCCCGCACGGTTAGCGACGAACGCCTACGTTTCCTGAGTGCCAGTATTGTTGCCGGGGTCATGGCGGTCTTTATCAGCGCACAAGGGGAAGGCCGTTTATATGAGGAGCCTTTACTCTGGATACTCTGGGCAATGCTGATCTCAGTCTCTCAGATAAGCAACGAGAAAACTGGAAAGGATGTTGATGCACTATGAAAATTGCAACCGTTATTGGGGCAAGACCCCAATTTATTAAGGCAGCAGCAGTCTCCCGGGTGCTCAGAACCCAGCATCAGGAAATCCTGATCCATACCGGGCAGCACTATGACGCCAATATGTCTGAAATTTTTTTCGAGGAGTTGCACATTCCTCGGCCGGATTATAATTTGGGAATCGGATCAGGACGACATGGTGCCCAAACCGGGGCAATTCTAGAACAAGTTGAGGAAGTATTGATCACGGAAAAACCGGATGCCCTTTTAGTTTATGGCGACACAAACTCTACCCTGGCAGGGGCATTGGCCGCGTCAAAACTACATATCCCGGTGATCCATATCGAGGCGGGACTCCGAAGTTTTAATCGCAGAATGCCAGAAGAAATTAACCGCGTACTGACTGACCATCTTTCCAGCTGGCTTTTCTGCCCGACCGAAACCGCTGTTAAGAACTTAACAGCCGAGGGGATAACAGCAGGAGTCCATAAAAACGGGGACGTCATGTATGATGCTTTTCTTTATAACCTCGAGTTGGCTAAGGAAAAGTCGACCATTCTCCGAACAGTTGGCTTGGCTTCCAAAGCCTTTGTCCTCTGTACCATTCACCGCGCAGAAAACACCGACGACCCAGCACGTTTGACCCAAATCCTCAAAGCCGTATCCCAAATTTCCCTACCGGTCGTCTTACCGCTACATCCACGAACCCGCAAAATTGTGCAAGAATTGGGGCTGAATTCCCTACTCGAAAAGGTCAAGGTCATTGATCCGGTCGGGTATCTTGATATGATTACGCTAGAAGCACACGCTTTGAAACTTGTTACCGATTCTGGTGGGGTCCAGAAAGAAGCCTACTTCGCCGGTGTCCCTTGTATCACTATGCGGGACGAAACAGAGTGGGTCGAAACTGTTGAAGTGGGCTGGAACCGCTTGACTGGGGCAGACGAAGGGAAAATTCTAGAGGCAGTAGAATCGTTTACCCCTCCAGAGGACCGTCCAAGTATTTTCGGAAATGGCCACGCTGCGGAGCAATTTTTAGCGGCGTTGGAACGATAAGACCCAAGCCGAAGGAGTGTAGTTAATGCGTTTTTTGATCTTAACCCAATACTTCCCCCCGGAAACAGGGGCCGCCCAGGTTCGGCTCAAAGAACTGGCGAAAGGGCTACAGCGTCAGGGGCATGAGGTAGTCGTCGTCACTGCCTTCCCGAATCATCCCTCCGGGATTATCCCGCCAGAGTATCAAGGCTACTGGTCCATGAAGGATGAAGTTGAAGGCTTAACGGTTTACCGGACCTGGGTTTATCCCGTACAACGGGGACATTTTTGGAAACGCCTTTTAAACTATTTTTCCTTTACCTTTTCCTCCTTGTGGGGAATAATGAAGGCAGGTCCCTGTGATGTCCTTTTCGTGGAGTCTCCTCCGTTGTTTCTGGGGATGACCGCCGTGCTCGGAAGTCGGATTAAACGCGCTCGTCTTGTATTTAATGTCTCAGACCTCTGGCCTGAATCGGCTGTTGCTTTAGGATTGGTGACCAACAAGACGATGATTCGCATGACGGAAGCCTTAGAAACCTGGCTCTACAATCGTTCCTGGAAACTTTCCGCGGTGACGTTAGGAATTCGGGATACCTGGTTAAAACGGGGGATATCGGCCAAGAAAATATCCTTTTTGCCGAATGGAGTCAACCTTGAACTCTTCCGCTCACTCCCTCCAGATGAGGAAATGAAGGAGAAGTTGGGGCTAACTGATAAATTTGTCTTGGTCTATACTGGGACAATGGGTTATGCTCAGGGACTCGAAACAATATTAGAGGCCGCGAAAATCTTGAGTTCTGAGCCACACTATCATTTTCTTTTTCTCGGGGACGGGACGGAAAAGCCGAAGCTTGAGGGGATGGCGGAAAAGATGAAATTGACGAACGTACAATTTCTGGGCTTTCAACCAGTAACGGACATGCCTCGCTATTTATCCCTAGCCGCCGGAAGTATCATACCCTTAAAGAAGCTAAAACTCTTTGAAGGGGCTCGTCCCTCTAAGATGTTTCCAGCTATGGGGTGTGCGGTTCCTGTCATTTATAGTGGAGAAGGGGAAGCCGTAGAGCTGATTAAGGAAGCGGGTGCTGGCCTTACGGTTGAACCTGAAAACCCAATAGAGATGGCTAAGGCCATCCGTTCCCTCTATGAGTTAAGCGACCAAGGAAAGTCTATGGGAGAAAACGGACGGCGCTATGTCGAAAAACATTATTCTTGGGATAGTATTGTCAGCCAGTGGCTGCAAGAATTAAAATAACTAAGTTCAACAATTAAAATAAGAAAGTTCAAGAATTAAGATGGGTAAGTTCGAAGTAGTGCATGGTAAGCTAGTTTCAAAGAGAGAGGGCGTGAATGTGTGAAACGATGGGGTGATTGGCTTATTCCCTTGTTTTTTGCCTTGGTACCTTGGGATATCAGCAAAATACTGTTTCCCCCGTATCAAAGTGGTTCGGAAACGTCGAGCACCTTGACCTTTTTGCGCATCGGCATGTTTCTCCTCATCGCTTGGGGAGTGCTACGGTTTGTGCAGGACGGCATAGGGAAGACCTTTAGACACCTGGCTGATGCCCCCTTATTCTGGGGTGTGGTCCCTTTGTTTATCGCTGCCCTCATCTCACTGACGACGTCCCTCCAACCAAGGACGACAATGATCGAAGGTCTCCGTTTACTGATCCTCTTGGCAGTTGGCATAAGTATAGCTTTGGGCGCAGACCGCAAGACGGTTTTTGAGCGTGTCTTTAAGGTGATCTTTGCTATGGCCACTCTTACTGCGGTTATAGGACTAATTCAGTACCTAAACGGTCAATGGATCTGGGGCGGAGGCATCAACGACATGGCTGCTGGTGTGCGGAGAGTGAACTCAACGTTCATAGATCCCAATATCTTTGCGCGTTATCTGAACATCTCCATCTTAGGAACGGTGCTCCTTCTCCTACGGCGAGAATGGCCTATGCGCATTGGGACAGCCCTAGCCCTTCTTATACAAGTAACGGCCTTAGGCGTTACCTTTTCGCGGACAGCCTGGCTCATTCTGCTCATCGGGCTCTTTGTATTGGTCATCGGAACCGCTAAATACTGGAAAACGCGTTGGAGTGCACTGGGTCTGGGTGCCTTGGGAGTGGCGGCGCTTTATCTTATCCCTAGTATCCGTGTGCGGTTTGAAACACTTTTTACTGGGATCAGTGCGCTCGGACAGAGAGAACATCTCATTAAGGGCGGCTGGGCCATGTTTATCGAACACCCACTGACGGGAGTCGGATTGGGGAATTTCCAGTGGGCCATAGAAAATCCATACCATTACCTTGTACCTTGGAGTGATGCTGTCACGCGCTCACATACCAGCGTGGTTACTGTGGCTGCAGAGATGGGAATTCTCGGAATCGTAGGCATGTTTGCCTTTCTCCTGATTATAGCTGGTATGAATTTGCGCTTGTTTAATCGCATGAATGCTTATGCACAAGCATTG
>MCHG01000080.1_pt1 | contig 65845 bp, 62 predicted proteins | sample 787351 | NCBI WGS metagenome assembly MCHG01 (sample SAMN05430296, study PRJNA330682) | permafrost metagenome | biome: Cold desert; feature: permafrost; material: soil; isolation source: enrichment culture inoculated with soil incubated with H2/CO2 at 20 degrees... ... | reverse complement strand
TGAATTAATTTAATTATTTTGTTTTATTTCTACGGCATATAACTTGAAATTTATTACAGTTAAGCTTTATGACATTGAACTGCCGTCTCTGGTGCTTGCCTTCATTTAGCAAATACCTACTTATCAACTAGGTTTTCCTTTACTCTATAAAATCAGTTACTTGATAAGAGAATTCTAAACCTTGCCACCCACTTACAATTAAATATTGTATAGATGCTCCTAAAATTAGAATCGCAAAATAGGTAGCTATCGTTAAATCATTTGTATAACCAAGCATACTATCAGAAAAGTCTATATTGACTTTTGCTGGGAAATTTAATTCTCCATGAATGTATTTTGAACGGAAGTTATACATATTAGAATATAATTTTTTAAAATTTTCTTGTGGTCCCAATATTATCTGAGTTTTTTCTCTAACTTGTTCCATTAGATTATTTTTTCCCTTAGTATATAGCCCTTCTATCCCCATTACAGCTCTGAATAATTTCATATTCACATCCGAATGTGAAACTTCTAATAGGTTAATTAATGCCCGAGTTGTAGATGTTTGACTAAACCCCTTTAAAAAATCTTCTCTTTTTATTAGCCATCCCCATACTTTAGCTAGGTCGATTTCAATTAAAGGTGGATAATTCCATTCTAAACTTTTTCTTTTAGCTTCAAAGAAAGTTTTATAATTCATGCCCTCACCACCAATTGGGTAAACTTCGCTATTTTGGAAAATCACATATTCATGTACTGAAATACTACCAAAGTTAGATAGATTTGCAGCAAAAATTATATCTTGTATTCGTTTATTAAAAATTTCATATATTATTGCTTCATTTAAATTCTGTTCTTCACTTGAATCAAATATATTAAAATCAATTTCCTTCATTTCTTCCTTTATAACCTCTGGAACTTTAGACAAAATTTCAATATCTTTAAGCTGAATTTTAATTAAATCACTACTCAAAAATTTTGACAGATTTTTTATATTCATAACCTTTTTTTCTGCAATACTTTTTAGAAGGTTTTCTTCTTTAGATCCTTCTTTATTTAAATACTCTATTGAAAAATTAAATACGCCATACGGAACAAACGGAATAGGCAATTCACAACCTAAATTACAAAGCTGTTGTATCATTTTCAAACATTCTTGACGATAGTCTTCTTTTTCATAACTTAGAATTGTTACATCCAAATAAGCAGTTAATGTGTATAATCTTGTATCTTGCTGTACCATAGTTACTTCATCCCCCTATAAAAGTAATCATTAATTAATTTTAAATTATATCTCATAAACTTACCAAAACCTTACTTTTGCCCTAATCATCACAATACAGCGCCAGAATTATGACAATAATATATGGCATTTTATGTGGCACATGAGGACGATGATTTCTGTAATCAATATATGGTGTAATAAGTCACCGTACTTATGTGCCTTTATTGTACTCAAAAAATATAGCAGTGACTCACCTTGCGTGAATGTGGCTCTATTTATGCGTAAGGGTGGCTCAACTACAGCGTATTGTTGGATATTTTTAAATATTCTTCGATTGGAGATCACTTGATTTCCTTTTTTCTATTTAAAGATTAATTTTTAAATGTTTAGTTAATGACTAAATTTTTAATTCATATTAAAGAATTTGTTTAACTATTGATACATGTTTTTGCTCATAATCTTTAGCTCTTATCAAATTTTAGTATAAATTCATTTTAATCCTTGTCGATTATTTTGATTCCTCCAAATAAGTACATGCCGCTAATTTCCTCAAAGATAACCAACTACTTCTTCGACTAATATTATATCATTTCCTGTAATATTATCCATTTTTAACAATTATCTTTAACAGAACCTAGAATAAAGATAACACATGATAATGTTTTACAAATAGCACGAGAAAATAAAATTAAGCAATGCCGGAGTTAATACAACTAATCAGAATTTGTGGTCTTTGTTATTACATTTACACATCTAAAACTCATGAGTAATCATTATGATTTTGGCATTAACTATCAATAAAAATGCACAAAACATACCATTACATGTGTTTCTTTGCGATAACGTGCCTGTCCATAGTTTACTTCAAACCTGTCCATAGATCATAAGTTAAAATCCAGCTTCGCACTCGTGAAGTGAAGATGATTCCTCAAAAATGACCTTTTACGAATACGCACACTTCTTTATTCTTTCTTCTTTATTCTTTCTTCTTTGTTCTTTCTTCTTTGTTGATTATCAAATCAACTCCCATGTATGAATGGGGCGCCATTAAGATAAACAGTGCTCTCATATACGGTATATTACTCAAACGGCAGAGTATTATTCGAAAAATAAGTTCTCATATTTTTCATCTAAAATACTTAGCATTTCCCACGTTAAAGCATCTTCATCCTTTTCCAACATATAATGGATATCTTCGAACCCAGCATTAGCATATTCTTGTGCGACTATAAAAGCTTCATCTTGATTTGCTATTTTTTCATTTTCATTTCTCTTCCTTAAATCATCTACTAAAACAGAGAATATCACTGACATAGGATACAGTTTTACAGACGTAGCAAGTATAACCCCCACCTTGTTTGCCAATTCTTTTTTTATACCCTTTGCAATTCCAAGCGACATTGCAAATAAGAATAAATCTGTACGTTCTGATGTAGATTTATCGAGCCCTAGAAATTTTTTACTGTCAATGTTGGGAATGATCTTTTCTTCTACTTTTTTTGATACGGATAGTCTATCAAGCATTTGCAAAAGCCCCTTCCTTCTGCGTCATTAGCTCATCTGTTTCTAATTTCACTTTACTTGAAGCTGATGAGTCAAATAATATACTAATTTCTTGTGAGTACTCAGAAGGAGTAAACGCCATTATAATCTGCTTTGTTTTACTTGCCTCTATTAATACTCTTGCAAAGTTTTCCCTATTAACATCTGATACCCTAGCAACGGGAGTATCAATGAATAATAAACTCTCGTGTCCTGACACCTTATGGAGAGCGATAGTGAAAGCCAAGGCTAAAAGTGATCTCTCAGCAGCGCTACACGACCCAAGGCACGATGTGTTCGTTTGCTGATGAAATAATTGTAATTTATAATTAATATCAAGTTCGATATGACTATAGGTATTTTTCTTCCAAATAAGCTGATTGAATATTTTCATTGTCTCTTTTTCCATTTCTATACTTACTTCATTCATAATTTCTTGTTCAATTTCTGCTATAATCTGTGCTGCTCTATTTGCAAATCTTAGATAGTCTCTTAGTTCTTCACACTTATCAGTCTCCGATAACGCCTTTTGCATATCCTTATCAGCGGATTCAAGGTCCAGTTTTGCCTTTTCCACTTGTCCTTCAATCACCCCAAGTTTTTTTCCATTTATTCCTAAAAGCTCGATATTATATTGTTTTTCTTCCATCCATTGTTCTACATGATCAATATCAGAACAGGTTGAAATCCTTTCGAATAGCCCTTGCTTTTCTATTTCTGTCGAATCGATTTTATTATCAATTTCTTTATATCTTGACATAAGCTTTTTTTTCTCTTCCTTATAATGTTCAGTCTGTTCAATGGCAGAGTAAACATCATTTTTAATTTCAATAAGTTTATGAGATACCTCTGAGGACACTTCAATCTTGTCAATCAAGCTAAGGATATATTGTTTAGTTTTTGGATCTATATCTTGGTGACAAATAACACATTTGTGTTCATCTACGCTCTTTAATAACAAATTAATATCTATGTCAGGAGGAAGAATCCCATTCTTGCTTTTTTCAACTATAAACTCGTAAGTACTTTTATTAATTGAATATGTATTAAGAAGTACTGTGTATTTACGAATAAATGCATGTAACAAACCCTTCATCTGCTCCTTTTGTGCTTTTAAGTTTTTAAGTTCGTCTACTGCCTTATTGTATTGCCTATTATCCTCAACAAGGGAGCCAGTTCCTGCAATGTTTTCATCGTTCTTTGTGATAATCTCTTTAGATATCTGAATACTTTCATTAAGTTGATTAAGTTCTTTTTGACCATTTTCTAAACGTTTTATAATATCACTCTGCTTTTTTGCTATTTCATCAATCTTAGGATTCATCTTTCCGATATTCTTCTGGTACTCATCTCTTGCGATATTTTTAAGATTCTTTTTTATGTTTGTCAATGTATGTACCTGAGCAATTTCATGAATAGAATCTTTGATATGCGTACCATTTTTTTTCGCTCCAAAGTAATTGTTCAGTTGTTCACCATCGAAGAAGAAGTACTCTCTAATTTTTCTTGGAAGATACTGATTTATGATATCAATAGTCCCTTCTCTTTCAAGGTTTTCAGCCATTCCAGACTCGTTAAAAATAATAGCCTTCAACTTCTCCATTCCAGCAAAATCAGTAGCTGTAGTAACGGGAATTTCACGAATAATGGTAATATGCTTCCCGTCTGCTAAGGCTGCAATTTCAACTGATACTTTACAATTTTCATCTCCTCTTTCTTGCGCTTGTTCCAATGCTTGTAAATTGCAAATAGAAAGACTCTCCTCTGGATTGTCTAGGTGTGGCTCATCTCCATACAAACACCAATTAATTGCGTTTAGCAAGTTGGTTTTACCTACACCATTAGAAGCAATTATGATATGCAAATCATTTTCTGAATTTTTATTAAAGTTTACGGACAAGTCCTGATATTGACGATAGTTCTTGATTTTGATAGATTCAAATCGCATTATTCACCTGCCTCCTTTGCTGTCTTTTCAATTAACTGTTTATAGTACTTCGTAAATTGACCACCTTTTATTTCCTTCTCTATTAAGGCCTCGATAAACTTCTTCATGGCTGAGTCGTTTTTCGTTTTTTCATTTAGCTTATCAATAATCAGTTTATTTCGAATCATTTTTTACTACCTCCCTAAAATTTCATACACTTTCTTTGATACAATTGCGTTGTTCAGTGCATTTTTTGAAAGCTCTTTAACTCTAACCATTTCTTTTGCAAAGATACGTTTCTCTAAATTAATAAGCTGCTCATCAACTAAGTACAAAGTATCCGGCTTAATAATTAGGTCGTAAATATCCGCTTCATTTTTTTGTTCAGCTTGACGTATGATTCTACCAATTCTTTGAACGTATTCTCTTGGATTAGTGCTGCTTGCCATTATAACTGCTCGCTTTGCTGATGGAATATCAATTCCCTCATCTAAACATTTAATCGCTACTAACACTTGATACTCACCTTTTTTAAATAATTTAATTAGGTATTCTCGTTCAGAGATATTTCCATACTTTTTTACTTTTCTTGTTCCTTGTTTTTGAGTGAATTTATGCGCTTTAATATGCCGACTTCCAAGGATTTGTATTACTCTATCTATTTGGGCATCAGATACAAATATAATGGTATCTTGAATTTGTTCTTCTTGAGTGATTTCATCGAGTATCGCTTCTAGTTCTGCATATTTATTTTCTGCATTTTTTTCAATATTTGCTCTTTCGAATAAGAGAAACTCTAGTTTTTTAATATATTCATTGTCCGGACTTTTTTTACGACCCATCTTTGTTATTCGGTTTGAAAGTTTATTGTAGTTTTCTAATTCTTCATCAGTTAGACTAATAAAAATAGGATGATAATAGAAATTTACGAGAAAAGCTTTACCTGTTAAAGGATTGATAGTATTTAGTGCATCCTCAATGGTAAATTCAAACGCCTTATTTCCAAAATAGTTATATAAGGTTTCAGTTCCCTTTAAATCAAACCAGCGTCTTGGAGTGGCACTAAGCCCAAGTCTATAGTGATAATTTTCAAGTAGCGCATTTTGTGTTTTTCCTGCACCTAATCCGTGAGCTTCGTCGCCGATAAAGAAAAGATTCAATCTACTATTTGCATTTGTGATTAAATCAATGAAACCTCTAGAGCTACTTGTTTGATGAGTTGTATATATAATTAGGCTATCGTGATATCCAATTGCAACCTGACTTAAATTCTTAGCTAAAATTGCTTGCCATTTTGGGGCAGTACTGTCCACAATTATACCTTGATCAATATCGATATCGAGGCTATCAATATCTCTTTTCCATTGTAAGGAAAGTGTGTTTTGTGGACAAGCCACTACAATTACAGGTCTTTTAAATTCTTTTAGAACTTCCTTAATACATCCGATAGCCGTTCTTGTTTTGCCACAACCCGTTGCCATTTCAAGCATTAGCTGTTTATCGTTTTCAAGCCACATGTTCACTGCGTCATTCTGATAAAAGAAAAGCTTTAACTCTTCCTTTTCATTCTCTTTATTTAACGTAGAGAAGTATTTGTTTAAGGCTACTTTCTCTATATTAAAATTTTCACTAATTTCAATAAGATGATTCTCAACTGCATTCGGTAGGTCTACAATTTTTACACCTTCACGAGTATTGGTCCAAAACTCCTCGAATTTACTCTGATCACTTTTGAAATAATCCTTTTGTCCTGGCTCCCATTCTTTGAACACCTTAAATTCTTCAATATTGTCAAGCCAACCAGATGCACTCTCATTATTAGAACCACTAAAGGATAGTGAATTGAAGTTTTCGTCATATACAATACCTACCTTTTGATGCATAATGGACTTTTTATCGATTTCCTCAGTAGTACAAAGCCTTCCCTTTTCATAGACTAGCGCTATCTTCATCTCTAAATATCCATTAGCAAGCATCCATCCAAGTGCTTCTAAATGATTTTTTTCAAATTTATCTATTATTTCGCTTGTTTCTTCTATGAAGTTTTTAGCAATAATACTTTCAACATCAGTTACAGATGTTTCAATCATTTTACTGTCTTGTGCATTAAGTCTCTGGCAGGTAATAAGCCTCATCTTGCCCTTTCGCTCGATAAGTCCAGCTATCCCTCTTGCAGCAATAGCGATACTTGTTGATGAAAAAAAGCCAGCAATTCTATCATACCGTTTTGCGCAAGAAAGAACTGGTATGTAAAAATCTCCTATCAAATCCTGTTTTCCTGTTTCATAACTAAGTCGTAATGGCAGGTCTCTAAAATCCATCTTTATCCTCCCCAAGTTATACACCCGATACGTGTGTTTATTTCTGACGAGTTAAGTTCTGTAAGAATATGTAATAATTTTTTAATACTAGACCCTCTTCTTTCAGCGGTAGACCTGGAAAGATATTCTTCCATTATTTCTGTTAAATTAACCGTACGATTTTCTGCTTGAATCAAGGCCTCTTGGATAATTGGAACTCTTAAAATAAGTTTAGATTTTAGTTCTCCTCTGCTTCTATCATCTGAAAGCTTTCTGTAAGCCACCCCTAGCACACTAACCTTATAGTTAGTTAAAGATGAAGCAAAACCAAGTTGTTTAGCTAATTTATAATGATTCTCTCCGTACTTCTGTTTTGCACTATTACTCTTTTCTTTTCCTGCAAGGAAATAACCAATTGTCTTATAATTAAGATGCTCGATACCTGAATCGGCTAAAATTCTAATAACATTATCAATTTCCTCGAAATTGCTAAACTGAGGAATATTCGCTGAAGAAATAAGTTCTCTTTTCATCCCACTAGTCCCTATCAGATTAAGCAGCTTAGTTGCCTTAATGTTAAGTATTGCATCTACAAAGAATTCACCAATCGTTTCCGCACTTAATGCGCACTTAGAGTAATCATTTAGCACGCAATCAGGGTTAATATGGTTTAGGAAAAATAGTTGGAGCGTTTTATCTATCGCAACCTCATTGCACAATATTTTATCCCAATCAACTAAACAGTTTTCACATATTTCACTATAATAATTATGCTCCATTATTCTTCCTTTTAATAACATATTCTTGTTCATCATATCTTATATCGAAATACATTTTTGCAATCTCTGGGTGTTCTTGTTCGAATTCGATCATCGCCGCTAGTGCAGAACATAAAGTGTTTTTATTCTTATGATAAAGTTGATTTGCTTCACAAAATTGTCGGAAAGACTTCTTTTTTAAAAACTGTGGTTGATTGCACCATCTGGCTAACTGAACATAAATCGACCTGTATTTACTGTTCTTGTAACTTTCATAACGCATAATATATGGAAGACATCCATACTTTATGATAATTTCAATTCTCTCAAAAGTGCTTTTTATATCTTTTTCATCTAATGAATCGAAAGCACATAATACATAAATCTTTGTACCCTTTTTACAGTGTTCACGCCACAAAGAAAGCTTTTTTTCTATAATATCTTTGTCTTCAATGTGGTCAAATGCAAATATAATATCTCCATTATATTTAGATTGAGAAAGACGTTTTGCTTTTTCTACTGTTAGTAGTCTTACATCAAGACCTTGTCTAAACTGAAATGGTTTGCCCGTCTTATCTAATTCATCAAAGATATCCCGCCAGTTTTCGTATGCGAAGATATTATCGTCCCACAAATATATGCCTTTCCTAGTTGAATCAAACCATTCTGATATATGGGAGTGGAAGTGGACTCTATCATATTTCTTGTTCACACAAAAATCACATTTCCTGAAGCATCCTCGTGTAGCAAAACCAATAGAATAATTAAGATAATCCTTGTAATATGTTCTAGCCTTACCATTTAATATTTCCTTTTCTATGTATTCGTCGTATAAGTGATAATCTGGAAAATGGTGTTCGACTTCTTCAGAAAGGTCTTCCCCCCCATCTTCAAAGAATCCTGTTCCACCAATTATAATGTTGTTAAATTTCAATATTACTTCATCATATCTCGTAAAAGTAAAGACTCTTGACATATAAATAACGTCGTAATCTTTGTTGTCCAATGTTTTATATCCTTCAATGAGCTTTATATTATGTCCTAATCCTTTATGGTAACCACTGATCTTCATCAACGCTAAGTTAGGATGTCTTGTTCCATTATCTAGTAGATCTGCGTCAATAATTCCTATGTTCATCTGTTTACCTCGTTTCAATTGTTTAACGAAAGTTACGTGTAAATATCTTGCTATCAAAACCTGACCTCTACCACTTTATCTGCTTTGATAAGTGGTACATATTGAATAATTATACCATATTCACATTTTTATTAATATGAATGCAACTCTTAAATAGGAAATATTTTCTTAATAACAACAATAACTGGTCAAGAAATATTTCGAAGAAAAAAGTACAGGATATTGTCCTAGTTAGGAGCCTTGAAAGAGATGAATAACCCAGGTATCATGGTAATTTGTGCAGATGGACTTTCATGCATTAAAGAAGCCATATCAGCAGCTTTTCCAAATACGGAATATTAGAGTTGCATCGTGCATCAGGTAAGAAACGCACTGAAACATGTTGCCAACAAGAATGAAAAAATTTGCTCAGATTGGAAGACAATATACTATGCTCCAAGCGAGCAGGCTGGATACGAATGGAGAAATGGAACCTACATTACCCTAATGCCATAAAGAGCTGGGAGGTCCACCGAGATACCCTCTGTCCGGCTTTCTAGTTCTCAGCTGATGTTAGGAGGGTATTCTTTACTACGAATTTCATAAAGAGCCTCATTAGCACATATCTAGGATTAACAGTCAAAGAAGCGTCATCCCTATTGAATAGGCCTAGCTATAAAAAAGTCTCATTCTAGTTACAGATGAGATTGATGTACACATTGTAATCATTCAATTGTTAGTCCTTATATGAATGTTCCTATAGTGTAATACCTGATATTAAAAATTAAAGCGTGTAATAAATTAGTATAATAAATATATTAGTTTTACATATATCTAAAAGTATTCATGCTGCAAGTGCGTCCTATATTGACTAGGATATAGGAGATGACAATAGCAAAATATTTCTACCAGTAATGAAGTCTGATATTACCCTTACTTATGGCTTTAAAATACTGATCATAGATACAAAGTATTATGGACACACAATGCAGTCAAATCCTATGTTCAACAGCACCAAAATCATCTCTGAAAACTTATATCAGATTTTTACTTATGTAAAAAATAAGGATATAGGCAATACTGGCAACGTAAGTGGAATGCTTCTCTATGCTAAAACAGATGAAGCCATTACACCTAACAATCAATATCTAATTGGTGGTAATCAAATAAGTGTTAAGACACTGGATTTAAGTGGAAACTGGGAAGATATAGGGACTCAACTTAATTATATAGCGTGTGTCTTAAAATCTTGATTTAACTGCAACCCTCATAGATAAAAAATAGTGCTTTCCTTCAGGTCACAATACATCATTTCTTATAATGTTAATAGCAAATGCAGCAAACCTAGGAAAGCCCTTTGTTTATAGGGTTTCGTTCAGAATTTAGTATTGTTAGAATGATTAGTTTCAATAAATTTTATTTTAATAAAGTCTATTCTCTGTTCCAGAAACTTTTTTCCATCTACTAAGACATCTGCTATGTCATTTTTTCGATTACTTTATGTGGAAGCAAATACGCCATACCTAATTTAGTATAAGAAGGAACCAATTAATTTAAAATCGATAACTATTTAAGATGTCGAAGCAATTAATAAAATGATTCTAATATTTTAAAAAGATCTCAAGGACAAAAAATTAATAGCATCTGTATCTGATGTAATTGAAAAAATAACAAGCTGAATGTTAGAGTACCTCTTTTCGTATAGAACAAAAGGAAAAAATATCATCTTACAGTAATAAAGACGTTAGTAGCGATATATCATTACTTATGTAGTTATATATTACTACAAATCTACACTATTGATGCTAACCTTAAAACTTATCACTACAAGGTTTTTTTTATACAGAAGGAACGAGCCCAATCAGAAATATATTTAAAATTAGACATCTCAAAGTAAATCTCAATATAATATGCAAAGATTTATCATCAGATATATGTTGCGGTAAAGTAATTGGAAAAAACAAATATTTCAAGATTATCAAATCCAACTATACAATTAAAAGGTATTTAACTATCGAAGTTATGATAAATCAATAAGCTCCTTTATATTGGAAACATAACCTGTTCTATAGAGTTTTTTATCATGATATATAGAGATATTTTTTTGTGACATTGCAGAAGATGCTCTTCGCTTCCAAGTAAACTGTGCAATAAAATTATTTGAACCAAATATTTCATCGCAAATCAACTTCAAATTTTCCTGTTCCTTATCATCAATGCTAATATAAATAACACTTCGTTAACAAGCAGTTTTGCTAGTAACTTTAGTCGAGGATACATCATACATAGCCATTTATTGTGACGTGATAAATCCTCACCTTCTTTTCCAAGTTTGTCCCAACCACTTCTTCATTTTAGAATCGTCTACATTATCATTATAGCACCAGCCTTCATTTCCAGTATTATATGTAGAATCAATGTAAATACACTTAATTTTCCCCTCATATTGTGGCAGAAGAGCTTTAAGAGCTTCTAAATTATCTCCATGAATGATCATATTCTTACTACCAATATTTTCTGTATGAATACCCCTTTTCTCCATAGCTGTAGTGCCTTTCCAACACACTAAACGGCACTTGTTGATGATGATTAACCTACTTTATCTTTTCCAATCCATCCAAGTGTTATAAGAATAAGGTTTTACATAACTGCGCCTCTCTACGATATAATGATTTGATACATTGATATTTAATTATTCTGGCATTTTCATGAGTAAGTATTTGGGTATATCTTCATTTTTTTTACAAACACGTTAATCAAAACTTCACCCATAACTCTTGTAGATAAAAAATCTATGCCGCCACCAATAACCCCACCAATTAAAGGTATAACGTTACTTAATATCGATAAGCTTTTTTGTTCTAACCCTATTTTTAATCCTACTACTTTATTAATCCTTATAATCACTTCACCAGATGTCTTCTTAATTACTGATTTTGTTAATTTCGCCCTATTTTAATTCCTATTTCCTTTGCTATTTCACCAACAGCATTTCCTGCTAGACACATATAAACTATACCCTTTACAGAATCATCTTTTATATCATGACTATTAGGTACGCAACCGCTGCGATCATTCTCATTTGATCATAAATAACGCTACTTATATTAGATGGAATAGCCATAGGTAATGTTAACATCGCTCCTACTCCTGTAATAAATCCAGACGTTGTACATTACCAACTTGCCAATTTATCAAATTTCCACAGGCTTTAATTATATCACCATTATTTTTTCTTATATATTCCTCTCCTAGCTCACCTGCTAACAAACCACCAGACATACCATTTAGAGATTTCTCATAAGCGCAATCAAGGGCATGTAATACTTTAAAGTTTCGTTTTGGTGTTTACTGAAGCATAAAACACTGATTAAACACCAAAATTCCCTCTCAGCTCATACTATTCTAAAACAAATGTGCTGCAAGAAGAATATGCCTTTTACAGCACACTTGAAATAACCGAGTGTACTCGAATCCCGTACATTTTTAAATAAACATAATATTATAATTTCCTAACAGATAGTAAATACTATTTTATACGGAGGTGAATTTTTATATGGCAAGAAAATCAGATACTAACTTAGACGATATGACACTAAGACAATTGAAAGCTTATAGTGACACTAATCCAGCTGAGGGATTAAGAATTTCTAAGCGTTGCAAAGAGGCTTCTCACTACGCAGCTAAAAAATATAGTGCAGATATAAATGAGAAGATTTTAGAAGCTTTAGGTATTCGACACAGCTATAAATCTAATAAAGTATAAAAATGAAGGGCTATTAATTTTCAAAACTGAGAATTAATAGCCCTAGATCTTATCCAAACAGCCTCAAATATACGTTTCACCTTATATTTCCTTTGATAATCAAATTTCTGTTTATAGACTCTCAAGTGCTTGGCTGATAGCGCTTGCTAATTTTTCTATGGATATCTGGTAAATCATGCTTCTTCAGCACTTTCTTCAAGGTAGAATTAAGGTGAACACCACTGGTACTCGCCTTGCATCCCAGTAAAGACAGTTCCTCTTTTAATCCATTTTGATCCTAATGATCCTTGTATTCCTCCTGCCACTCTTTATGCTCTTGCCCTAGGAGGATTTATCACTTTATCTTTTGCAATCCAACCAAGTGTAGGCATTATACTACCTCCTATCATTGTGTTATCTGGCACAAATTCTAATATGTTATCCACACCATAGCTGAGAACACCGCAAATTTTCTCAATGCTACATATCCTATATCACTCAATAGAATATTTGTGAAAAAACATTGTTTACTCTTTCACAAATAACATAACACATTTTTATGAACTTGCTAATACATGTACATTATTCTTCCTGAAATATATATTTGCTTCTTATCAAATCATGTACATTATAGTTTCTGACAATGATTGAAACATGCAATCAAAACATGTACGTTTATGCAACATATTATAATGTACACATAAAAATAATGTACATCCGAATTATTGATGTACATTATCCTCTATCCCATATGTTTAAAGGGGTTATAGTGATTTATATTTGATTTTCTATAAGGTACCTATCAGACAAGTTTTTATCTGAAAGGTTAGAAGCAGCAGTTCAAAGAACGCTGATCCAGCTTGAATGATTTGACAATCATGAGGAATGTAAGCAGTTCTTGAAGAAGGCAATGGAACTTACGAAGTCTATATCCTGGTCATCTATAATAGAAGCAATCAAATAAGTAAGAGCCCCTGCTGACAAATAACAGGATGGATGTCCATGAGTAAGTGCTGCAAACTCTACTGCATAATAGAAGAACTTTCTTTTCGATAAAACAAACCTACAGGAGCAAACGCATAACTACACCACAGCCTTTGCTATTGTTAATTGGCTCCATTATGGTTCCTTTCTTTCTACTTAAAAGAGCGGATAAGCGGCCATCTCTGATATGCATGGAAAACTACAGATGGTTCATGACAGATGCCTTTAAGGTGCCCTCGAGTTTGTGCTCTTAATATCCCCTCAACTGTAAAAATTGTCATTTGCGTGTCGTCAGTAATTTCCACTTTACCTAATGGTGATATTTGAAAGTCTTAATACCACCTGGTCCGAATCGATGAATGATTTCATTTAGTTTCATAGATTCTACCAGCCAGCCCAACGCATGACCAATAAAACAACCCTTAAAGAATTCCTAATTACATTTCAAATATTATCACAATATCGCCTGAGGTATCCAATAAATCGTGCAGTAAATAAACTGTATTAATTTCAGTATTTAGACACAAGAGTATGTATCAATAATATTTTTATGATATTATATCGTACTATCAGCCATATGATTTATTACAAGTGCTTTCTCAGCCTTTTCATTCATGCATACTCCCCATGGATACGTACTTTTTTCAAAATGATAGACTACAGTTATCGGATCATGTTGTGCACTTAATGCTTGACCCAAGAAAAAGGTAAATACTACGGATGATGATATAACCATATGAATTTTTTGGATACCGTGTTTTTTAACACACTCCCTTATGCCATACATAATTGCACTTCTGAAATTCTCAGCCTGAGAATAGCTCATGATACTATCAAATGAAATAACATTGCTTACAAAGTTAAGTACATGCTTATTTGCCGGCTTTAGTGATACCAAATCCTGTTCAGTAATTTTCAATGAAGTTGAGATTGATACAATTAGTTCTGTAGATGAAACTGATTTATTGCTCTCATTCGAGGTTATTGTTGAGTATCCATTATTGTCATCTGACCATTCATCAAACAAAGAGCCATTCGTGCGCGCCTTATGTAGTAGCATAATATTATTTTGATCACCCAATAAAAAGCCTAATCGGAATATTAAGGGGGTATGCGCAATACCATAATAGCAAAGGCTCGCAGATTTTCTTGATCGCATAATTAATTCTGCAGTTCGATCCTGATCTGAAATCGCACGAATGAATGTATAGATATTTCTCATCGCTTCATATTGATTGACATCTATATTCTTAACTCGATGGTTTTTTAAAACATTTGGATTTACAGCTGCAATATCGAATGCAAATGATATGTGCTTTAGTAATATAAGCTTGGGACGATAAAACAATAATGCGAATGAAATCCCAGTTAAAACCAGAAATACATATATATAATCTTGAGCAATTTTTGTAATTGGAGGATACAAATTCGTTAGCGAATTGTATGCTGCAGCAATATCAAATATCTCAATTTTTTTAAGCAACTGTGCCAGATTTAAACCTACAGCATCAATCAATAAAAAAAACAAGAAGAGTCCTAAATATACTTTCTTCGGAACGTTTAAAAGTATTTTATTAAGCTTTTCCGTACTCAACACCTCCCAAAATCTTATTTATCTGTCAAATCCATTTGTACAATTTCGCCGTTTGATATAGTCCAAATCCCTATCTGCTCTGTGCCAACAATTACAAAAAATAGCCAATCTGAATTTTGTTTTCTTTTTGAAATCTCCATCCAGTTTTTTCGATCAATAAAAGAAGGTTGAGGAATACGTTGATTATGTGTGTGCCACTCTCCTAGATAAGTTTTTGCATGTTGCGAATCATCCCAAAGTTTATCCATTATTTCTTGATGACCATACTCAGCCCGTTTATACCTAAAAGCAGCGCATTTGTCTTTTTTCTGTGGTTCAGTTACATCAGTCGCAATTATCATGGTCTCAGCTGGGTTAAGCACGCCTACGATAATACCCCCACTTTCATTTCTAAAGTGACAATTTTCCCTATATGATGATAATTTTCCATATACATCTGAGCTTAGCGAAAAAACGATCACATTATTATAGTGATAATCCATGTATGATTTACTCCTTACCGTTATGCCCACAAATGCGACAATTTGTATTTGCAAACGCATCCATTGACACAAACCCTTTTTCTTTGTTTACTAAGTACCATTCCGACAGTAAAAATCCTTGAGCTAAAAACACATCTGAAGTCCCTATCCATGAAAATAACGCATTCTTTGGTAAATGACCGCTTAAGATATCTACTGCTTTTCTTGTTGCTAATAAAGCAGTCTGCTGCGAATCTAAACAACTATATGGAACAAATGCACTACTGCATCCTGACAAATTTTTCTTAAAATTCTGGTCAGGTGCAACAAAGCTACCTCTAAACTGCACTACTTCACTTGATATCGTATCAGTATAAAAGCATTGTAAGCATGAACTCTTTTCTATATTAACTGCTACAACATGACCTCCAATTCCATATGGTTCATTGAAGCAACATAAGAACGGAACATCTACCGGAGTATCCTTCAACATCCTATTGATTTCAAGGTTAATAGTTGGTTCCCCAAGTGCAGATATTATCAAGTCATAATGACCCAATCTATCCGCGTCAGAAATAAAATTTTGAGCACTTCGATTAACGTAATTTAATGAATCAATATCAGCATAAGGATATTGTGCGTCTAGTTTTTCTTTAACCATATCTGCTTTATGCCTATTCTCTTTTGGACTTATCGAATCAAAACCAAGCCAATGCCTGTGAACATTCTCAGGTTGAAAAAAATCATCATCTAATATATCTATGTTCATAACCCCGGATTGGCACAGATTACTTGCTAAATAACCTCCAACGGAACCACAGCCTAGTAGCAGAACATATTTGTCTTTCAATATCGATGTTGCACCACCCCTCATTGTTAAGTATGGGTAGTCAATTCGTTCAATGAATGCATTTTCTACCTTGCACGTCAGCGAACTCTCTATTTTGCAATATCTAGAGTTATTAAATTCAACGCGGAATCCAAATAATATATCCCCCTCTTTTGCAGGGTAAGCCAGTAGAATGTATCGCACATAGTGTTTGACTTTCTTGTTGAGAAACTTCCGAAACTGCCGTTTTACAGACGAGGAAGTGTTGTCAACCACATATCTACGAATAGTGTTCCATTTGAACTGTTTTGACAGCGGTATCATATTACTTCCTTCTCTAATCCTTACTATTAAGCAAGTTCTATCAAAAGCATCCTTGTCAGGTGAAAAGCCAAAGCTATTACGAAGAATAGTCTCAGCTTCTATCTTTGTATCGGCAATAACGCTTACTCCGTTCGTAACAACCATTGGGTACTCACCATATTTGATACCATTTGTATCAAGACAAGAGTATGCTTTTTTATTCCGAACCGAAAGCCAGTAAGAATCAAACTCCCTGCAAACTTCGTCATTATATGTCGTGCTACCGGGACGGATATTTAAGATTTTTATGGCTTGATCAAAGCAGTCAAGCACTAATTGGTCTGCCAAATCCTGCTTAATAAGTATAGCGCTGGAGTCAAAAAGGCATATTTTCCCGCTCGTTCCAACGTGGGCACGAAAAGACACATTATCCTTCACGTAAATATCCGGCAACATTAAAGGGAAATATGGCGTAAATGCGATTGATATTTCCAATCTTTCGCTATCACTCAGCATAACCAGCCCTGTGTACTCAGCTAGATATTGCTTGTCACAGTTTTCATTAATAGTAAAACTGACATTTCGTTCAATATTTAGATTTTGAATTATGCCAAGTAATCCATCTTTACTTATAGCCATAATACTAAGCCGATTCGGATGTACCGACCATACTTTTGTCAACAGTTACTGGAAAATCGTCACCAAATACATCAACTAAGATTGAACAAGCTTCGGAGCGTTTTTCTTTTGTTTTAACCTCATCCAACTTTGAGATCATAGATTCAATTTTCTTGTAGAAACTTTCCATTTGTTTTTCAGACATCTTCTCAAACAAATTATTGCGACGTTCCACTGGAAGTGTTGTGGCTATTGTATGGTACCATACGTTATCCTGACTATTCCAATTCATAGAAAATGAGTTTTTAATACTAGTAACCAAGCTATACAACGCAGAGAAGTCATCGTATACGTCCTTTTGGCTAGCCCAATCATATGACTTATTAAGGGAAAACAGATTGTATGCAAGGATTGTGATGCTTATACCAGTAGGCGCCTCATTACCATTTGATGAAAATTGATGTGTTCTCCACTTTTTCAAGTAGCGGATTACTCTTCGAAACTGAGAAGCGTCGTCTCCACTGTATTTTCCTTTTATTGTATCAATTAACCCCTGCGGATCTGTCAATTCCCATTTCTTATTATCGCTGGTTGAAAATTCTTTTCCCTTTGCTATGTACATTTTCCCATCAACGCAATCTGCAGCATAAACAGCGAAATCCACATGAAACAGTGATTCGCTATTATTTTGATATGTGACAGTAACGCAAGAACGACGAATTTCTACACTCTTTGTATACCCGTAAAGAGCATCTCGAACCCATTTCTTAGGCACTAGTGGATCAGAATAATCATCTTTATCAATGCTAAATTTAAGACCAACATCGATATCGTAGTCTTCATCCTCAGGAAGGATACCCGTACCCATGGCATAGCTTCCCTGATTAAACGTTGTATAGCTAGCTACATCATCAGAGATGTTGTCTTTCAGCTTTTTTAGCAAAGTATCTCTTTTTTCTCTAAGTGTTGCATTTTTATCATCCAACTTGATTTTGTCATGAAAATCAAACAATTCTTTTTGTAAATTAATCATTTCCTCACTCCTCTTTATCTACGTTATTTGTACACTTTTAACTTTCATGGAACTTCACTTTACCAAATCCATCCCATTTAAAATATCCTTCAGTTCTTTAACTCCTCAACACTCAAAGTCAGACCCTTACCTATCTTCTTATGAGTTGCATCCCATTCTCTCAGATCATATTTTGCTTCCTTGTCATTCCAACTCACAAGATTAAGTTCTTTTGTTCAGCCCTTTGTTGATTGCTCTCACACTTCTTCGTTATTTCTTTTTTTTAAATTACGAATGAGTTCTTTGAAAACAACACCCATAGTGTGGTTATTTAGCCCAGGTAATTTCACTTCTCCATTGTTTTCTATACCAATCTCCATAAATTCCGCATATCTTTATAATTAAGCTAATTGAAACTTACCACCATTATATCCAAATAAACTATATATTACCAATCCTTATATTTAAAAATCATTTAATATCTTAGCAAAACTTTGTCTCTTACAACTCCCTAACAACTTCTTCATCCAAAATTTCTTTTCTTTGTTTCCAGTCTGGCATCAATGCTGTCATAAAATCATAAAAGTTACGATCATGATTCCTGTGCTTAAAATGAATCAATTCATGAAGAACTACATAGTCAATACACAGCTTAGGTGCTTTAATAAGCTCACTGTTAAGAAGGATTACATTCTTATCAGATACACATGACCCCCATCTTGCCTTCATTATTCTTATTTGAATTTTTGGTTGATCAATGCAATATTTCTGAACTAAAGGATACATTCTTTCAAGGCTTTGTTTAAACTTTTCATGAGCTTTGACTCTATACCAATCATCTATCAGTTTTTCTTTGCGATTATGATTTTGCTTATCCTTCACCGATAAATAAATATAGCCTCTATAATATTTAACACTTTCTGTTTCTTTTGCTGTTTCAACTTTTAAGCGATATTGCCTTCCTAAATATTTAAACGTCTCACCGCTTAAATATACCTTATACATTGAAAGTTCAGGCTGTACATCTTTAAAATAGCCAATGTTTTTAATAATCCAAGGTGCTTTTGATTTCATAAAATCGACGATATAATCTATTGGCACTTTTTCGTTGGCGGATATTATAACATTCATGTTTGGCCTTACATTCAAATTAATATTTTTTACATTCTTTCTTTCCAAATAAAATTCAATGACTTTTCCACCATAGCTAATTAAATGCTTTTCCATCACCATTACCTAGTACCTTCTAAGAGCGACTGTTTTGATGTTTTCTATCATAATATCGATCTGATTATAGGACAGCTTGGGAAAATGTTTCTTTTTTACAAGGTACAGCAAGCCATCAATTTCTTGAGATATCTTTTTATGAACATCTGGATTATCATGCCAATCTACTTTATTGTGGCGTTCAATGACAATATCAATATCTGTTGCAAGATCAGCTAAGATACCTTCATAGTTATAGATAGCCTCATCTTCAGCAACTCTCTCTAGCCCGCTTGATTTGTAAAAATTATCATCTTCAAGTATTTCTTTAATCACACCGTAGAAAGCCTGAGCATGGGCATTATGCTTTATTTTTTCAGGATAAGTAGTACCTGAGTATCCTTTTCTAAAATCTTCCATGACCGTATGCATTTTTTCAAGATACTCGGCTTCTGAAATCCTTTTCTCCATGTACTCTTCTATGATCGCTTCTATACGCTCAGAAAACTTTTTATAATATGCCGGATTCTCATCCCACTTTTTGCTAATTCGTTTCGTCATTCTAGTACGAATAGCATCTGCTTTTGCTCTAGGGGAACCTAATCGCATTAATTCATTTTCAAATTCCTTTTCGTTTAATATATCAACAGGTGCAGTAATTTGAATGATATCTTCAGCAGCGATGTAAGTATCCATAAGATTACGCATTTTCGCTTCATATTCTTTGTGATCAATGGTGTCTGAATATCTTAATTTAACTGACGCTCTCAGTTCCTGATAAAATTTAAACTCACGTTTGTAATGAGTAAGATCATTGTCTCCCAGTGCATTATAAACATGCTCTGATTCAAGGGCGATACCTAAGTACTTACCAAAACGGCTAAGCTCAGCGTAAAAATCATTACGAACAGCTTCATCTGCTAAAATCAGCTCATATTCTTCCTTGTCATGCTTATTTTTAATCTGTTTAAAGATGGAAACAACATTAGAATATGCTTCTCTTAATTTTCCTACAATACTGATTACATCTACAAGTGCACCTTCAAGGTCTTTTCCGTCAAAATTTTCTAGCCCTGATCCTGAATATGTTCTCATGGCAGAGTCTAATTCTTGAATCAGACCTCTATAATCCACAATCAATCCAAAATCCTTGCCTTCGTATAGTCTATTAACCCTTGCAATGGCTTGGAGTAGAGTATGTTCTTTCATTGGTTTATCAACATAAAGAACTGATGCTCTTGGTGCGTCAAAACCGGTCAATAGTTTATCCACTACAATGAGTAGTTCAAGTTCATCACCATCAACAAATTCACTTTTAATGTGATCTTCATACTTTGTAGGGTCGCTATATGCTTCCATCAGTTTGTTCCAAACCTTAATCACTCGATCCTTAGGCTCCTCATCAACCTCGTCATATCCTTCACGCTGATCTGGTGGTGAAATGACAATAGCTGTTTTTAAATCACCGTACTCATCGAAGGATTCTTTGTACCTAATTGCATCAAATTTAGACGTTGTGGCAAGCATTGCCTTAGCATAGGAATGCTTATAAAACTTTGTGAAATGGACGTAAATATCATCTGCAATCAACTTAATCCGTTGTTCCGATGACGCAATCACTTCATAGACACTCCACTTCTTTTTAAGTTCCTCAGCTTGGTTTTCAGTGAGATTTCTCGTAATCATTTCAATACGCTTATCAATGGCATTACGATTAACCGTCTGTTCTACAAGCCTTCCCTCATATAGAAGTGGTACAATGGCACCATCTTCAACACCGTCTTTAATGGTGTATTTATGAATCATCCTTCCACCAAATTTATTCATGGTGCTTTTATCTTTTTTCATTAAAGGGGTTCCCGTGAATCCTAAATAACACGCATTGGGGAATACCTTTTTCATTTTTATATGAAGTTCACCATACTGTGTCCTGTGAGACTCATCAATTAAAACAAATATGTTCGTTGACTTGATTGGCTCTTGGTTTTTTGAAGCCGTATCAAATTTATGTACCAAAGAAGTGATAATATCCGCGCCATTGCTATTGATTAACTCAACAAGATTCCTTCCACTGGTTGCTTTTTCTGCTCTTAACCTTGAGTGATTAAAGGTTTTATGGATTTGACTATCCAGTTCAATCCGATCGGTTATGACCAAGACTTGGGGATGGATCTCTGCAAATTCAGACAAGATAAATTTAGCAAACATAACCATAGTAAGGGACTTACCCGATCCTTGTGTATGCCATATAACACCAGATTGACGATTCCCGGTTTTATCTAATACTTGAATTGTTTTCATGATTTCTTTGATGGCAAAATACTGTTGGTAACGGGCTATCTTTTTTATGTTTTTATCATATAAGGTAAAAAAGCGAATGATTTCTACAACGCGCTTAGGATGAAAAAGGGAAATAATATTTTTGTCTTGTATAGTTGGCATTCTATCCACTACCGCCTCATTAAGAGTTTCTTCAAACCAGAGAAACTCAGCTGATTCTATGTCTTCTTTCCAAACTGACCAAAACTTTTTCGGTGTTCCAGAGGTAGCATACTGTGTTTCATTCTTATTGGTTGCCATGACAATCTGAACAAACTTAAAAAGTTGAGGGATGTATTCCTTTCTTTGATTTCTAAGCATTTGACTTATACCCTGAGAGATAGATATGCTTGCCTTCTTGCATTCAATGACACCAAATGGGATTCCATTAATAAAGGTTACAAGATCAGGGCGTACTGTACCTTGAACATCTTCTCTTTCAACTTTGAATTCTTCTACTACATGAAATACATTGTTCTCAGGATTTTCCCAGTCGATATAGTTTAAATTAAAAGATTTTGTACCATCCATATCAGATAAGTTCTCAGGATAACTTCGTCCCAAAACCAATGAATCAAAGATTTTTTCATTGGTTTTCATTAGACCATCTGTTAAAGCTTCGTCTATATCAAGCATTGCCTGTTGAATGTTCTTCTCAGAAAACTTATGCTCTTTGCCTTTAAACTCAAAGTTGTTAATTGCAGATAGACGTTCATATAAGATTTTTTTTAAAACTACATTGTAAAGATTCCCGCGCATTTTCTCTGCTTTTTCTGGTGGGAGTACTATATATCCAATTTTATCCAATACCTCTAAAGCTGGTATCTGCGATATATTCATTTCATCATAATCTTTAGCTCTACTCAAAGTCTCACCTCATTTCTGTTTAGTTTTCTTGAATGTTTACTCTCACGATGCCTGTGAGCAGGAGTTGCATTAGGCCTTTTTTTTGCAGTTTTAATGCTTCAAGTTCTTTTTCTAGCAAAAAAATATTCTTGCTTATTTTATTTAGCAAATTAGTAATTGCATTTTGTTCTTTTATAGGGGGAATATTTATATTTAGATCAAAAAAATCACTCGGTGTTACATTTAGTAATCCATGTGCTCTTCCACCTTCATGTGCAATTTGTACTAATCCTGGATTCAACATACCAAATTCAAAGTAATGTTCAAAATAATCGCTGTTTATTTCTTGATCACTTTTAATCGCAAAACAAATATATAATGTAGTAACAACGCCACAATCATATTCATTCAATCTCTTTATTGCACCCATTGGAAATCCATTGGAATAGCTTTTGTTATATGCAAATTCACCTTTTTTTAACAAGTAATAATTTTCAAGTTTGCTACTTGCAACTAATTTATTGAAATACTCATTTTGACTAATCAACCCTTTTTGAGCTGAAATAGTCAATACATTCGAACTTGAATTTTTGTTTCTACGTGTTACTCTTTTGAAATAATTTTTTAGTGAATCAACTCTCCATTCACCATCAAAACCTGGCAATCTAACCTTCCCGTTTAATAAATTTTGCATCAATCCAGTTTTTTGCTTTTTCTTTTCTCTAATGAGTTCTTCTTTTAGTTCGATGGCTTTGTCCCAAGTTGAAAGGATTTCTGCTATTTTTTGTTGTTCTGGGAGAGGTGGAACCACTAATTTCATTTTTTTAAATTCTACCGTAGTAAAACTCGCTTGATTCACAGCAGGTTTTGTAATCAAACTAATATATCTATTATATTTTTCTGTCTCTGTGAAATATAAAAAATACTTTGAGTTCAGTTTATTATTCAAGGTCATTTTCAATATATTTGTTGTAAAAATTGCTTTCCTACTAATTCTATTGATGAACATTGCTGCTTTGCCAATTTGACTTAAGCTATTAATGAAATTTACAAGTATATCCCCATCTTTCAAAAAATAATTTTCTGTATTTGCTCCTTGAGGATCTTTAAGATACCAGTATTTTATGTCTAAAAAATCTACACGATTTTTAATTATGTTATTTGATCTAATTACTGGGATTCCAATATCTGAGTCGCTAAGTTTTCTTGACAATCCACTTTTTATATCTATTATATAATTTCCTAGTTCATTCATTTCCCAATCACTTGGTATAACTCCATACTTATTTTTTACATAACCATTTGGTAATTTTTTTTCTGTATGTTTTTTAATTTCAGGTTTAAATTTCATCACCCCTACAACCCAAGCTCTTCAAGGTACTTAGCCATCTGAGCCTCAACCTCTGACAATTCTTCTTTAATGCTTATAATGTTATGAGCAACTTCTTCCATATCAACTAGCACTTCTTCTTCAAAAGTATCAACATATCTAGGAATGTTAAGGTTATAATCACTCTCTTTTACTTCATCAATCGTTGCTACGTAAGTGAATTTTTCAATTGTTTCATATTTTTCATAGGCATCAACAATTCGCTGTATATCTTCTTCATGTAGTTTATTTTGATTCTTTCCTTTTTCGTAATAATCATCACCAGAAGCGTCTATGAATAGAATGTCTTTTCTATCTCTGTTTTGCTTGAATACTAAAATACAAGCAGGAATTCCCGTACCAAAGAATAAGTTTGAAGGCAGTCCAATAACTGCATCCAAAAGATTCATCTCAATGATTTGCTGTCTAATCCGTCCTTCACTTGCACCTCTAAAGAGTACACCGTGAGGCAATACAACACCCATTCTCCCACCTTCAGCCAATGAGTGTAACATGTGCAGCACAAAGGCAAAATCTCCTTTTGATTTGGGCGGAACCCCCCATGTAAATCTCTTGTATGGATCAGAAGCTTCTGTCATATTAAATTCTTTGCTACTGCCTTCACCTGAAAACCCTGTTGCCCATTTATCTAATGAAAAGGGCGGATTCGCTACAACCACTTGAAACTTCATCAATTTATCATGCTCTAAATGCTTCGGATTTGCTAAGGTGTCGCCCCACTCAATTTTTGCATCATCTATTTTATGTAGGAACATATTCATTCTACAGAGTGAGTGGGTTTGACCATTTCTTTCTTGCCCATAGATTTGGGCCTTTTTATTAGGCACTTTATTAAATGCTTTAATAAGTAATGATCCAGAACCACAAGTCGGATCATAAATTCGATCATTTTCTTCCGGCTTAACTAATCTAGATAACAATTCAGAAACTTCTGATGGTGTAAAGAATTCCCCACCTTTTTTACCTGCATCTGAAGCAAAGTTACCAATCATGTATTCATAAGAATTACCTATAACATCATCACCAATGAGTCTTAAAGGTCTAAGGTCTAAGTCTTTAAAGTCTTCAAGGAGGTTCTTAAGCATAGTATTACGATCTTTTGTACTACCAAGAACTGCCTCAGAGTTAAAATCAATATTTTTAAAGACACCTCGAAGCTTCGTCTTATTTTCTTCTTCAATATGCTCCAATGCCATATTAATGATTTCACCAACATTAGGCTGGTTTCTTTTGTCATAAATATAGTCAAAAGTAGATCTCTCATCTAAAACAAATCGGTCATAACGCATTTGTCTATCTACCATTTCCACGTCGTTGTCGTACTTTTCCATCATTTCTTCCCTATGTTCTTTATACATATCGCTAACGTATTTGATAAACAACATAACCAAAACATAATCTTTATAAATCGATGAATCGATTTTTCCTCTGAATGTATCGCATGCTTTCCAAAGCGTGCTGTTTACTTCGGCTTGTGTCCATTTTATAGTCGTCATTGTTAATCCTCCAAGTGTTTTCTATTTTCTTTCGCTTTATCAATCTCTTTTATACTCTTCTTAGGTGTTGGCAATTCTTCTGGCATCGTTCCACCAAGTTCCTCAATTGTTTCTCTAACCTTTTTGCCAACTTCATAATGTGTTTTATTTGCGCTATTTTTCCCCTGTACGTTATCTCTTCTTAATTTTTCGTCTGTTTGAGTTGCACGAAAAAGGTTTGCTGCAAGCTCAGTACTTCCCATATGGTCTAATATCTTTTGACTTTTCTTTAAGCCTTTTTTTTCATGAATATCTTTTGCTTTTAATCCACCATATAAGCCCATATAGCCATGATTTTGAAATATAGCATACTCAATTGGTGTTTTTACTCCTGACATTTCAGCTGCTTCAGCTAATGATTTATTATGATTCACGATTTCATTACGAATTGCTAATCGTTTCTGTTCTTCGCTTAATTGATCATAATGATCAATCACTTCTTGTTGTCTTGTTTTAACTGCAAAATAAGTTTGACCAAGTGCAATGACTTCTTTCCTTGAGTCTCCATTTTGAACAACTAAATAACATGCGTATCTTGAAAGCATTATGTCTTCTATTTCACGATCTGCATTAGAGCCTAGTTGAACCATTTTGTTGACGTCAACAAAATGGTCTGATATCTCATTGTTGCTGTTGTCACATGCTATTTTAGCCTTTTCAATAACAAGCTTAAAATTACGCCATTCTGAATATTCAAGGATCTTTTGTAAGTCTCTTGCATACCAGAATTCTTCGCCATATTCATTGACATTTTTTATATCTTCGAAAACTGCTTCTTGATATTTTTCTATATCACTCAATCCTTAACCCCCTTTAGTCAGATGAGTTGTTTATGATTCTACTTAACACAGCATGATGATATTTGATCTTCTCATCAAGTAAGGCTTCTAACAAAACTCTTTCTCTTGTAATCAGCTCATTAATCTTGACGATTTGTTTCTGTTTCTCAATACTTTTTAACAATACTTCAACATTTTTTAGAATGCTGGTTTTTATTATCTGTATCGCTGAACCCACTGAGCTTTTTGCATAGATTTTTTTCATTAAGTCGCTATTCAAAAATATACTCAGATATTTAGGCAATACTTCCTGTGTGTCTAATCTAATGATAGCAAATAGAGAAGTAATTAGAATTCCAACGTTTTCTTCATCAATAGCGATCGCAGTATTGGGATTGCTTAGCCTGACAATAACATCACCTTTCCTAGATAAATACTTTTCATCAAGCACTTCACCACTATCAAAAACGTCTATTTCTCTGCTATTAAGCCAACCATTTTGTTCAAAGCTTTTAAGCGTCAACACACGGTACTGTTTCTTAATCTCGTCATTATTCATTGCTTGCTTACGTTTCGTAACAAGACCTGAACTTATCGACGCGATCTCCCCCAGCTTTACTACATTCAGATTCACAATACACATCACCTCATTGTCATTTTTAACCTACAACAATATTTCTTAATTCATTTTACTTCTATTTACTATAATCTGTCAACTAATTATGTAAAATATTTTGTAGTAGTTTAAAAATAACATTCGTTGGACATGCAATATTTAGTGCTTGAGAAGGAGAAAATACTATTAACGGTATTTTTTTAATATGCCTTTTGTTTATCCATCAAAGATGGTAATTATGGACTAAAGTATTTATCTAGGTTCTTAATATAAATGACCATATCTCCCACGCTACTTGAGTTTTGAGAATGTGGGTGCCTGGTCCGCAGAGGCATTTTAGAAATGAGTGATATCACGATAAACTTTACTATGAAATGATTGAACTTAGTCGTAAAAAGTGTTATGCTACCAACAGTAAACTTAAAAAAATGTCTTTGCTACATGATAATCAATTGCAAAATTGTGATTGAGAAAATTATATTAATGAAGAGCTTATTTTTTATAGGCTTTTTTTAGTGATAAAGAGAGGTAACATTATGATAAAAGTTGATAACTTATCTTACTCATTTCCGCAAAAAGATCTATTTAATGAGATTTCATTTACATTAGAAGAAGGTCAACATTGTGCTTTTATAGGAAGAAGTGGCAGTGGAAAAAGCACAATGGTAAATATAATTATGGATCCGGAAAAATATATGTTCGATGGAAAATTAGAGATAGACCCAAATTGTAGAATTGGGTATGTAAGTCAATTCTATGAACTAGACAAAACAAAAGAAACTACAGTTTTCGAATATATCGGGCAAAAATTTATTAAGCTACAAAATGAAATAACATCTATTTGTGCTGAAATGGAAACATCTTCGGATATTGATTCTTTGCTCGAAAAGTACCAACAAGCATTAAACACATTTGATGCAATTGGTGGGGATAATTTCGAAAGCAATATTAATAAGAAACTAAATCTAGCAAACCTAACTAAGCATGTAGATTTATTGGTATCTGAACTTAGTGGAGGCGAATTCAAACTTATTCAAGTAATTAAGGAAATGATAAATAATCCAGACTTAATGATTATGGACGAACCTGACGTGTTTTTAGACTTTGAAAACATTAAGGCTCTTAAAAATCTAATTAATTCACACAAAGGAATACTGCTAGTTATTACACACAACAGATATCTATTGAATCATTGTTTTAATAAAATTGTGCATCTTGAAAACAAGGAACTCCAAGAGTTTGATGGAAGATATATTGACTATGACTTCTCCTTACTTCAAAGTAAAATTGAGTCACAAGAACTATCTATTGTCGATAATGAAGAAATTGAGAGAAATGAAATCTTAATCGATAAACTAAGATTTATCGCAACTAACAATTCTAATTCTTCCAAAGGTAAATCTCTAAATGCTAGAGTTAAAATTCAAGAAAGATTAGAAGCGCGTAGAATTAAAGCACCATTTGTAGATATTAAACATCCAAATTTTATTTTCGCTACTGGCAATGAAATCGAAGAAACCGTTGCTTTAAGAGTTAATGATTATAGTATTGCCTTTGATGATATGCTTCTAGAAAATGTTAACTTTGAGATTAAATCTACTGATAAAGTAGCACTTATTGGTCCAAATGGTACCGGGAAAACGACTTTACTCCGAGAAATCTTTAAGAATAATCATGATTCTATTGAACTAAATAAAGACATAAAGATGGCTTATTTGTCTCAGATTCAAGGAGAAATATTAAATGAATCTAATACAATACTTGAAGAGTTTTTCGATTCAGGGTTTAAAAATAATGAAGCGATTAAATCATATATTTCAAATTATGGTTTTGACGGAGAGATCATTCATCAAAAGATTGGAACTTTATCTGGTGGAGAAAAAAATATACTTCAATTGGCTAAAATTGCTGCGAGTAAAGCAAACATGTTACTTCTTGATGAACCCACAAGCCATTTAGACACCTATTCACAAATAGCACTGGAAAAAGCAATAGAAAACTATAAAGGTGCAATTCTAATGATTTCTCATGATTTCTATTCTATAGTAAACTGTATGGATTTTGTTTTAATCATTGAAGATAAAACAATTAGAAAAATGAGTATACGAAAATTTCGAAAGATGATTTATGCGAGTCATTTTGATAGAGATTATTTAGAAATTGAACAAAAGAAAAAATTAGTTGAAAAGAAAATAACATCAGCTTTAAAAAATACTGATTATGAGCTTGTAAAAGTTTTCTCTGCAGAGTTAGAAGAACTGATTAAGTTACTTTAAATCATATATTCTTAGTAAGTTATAATATCCCCTTAAAGTTTGACAGATTAAATCAAAATATCTGGATGCTTAGAGGGGATTTTTCCAATAATTTGAATATCTTCAGTAAAATATCTGGAGATAATGTCTTATCAATTTAGATAAGACAACACAAATAAGAGCTAAAGTTCCATCACTTGTACAAATTGAATTATTTTGTCTTCTAATATATTGGATTTATTAGATGTTACTTTTGATACTTTTTTTACGATTAATTTGTCCATGAAACTCATCTTATCCAATAAAAATTCTCCCCCTAGCCATTCCTTGCTTTCTGCGATTTTTAACAGTTCTGTAGGGTAATTTTGATTTAATTCAGTATTCATGACTTCACTATCTTGCATACCACATATGAATAATCCTATTTTCTTTTTAACTAATTGATCTAAGTATTTAGTACAAAATTCGGTGACCGATTTTTGAATTTTACCAATATAAATCGATCCTCCAATTATTACTTTGTTATATTTAGAGAGATCGACCTCCTTTACATTCTTTAAATTAATCAAAACTACTTCATCATTGAGTTTTTCCTTTATCAACTTGGCACATTTTTCTGTACAACCATATTTGCTTGAATATACAATTAAAGTATTCATTCTATCACCCTTCCAAATTAATTACTTTTCAAAAGCATTTTCTATTGATTTTAGATACGCCTTAGATGTAACTGTTGCTCCCGCTATAGTATCAACTTTTGTATTCTGTCTTTCAATAACTCTGCTAAACAATTCTTCACCCATATTTTCCTGAGGAAAGGTAACATCGTCTACTATTTCTATTTTTGTAATTATATTATCCTTTACCGTCACATTAAGTTTATTTGACCATCTCCCCTGCTTGTAATTTCCTTCATATTGTCCGTTGGTAATATCAGAAATATCTAACCCGTTTATTTCCGTATTGATTCCCGTCTCAAGCCCTCGAGTCATATAAAACATTCCTCCTATAATCATCAGTACAATCAATATTATTATTGTCAGTATTATTTTAAATGCTTTTTTCATTTACACTCTCCTATTAACATTTAATTACTCACCTTTTGCCATTCTTATAATTACTTCATTGCAAAAATAGTCTATTAAACTTTGCCTTTGCGCATCTCCGATATCCTTCTCTATTATTAGTTTAACAACAAAACCTAAAGTAGAAGCCACTATAATCTGTGAGGTCAGCTCTAATTTACTATCATCCATATTCTTATTTATGTCTTTTAAGCATGTAAATAAAAAAGATAAGGCAATATTTGATTTTGAAGCGCCTTTATATAATGACGATGTATACTTTAAGACCTGTGGGGATTTGTTTAACTGAGCTGCCATAAACTCATCAGGCATTTGTAGTGCTTCTTCTATGTACTTTTTCATCATTTCCTTTAACTTATCCTCAGGAAAATCACTTTTAGTCTTTACAGATGATATAGCTGTGACTATTTTCTGATAACCTCTTTGCATAAGATTATTTACAATCTCATCTTTATCCTCAAAGTAATTGTATATCAGCGATGGAGAATATTCTATCTTATTCGCTATTTTTCTAATAGACAGCTTATCAAATCCTTCAACTGCAATAATTTCATTTGCTGCAGTTAGTATAAGCTCTCTCATTTCTGATATTTCCCGTTCTCTTCTTTTTTTGTTAGGCATGGTATCACTTCTTTCGTGAACACTGTTCTTTTTATAAACGATATTCTTTTTATTAATTTATCATGAATTATATATATTGTCAATATAATGAAAAAGATAAACAATCTATAAACTATTTATCTAAAGCATATTCAACTGCAGAAACAGCATGTATTTTTGTCGTATCAAAAACTGGTATACTTACATCTTCTTGTTTTATTAATAAAGGTATTTCTGTACATCCTAGCACTACTCCCTCAGCACCCTTTAATGCTAAATTGCTTATTATTTTTATATATCTCTCCTTTGAAACCTCATTTATTATACCTTTACATAATTCATTATAAATAATTTCATGAATGATCTCCCTTTCATTTTTATCTGGAATAACTACCTCAATATTACATTTTTCCTTTAACACTTTTTTATAAAAATCTTGTTCCATAGTAAACCTAGTTCCAAGTAATCCAACCTTTTTCATTCCCTGTTGAATTATTATTTCACCTGTCGCTTCGGCTATATGTAAAACTTTTATTCCTACCTTACGCTCTATATCACTTGCCATTTTATGCATTGTATTCGTACATATAACAATAAAATCAGCGCCACCTATTTTAAGCTTTTCAGCAACATTTACCATGATATGAGTCAATTCATCCCATTTGTTTTCATGCTGTAATACTTCAATTTCATTAAAATCTACTGAATACATTAAGCATTGTGCCGAATGAAGTCCACCTAACTTTAATTTTGCAGTTTCATTTATAATCCTATAATATTCAAGTGATGATTCCCAACTCATTCCACCAATTAACCCTATTGTTTTCAAAATAATTTTCTCCTTTACACTTCTAACTATATATTGCTTCATATTTAAAAGAGCTACCTTTAATTATTTGTTTTATCTTCTAATTGCTTGATTCGTGCCTCAAGTGACTTTATCTCTTTCTGGATATCTTTATTAGGAACTTTGCCTCGTAGTTTATTACCAATCCAGTCCGGTAAATCCATAAGTTCTAATAAAAGCATAAGTACAATTAAGCCTCCAAAAATTTTTATAGTCTCCCACATTTTCTTTCCTCCTTTAATATACTATGAATAAGTGTATTTCCTTCTCATTTATGTAAACGTCACTGTATTTATGTATTAGCCTTTTATTATCAGATTATTAACTTCTACATCGAATTTCTCAATCCTCGAAGATTCATGCTCTTCCAATCGCTCAAGCTCGTCTAAAACGTTTTGCACCTGTCTACTTACTTGTAAAACACACTCTTGAGAATTTTCAATTCTGGACTGCATAAACCAATCAGATATCAGCCCATCAAAAAAGAAATCTGCAAATTTTGCAAAACCTTCCGTCTCAATGGTTATATCTGAGTTAATGTTTATGTCAGTAAGTTCTGTCTTAAATCGCCGGAGTAAAGACTGGGTTTCTTGTACTTCAGATTTTGCATCGTCTATATGAGAATGTTTAATCAGGTCAGTCATTAATCCCCCACCAATCAAATCATAAACACCCCAACTCTCTGCACTACCAAGGCTACTCTGTACATGATTTATACTATTCATTGCATCTCTGCCTACTTCAATAGCCTCAGTAATCTCTTTTAACTTATTTTTTGAAATGTTCAATTTCTCTGTAATATCTAATATCTTTTGAGCAGTCTCAGGATTGGATTTTATCAACAGTTCTTTCTTTTGATCATAAAGCCTATTGTACGTAGAACTGCAATCAATATAATTCACTCGTTCCGAGGAAAATGAACTAATCTTGCGTTTTACTCCTGATAAATCGCGAACTACTTGATCATATTTTAATCTTGCAGCAAAGGCTTCCCTTCTTTCCTTGTCTACACGTTCTTCGAGATTGCCAAGAACTAAATAGAAAATCTTAGCAAGGCTCTTGTTTTCAAGATTCCTTACATCTACATCTTCTTTATCCATAACAGCCTTTTGCTCAAATACTTTCCTTTCCATAGATAGACTCTCATTTTTAAGTTCATCTAACATTGAGTCAATTTTGCGCAAACGTTGGATGCCCTGCACTGCATCTTCTATTTGTTGATTTATTTGGCTATACATAATGACCTCCCAAGATAATATATTATAGATCTACACAGTAATTCTACTTAGTACTACTTTTGTATAGACAAGTACCAAGCTACAATGATGTAAATCATCACACAGAGGATGATACTGGTAAAAAAACCTCGGCGAGAGGTTTACTACAAACAACAAGCTCAATACTATTCATTATATTTATCACATCCTATATTCATTTTCGTATACTTTATTTTTAATTGACTTGCTCATTAATAAATAAGCAAATCCAATTAAACAAATAAAAACTCCAAACACTATATAGACACTTTGCGGTGTGAAAAATTGCATAAAAATTCCTGATAATGGTATTGAGAGAATATAGGCTGTATCCAGAGTTACATTATGAATTGAAAAGAAACGGCCACGGTTACTTGCGTTTGTGACTTCTTGAACTAATGTTTCATCTAGAACATTAATCATGCAACTGATTGTTCCAAATAACATACCATACATTAAGAAAATGAATTGGGTAGTCATTGGGATTGATATGAATATAAAACCTTTAGCAATAAATAATATAGCGATAATCAACATTTTATTTGAAATATGGCTACATTTATTTAAGATAACCCCTCCAAGTATGTAACCTGCTCCCATAGTGGTTACAAATAAAGTAAATACACTTTCATCACTGAATTTCAAGCTCGATAATTGAATAATAAGGCTGTTTATTGGTGCACAAAACAATAGAATACATCCAAAGCTAACTGTCGTATAAAAAATCTTCTTTTCCTCTATAAACATTCGGAAGATTTCGGTGTATTCTTTTATCCAGTTAATTGTTTTTCCTGTAACAAATTTATCTTTAAGCGGTTGAGATGGTATAGTTAATCTCAAATATAATAGACCAGCGACTATAAATGTGGCTGCATTAATGATGAAAATCACTCTAATACCAATTACTTTCATTAATAAACCAGCTATAGTGGGTCCTACTATCCTCATAGCAGAATTAGTTGTCCATATTAGTGAATTTGCCTTTAATAATTTATCATCATCAACCACTTCTGGAATAATGGACTGAATTGAAATTATAGAGAAATATTTAAATATTGAAGCAATAAATAAAATAAACATAACGAGATATTGATTTTGTATAAGTATTAAACTTAATATTAAGAAGCCTTGTGTGATTTCTGAAATAAATAAAATGAATTTTCGATTATATCTGTCAATAAGATCACCTATCAATGGAGCCAGAATGACATCAGGTATAGATATTAACAAATAATAGATGCTAATATCTAAAATTGAACCACTTTCATTGAAAAGATAAATTGTTATCGCTATTTTCTGTATCCAATCACCTAATGAAGTGACCGTATTGCCAAAAAATAAAAAGCAATAATTCATATTAAAAAATATCTTTTTAAATTTCATTATGGAACTCCTTATTTAAACCTTGTATATTGTTGTACAAATACAAATTAAGACCATTAACCTTATTATAGATATGAATTGATATTATAACAAGGGAAATTTTGTATTTAATGAAAAGAAACATATTAGTGACTAATCTGCGATGAAAAAAGTGGACACTAATTAATAGGGACGGTATGAAATGACCTCAAAAAGAGAAACAGGCAAGAGAAAAATCCTCTCACCTGTTCCACAGTCAACGGTCAAAATTAAAGTCTATGATTTCAACTTTTTGATGGTTTCTGCTCTGGCAATATCCACGTAAGTGCAATCCATATATCGTTGCCCACTGGCTGACAGGATAATAATGAACGTATGGTATTTACAATCGAGGTTACCGGCTGATTCTCCGCAAACGCGCGGACAACGGTGGGCATGGTGTCCGTTGGAACGAACGCGGAACTTATGAAGGGAAGAAAAATAAGCGGATAAGAGAAAGCGCTCGCGCCAGCAACCGATTTCGCAGACAGCCCGGCAATCGCGGCAATCCACGTCAGCGTTAGCGTAAATAGTATGAGTATTCCGGCAACGGCCAGCCAAGACAACACGCCTGCAGATGAACGGAACCCCATAATGAGTGAGACGAGTATGATAACAATGACCGTAATAACATTGGAAACCAGAGAGGTCAGAACATTGTCCCACAGTACAGCGGAATGGTGGATCGGCATTGAATGAAACCGCTCGAATATACCGTTCTGCACGTCTAGAAACAGATTGTACGCCGTATACGAGATGCCGCTAGTGATGGCAATCAGCTTATGGTTATGGCTAACTCAGTCATTTGGAATCGTTTCCCTTTCCAAATCTTTTCATTATGTCGCGGTTAAGCTTCCCGTGCCAGTTTTCCGTATAAGTCTTGGCGTTGCGAAGAAGTTCGTCGCAGAACTCCGCCACGTCCTTGCCCGTGATTTCCAAAACTTGTTTACCTTCCGCCACGCCGGTTTCGAACAAATCTATTAATTCATAATGAATCTTCAACATGTCATAGCCGTCTCCTGCCGCAAAATTCCACATATATTTTTGGATTTTTTCAAATACAAACTGATAGTTTTCAGGTAGCGCTTCAACCCTTGCCATTTGTTGCTTATACTCTTTTTTATCCCCGACCACTTTTTTAAAAAATTCCAACATAGTTACTTCTCCTCCTTTAATTGGTTGATTTTCGACTCCACAAATTCCCATTTTTCCCAGAACCTCTTCAACTCCTTGCACCCCGCGTCGTTGAGCGCGAAAAACTTGCGCGGCGGCCCCATATCGGACGGCTTTTTCGTAATTTCCACCAGTTTATTCTTCTCAAGCCGCACCAAAATGGTGTAAACTGTCCCATCCACAACGTCCGAAAATCCTAAGGCATTCAGCCTCCGCGTGATCTCGTAACCGTAGGTTTCCTCGTGGTTGATGATTTCAAGGACGCAGCCTTCTAGCACGCCTTTCAGCATTTCCGTAATGTTTTCCAGCGTAACTCCTCCTTGCTATTTCGCATGACTTGTATGCAGTATTACTTACTATTAGTATATAGTAATACACAGTAGAAAGGTTGTCAAGAGATATATTTTTGAGGAATCAAAATTCTGATTGATTTTTGATAATGTCTTAGTATACCATTTTTGATTATGTCCTAAATATTAAAAACAGGTATAATGAAACCTCACATACTTTAAAGAATGAGGTGTTCACAATAAGAAAGGTGAATTTAACCATGACAGACAAAAACAAGTACGAGACCATAAAGAAACTAATTGATTATATCTTAAAAGACTACTTAAAGTATTCCTTTAAGTAGCTAAATACCCTTGTTTTATAAGGGCTTAAAGTTAATCTTATACTTTATGTTTAGACTGTCTCACTATGCACTAATTAATCATTTTTTTGTTGAAACATAGCTATTGACACAGAAATAATGTTAAAAACCTTTACTCTGGTAGGCATCTAAGGACGGTGATCTCTTCATCTATTATATTCCAGTCGCTAGTCCTGTACTCTCTTTACGAGCTTGACTTGGCAACATTATACATTTATATCTTTTCACTCTCAGCTACTTTTTTTATCAAATTGTTTTCTAAACACGACATTAGCGATAGTCTTTTCAGCCCATGTTTTTTAAATTCAACATCTATAATTCCATCATCAACACTTTTTATTTTGCCATCTCCAAAAGTTTTATGTATAACATTAATGCCAAAATTATAGCTTTTTATTTCATCATCAGACACTTTACTTATTTTCTTAGATTTTTTTATTTGATTTCTTTTTACCTGTTCTTTTGGGTTACACATTAAATCCCTAACAAATCGTGATGTTCTTATCCGGTTTCCATTTAAAAAGCTTGATGTGATTATTCCAAGGTCGCTTCTCGCTCTAGTAATGCCAACATAAAAAAGCCTTACCTCTTCCTCAAAAAGGAAACGATCATCCTTATCTTCCATTAGTTTTATACTTTCTTGTGATGGGAATTGCCCGTCAATAACGTCAACCATAATTACCTTGTCAAATTCAAGCCCCTTACTTGAATGAACAGTTGTAAGTGTTACTGCATTGCTTTTACTTCTCGGATTTTGCATAATACGTTCAAGCTGTGAGAGTCGCTCAACAAAATCAGCAAGAGTTTTTCTGTTAGAGGCAATACTTTTTAAGGCATTCAATTTTTGCACCAACGGTTCCTTTGCATAGCCTTTTTTTGACAGACTATTTATATTGTATGAATATCCTATTTTACATTCTATATATTCGATGGCTTTTAATGGATTGAAATCTTTAAATTTGTTAAAATCCATTCTAAGCTCTTGTACTCGGTCTTTAATTCCATCCTCCAAATTTGGTATTTTTAGCAAAGTACTAAAAACGTTTTCTGTTATATTTTTTTTTACATATTCAAACATTTGCTTATTTAGGTAGCCGTTCATTTTGTAATATATCTTTTCAAACGCTTCAACATCACTACCGTTTTGAGCCAAACGAATAAAACAAATTATATCATTTATTACAAAATGGCTGAAAAATGTTGGCTTGTTTTCTCTTATAAAAAAAGGTATGTTTTCATGCTCCAAAGCATCAACAATGGGAACGGCAGAATCATTATTGCGAAATAAAATGGCTATACTTTTATTTTTATCTTCATTTTTGATTAAATCGGTTATGTATTTATATTGCTCATTAAGGTCATCAAGCTCAATTTGCTTAATTTCTAAACCCTCGGTATTTTCACAAAACATATTCTTTTGATAGCGGTCTTTATTTTGCTTTATAAAGTGATTTGAAGCCTCAACAATCCTTTTAGTTGAACGATAATTACGTTCCATTAGGAATACATTTGCGTTTTTATAAGTATCTTTGAAATTAAGTAATGCCTTTGGAAATGCTGCCCTAAAACCATATATACTTTGATCTTCATCACCAACCATAAAAACATTACCACTCTTTTGTGCTAAAAGCCGTACAATTTCATGCTGAATAAAAGATGTATCCTGCGCCTCATCAATATTAAAATATTTGAACTGATATTTAGCTAAAATATCGGAATATTTATTCAAAATCACATAAGCATAATATAGCAGATCATCATAGTCCATTACCTGATTTTGCCTCTTATATGCTTCGTACGACTTGTAGATTTCATAAAAATCGCAATCTGGCAGGATGATGTTTTCAATGTCCTCTTTATCAAGCATCATATTTTTACAATAACCGATTTTTTGTGAAATATCTTTTATAATATCCTCACCAATGTATTCTTTATTTAGCTCCAAATAAATCTTTTTAATGATTTGATTAGTATTATCAATCACCTCAAATGCTTTTGTATTCATCAATCGTTCATATTCCTTAATAACCATAAAACAAAAGCTGTGTATTGTTTTAAAGTGTAAACGATTTTGATATTTTGCCCCAAAAACACTTATAAACCTTTCTTTCATATCACGTGCATTTGCAACGCTGAATGTTAAAGTTAAAATTTGCTCAGGTGGAATGGAGTGATTATATATCATGTTCCCAATTCGTGTTATTATAACAGTAGTCTTACCGCTACCGGGCACAGCAAGAAGAAGCGTTGCTCCGTCAATGGTTAAAGTAGCTTGCTCCTGTTGGGGGTTAAGTATTATATTGTGGTTGTTTTTTAAGTGATCTATAAAGTTCATTGTATTTTTCCTTATAATTAATATTTATTACTTGGTATTCGCCTTTGTGGCGTACGAAATATGTCCCTTGTCCATATTTGAAATAAAACCGCTTTACTATATCTTCTTTTTCATCTTGTCCTTTAAAGCTGGTCTTCTGTTATTTTCGATAAAAATTTTCCCAGAGAGACTTATTAGTAAAGGCTATTTTCTCTCAGTGTAATGACGCTCAGTACTAATTTTCTCAATTATGTTCTAATCTTTGACTTGACTTAAAGATGAATAACTAGTTATTAGATTTTTGGATCAAAACGAACCATCCCTGGTGAGTCTTATTACAGGAGATTGTAACGTAGCAATTATTATGACCTTTTCTTTTTTTTTCTTGCAAACATATAAACCGCCACAAGACAAATAAAAAGTCCTGTTACTGCTGGTTTAATAATTGAAGCCCCAGAATCTCCAGCAAAAACCACACTCCATATAATTTTCAATACAGCTGCTCCTATAATTATGATAATGCCATATTTTAATTTTTTTTTCCAAAAGGCTAGTATTAATAAGTAAAAAAACAAAGGAACTGAAAGACTAAGAAATATCTTTTGAAAACCCCAGGCTCCAAAGGTATAAGACTTTTCAAAGGCCAAAAACTCTTCTATAGCAGGTGCCACCTCTGTTGGAGTATTGAACCAAAACATACTTGTAAAAAGTGCGAATATTGTTAAGGATATTCCGCTTAAACTTTTCTTGTAGGCAAAAAAGCAAATAGGAATAATAAATAGAGGTCTGATATACCAACTCAAAACATTTTGATGTCTACTATAAGTCCAATCCACAAATTCCTTATTACTTAAAAATAACACCAAAAATGCCAATGTAAAAATAAAAAACATTAAAGCAATCTTTTTATCATTTCTTTGTAAAAACATCTTCATAATTTAACTCCCCCTATAATTTAATTTGATTTCATTCCATTAATAAGAATATCTACCAACTCATCTACCCACTCATAAAGTTCAGTTTCATGCTCAGTTATATTTTCCATTTCAAAATGCTTTAGCATTTCATCAAGAACTGCTTGATTTAAAGTCATAAACATTTGAACACAAGCTTTTGTGCTGAGATTATTATTAATTTCACCTTTCATTTTCGCAGACTCCACTAGTCCTATAAAAAAACTTTCACCTGATTCATTTGCTCCTTTTAAAATTTCTTTCCTTAACTCTTCGTTTGTCTCTTTTGAAAATTGATTTCCAATAGCTGCATACTGAGGATGCATAGTGGCAAATTCAATACCCTTTCTAAAAAGGACTTTTACGAGTTCAAATATTGTCAATTCTTTTGACACTTCTGCCTCCTTAGAGAAAAAAAGTATTTTTTCTTGGGTGGCTAGTGATAAAATGTATTTGTACATGTGAAGTTTATCTTCAAAGTATTGATAAAAACTACCCTTTGGTATTTTAGTCATTTTAACAATGTTATTTAGACTACTCTCATTATAAGAATGGTTTCCAAACTCAGTTAAGGCTGCATTGATAATAATATTTTTCTTTTCCTCTGAAAGTTTTTCAAAAGCATTTTTTGCCATTTAATTCATCTCCTAGTCAATGATATATGGAACTATGACTACTTAGTCGCATTTCTATTTTAATTATATGACCACTAGGTCATAAAGTCAATACATAAATGTTAAGCCTAATTAAGTTTATATAATAAATAAAAATGGTATAGAATAAATTATTAATATGAGTAAAGTTAGCAGAATGTAGGCTTTCATTCAGTATATTGTAGGTATAAACAATACGATTTCCATAACAAAAAAATTATAAGTGACTTGTACATTAAGAAGGTTTTCGGATTTCAATTCATATTCTAGTTGTATTTTTACACCTGAAGGTTGAGAGCATCCACCAGATCCAGGATAAATATTTTTATAACTTTCTGGTACTTGAAAAGCAGTAGAATCAAGTATTCTTATTCGTTTGAAATGTCCATCCTATACACTTGGTATACAAGTATTATTTGTAATTGTTTGGAGCAATAGGCTCTCAAAAATCTTCTTTCAAAAATTCCATACATCTTTCATTTAGACGTTGATCTAATGCTTGATTAGAAATAACTATTCCTATTTTAGCACTAAGTTTTATACATAAGGTAACAAGTGACCTAACAAATGACTATTTACCGTTATGTTAATAAAGACAAAAGAGGCCTAGTCACATGTGATTGGCTTTGGCAGTGGATGTCGAGCTTGAAAATCCGAATTTTACGCATCTTGATGCTCCCTTTTAATAATTCATTTATGACACTAAATTAAGGCACCCTTAAAAGCCTTGCTTTATCCAGCATCTTAAACGGTGTCACAACTGTTAAGTTATGACACTTAGTCTAAAAACAAAAAGAGCATTTTATTATTGCTCTTGATGTTATTAATATAAAAAAGTCTATTTTGGAAAACTAAAAGAGCTATAAGTAAAACCTATCTTGGTATACCTCGAGCTATACCAAGATAGGTTTTACTAAGCTTGTATTTGTTATTGTGATAATAGTATAAAGGTCTTAATACCTCGCCGTTCTTTTTCTTTGCATCCTTCTCTAGTTTTCTCTTCTATGTGCGATTCTCCTATTTTAAATCATCGCAATCCTTTGAGGCTTCACTTAAACCCCTTGATACTAAAGGATTTTGGAGAGTACAGCTCATTCATGCAACTGTACCTAACATTCACCCAATTTATAAAATTGTCACTAGAATAAAGGTGAAGAACATGGAAGAGCTCGATAAACTGCCAAAGCATCTGCGGAAAAACCTAGACCTAGAAAACTTTGGAATGTTTCATATCATCTCACAAAACAAACTGCATCCAGTTGTGGTGATGAGAGATAAACGGTCAGATGCTAAAGCACATTGGTGCATCCAGCACCGAGACTCTGGTTATTATTTTCAAATACTCAATGAAATCATTCATTATTGCATCGCCCGCAAATGGGTCAGCGCATTATAAAAAATAGGAGGAACATACAATGACAAATCAAACTACTTATAACAGAGCATTCTGGAATACCATGAGATTTCAGTAAGAAGCCAAGCTAACTATGAGGGATATGGCGGATAGCACAAGTGGCTACCCTGTACCACCTGAATGTACTGCTAGCTATACAGGATCACCTATCAAAGTTTTAGCTTCACCTGTGTGAGGTATGGCCGTAATGCGATGTAACTGATTCATACCATTTCCTAATGAAGATGCATACAAACCAGATAACAGCAAAATATGCACCTTTCTATCCGTCATGGAAAATCCAAAAACATGAAGTGCTATTTTTCCAAAGCGGGGATCTGACAATTCCATGAATTATCCTCATTGTTGATATATCCAGTAAATCGATAAACAGGCTGATAAATCCCTTTTGTATCGTAAACATAAGCGAGCTCACATTCTTTTACCCACAAGGTATCTCCATGCTGGAAGGGGACATATTGTTCAAAGTTTCCATTTGCTCAGTTTTGCTCAATTCAATGGAAATGTTGTTTTTAAAAAACTCCATTTTTGCGAAGGAGAATCGAAAGTCATCAATTAGTATTGGATCCACAGGGACAGGCACAGCGCTTCGGAGTCGGGCGTCCACTCTGGCCCGCAGGATCATCAGACTAAATGGCTTGGTGATATTTCATCCCTAGCACTGAGCGCTGCGCGTAGTAATCGAAGTCCCCTGGTTCGGGAGCAGAAAGGTCAGTATCTTCTCCCAGTTGCTTCCTCACCCGCCCGATGTCGTCGGCGAGAGACGTGCAAAACTGCTCCAGTTCCTCCACGCTAGACTGCTCCACATCATATCCGGTGTAATATGTAAAGGTATACCGATGATAGTTCAGCCCACCCAAGACGGTAAAACCAAAATACATCACACAGAATATCGCGGCTGCCCCCGCCACGCCACGGTATGCAACTATACCACGCCCCTCTTTGCTTATGATGACCTTACGAACGTAATAAAAGATATATCCCAGACAAAACAGCAAAAACAGAGCCACTAGCCATTCAGTCGCCGAAAAGCCTACCAGCGACAGCAAAAATCCCACCGCAGTGGACAACACAAGATACACCGACTGGCTGTACACCTGCTCGGTCCAGTAGGGATTATACTGTGCATATTTTGTCACTATGAATGCGCCAACTCCAAGTAGGATAAATAGCAATCGCTTGAGTAAGAACTTCTTCATAACGTCCCCCCGTGTAATAAATTGTTGTGCGTAGCATTCATTATAGCATATCTTCTATATTCTTTTTGTTTCAAAAACCTTTTCCTCATAAGAACCCTGTTCCTTTGAAAATAGATACTTATTCATAAAATCAAGAGGCAGATACCTTACTGTTTCTGTGCAAAATTTAAACCCTTAACGAGCCACGGAACGCCCTAACTCCATAGTAAGAGGGCGCACTGTTGTGATACACGAAGACTTTATCGTAGCGGCGATCAACAAAGAGAGCTCCGCCGAGTTTTCTAATATCAGAAGGTGTTTTTATCCAACTGGACGTTTTTGTATCAAAATTTCCAAGTTTCTGCAACTCTCGATATTGTTCTTCCGTTAAAACCTCAATGCCAATGGCAGCTGCCATATCTATAGCGTTATTTTCTGGTTTATTATTTTTCCTTGACTCAAGCCCTTCACGGTCGTAACAAACATTTCTGCGGCCTATAGGGCTTTCTGTGGAACAATCATAAAAAATAAATTCACCCGTCTCTTTGTCATAACTAACAACATCTGGTTCACCACCAGTTCTTTCCATTTCATTGAGTGACCATAGTTTTTCAGTATTCGTTTTCAGTTTTGATTGTACGCTAGCCCATTCAAAACCTTTATGACGATTCATGTTTTTCTCAAAACGGACTTTCAATGTTGTGAGTAGTTCTTCACATTGTTCTGTTGACAAATTCATTGTTTCATTGTTCATAATGAAACCTCCTTTACGATTACCATGACTTACTAAAGAATAATGGGATTATACAAAGCATGTCCAGGAATAAGTGCTTTTATTACTTTAGTCGTTCTAGTACACCTTTACGTCTAGCAATGTTTTTATAGTCCCATTGAATTTCTATTGATTTATTAATCCACCCGGTCAGATCATCGATATTTATTTGATCAGCCTCTGTATAACGGGCTTCAGCAGCTTTATACTTGCCTACAGGTTTTAAGCCTTCTTCTTCAAATGTCTGCCCGCTCCAGAAAAGTAATTGAATACAGTTTTTGAGTTTGGAATAACCCACCACCGGATTGTCGTCTATAAACCAAACAGGACTTCCATGCCAGATTTTGCTCTCGGATTCTGCAAGATTTCGATTAATTTCATCCATTAATAAACAGCATATTTTTTGATCTTTTGATAACTGTGATGCATTATATCTTTCTATATCATTGTTCATTACATTACCTCCGTGAATTGTATCTAACCTATTAAATTCGACAGAAATCAAGAAATTCCTCTATTATTTCATAAATTTTGTTAAACCTCTACTAATTTAACTTCGCTGATTCACGTTAAAAATCTCTCATGTGACTGTCACGTAAGAGCTTACTTTTTCTGAATATTATAAAGAATATGAAATTCACCTTGATTATAAATTAAAAATTGGAATTTCACCTACACGAATTACGATATACTTAATGAGATTAGCTGGTATTGAAGTAAGAAATCAATGAGACAAAGTAATATTGAACTTATAAGTAAATTAAATGAGTATACTTGCTTTGATGTTAAGCTTCCAACCGTTTTACCAGAAGGATATAAATTTGATAGAGCAGAATTTTATAAGGAGGATGATGAAATAAAAGTTGAAAACAGTAAATATGTTGAGTTGTATTTATATCCCTTTCTTGTCTAATTGCCAAATATTTATGAGTAGCGGTATTGGCTGGATCAATAGGATTAGAGGGGTTAATTCTACCCCTGATCCCCTCTCAAAGGAATATATGTTCTTAATATTTTACAATAGCAGAATAAAATATCATGCTTATTCCTAAATCAACAACCCTATGATAACTTTTCTAACACCATCTATTTCTCACCTTCCTTCAAATGCAAGAATGCCTCTGCAGAACTGTTCATTCTGCAGAGGCATTTTTTATACTTTATTTAATTACAGCTAATCGACAAACTGGAATTTGTTAAAACACAAATTTCACAATAACGCTTTTTAACCATTTCAGATCTATATCTTTCAAGAATGTTTACTTAGAAATCTCACTCATCTACCTAATCCCTTTTTAAATAAATCCAATACCTCCTGATCACTAGAACCCGAAAACACATGACAGTATATATGACCATCTTCATTAGGTATTCCTTGATTCATTTTTTCTCGATTAGTCCACCATTCATGGGTTATGGTTTTTAAAACCATTTTACCAACTAATAAATCGGTATCAATTTTAATTAATGTTTCTTCTTTTCTCTCAGCCATTATTGTAATTTTCTTATCATTCATACTCATTCACTCTCCACTATTCATTTTTTTATCGAAATGTTATTCTATATTTAAATTAACTAAAGTCTCCTACGCTAAAGTTTCACAAACCTTATCTCGTGAACGATTAAAACGCTCCGCTTGGACGCTCTGTTTCCTGTCTCTGACAGACCTATTTAATCATAACACATTTTAATTATAAGTGGTCATAATTAAGTAGGTATCCATCTATAGAATCAGAAGATACGCTCTTCAATCTGCTAAATTAAATATTACAGATAACTCCATCCATTATACTTGAAATTCATGTTATAATTGAACTATAAACAAACTATAATTTAGTACGCATTTGTAAATAATTTATCTAATATTAGTGTGAAATATTTTTAAAAAGGAGGTTGTATTATGCCATTTACAAGTATCTTATTAGTGGTTTTTATCATATTAATAATAGGATTAATAACAGGATTTGTAACAAAAAATAAAGTATTAAAGATTATTTCCATTATTTTTATTATAATAGAAGTCGTATATATTATTTTGTTTATTCTATCGATAGGGACAATGTAATTTAGTATATTAGTTCATATTGTTCCTACGAAAACACATTTTGTCTTGCAATGTTGCGAATTGTATATTTATGGATTAATCGTATATTACATTTTTTCCTTCATCACTTAACTTTTTTAAAGATGAAAGCATATGATTTATTTCTTCATCGGAATGTCTTTCCCATGAACCTAATTCAGCTATTATTTTCAAAGAAGATTTAGACCTATAAGAACGTGTTGGATTTCCAGGAAATCTTTTGTCAGTTAAGTTCGGATCATTTTCAAATTCACCTAATGGTTCTATAATATAAATTCTTTCTTTTGATTTAGATGTCGCTAATTCAGCACCCCATTTAGCAGCATTTAATGTTGTAGTAAAATAAATATAGTTAGATTTTTTATTTTGGTAATTTGATAAGTGTTGTGGTTCTAATAAATCTCCAATTTTCAGTTCTGCTTTAGTACCATGAAAAAAAGGACCATTATCTAAAATATCTTTTTTGTCATTCATGCTGATACACTCCTTTTATATTTGTGTATGATGTTATAGTATCGAAATTACAAAAAATTGATGAGCAATATTTTACTCTCGTTTCCCTCCTTTGGTAATTCCTTCTTTGATAATTTGGATTCCATAATAATACCCTCCAACAAATCGCATTAACGTGTTACTTCATTATAGCAATAGCAAATGGGAACAAACAGTCTATATTTACAATTTTTTATATGTTATAATTAAAGTAGAAAGAATTCAAATTTCCTTTACGCATGATTGTATACCAGAACAGAATCAATCAAATTATATTAATTTGATTGATTTTTTTATGTTAATCAGAATCCTTTAGGCGAAAATTCGCCATCGGTGTTAATGAAAGACATGAAAAAGAGCCATATGGAATGTTTTATGATTGCCTTTTAGTACTAATACATAATCGCCTTTTTTCTTTCTTATTTTCTCTGTTATTTTCCTTATTTTTTTCATGGGATCGCCGTACCCGTGGGAACTGTTTACATTGATAGCTTTAATCGTCTGTGATATACTTTTAATAGTATATTTCACTATTGAAATTGAGGAATATATCTTTTTCTAGTTGGTGTAACTTTACAAACCTACATGGTTATGCTAACATTTGATTACTTGTTTATGCCACAATAGCTAAATAAAAAAATAACTTTTGGGTTTTATTTAAACACGGGATTTAGTAATACATAGTTTTGATATGTTTGAATCAGAAAAGGCAAGAGAATTATTTGAACAAAAGTAGATTATGATCTTTTTTGAGGATCATTTTAATGGAAAAAAGAATAATGCACTAAAATTTATACCATTTATTAATTTTGCTTTGATATAGGAAAATTCCTTATTGATTGTAAGCCAAATAAGATGTGGTTTATATTCTTTTTGTCTTAAATTAGAGAGGATTTGATAAAAATGAAAAATAAGGCAGTTATATTAGGTGCCAACTATTACATAGGACTATCCATTATCCGTTGTTTGGGTATCAAGGGTATTGATGTTGTAGCCGTAGATTATTCTTTAGAAGGCGCTTATGCCCTGAAATCGAAATATGTTAGTGAAATACTGATTGGTCCACACTATAAAGAAAATTCTGAAGAATTGTTAGAATTTTTGATTACCTATTCAAAAAAACAAGCATTAAAGCCTGTATTATATCCATCTGCAGACCAATATGTAGAGTTTATTGACAAATATTTTGATACTTTAAAACAGTATTATCTTATTTCCCAAAGTGAAAAGGGTCTTTATACAAAAGCAATGAATAAGGAGTCATTATCAGAACTTGCAAAACTGTATAAAGTAAAAATACCTGAAACAATATCCACTACTGATGTTGATTTTGAACAAAAGATTGAGTCAATAATTAAATTTCCATGTTTAGTTAAACCAGTAGATTCACCAACATTTGTAGCTAAATTTCGAAAAAAGCTTTTCAAAGCAAATGACTTTGAAGAACTCAACAAATGTATCAAAATGGCTCAAGATGCTGGCTGTGAAGTCATTGTTCAACGAATCATACCTGGTTTTGATGATCATATGTATACCTTTGATGCTTACCTAAATCAAGAATCTAAAGTAACACACTGGGTAACCTGCCAAAAATATAGACAATACCCTATTAACTTTGGTGCATCCGTTTATACTTCACAAAAATACGTGCCTGAACTATTTGAAGAAAGTGCTGATTTATTGGAGGGGATTGGTTGGAAAGGGTTTGCTGAAATTGAATATAAGAAAGATTCTGAAACAGGCCTCTTTTATATGATTGAGATTAATGTTCGGACAACAAATCTCAACGTGCTACTCTTAAAATCCGGTCTTAATATGCCATATCTTGCTTATAAAGAGTTATCTAGTGGAATTGAAGAACCACCCAAAGTGATTACAAAGGACAATGGTCTTGTATTCTGGTATTCTTTTGAAGATTTGTTAGCTGTTAAAGGATACTTACGTTCAGGTCAATTGACATTTTGGCAGGTATTTCGCTCATATTTTAGAAAAAAAGTGCACTCTACATGGGATATAAAGGATCCAAAACCGTATATTGCATTCATTTCGTACAAGCTATCTAAGTATTTTAAGCGTAAAACAATAAAAAATTAAGGAATAGATGTAATCATATATATTCCTAATTAATATTCATAGAAAAGAGGGGTTTCATGAAGCTAACTCAGCTCTTAGGAGCAATAGAAATCATTGAATCGCATAATTTTATAGATTTAGAAATTAATCATATTTCATGTAATTCAAAAAAGGTTTTAAATAGTGATCTATTCGTCTGTATTAAAGGGTATCAAACAGATGGACATAAGTATATAAAAGATGCAGTTACAAATGGTGCAGTTGCACTTATTGTTGAAGATTATCAAAAAGAGTGGGATCTACCACAATTCGTTGTGGTAGATAGTCGTAAAGCATTAGCAGCGATTGCAGATACCTTTTATGATCATCCATCAGAAGCTCTTAAGGTTATTGGTATTACCGCAACTAATGGTAAGACAACCACCTCCTATATGGTTAATGATATCTTAGAACGTCATGGGTTGAAAACGGGTTTAATCGGAACAGTAGCTATCAAATATGGCGATTTTTTAGAGGCATCCTACTTAACCACTCCCGAATCTTTAGACTTACATAGAATATTTTATGATATGAAAAAGAAAGATATTTCCCATGTATGTATGGAAGTATCATCATCTGCTTTAGAACTTAATCGTGTTGGAAATGTTTCTTTTGATATTGTTACATTAAATAATATCAGTCCAGAACACATAGATTTACATGGCTCATTCGACAATTACTATGCCGCTAAGTCAAGCCTGATTAAAGATGCAAAACCACATCAATGGGTACTACTGAATTTAGACGATGAGTATTCATCTAGGCTTAAGAGTGAAACAAAAGGAAAAGTTATTACCTATGGTATAAAAGATCAAACAGGCGACTTTTGCTGTAAAAATATTGATATATCAACTGGTAGAGCTAAATTTACAGTAGAGATAATGAAACCCTTGACTGTTGGAGACCATACTTACGAAAAATGTAATTTTGATATTGAACTACGGACACCTGGATATCATTCTGTCTATAACTCAATAGTAGCGATCATTATTGGGCTATTATGTGAGGTTCCTATAGAAACAATTCAAAAAAGTTTACGCACATTTGGTGGTGTTGAGCGAAGATTTGAAATCGTTTATGAAGATGATTTTATGATTATTGATGATCATTTTGCAAATTCAGCCAATATTACTTCTACCTTTCTGACTTTGCAAAAAATGGACTATAAGAAACTAAAGATGGTCTATGCAATTCGCGGAAGTAGAGGAATCACAGTGATTCGTGAATCTGCTGAAACTGTAGTAGAATGGTCAAAAAAATTAGGCGTTAAAGAAGTAATAACAAGTTTAAGTAAATCTCATGTTACCTGGAAAGATGAGGTTATTCAAGAAGAAATAGAAGTCTTTAATAAGATTATGGCAGATGCAGGAATCAAAGTTAAAGAATATGAAGAACTTAATGAGGCTATTGCAGACGGATTAAATAAAATGTACAAAGGTGATGTTCTTTTATTAGCAGGGTGCCAAGGTATGGATTATGGTGCTAGACTTGCACTTGAGCATATCCACAAGTTAAATCCAAGTATTGATAAAGACATCCTTTTTGAGCCACTTGAAAGAAGAGTTATCGAGATAGTTAACTTGGAAGATAAAAATGAACGATAAAATAATTGGAATAATTGGTGGAATGGGACCTGAAGCCACGGCTGATTTTTATATGAAGATTATCAAGGAAACAAAAATCAAAAAGGATCAAGATCATTTTCATGTAATTATTGATAGTAATGTTAAGATACCCGATAGAACTCGTGCTATACTTTACGGAGAAGAAAGCCCTGTGCCAGAGATAATAAAAACAGCGAAGAGATTAGAGCAACTGGGTGTAGATGTTGCATGCATTCCCTGCTTAACCTCTCATTATTTTATTAAAGAAATACAGGCAAGTGTTAGCTATCCAATTATGAACATCTTGGAAGAGACACAGAATTTTATAGAAAAAAATTTCTCACAAGTTAAAAAAATTGGTATTTTAGCAACTACGGGTACTGTGAAAACGAAACTATTTGATCAATACTTTAATAAAAATTTAATCATTTATCCAAAGGATCATATTCAAGAACAAAAAGTAATGGAAGCAATTTATGGTGAAAAAGGTATTAAGAGTGGCTACTTAGAGGGAAAACCAGTTGGCTATTTGATAGAAGCATGTGAACACTTAGTTGATCAAGGTGCAGAGCTATTAATCTTAGGATGTACCGAAATTGGTCTAGCATTAAAGCAACAACATGTATCCATACTTATGATCGATCCCTTAGATTTGATGGCAAAAATAATAACGACAAAATAAAATATCTTCTGAAAAGAGAAAAAAAATTATGAAATATCAACTTATTGGTTTACCCATGCATTTTGGTGCAGATTCTTTAGGACTTACTTTTGGAATAGATGAGTTAAACCGTGTACTTACTCTAGAAAATCACGACATAATTGAAAAGATTGATATCATTAATCAAAATGAGAATTTTGATTATAAAGACATAAAGTATATCAATTCTATAGTAAAAAACTGTGAAGCACTTGCAAAAAAAACCAATAACGCCATTTTAAATGGTAAAGTACCCATAACTATTGGAGGAGATCATAGCATTGCTATGGGTAGTATCTCTGGCGTTGCAAAAGAGTTAGATATTGGATTGCTTTGGGTAGATGCCCATGGTGATTGTAATACACCTGAAACCACTATAACAGGCAATATTCATGGAATGCCCTTAGCAGCTGTTCAAGGCTATGGGCATGAAAAGCTAGTTGATTTGTATTCTAAAGGCGCTAAAGTAAAAAGTGATAATGTGGTTATCTTTGGAGTAAGAAGTCTAGACTATCGTGAAAAACTATTTATTGATCGTTGTGGAATTAAGGTCGTATATTATAAAGATATTATTAAAAATGGATTCGAATTGGAATTTTCAAATACAATAGCGTATTTAACTAATCGTGTGGATAAACTTCATGTGAGTTTTGATCTAGATGTAATTAACCCATTGTATTTACCTGGTGTTAGCATTCCTGTAGAAGATGGTCTAACTCCTGAACAAGGTGAATATATACTTGACTACTTTATTCAAAGTCCAATCACCTCATCAATAGATATTGTTGAATACAATCCTGTCTTTGACAGTAATCATGTCACTCGCGACTTTGTACTTAATATACTAAAGAAGTTTGTGTAAATGAACATACATATTAGAAAGAAATAATTACTTTACTACTAATAAGAATATTTGATGTTTAAGGAGGTAACTGAATGACACAAGACGAAGTAGAATATTTTGAAGACTTCTTTAGAGAATCCTTTACAGATATTTTAACAAGAGAATTATTATTATCTCAACAAGAAAAGGAATATGTCAAAACAATGTTCCCCACCGCCAATATAGAACCATTCGATTCCACTGTTAGAGCTGATGGTAAAATGTGGTGGGTTGTTAGTTTTGGTAGATTAGGCTAATAATCTAATCTAGGGTATTTTCTGTTTGATGCTTACATTTTTATATCAGATATGAAGAATTTGATCATCCTTTAGAACACCTGGTGACACAAATGTTGCTATAACGCTAACAATAAAAGCAAAGCAAAATCTGCTTATAGTAGATTTTGCTTCTTTTAGTTTCTCCCTATATTACTCTTTCGTATTTTTACTTACTAGATACACAGTATTTAAATTTTTCTCTGTAATTTGCGTAATTTTTCGATATGTTAATTCTGATTTTTTCAGTAATCTTACAATCAATTTTGACATTTGCAGGATTATTGTGTACATCATTATTCCCTTTTTCAACTTATCGTATCAATACTCTAATCGATAAAAAATATCCTTTAGATTTACCCTAGTCTTTTGAAAATTCTAGTATTACTCTATTCATGTTAGAATCATTTTTAAATAGCTATTCTTATCACAGATTCTAACATATATTTCTCTTCAATACCGATAGATTATTAATTTGGTTTATTCCTTTCCAATACTGTTATACACTAATAATGCATCTTTAATATTGAATGATTCGGAGTAGTGATCTCCCTGTGCACCAACTGTTACCAAAATATATTCTTTGTTCTCATCTATAGCAAGACTTGCGAGACATAGCCCAGCTTCAGCAGTATATCCAGTTTTCCCCCCAATAATTTCACCGCCTTTGATAGTTGGGTCTTGAAGCTTTTCAAACATAGTACTATAAAAGATTATTCCATTAGGATGCTTATTTGTGGGTTTGGTACTATAACGAGAAGAAGTAAAAATTTGGCGGAATGTATCATTCTTCAGAGCATAATTAAGAAGGATTGCTAAGTCTTCCACTGTTGTATAATGGTTTTTATCGTGAAGCCCAGTCGTATTGACAAAATGGGTGTTAATCATACCCAGCTCCGTCGCCTTTTGATTCATCGTTTTTACAAAGTTTTTCTCTGAACCCGAAATATAATCAGCAAGCCCTATACAAGATTCCGCACCGCTTGGCAGCAACACTCCATATAGAAGATCAATAGCAAGTACCTCTTCACCTGGTTGAAAACCTGCCATTGAAGCATTTGTGCTGTAAAGTTCATCAAATATAGATCTGGAAAGCTTGATTTCCTCCTGGAGGCTTGGCAACTTCTCAATTGCAAGAATTGCTGTCATCATCTTAGTCAAAGATGCAGGATAAATTCTTACCTCACTTTTTTTCTTCATCAGTATGCTATTATCTTCTAGACAGACCAAAATTGCATTGGGACTATATAAAGAATCGGAAGGGATAAAGGTATTAGATTCAGATTTTATCGTAAACGAGGGAGCAGGCGTGATTATTGAGTCATTTTTACTCTCTAGCAATTGCTGTTCCTTAAATATCGCTAGTTTGAAAATAAAAGCAGCAATAATAATCATCAACAGAAATGCCAGTAAGGTTAATGTTTTTGATTTGTTCTTTCTTCTTTGTCTTAGCATAATAAATTTCTCCTTATTCTTATGATAATTTTATTTAACCATAGAACAAGGAGCCATGTTGGAATCCTATCTTATGAAGATCTTAAGATTTTCTTATTTCGGTATCTGGAGTTTCACTGTGACATCCATGTTCTTTGCGACACTACTGCATATTAATAGTTGCAAAAATAGGAACAAAACTTATTAAGGAGAAAATCACCATATCTTAAGCTTTTATTAAGACATTTCTTTTTTAAAGTTGCTATAATAAACAAGTTAATTACAATGGAGGTGAATTTAATGATTATTAGGATTTTAATGTTAATTATAGTGTCGATTACATGGGTTATTAGTACTTTACCATTCTTAATTCCATACCATATACTACTGACATCTCAAAGCAAAAAGATTGGCTATAAACTGTCAATTGAACATATTGTAATCATATATATCTTTGTGTACTACCTTACAGTTGTGCTAAGTTTGACTGGTATTCCTTCCATAAGTGATATTGTTTATAACAGCTTTGGAATAATAACCCCAAAGGGGTTGAATTTTCCACCAGATGAGTTTAATCTGATTCCATTTCTTTGGATCACAGAGGGTGTTCGCCTATACATAGAAAATATATTACTTTTTATACCTCTTGGATTTATGCTTCCATGTATTTGGAAAAAGTATGAAGTATTATGGAAAACAGCATTATCCGGTATTACATTCTCTCTTATCATAGAATTGAGTCAATTGTTCAATAGAAGAGTAACGGATATTGATGATTTACTAATGAATACTCTCGGATCGTTAATCGGATGGGTAATTTTTAGGCTGCTGAAAGAACATTTATCAAAATTACAGGACAAAGTTTCTGTCCAAAGTACCAATATTGAAAAAATTCCCTTGCTCCTTCGTGAAGAGGCATGTTTTTATATGGTCATCGCATTCGCCGGTATGTTCTTCGTGTTTTTCCCATTTTTAAGATCTTTGCTTTCCCAATTTTTAAGATCTGTATTTACAGGACCTATTTTTATTTAATACAAAAAGACAAGCTATCTGACTTAAGTAGATAACTTGTCCTTTTCTTGCTTTTGTGGAAGCACAGCAGTAAAGACTGTCTTTTCTGTATTACTTTGCACGAAAATATTGCCTCCATGCGCGTTTACGATTTCTTTGGCAATAGCCAGTCCAAGCCCGGCACCGCCTGTATTGGTAGAACGGGATGTGTCCAGCCGAAAAAATTGCTCAAATATCGTTTCCAGTTTTTCTCGTGGGATGGGATTGCCTTGATTTGTAAAAGTTATAATAATATTTTTATCTTGCTGCTGAGCGGAAATATCAATGACGCTGTTTTCATAGCTATAGGCTATCGCATTTTTCAGGATGTTATTGATTACACGGGCCAGTTTGTCTGCGTCTCCCCACAGTGTAAGGCCGTCTGGTACATTGACGGACATCTGCTTTCCTTGTGGAGTGAGCATTGGATAGAATTCGTCCGCCATCTGCTGGAGCATGAACGGTAAATTAATTTTATCTTTATTCAAAATAATGGTTTGAAGATTAAATCTTGTTATTTCAAAGAATTCGTTAATAAGCTGTTCCAGACGATAAGCCTTTTCCAAGGTAATACCGACATATTTTTCCTTCTGTTCAGGAGGCATATCAGGAGCTTCATCCAGGAGACTTAAGTATCCTATAACAGAGGTCAAAGGTGTCTTTATATCATGAGCCAAGTAAACTACCAAATCATTTTTACGCTGCTCGGCATCAAGAGCAGCCTTCTTTTGTTTTTCTAAGTTGTTTTTTATCTGATTAAGTTTATTTTCCATAAAATCCAATTCCGGTGATAATGTAATTTCATCATCGGATTCCTCAGCAAGTTTATCCATTCCAGCACTGACCTCATCGAAATATTTGGTAAACCAAGAAATTGAAAATTTAAGTAATATACCTAAAAATATGAGAATCACAGTAAGTGTAATAAATCCAATATTGCTAAGAAATACATGACTATAAATCGTCAGAGCGTCCCTATCACCCAAATAAAATGTATTCATTAAAAAGCGGACAATAGTATCTCCAAAACTAAAGCGTTCTTGAATTGTAAAACGCAGGAAGATAACAATTGCAGCCGCGGCAAAAACAATAAGGAGCATTTGAAGAAATACTTTCCTTTTTAATTTCGAATAATCATTTTTTCTCTTACTTTTCAATTTTATAGCCAACCCCCCATACAGTTTTGATATATTTGGGATGTTCTGCGTTGTCGCGCATTTTTACTCTTAAATGTCGGATATGAACCATTACTGTATTGTTGCTGTTGGTGAAATACTTATCTCCCCATACCTCATTGAACAATTCTTCCGAACTGACCACCCGTCCGCGATTGGAACAAAGAACCCAAAGAATTGAAAATTCCGTAGGCGTGAGGGATAGCTTTTTCTCATTCAGCGTACATTCATGGGTGTCCTTGTTCAATACCACGCCGGAAAAATCGATCTGGTGTTCTTCCTGGTTTGGCTTTGCGGAATTATACTTGGTAAACCTCCGGAGTTGCGCCTTTACACGAGCAATCAGCTCCAATGGACGGAACGGCTTGGTGATATAGTCGTCAGCGCCTAATGTCAGTCCTGTAATCTTATCGATTTCTTCTTCCTTGGCTGTCAGCATAATAACCGGAAAGTTATGCTTTTCGCGGATTTTCTGACAAATTGAAAAACCGTCTACATCAGGAAGCATGACATCTAAAATTGCGAGATCCAATCTTTCATTTTCAATGCAGTTAAGAGCATCCTTGCCGTCATAAAATTTAAAGACATTATAATTTTCGTTTTTCAGATAAACTTCTACCAAATCGGCAATAGCCTGTTCATCATCAACTATCAAAATGTTCGCAGCCAAAAGTATCATCTTCTTTCTCTTAAGCATATACTCCCATAATTATTATACCACGAAGCGAAAATCCATTCTCTAGATTTTTGCTTATTAAAACCTTAAGAATTTCTAAATTTCATGATACTGACAACCTTTATGAAATCGTCCATTACCTATCTCCGATTTTCAACGAACCCTTTCGGTATGTATTACGCCAGATGGAAGGAGATACCCCCACTATTCGTTGAAATCTTTCCCGAAAAGTGGAAGCGGAGTTGAACCCGGTGATGCTAGACACGTCTTCAATTGACAACGAAGTTGATTCTAATAGTTTTTGGGCATGACGAACTTTGGCGGCTAGAACCCACTGCAATGGCGTGGTGCCAGTCTGTTCTCGAAACCATCGGTTAAGGGTGCGCGGGCTGAGATGGAACTGACGGGCTATTTGATCTACACTGATCTCCTCATCAATATTTTCCATTAACCAGACCAGAATGCTGTTGAGGTTGTTCTGAGAGGTCGGGACGTTGTGCTTTATCCTTTGTGATTGTGTTCCTTCCCGTTCTAGAGGCATCACAATGTCATCTGCAACGTCAGCCGCAGCAACGGAGCCATAATCCAGACGAATCATGTGAAGACATAAATCAATTCCTGAGGCTACCCCGGCGGATGTCAATATCGAGCCATTATCAATAAATAAAACATCAGGTTCGACTTGAATACGTGGATATCTTTCGGCAAAATCATCTATCACACGCCAATGGGTGGTTGCTCGAAGCCCATCCAGCAATCCCGCTTCGGCCAGCACAAATGCCCCTGAACAAATGGAGGCAATGCGCGCACCTCTGTCTGCCGCTTTACGTAAAGCTTCCAGTACAGCGGGCTCCGTTGGATTTTCAGTATTGGATATTCCCGGGACAATAATCGTATCGGCCCTGTGCAGGTAACCTAAGTCATCTGAGATTTTCATATCAAACAAGGGGCCAATAACCGTTTTTGTATGCCCACACACAAAGGTTTCGTATAAATTTTCCCCTGTTCTACATTTGGCCATACTGAAGATATCGGCTGGGATAGCCAAATCAAAAATAATAAAGTTATCCAAAGCCAAAATTGTTACCTTGTGCATCTACCACTACCTCCGATTTTTCTAGGAGTATATCATATCGATAGGCATCTGGCAATGATACACTTGTCTGTATTCAGGCGAACAATGGCCGTTTTTCCAATTGAAACAAATGCTGTATCATGAGAAGATTTAGAGGGATTAAAGTAATCCCAATAATGATATAGAGAAGAATTAATTATATGAAATTTCGAAGTTGGGATATTACCGTTGATACTTGATTCCAAATGTAATCCGTCCAAGAAGATGGCGATCATAAATCAATTTGAATATTCAGTCATGTTAATTTATAATCGGTAATAGTAAGATAAGGAGACAACGATTGGATAAGAGATACATAAGGTTTATTCGTGGGTGTTATAGTTCTTGTGTAACATATTTGGTTTTAAAAAAATACTTAAATAAAAGGAGATACTTATGGAAAAGAAATTCGTTTACGCAGATAACACAGCTACGACCGCGCTCTCAGATACGGCTTTTGATGCTATGCTTCCATATTTTAAAAATATATACGGCAACGCGTCCTCAATACACAGTGCTGGACACGAATCTAAGAAAGCGTTAGAGAAATCCAGAAAAAAAATTGCTACGGCGATTAATGCGCGCATCAACGAAATATTTTTTACGTCCGGTGGAAGCGAATCCGATAATTGGGCGCTTCGATGCAGTCTTTTGAGGAACAATAGCAAAGGCAGACATATTATAATCTCATCCATTGAGCACAGTGCGGTATTTCGCACCGCCGAATACCTTGAAACTCAAGGATATGAGGTAACATACTTACCGGTTGATGAATATGGAAAGGTATCTCCTCAACATCTAAAAAATGCGATTCGCGACGACACAACCCTTATCAGTATTATGATGGGTAATAACGAGATCGGTACAATTCAGCCTATAAAAGAGCTATGTAAAATCGCCCGGGAACGGCACGTGCCTTTTCATACAGATGCAGTACAAACTGTTGGACATATTCCTGTGAATGTACGGGATTTAAATGTTGATATGCTTTCCCTGTCTGCTCATAAATTTAGGGGACCAAAGGGTGTAGGCGCTCTATATATTAGAACTGGCTTTTCACTTCCACCGCTAATCATTGGTGGTGGGCAGGAAAAGAACAAGCGCTCCGGAACAGAAAATGTGCCAGGTATTGTGGGGATGGCTGTTGCTCTTGAAGATGCGGTCGAAAACATGGAAGAAAATATTAAGAAAATAACTGCCATGCGGGATAAAATCATTGAGTCCGTATTGCGTATAGATGGCGCAACACTTACAGGGGACCCAGTCGACAGACTTCCCGGTATCGCGTCGTTTTTGTTTTCAGGTTTGGAAAGCAAGGTTATTGTTGCTGAGCTAAGTAAAGTTAACATCTGCGCAAGTTCTGGGAGCGCATGCAGTTCGGGTTCGACAGAGCTGACACGAGCACTCAAAGGAACATCAAAGATTACTGAGGATACAAAAAAAGAGAATCCGGAAAATGCGAAGTACGGCGCCTTAAGGTTATCTCTGAATGAATGTAATACAGATGAGGATGTTGATTACATACTTCAGGAGTTACCAATTGTCATAAAGGCTCTCAGATTATATAAGCCATCACTACTATTTTAAAGAAAAGAGGTAGTATTTGAGAATACCTGGGATCATTTCCTTATAAGGGCACAAGGTGCCTTTTTCACTGGTCTCGTCACGTCCCTACTGTTTATGTTACCCCTCTATCGTATGATATTTTGTCTGGCAACTTAATTTTACACGATTTTTGGGGGACGGGCAACTGAAATATAAAAGCGCAATGCCTCGTATCATTGACTTTGCGCTTTCTGAAAATGCCTACCTTGTAATCCTTCAGTTCAATATCTTTCTTGAAAATTTCATATCTTCTATTCATATCTCAAAATAAGAAGAATGTATATTCCTTTATAAAATATCTCTTTAGCTTTTAATTATCACGAATTTACCATAAAAGAACATTAAATATTTTCATAATAACCGCAAGAAAAATAAGTGCAATAATCCATGTAAGTATAGGATTCTTATGGTGCAGAACAATATTTTTACAAGTTTTTGTTTTTCTTTTTTACCAATTCAATAGCTTCTTTTCCTGTAATATGATCAATAGATATTTCAACCATGCAGAGTTGTTTAAAATCCCACTCAATTGCTTTTTTTCTACTGTCCTCTGTTTCATCAGGCGAATATTTTATCGCTAAAATATCAATTGCATTTCTAATTTGTTCCTCATCTGTCATTATTTTTGCCTTTCCAAACACGATAACGCTTCTAAAATAGGTGGTATACTTTTCTGGGATAATTTCGTCTTGGTCAATAACACAAAACGATACTTTATTGTTTTTCATAATAGCATCCAACTTGTGTCCAGATTTTGCACCATGAAAATAAATTTTAAAATTGTGATAAAGATAGCTTATTGGTACTGCATATGGGTAATCATCATCGCCAATAACCGCTAATACACCAGCTGTCCCCTTTTCTAAGATTGCAATAGCATCTTCTTGTGGTAATAATTGTTTTTTTCTTCTCATTTCTCTAAACATAAACTGTACTCTCCTATCTTTTGCGCATTTATTTGCTTCTTTATCGAGCATATAGTTGTAATATTTTATATCTGAACTGCTAAAGGTTACTATCTGTCCCTAGTCAATCTGCTAGAGAGACCATTTCCTTAAGAGCTTCTTTTCGATTTTCTGGTCCAAAGCATTGAAACTCTTTACTTGATAGACGCTACGACATACACCAGCAGTATCCAGGATTTCCTTTGTGCTCAAAAAATTCCACAAGATCTTTCGCGCTCATATATAACTGGATAGAATTTAATATTACTTAACCTATTAATAAATGATCTAAAAAAGTTATCTCCTATTTATATTATATCAAATATAAATTTTTTATATCAGTCTTATATTAAAGATTTTTTGTGTGTATCATAAGTATAGATGAATTGACAGGAGAATCATCCTCGATAGGTTACAATGCCTGAATTTTCTCCACTCGAAATTCAAGAGAGAGTAGAATAAGTGAAACTCGGTCCATCATAAAAAATAAAGATAAACTTGTTATGAGAATTAAAAACTACTTTTTCTTGTAAAGCAGTTGAAGCCTATTTCGGTATAGCAAATAATATTTAGTTTATACTTTTCAATCATTTAAATATAACTAGAAAATTGAAAGGGGATTTTCACATTGAAGAATAATCAGTATGAACAAGATTTTGAAAATAAGCGTTTAGAGCAAACTATATCAATAGTGCAAGAACAATTATCTTCAGTTAAACTAAGTAGCCAAAAAAATAAAGCAGCAATTATTTCTTCCAAGAAAGAAATGCTAGAAGATACTACTCATTCTGTATCCAACCTTTGGTCTATGGAAAATTTTCATGAACTTGTAGAGTTAAGCCAATACGCAAATCCACTATCTTACAAAATCTCTGAATATGAAATGGAAGTCAATAAGGTACTGTTATTAGAGGGAATGATTAATTCACCATACTTTGCGCGCATTGATTTCAAGTTTGACGATGAAAATATATTTGAGAATATATATATAGGACTATCCTCTCTGATGGATAATAAATCTCATGAAATGTTTGTATATGATTGGAGGGCTCCAATTTCAAGCGTATTTTACCGTTTTGCAACAGGGAAAGTGTTCTATGATGCCCCTGCAGGAAAGATAACAGGTGAAGTTAATTTAAAACGTCAATATGAAATAAATAAGGGAATACTTGAATATTATTTTGATGCGGATATTCAAATTATAGATGAATTTTTGAGAAAACTACTTTCCCAAAATGCTTCTTCTAAAATGAAAACAATAGTAGAAACAATACAGAAAGACCAAGATATTATTATACGGGATATGGAGATGGATTTGATGATGGTACAGGGAGTAGCAGGAAGCGGCAAAACCTCCGTTGCGTTGCATAGAGTAGCATATCTTATGTATCAGGGGCTGTCTGCTAAATTGTCTCATAACAATATAATAATTATCTCGCCGAATACTTTGTTTGAACAATATATTTCAAATGTATTGCCCGCGTTAGGAGAAAAAAATGTGAATTCTGTCATATTTGAAGAAATACTTGAAACAGTTTTACAAAGTGAACATCTTCAAACCAAGAATCAATTTTTAGAATGCCTACTTACATCGAATGATAAAGAGCATAGAACAATAATAAAAAGTAGTATGGACTTCAAGGGCTCAAGCCAATTTGTAGAAATATTAAGGCGTTTTATTCGTCACTTGCCTAATAGATGGATAGAATTTAGCGATGTATATTATGACGGGAAGTGTATCGCAAGTCGTGAATTACTAAAGGCCAAAATACTAACTGGAAAAAAGGAATCTCTCTTGGGCTTACGTTTGAAGCAATTGGAACATTCTATCTTACGGGAAGTACATAAACAGCGAAAAAACCGTATAAATAAATTAGAAGACTTTATTATCAATCATACATCGCATTCATTTGAAGTAGAAGAAGTAGCCCGTATGTTATCCATTTATGAAAGCACTGTACTAATTAAGGAAATAAGGAAATTCACCGAGTTAAAACCGCTTGATCTCTATAGAAAGCTGTTCAGTAATAAAGATTACTTTTATAATCTAGCAAAAGATATTGAATTGCCAGATTGTATCGAAGACATTAGAAACTTTACCTGCGAAAATCTTGATCAGGATTATTTACACTATGAGGATGCACTAGGACTTGCTTTTTTACATTTAAACATAAATGAATGCGCTGACTATAAAGGGATAAAGCAGGTAGTAATAGACGAAGCTCAGGATTATTATCCTATTCATTTTGAAATACTAAACTTACTGTTTTCAAAATCTCGATATACAGTTTTAGGAGATATAAACCAAACCATTGAGAAAAAGGAATATTTATCACTATATGACCAATTCAGCAGAATATTGAGTAAGAAAAAATCTACTCTTATTACTATGGATAAAAGCTTTCGTTGTACCACTGAAATATTGGTATATAGTACAAAATTTTTAGATCAAGACTTAAAAATCAATAATTTCAACAGAAAAGGAAATGCACCAGTAATCTATACAGCCCACAGCTTATCAGCTCTTGATGATACAATTATAAGTGAAATTATATCTTGCCGAGAAAAAGATTATCAGTCTATAGGGTTAATTTGTAAAACTGAAAAAGACGCTTTTTCCTTGTATAAGCGTTTAAAGGGTAAACTTGATATCCAATTAATAACGCGTGATTGTAAAGTAGACTTAAACGGAATATTCATCATACCAGTATATATGTCGAAAGGTCTAGAATTTGATGCTGTACTAATATGTGATGTTGATAATGATCATTATAACAGCGAAGATGATAAGAAGCTCTTATATATTGCATGTACAAGGGCACTTCATAGACTTAATTTATTTTATACTGGAGACATTAGTCCGTTGTTGTAAATACAATATAATAACGAATTAAAGAATTAGGTAACTTTAAGAAGGAGGAATTCATTTGGTTTTTCAAAAAGTAGCCAAAACTTTGGCTGAAATTATTGATATTTACGATGAAGACGTTACTCTAGAAACAGAATTAACAATTGATTACGGAATTAATGCAGTTAACGTTGCAAAACTTGTAATTGAATGTGAAAAGGAATTCAATATAACCATTCATGATGAGGATATTCATAACTTTAAATATGTCAATGATATTGTGGAATATATTGAGAAAATACTATCTGATTTTTAGCTATTTTATTATAATAGTTTCAGACCCAGTTCATTGACAAAAAATAGATAATAAAAGTTACATCGATTGATTTTTTTGGATTTTAGCTCGTATTAATGTTATAATTTTCCTAAAGCATATTGCTATTAGGGGGGGATAAAAACAATTGGATTTCAACAGTTACACAACCGGTGATAAGTCCACTGGTGAATAGCAGTTAATTGTTACATATATAAAGGAGGAAAAATCTATGTTTTTCATACTAGCTTTAATCGCTATTGTGTTTATTTTATTACAGTTTCTTATATTACCACCTTTAGGTTTTTATTTATGGACGTACCTATTTTTAGGATTATTTATATTATTTGTGATTGTTACTATTCTGATCTATAAGCTCCACCGAAGTGGTAAATATATCTATATTTCATTAGCCATTTTTCTATATATCTTCATACCCATTGCTGTTCTTTTTTTCAATAGTGGAATTTTTAAAGCCGATTCGTATAAAAATTTGTTACCAGAACCACAGATCAAAGAGTTTTCTAAAGAGATCGAACCATTTGATATCTCAAAAGCTCCTATAGTCACCCGTTCTGTTGCTTTGCAGATTGCTGATAAAAACATAAGCAAAGATGGCACTCTAGGAAGCAGAGCTGAAATTGATAATATCACGCTACAAAATATACATGGAGAATTGTACTGGATAGCCCCTCTTTCCCACTCTGGTTTGTTTGCTTGGAGTAATAACAAAGATCAAGGAACTCCTTATATTATGGTCAATGCCAATAATAAGGAAAGTAAATTAGTAGACACTAAGATTATATATCAACCCGGTTCTTTTTTTAGCCAAGATTTGCACAGAGCACTTTATGCTTTCAATAAGACTTATCAATATGATGATTTGACATTTGAAATCGATGATAAGGGTAATCCCTATTGGACAGCCAGCGTAATGAAAAATAAATTTGGTTTTGGTGCTAAATACGTTCATGGTACTGCAATTGTTAATGCTACCACAGGCAAAGTCAAATTTTATTCTGTGAAAAACACTCCACAATGGGTGGACCGAATCCAACCGGAATATATCGCAATTAACAATATAAATTATAGGGGAAATTATATCAATGGATTTTCACCTTTTAAGAATAATAATAAATTTCAAGCCACTGAAGGATCTGGGATTGTATATAATGAGGGCAAATGCTATTACTATACAGGTATAACCAGCAAGGGTAGCGATGAAAGCTCCTTAGGTTTTTATCTAGTAGATACTAGATCGTTACAAGCAACTTATTACAAAAATAGTGGTGCAACAGAAACCGCAGCAATTCAATCAGCAGAAGGAAAAGTTCAACATTTAGAATATACAGGAGCATTCCCTGTACTTATGAATGTAGAGAATTCACCTACTTATTTTATTCCATTACAGGATAAAAATGATTTAACCAAAATGTATGCTATGGTCAATGTAGAAGATTACACCATCATTGCAACTGGAGATACTGCAAGGGAGTGTAAAGAAAATTATACAAAGGCCTTGTTCTCAGAAAACAAATTAAGCAATTCAAAAGGAAAACAGGTAGAAATGTCAGGTGTGATAACAAGGATAGGCAGCTATAATCAAGAGGGTAATACTTTCTATACCATTACCTTAGATTCATCAGATTTAATCTTTATCACATCTCCCACCACTAGTAACGAAATCCCTATCTCAAAAGAAGGAGATCGTGTACGTATAAAATATATAGATAATCTCTCCCCTGTTGTATCTATTAGTGAATTTGATAATGAAAATATTAATCAGAGAAATATAAATACTCCATAAATTACCAAATACTAAATGCAGAGGACTATTTGATCCTCTGCATTTAATATTTGAGCTACATATTAATTATAGTTGATATGCACAAATAATATCGTTAATACTAAGGCTTACGCTTAATTTTTCGATACCTGATTTTTCAATACCTTTTTTAATGATTATATCACTTTCAATATCTTCATTTCCATTCTTAATAGTCATAAAATAGATACTCTTATCATAGATTCTAACATAGATTAGGGGATAAAGGTCACCGTGTCGCCAGATGCCTTCCTCACCTCACGATGGATACCTTTTCCTTGGCTAGTGGTTGGTAACTACAGACCCCCACGGTGGACATTCACCACCTAGTTAATGGCCATACCTGGCACACCAAAAATGAAATAGCCTTCCAAAACTAAAAGGCTATTTCATCTATAAATGGTTAATTAATCTTTGATCTTCGTACAGATTATACAACACTAGACCTTTTCACTGGTATCCATATCTCACTTTTATAGTCAGGTTTACTGGTATCTGGACTCTCGTTCCACAGCATTTCTGGACCACCAGTCAATTCGTATCCAGAACTAGGGAACCATTCCCCATATATGCGAGCCCAAGTATTCTGTAATGCTTTAGGAAATGCACCAACAACAGTAAAAACTACCCAGCTGGTTGCTTCCACCGTTAGCACAGCCCAGTGATCTGGCGTTGGTTTTGTAGTTGCAACGCCGATATACTGATCAAGTTCACTACCTTCGACAGTTCGTTCAGAAAAATTTGCCGATACGCTTAATATTCCTGTAGGTTCAATATCGCAAAGATTTTTCAACTCCATAATATTTTCCATAATCAAACCCTGTAACATAGAATCCATCTGATGATTCACTCCTTCGAAAATTAGAGTGATCCTCTTTTTAACCCCTACAATTTTAAATGCATCTTTTTCTACAATTCGATAATCCATTTCATTTCCTCCTTTTATGGTTAACTGAAAGGTCATAGGAGGAAATGCTTTTAGAGTAACATTTCCTTTTTTTGTGTGCCAGGCATGGCAATTGACTAGGTGGTGAAAGTCCACTGTGGGGGTCTGTAGTTACCAACCACTAG